>Ga0315281_10000307_pt1 | contig 66707 bp, 52 predicted proteins | sample YL17G07_0_MG_FD_204540 | JGI IMG/M metagenome (GOLD analysis project Ga0315281, IMG submission 204540) | Sediment microbial communities from Yellowstone Lake, YNP, Wyoming, USA - YL17G07_0 | ecosystem: Environmental > Aquatic > Freshwater > Lake > Sediment | place: USA: Wyoming | collected...
CTGATGGATGTATTATCAGATGAGATCTGCTGCTTGGCTGCTTCTCAGCCTCTCTTGCACGGATGCATCCAACAGTCTGAACTGCCCCCTTTTTTACCCTGATTATTGCATTACTTATGCGTCGCTCTATAAGCAGGGATATTCTCCCCGGCAAGAAAATAGCCTAACCCTGCTGCCGACGCCTGAAAGTTCAAAAAAAAACACTATCCCCTTTTATTATATTGATTTGTTATCATCGTTTGGAAGGTACTGGAAACATCTTTGATCGTGAGTCGCCCATTACTCCTAAACCATTTAGCAACCCAATTAAGCATACCCAGCAAACCCAAAGTAACAATCTTTGTGTCCAACCCTTTGAAATATCCCTTTTTTTTCATTTCCACTACAATCTTTTCTAAATCTTTTTCATATCTTTTCCTTTTCCTCAAATATATCTTTTGATTCTCTTTTGACAAGCTTCCTATTTGATTTAAATAGACATTTACTCTATCAAAATTCTCGCTCAGTAAAGTTAGATGGTTGTCGATGGCCTTTCTCAATTTTTCTTCAGGTTCTAATGTATCGTCAATAATTATTTTTTCCAAACGTGTACTTACTTCATCGGTAGAATGTTCTAAAATGCGAAGAAGTATTTGCTCCTTATTTTTAAAATAATGGAAAAGGCTGCTCTTATGTAATCCAACCTCATCCGATATTTTTTGAAGTGATGTTCCCTTAAACCCTCTTTGCCTTATTAATTTGCCAGCAACCGACAAAATTTTATTGTATTTATTATCTTTCATAGGGCATTTTAATTTAAGTAAACCAGCCGTTTGGTTTTCCAATTCACAAATAAGAAAGATTTGTCAAGAAAAAAAAGGTACGGCTCGTACTCCCTCACCTGGGAGGATTACCATTTTTTCATGTCCGTTTCGGTAAATTGTTATTATAAGAAGTCCTTTCCCCAAATCCTGGTTTTCTCTGTTATTTAAACTTTTCGAGAAGTCGACTTTGCTTAGCATCCATGTCGCCCTTCCAAATACCTTTTTCCTTATAGTACCTGACTGCTCCCGGATGATAAGGGATTGCCCACATGGCAACGGCATTCTCAAGGGTCCATGATTTAGCTCCAGCGTAATAGCCCCAAAATTCCTGTTGATGGTCATAGACTGCCTTAACAATAGAGTAAGCCAGTGTTTCATCTAAGTCTGAGCGGCTGATAATAACTCCATACCCGCCTATGGTTGGTACCGCACTGGTCTGACCCTTGTATGCATTTGCCGGTATGGTCACTCCTGTCCACACCGGCCCCAACGTCGCTATAGCTTTTTCTATGGATTCCTTGCTTAAAGAAATTAAATAGACCGGTTTGGAAGCAGTCACCTCATCAATTGAAACGGCTGGAAATGAAGTATTGGTCATACAGACATCAGCCATACCCTCCTTTACAAGTTGCGCGCATTCAGCTATCCCTTTAAAAGGAATTACCTTTACATCCTTATCTGATAATCCGTTGGCTTCGAGAACAGCTTGTCTGATTAGATTAGTATCATATGTTCCCATCAGTTCGCCTGCTACTCTCTTGCCTTTAAAATCCGATACTGCCTTTATTTTTGAGTTAGTCGTGTAGATATGATAAGCATACGGATCACCCCAGAAGAGTACCCGCAATGGAACCTTGGCCACACCCTTAAAAGGACCGACTCCCAGCGCTGCTGGGTAAGCCATGCTGGCACTGGTCCAGGCTATATCGACTTCGCCTCTGCCCAAACGCCTTGGGCTCTCTACCATTGCGGTAATTGGCTGGACAACCACCTTTAACCTGTAGGGCACGGTAACGTACTTGTTCAGTAATTCCCCAATGGCGATGGTTACGGTATACGCGCCACCACCTAAGAGACCACCGGAGACGAGGAATTCCTTAGTTTCAGTTGTTGGCGTGGTGGGGGTCGGTCTCGGCTGCGTGTATCCCGTATCCATAGTGACAATGCACACCACCGCCACGACGAAAAGGCAAAATTTCTTCATCTAACCCTCCTTCCTGTCTATTCTTATTGAACAGAACCACCCATACCCAGATCTTGCTTCTCCCTGTTACTTAAACTTTTCGAGGAGCCAACTTTGCTTGGCATCCATATCGCCCTTCCAAATACCCTTTTCTTTATAGTACTTTATTGCCCCCGGATGATAAGGGATTGCCCACATGGCAACCGTATTTTCAAAGGTCCATGATTTAGCTCCAGCATGATAGCTCCAAAACTCCTGTTGATGGTCATAGACTGCCTTAACAATAGAGTAAGCCAACGTTTCATCCAACTCGGGGCGGCTGACGAAAACTCCATATCCGCCTATGGTCGGTACTGCACTGGTCTGACCCTTGTATGCATTTGCGGGTATTGTCACTTCCGTCCACACTGGCCCCAACGTCGCTAAAGCTTTTTCTATAGATTCCTTACTTTGAGAAATAAAATAGACCGGCTTAGAAGCAGTAATCTCATCAATTGAAATGGCCGGAAATGAGGTGTTGGTCATACCTGCATCAGCCATACCCTCCTTTACAAGGTTTGAGCACTCACCGATATTCCTAAAAGGAATGACCTTTATATCCTTATCTGATAAACCGTTGGCTCCCAAAACAGCTTGTCTGACTATATTAGTCGGAGGTGATCCCATCAGTTCACCTGCCACTCTCTTGCCTTTTAAATCCGACACTGACTGTATTTTGGGGTTAGTAGTGAATATATGATAAGCATATGGATCGCCCCAGAAGAGCACCCGCATCGGAACTTTATCCATACCCTTAAAAGGGCCGGTTCCCAGCGCTGCCGGGTAAACTGTGCTCGCACTGGACCAAGCGAGATGGACTTCGCTTCTGGCCAAACGTTTAGGGCTTTCTACCATCGCGGTAATTGGCTGGACAACCACCTTTAACCTGTAGGGCACGGTCACATACTTGTTCAGTAATTCGCCAATGGCGATTGTTACCGAATACGCAGCACCACCTGAGGGAGCACCGGAGATGAGGAATTCCTTGGTTTCAGTTGTTGGCGTGGCGGGGGTCGATCTCGGCTGTGCGTATCCCGTTGCTGTAGGTATAATCAATAGCACCGTTATGATGAATAGTGAAAATTTCTTAATTTTACCCTCCATCTTTTTGTTTATCGAACAGAACCATCCATATATCCATACCACTTTCATAATTCCACCTCCTTTGACTCCTTTGTTCACTCCTTCTACAAGGGTCCCTTTTGCCCAATCACCTTGGCGATTGCCAGTGAAGTAACCATTACTTATCAGCAGGAACTACCTTATCAACGAGGCGGAGACGACGGGCTCCTTGTGCAGAAATATTCTCGCTGTTTAGAAGATAGTAAAATCCTGTTCCCTTCCCAATTAATCGGGGGAGCAGTTGCGTTCCACCACCACCAGGAATGGCCCCCAAGCTTCCAACCCCACCTCACGTTGTCCCAATATCGCATTCTCAGACCAACCCTTAACTTAAGTAGAACAAACGTCTGGTTTGTTTAAATAGCAAATTAAAAAAGACTTGTGAAGAAACAAGCGTTTTATGTCCTCCAGATCCTACTCGCTCAGCGCGGCCTAAGGACCTCACATAGTGATCAGCAGGACAATGCCCGTTCAACCCCTTACGCCGATGCTGTGAGTAATACTAATCCGTTCGCTTCCTCCATGATCAGCACAAACGGGAGGGGCTACCTAATGAACACAGAGATGAAAACAGGAGCCACAACCAACATAAATCTCCCCTGAAAAAGGTATTAACTCAGAATAATGGTGGCATCGACAGCCACGGGTTCCCCATCAACAATCAAGAGCGGGTTGACATCAATCTCCTTAATTTTTTCAAAGTTCATGGCAAGCGATCCTATCTTGATCAACCAATCGCCGAGGCTCTCCATATTTACCGGTTTTGAACCTCGATATCCCTTTAGTAAAACATGGCCCTTCAAATCTGAGGCCATTCCAAGTATCTCTTCCCTGCTCAGAGGGACTAATCTAAAGACCACATCCTTATAAACCTCTGCCCAAACTCCACCAAGCCCAAGCATAGCGGCAAGACCAAATTGAGGATCACGCAAGATTCCTGCAATTAACTCAAAATCTCCTCTTAACATGGGCTGGATCATGAAAGATTTAGGTTCCGTTTTAGAGCTTACCATTTCCTGATAAGCAGATTTGAGCTGATCTTCATTAATGAGATTCAACTTAACCAGTCCAGCCTCAGTCTTATGAACCTGCCCCTCGACCCGCCCCTTGAGAACAACGGGATATCCTATCTCATTAGCAGCCCGGATCGCCTCGTTGATATCCTTAACGATGGCTTCCCCTACAACTTTAAGCCCTATGGCCTTAAACCACTTTTTAGCTTCATGCTCATCTAATACTTTTGTTCCTTCTTGATCCCCACAACATGCCGCTTCCCTTAATTTGTCGGGAATTTGAAAATCGGATGGTGAAACCTCCAGGAGTTTCCTTTTTTCTCTATGATTTTCGAAGAGACTCGCCATCACCTTGACCAGGCGATGAATCTCATAAAACGTGGGCCAGCCCTCTTCTTCCAAAGCCAATCGAGTCGGCTCTCGCCCTTTTTCAGGTCCTATTAGCCAGAACAGAACGGGCTTTCGAGGCTTGCTGATACTTGACATAATCGCTTTCATTTTCGAGGCCAGAAATTCATACCGCGTAAAGAGATGGACGATAATTCCATCCACTTCCGGGTCATCGTGCAGGGCTTCAATCGCGTTTTTATAGGCCGGCACGGGGCCGTGCCGTTCGATGGCCGGCCAATAATCGACTGGATTGTTGACGGGCATCCAGGGAGGCGCAAGTTCCTTCAGGCGTTTCACGGTCGAAGGGGAAAGGCGGGCGAAGGTCAGGCCGTAATTTTCCATATGATCTGTCGTGACGATTCCCGATGACCCACTAAAACTTAGGATGGCCATTCTGGGTTTTTCGTCAGGAGGGCATCGAAGACAAAATTCTCTTTCAAGAGTCCGCGCAATATCCACCATCTCAAAAAAATCATTTGCTTGATGGACCCCGGCCTGCCTCAATACTCCATTGATGAGGTCGTAATTACCAGCCAGAGAAGCCGTGTGGCTGACCAAGGCTTGGGCACCAAGAGGGCTTTTTCCTCCTTTCAAAACGACAATGGGTTTGTGAGATGAAGACGCCAACTCGAAAAATCGGCGTCCGTGAATGAAGGACTCCAGGTAAAGAGCAACCACTTTGGTCTCCGGGTCTTTGAGGAGGTATTCCAGAAGTTCGCTTTCTTCCACATCGCATTTATTTCCGATAGAGCATGCCTTGGCAATTCCGACAGTTTTTTGGCTCATGAGGGTCGTAATGAAGCCCGCGGAGAGAAGGCCACTCTGAACAATGAGGGAAACATGGCCAGGATTCACCGTCCCCTCCCAGGCTTCCGGGACGATAAACGAAAAAAAGTATTGCTTCGATGTATCGATCAGCCCCGTACAATTCGGTCCCCATATTCGCAGTCGCCCTTTTCGGGCGATTTCGACGCATTGATTCTGGAGGGCTTTCCCTTCAGGGCCGACTTCGGCAAAACCGCCCGACTCCACAATCGCCCCGCGTACTTCTCTCTTAACGCAGTCCTCCAATGCCTGAGGGACAGCTTGGGCCGGAATAAAAATCAAGGCCAGATCTAAAGGGCCTTCGATATCGCAGACCCTGGGATAACACTTCAATCCAAGGATCTCCCGATGCTTGGGGTTGACGGGATAGACAGGTCCTTTAAAGCCAAGAGCGAGGTTGGCTACCAAATTGTTGCCACCGTGATTGCTTTCCGGAGTGGCCCCGACCACTGCGATTCCCTTTGGATTAAAAAAGAAATCCATGAGTTATCCTTCCCTGACGTTCAAAAAAAGTCTTGCCGGCACTGGCTTTACGCCCCATGCACCAGCACAAAAGTTCTTTTCGGCACTTGTTCAGGGGTCTTCTTCTCTAATAATGTGCAAGCGCCTCTGGCAAGGATTCAACCTTCAGTAAAGACCGATCCCTTTCAGAATATCTCGAGCAATGATCGCTCTTTGTAGCTCTAATGCCTCCTCACCAAAGCTCGCCGCGATGGCGTTACGGCACAATCTCTCGACAAATAGTCCTTTGATATTGGCCGGCCCACCATGCAATTGTACGGTTCGATCGGCAGCCCGATTGACCATCTCAGTAGCAAAAACCTTGACCATTGCAGCTTCGCGCCGAATGTCCTCCCCCTTGTCAGCCACACAGGCAGCATGATAGACCATCAGCATGGCAGCGTTAATATCAGTGGTCATATCTGCCAGAATGCGATGTACTCGGGTCTGCTCTGACATCGTACGACCGAATGTCTCCCATAACTCAGCGTATTCGCAACAGACTTTAAGCAATCTTCTAGCCACGCCTACGCATCGAGCTGCTCTGATAATTCTCCTCGAAGGAAGCCACTTGGCACCAAGGTAAAAGGCACCACCAATTTCGCCAAGTATATTTTCAGGTGGCATTTTACATCGGTTAAAACTAAGAACGATAGGTTTGTTCAGCTTGACTTGCCATCCTACATTCTCTCCTCCACCAGAGGTGGTAAGCCCTGGCGTATCCCTATCCACCAAAAAGCAAGTCACTCCTTCGCGAGGTGGTTTTTCCGGATCGGTAACGGCAAAGGTGATGACAAACTCGCCAATATCAATCGTTTGCATCACGAGCTTTTGACCTTCGATCAGGTAATGGCCATTCTCCTTTGAGGTCGTTGTCTTCAAAGACCCGAGACGGGAATTTCCTGGTTCCAATAAAGCCAACGAATATTGCTTTGTGCCTTCCATAGCAGGTTCAAGATATTTTTTTTTCTGCTCCTCGTTGCAATGGAAAAGGATAGGCGTTACATCTCCAAAATCAAAGGGAATAATGGTCTGGGCTAATTCCTCTTCCATCAAACAAAGACATAGGACCGATTCGCCCGGGCCTCCGAATACCTCAGGTGTTCTAAACCCCCAAAACCCAGTCTCCTTTGCCTTCTTCTTGAGCGTATCCATGACTTCCTTGGACAACGTACCCCCTTTGTAGAGGAGATCATTTTCCAGAGGAAGGAGAACCCGCTTGACGAAGTTCTTGGCGGCTTCACGTGTTAATTTGTCCTCTCCGGTTATTTCGAAATCCATACGTACTCCCTTTCAATGCGATAGAACTTCCTCAATCAGCAGATCGAGATCTGGCTCCTTTGCTTCACTGATCCGAGAATCGAGCCAAGGCATGACCTCCACCATACGGCAATTCACAACATATTGCTTGATCGTGATGTCAACCTGGGGACAAGCTAAGACACAAGAATAGCAACGGTCACACTCCTCGGGGCCAAGTAGGATGGTTTCCAAAGCCATTGAACTTCGTTCTTCAGTTCGCTTGCGCCGGGTGGGCTCGCGACCCACAACCGGACAGACATCATTACAGTTACCACAACCCAGACAAGTCTTCGTCCCGATGACATTTTCCATGACGTCCAATTTATGGTCCGCAGAGAGGCCCCTGTCGGATAGCATGCGCGCTCGAGCAACAGGCGACACCTTGGCATCCAGTATCTGATTTAGAATGAATTCAATCTCTTTAATATCTACCGGCTCTATACGTGGCAGCTTGACCTCTTTCCTCCCTTCAAAACGATCCCGTCGATGCCAATCGGCTCTGATGACATTTCCATGTCTCGCATAATCTGGAATAAGCTGAGGTGTGATCGGCCGTTTGCTTAATCCGGCTTTCTTCAACTCATCCTGCCACTTCCTCACATGCCCCAAGGTCAATTTCCCCGGTTTCGTCTTCTCGGCTGTTTGGGCGGCTGCCTTCCCGGCGCGTCGGCCGTAAACCAGCATGTCGGGAAGGAGATTATCCCTTAGCATATGCCTACCATGGACACCCCCGCAAACTTTGCCGGCAGCGTAAAGATTTGGAATGGAGGTAGCCCCTTGAGCATCTATTTGAATGCCGCCATTATGACAATAGAGCGTAGGATAAACGAGGATGGGTTCTTTCGCGATATCCAGACCGAAAGTTCTGAATTCGGTATACAGGGTCGGGAATTCTCGCTGAATGGTCCCCGGTCTTTGCATCACTTCGATCATCGGAGTATCTAACCATACCCCCTGCAACCCTTTTGGCGTTTTCACGCCAAAACCCTTCTTGCATTCCGAAATAATCGCTGAAGTGACCACATCCTGAGGCTCTAAATGATGAATGAATTGTTCTCCTTTCCTATTGGCAAACTTCGCACCCAGCTTTCGCATTTTCTCATCGATGGGTTGGCCTACCATTTGTTCTGGATATACAATACCGGAAGGATGATACTGTACAGCGTCCAGAAGCAACAGTTTCGTTCCGACTCGGTAGGCCATCGCCAGACCATCCGCTGTCGCTCCGTAGTGATCGGTAGAAGGGAATCCGTGATAGTGCAATTGCCCATCGCCGCCGGTCGCGAGGACCACGGTCTTGGCTCGGACCAGGCTGACCTCTTTTTTGGTTTCCATGTTCATCAGGATAGCTCCGGCTACTCGACCTTTATCGTCCATGATCAGTTCTAATGCCGGTGCTTGCTCTAACACGGTAATCCCTCTATTGTACATTTCATCACACAAATTGCGCATAATCTCTAAGCCAAGGCGGTCACGGGCAGTATGGACTCTCTTGCGAGATGCCCCCTCGCCCAGTTCGGTTCGCATGGTGCCATCGAGTTCCTTGTCAAATATACAGCCCAGCGATTCAAGCCACTGTAGGACGGACGGGGCATCACGAACTAAACCTTCGACGAGATCCGGGATATTGGCAAAACGACCGCCGCCAATCGTATCCAAATAATGAATGGCAGGGGAGTCATTGGGGTGAACTGCTGCCTGTATGCCTCCTCGGAATTGCGCGGTATCGGAATCGATTAATGGCAGTTTAGTTGCCAAAAGGACTTTGGCACCGTTCTCTTGGGCCGAAAGCGCCGCTGCTGATCCAGCCCCACCCCCGCCGAGCACCAGGACGTCAACATCGTAATCAACCGCCTCCAAATCGACCACATCCGGATCAACAGGGCTATTCCCCTCGAGCAATGCAGCCAGTTCATCAGGCGCACGATCACTCCGGTTGGGCCCTACCAGGATCTGGCGAATCCCTCCGTCCACAAAATGGGGATGATATGCCTGAATGAAAGCAGATCGGTCTTCCTCTGCCTGCCGGAGATAATTTTCCTCTAATCGCTTTTCCCTCGTTATTTCAATTCGTGCGATCTGTTCTCTTAAGTCAGAAGGATACATCTCGGTAATCTCCCTCAGAAATTATGGCTCGATGTCTCGCTCGTTATAGCGCCGACGTAGCTCATGCTCGTCCATCTTTTTCAACTCTAAAAGCTCGGCATCAAACTTTTTTTCCTCATTCTCAGCCAACCTGTTTGCAAGCTGCCGGAAACGAGGGACCAAATAACGGCCGTACAAACGACGGCAAAGCAAAGCAATATGATAGGGTGCGAGCCCCCCCGGACACCGATCCGCACAGAGACCGCACATCACACAATCAAAAGATTTATATGCCACCTCAGCAATTTCACCGCGTAGAGCATTCGATACATAGCCCATGACGTTGAGGTCCTGCGGGCAGCTCATCACACAGGTATTACAGCCTTGGCATTTGATAAGATCGGGATAAAGACGAACGATGGGCCTCCCGCTCGGAGCAAGTTCCTCCAAATTAAAAATTGCCTTCCTGGCCAAAATTTTCGCTCCTTCCAGGGCCATATCGCACCTCCTCCTTATTTCACCGCCGGTCATTCCGTATCCCCAGGTTCAATCGCTCCTCTTTTGAAGGTCAATTCCGGCGAAGTGTCATAAACGGAAATACAAAAATATTTAGTCACAACCGGAGCTTCCTCAATACCCCAAATATAATATACGGATGGATCGGTCCCATGTGTTGGGTGGAGCTGGATCGCTTCCTTTTCATGGATGAGTTTCGAAACCTCGCTCTCGAGGTCATCCAGATCGCCGAAATACCTTGCCCGAGCGGGGCAGGCGATAACGCAAGCAGGGGTTGCCTCCCGATCGACACCTGGCTCTAATCCCTTTTGGATGCCCCCATCCACTCTCTCCATACAGAAGTTACATTTATATACAGCTCCAACTCGAAGAGGATAGAGTATTTCTCTCATGTTCTCCCATTCGGTGAAACCTTGCCCAGGAAAATATTCTTCTTCTTTAGAATAATATGATCGCGTTTGATAAGGACAAGCGTTCATGCAATTTTTGCAGCCAACGCACTTATTTTGATCAATCCAGATTATCCCATCCTCACGCTGTTTGGTAGCGCCCGTAGGACAAACTTTCATGCAAGCCGGATCTTTGCAGTGGTTGCATAATACCGGATACATATGCTTTTTTATGTTGGAATACTCTCCTGTCAGCGAAATTAATATTTTATTCCATGTCATCCCCGGAGGAAGAAAATGTTCCTGCTTACAGGCTATGACACAGGCGTAGCAACCGATACACTTTTTTAAATCTATTACCATCCCCCGCCTCGCCATATAGGTTCCCCCTCAATTACTCTATTTTTCTAATTTTAATCCTGACAGCAGTCTCCATATTAAAAGAAACAGGATCGACATGCTTGAAGTCTAATTCCAGAAGAATATCAAAGTTGACTCCTTTTCCCTTAGCAATGGGCATACCTTTTGCCCAATGCCCGGTACATGCGGCGATGCTGACCGTCTGTGGCTGCATTCCTTTTAAGAGTTTGACCCGACCCTGAACTTTGCGCCCGGTAATACTTTCCAATTCCACCGTATCGCCATCTTTCAACCCTTTCCCTTTAGCAGTATCCGTATTCATTGTAATATTATAGGTATACGGATTCATCCGGCTAGCCTCATCGAGCCATGGCTGCTCCATTGTATGCGAACCGGTGTGCAAAACGTCACGATATGAGAAGCAATATAGGTCATATTCAGGTTTATCGACACGATGAATGGAGCAGGGTGTCCAGGAGATGAGGGGAGTATATTGGGTAAAGTCCACATCAAGACCTATCCCCTCGGTTATTTCCTTTATCTTCTCCCCAATATCCACCATATACTCCAAATAGATCGGTGAGCGGGCATCAATTAAATATCTCCAGTATACCTCCTCAACCTTCTTGGGCCATCTAATAAAGCCGTGCTTCTCGAACCACTTCCAATCATGCTCCGGGCCAAACAAGCTCTTTACCACTTTATCACCCAGCGTTTCTGGGGTAAATTTTTCTGTGGGTCCAAGCTTATTTTCTTCAGTTAAATCTAAATGGGAATTAATGAGGTTGTTAAACTCTTCCCTCTTACCGACTCTATCTATCAACTCAAATAAGAGAGATGGCCAACTCCGCCTGCTAAACTTTGGTTCCACCACCGGCTGTATGATGTGATAAGACCAGTCCCGCATACCGAAGGGGTGGTTAAAGTTTTGCCCGGACATCCCTTCGGCCCAGCTTGCTTCCTCAAGATAGCTGGTGGCCGGGAGCACGATATCGGCAAAGCCTTCGGTGAACTCATTGTTAAACAGCTCATGGACTACGATGAACGGTATTTTTTTAAGTACGCCTGCAATGATCTCCCGATTGGCTGTACTCAGGACGGAATTACAGCCAAAAGAAAGCATCATCTCCGGCCTAACAGGAGCGCCCACCTTCTGCCAAAGCTCTTCCTGGTCACTTGCATTCATCACAAATGGAAAAGGGGCGAGAGTAAAGATATCGAGCAGGTTCAGTTGATGGCGATTCTCTGGTACCTTGAATGGCCATGGCGATTCGTGGGCCCACATTCCACCAAAAGGCCCGAATCGGTCAAATGTTATGAAGCCGTCCTTCCCTTTGGCTGGAGACCATTTAAGTTTACCGGTTCCAGGATAACCCATGCTTCTCGCTGGCCAGCCAAGGGTACCTCCGGGCACATCCGCAGCCCCAACTATTTGATTGAGTAGCGATACGGCCCAACAGGTATGATGAGAGTTTTCATGCCCCTCCCCGCCGCGGAACAGAACTGCCGAGACCGGTCTGAAAGGTAACTGATGTCCATCAATCGTAATCGTACCTCCCACCTGTGCTGCTTGAGCAAACTCTGTGGCAATCCGACGGATGGTCTGTGCCGGAACAGTGCTTATCTTTGATGCCACCTCAGGGGTATATTCCTTAAGGTGATCCTTAAGGATGTGAAATGCTGGCTTGCACTTAACTCCATTGATCTGATATTCCCCTATCAGGGCATAGTCTTTAATAGCAGGGTCATCATAGGCCTTTGCACTTCCCTCAACCGGATCCCACACCAAAGGCTTATGGGTAGCGCCGTCCCTCATGTATCGCTGGTCGGGCCCAATAAGATAAGGGCCATTCGTTTTTGTCTTTAGGAATATTTCATCATATATCCCTAAATCATTGATGATGACATTGCACATGGCTAAGGCCACTGCACCGTCTGTGCCTGGAAGAATCGGGACCCATTCGTCCGCTTTCCCACCAGCAAAGTTGCACATCGGGTCGAAGACAACAAATCTCATCCCACGAGACCTTGCCTCGGCGGCAAGGTATGTCGTCATCATTGCAGAGTGACCCGAGCCACTCCCCTTATTTGCTCCAAAATATATCGCATAGTTACAATATTTAAAATCCGGGACGATTGACCATGACGCATGTACCAGACCTCCGACGACATGCGCTCCCATCCCACAATGGAGCGATCCCCCTCCCGTAGATATCGGGGGTTGTTTAAACACATACCTGAACGCCAAATCGGCGCCGGGATTACCTGGAGACCGGAGAATTGTGAATTGTACAAGCAGTTTTTTCGGATTCTCAGCCATAATCTTTTTGAGTCTTGGCAGAATCTCGTCAAAAGCCTCCTCCCAGGAAATTTCTTTCCACTTCGGATCAACAAATAATCCTTTCTCTGGGTTTGTCCTTCTGAGTGGCACGTTCAATCGGTTGGGGTCATAGAGTACCTGAAGGCCAGACTCACCCTTAGCACATAAGCCGCCCTCACCCCCCATGGTGCTGCCAGGGTTACCTTCTATTTTTACTGCCACCCCGTTCACTCGACGAACCAATATGCCACAACTTCCATAGCACCGGGCACACTGAGTGGATATCCAAACATCCTCGTGAATTTTTGCTTTCTCAGCCACTGAATCACCCCGTATCTGAATTTTTCTTAATTCATATGAATTTGCCAATTTTGCCGCACTCATTCCTTATAATTAGCAAGCCATTTCAACCACTTCCATCGTTGCTCCACCTTCTCCTGAATCTCTCCTACTTGCTGAGGAGTCAAGTGCGCATAACGGCCCTGAATCGCTGTATACCTTTCTAAGGGCGTCTTGTCCGGTTCCTTATTGATGACAAAATGGATTCCATTTCTTACCTCAAACAGCGGAAAGACATTTGTTTCCACCGCTAACCGCGAAACTTTAACCGTGTCTTTCGCACGGTATCGCCAACCCGTTGGACAAGGAGTAAAGATATACAAAAATCTAAACCCCCTGATATTTCGTGCTGCTTCCACCTTCCTCATAAAATCATCAGGATAAGCGATATTGAGTGTGGCGGCGTAAGGGATGGCATGACTCGCCATAATTGACATGATGTCCTTTTTCCATTGACCCTTAGGCGTCGGAAGAGGATTCGTGGTGGTAATAGCCCACAATGGCGTTGCCGAACTTCTCTGGTTTCCTGTATTCATATACGCTTCGTTGTCATAGCATACATAAATAATATCTTCGTTTCTTTCGGCCGCCGCAGATACAGTTCCTAACCCTATATCTAAGGTTGCACCATCTCCAGCCCATGTCACAACCTCGGTTTCTGTGTCCCCTCTTTCGATCAGTCCTGTTTTAAACCCCCCTGCAATTGCTGCGGTTGTGCCAAATAGAGAAAGAAAAATCCTAATCAGTTGTCCCTCATACCTGATGATACGTCTTGGAAGATTCACAATGACAGGACTGCATCCAGGCGGAAAAAAAAACACTACTTTTCCGCCCATTACTTTTAAAAAATATCTGAAAGCTAAGGGAAGAGCGCACCCCAGACAAGCTGAGCGAGGCGCTTCCATATATTCGTCTCTAGGATATTTTGATTGCATTTCTATCATAATTGTCTCCCACTACTTTAATTGGTCCCAACCAAATGACTTCTTCTTGCGGCGCCTCTTCCATGATGGTAAATAGAATGGCTCTTCGGATTAATCTCGTTGAGATATCGGCTCCCCCCAAACCGGAAACAAATCCATACACAGGTATCAAAGATCCCTGAGCCTGCGTGTTCAATGCCCATTTTATCTCTTGATAGATAATACCGCACTGTCCCGGTGAAATATCTCGGTCAATAACTGCCACCTTTTTCTTTTCCAGTAGCGCTTTTCTCAGGAGATCTTTTGGGAAAGGGCGAAACATCTTCAACTTTACCAAACCCACTTTGTATCCTTCGTCTCGAAGCACATTGATGACATACCGGCTAGTCCCCACAGCACTTCCTGACAAAATCAATACGACCTCTGCATCCTCGCATCTATATTCCTCAACAGGGGGGTACCCCCTGCCAAAAAGAGTTTCGAAATCCTTGTTCGCCTCAATGAAAGTGTCCACACAATGACTTTCGATCTTCTGCAATTGGTATTTATTCGTCATAAAATCATTTTGCTCATAATCGTCAGCTAACCCTGGCGGGTCTTTCTTGAAAAGTCTAAACCTGTTGTCGCGCTCTTCGGGACAAGGGATTTCCAGTGTTGTTTTTCGAGGCGGGAGATATTCATCCACTTTCTCTTGGTCAGGGATATCCACGCTTTCTGAAACATGAGAAAGATACACGCCATCCAGGCAGACCATGCATGGCAAACCCATGGACTCTGCTACTTTAAAAGCCTGAATCACTGTATCAAGAACTTCCTGACAGGATTCACAGTAGAGTTGTATCCATCCCGTGTCCCTTTGGGACAAGCTATCAGAGTGATCACATGTCAGATTCCAAGGTAAAGCAAGGGGCCTGTTCACATTAACTAACACAATCGGCAAACGCCCTCCCGCCGCAAAATGGAGACCCTCGTGCATCCAGGCCAATCCCTGAGAGGAAGTGGCAGTGAACACCCTCACGCCGGCTTCGGCTGCTCCTATCATATAACCGATTGCAGACATCTCGGACTCAACATTTATAAATTTGCCCTTAAGCAGTCCTTTAGCAAAAGCTTCTGATAGGTGCTCCGGGATTTCCGTTTGAGGGGTAATCGGATAGGCGCATACGACATTAGGACGACATAACATAGCTCCCAATGCAGCCGCTTCGTTTCCTGTTATGACCTTAATCATCGCGATCTCACCTCCCAACCTATCGCACCCCGAGGGCACTCTTCAATACAAATGCCACATTTCTTACAAAATTTGTGCCCTAGCACAAGTGAAGATCCTTTCCTATCAAACATAATAGCGGCAGCGGGGCAAAAGATATAACAATTTTCACACAGGGTGCATTGACCACATTGGAAGCATCGCTGGGCCTCTTCGACCGCTTTATTTTTAGCAAGTCCAGAGGTAATTTCATTAAAGTTAGAAGACCGTACTTCAATCGGAAGCTCAGTCACTTGAGCCCTGAATGCTTTATGGAAGTACGCCACATTTAGATCTTTAAAGGAGGCTAAAGCGCTGTCTTGAGCGGTGTAGTCTTTACTTAAGTATTTTGCAATCCTTATGGCACCACGTCCTCCTTTTTGAAGACATCTAAAGACATTCTCATCAGCACCTGTCAACAAAATGTCAATGCCCACGGCAGCTCTCTTACCCGACCCTATGGCTTCCACTACAGTGCGAGACATTGAAGTGGCATCACCCCCTGCATATAAGCCCGGTATCGAGGTGCGACCAAGGGAATCCACCTTGATTAAAGAATCAACCCTTTCGATCGTAGAGGGCAGGAATGAAATCTTGGGTACTTCGCCTACAGCAACAATAAGTGTGTCGATATCCACCATAAAGTTTGTACCATGAATGGATTCAGGTCTCGGTCGCTCATCACCGTCCTTTTTTACCAGATTTGTCATCAGACACTCTACTCCAACCAATTTCTTTCCATTGTGATGTATCTTTATCGGCATCGCCATTTCCGTTAATTTTATTCCTTCTTTTTGAGCAGCCTCCACTTCTTGCAAATAAGCCGGCATTTCCTTCAGTGTACGGTTGTAAATGATCGTAACCTCTTTTGCTCCTAACCTCGTTGCGGTTCTGGCTACATCTACAGCGGTATTATCCCCTCCGATTACCCCCACCCTTCTTCCTAAATCCACCTTCTTGCCTAAGCCGACGTCCTTTAAAAACTCTATGCCCGAAATCACTCTGCTGCCCAGTTCTCCCGGGATATTCAGCTTCACAGATGCATGGGCTCCGACCCCGATAAAGCATGCATCGTAATCATCGGTAATGCTGTTAAAGGAAACGTCCTTTCCAACCTCAGTATCATTCTTGACCTTTATCCCGAGATCGACAATCTCTTCTATCTCTTTATCGACCACTTCCTTGGGAAGGCGATAAGTCGGAATACCTATCCTCGGTATTCCACCCAGTACGGGTAAAGCCTCGAATATTGTGACATCATGCCCTAATAGGGACAAAAAATAGGCACAAGTCATCCCTGCAGGTCCTGAACCGATGATCGCTACCTTTTTCCCCGTCTCCTCTTTCTTTATCGGCTTTCTTACCCCTTTTCTATCCGCATGGTCGAATACAGCCCTCTCCAAGGCTTTGATCGCTATTCCCTCATCATATTCGTTTCGGTAGCAATGCGTCTCACACGGATGGAAACAGACCCTCCCGCATACCCCGGGAAATGGGTTTTCAAACCTTATATTTTCAAACGCTTCCTCGAATTGGTTGCGCTGGATCAAAGATAGGATTGTCCGAATGTCTTCGCCCGCTGCACAATGTGTCGTACCCATTTCACATGGAGACATTTTAGTTTTAAATTTAGGAAACGGGATTGCAGAGGTCTCGGGGGTTTCTTTGAGTTCTGAAATTACGGTACCGGTCAATTGCAATTTGACCCTATGATAAGCCTCCCGGGCAGCCTCCACGTTCTTCTCTGCCGAAGGGATTTTCGCTTCTCTTATTGCCTCGGATAGATAGTCAAATCCGATCATAGGAATCATCGCGACCATCGCCCCTAAGATGACGGTATTAATGATTGGCATCCCGGTAGCCAACGTTAATCCTTGCCTTTTGGCAATGCCATTGCCATCAATCGTGACGATTCTGTAGTTTCCAAGCGATGAAAAATCCTTAGGGAGTTTGGGGCTGTTGATCAACAGCCCCCCTTTTTCCTTTAACCCGGATATCGTTTGAGGATTCTTTGCAAGGGTTTCATCCATGAGAACGATATAGTCTGGTTCATATAACTTGGAATGAATAGAAATGTCTTTATCAGAAATCCGAACATAACTCTCTACGTTTCCACCCCTTCTCTCGGCCCCATACGCTGAGAAGCACTGGGATTTAAGCCCGCTCTTCACCGCCGCATCAGCCAAAAGCTTGGCTGCAACCACAATCCCTTGCCCTCCGGTACCATGCACCCTAATCTCTATCATGGCTCAACATTACACCTCTTTTCCCATAAGATTCAGCCCGAGCATTCTAAAATTGGACCACGCCTTACTATCTCACTTACTCCATCTCCACGATAATCCTTATCGAGTCCCCTCTCCTCATTTCATCGAAGGCCTCATTGATTTGGCCAAGAGGATACCTCGAAGTAATAAGCTTATCTATTCTAAATCTACCTTTTTTTATCAAATCGACAACTTTATAATAATCTGGAATGACCCCTGCGCAGGACCCACTTAATTCTATCTCTTTATACATCAAACGAGCAGCGTTCAAAGGAGGGGATTTGAAGGAATATCCAACAACACATACGGTCCCTCCGGCCCTCACGGAATCGAAGGCCTGAGTGATCGTATCGGGATTACCTATGCATTCCATGGCCACGTCCGCTCCCATTCCTCCTGTTATCTCTTTAATCGCCTTCGAGACCTTCTCCACTTTCTTTACGTTTATCACTTCCACTGCTCCAAGCTCCTTGGCAAGTTTCAGCTTGTGATCCATGACATCTATCCCGATCACTAACCCTCCAGCCAGGTTGGCCCACTGAATGCAATTGGTTCCAACTCCGCCACAGCCAAATATCGCCACCCAGTCACCGAGCTTCACCCTCGCCCTTTCTTTCACCGCATGATAAGGCGATATGACCGCATCTGAAATTACGCAACTTTCTTTCAAGGGTAATTGATCTGGAAGTTTAATCAAAGACCGTGCAGGCACCTTGACATATTCAGCAAAGGCGCCATCTAAGTTGTTCCCGATCATCATCATAGATTCACATATATTCTCCCTTCCCGTTCGACAGAAAAAACAGTCTCCACAGGTGATGGGAGCAAGAAGAACCCTATCACCTATCTTTACATTAGCTACCTTTGCTCCAACTGATTCTACCAACCCAGAGGGTTCATGGCCGAGAATGAGTGGAGGCTTTTTAAAGGTAGGAACACCAAAATCTATATATCCTAGGTCTGTATGACATAGCCCGCAGGCGACTACTTTGATTACTACCTCATTATCCTTCTCAATCCCTGGCTTGACAACCTCCGTTACCTCCAAAGGTCTCTTCGGTTCTTTGAATACCGCTGCCTTCATCTTTTTTGTCATAAACCACCTCCTGATATCTAATATCTCATTTATGCTTCCAGATAGGTTTCCTTTTTTCCAGAAAGGACTTGAGCCCCTCGTTTGCATCCTCTGTCTGCATTACCAAGCCGACGTAGATATCGTCCACTGTTTTCAAAGATTTTCCAAATTCCATATCGTAAGCCCTCAACAGGGCATACCTGGAAAGTTCGAGCGCCTTCGCGCTCTTTTTCCTAAATCTTCCCAGAAACTTTTCTACCTCATCTTCCAAATGATCCTGAGATACCAACTTGTTTACGAGCCCCATTCTATAGGCGTCTTGGGCGCTTATCGGATCGCCACTGGTTATCATCTCAAAGGCGATATTCCTTGGCATCTTTCTCGGAAGCATCACGGTGCCGAACCCTGGATAAAGGGAAAGAGTAATCTCGGGAAGAGAAAAATTAGCCTTATCTGTAGCGATGATCATGTCACAACATAGTGCAAGCTCAAAGCCTCCTCCCGAACAGATACCATCGACAATTGCTACAGAGGGTTTCTTACCATTTGTTATCTTGAGCATCAGATCTTCAAAGGCATTCAGCATATCATGCATCACCTCAGGAAGATGGTCTTTTACATCAACCCCCGCCGCAAAGGCCTTGTTGCCCGCTCCTCTTATTGTGACGATAGATATGTCTTGGGTGGATTCTGCATCACTATAAGCTTCATTTATCTCCCTCATTATCTTTATATTAAGAATATTGAGAGGGGGGGAGTTTATTTCTATCTTTGCAACTCCATCCTTTTTTTCATAGATTATCTTCTCATATTTCATTTGTAGTTATCCCTCCTTCATGAATTTACGTAAAAAATTCCTTATTTGTATGAGCCGAAACAGTCGAGACTCCATATGCCCAATTCGGACAGCTTCCTTATATATGGCAAAGATCACTTCCTGAAACCATATCTCGCCCAATTTCCCGTCACCTTTTGCTTCACGTCTTCAGGGTAGGCTTCCTCGAACGATATTCTAATAGGAACTTCGCTCTCCTTGGACCACTCGAAGGGCCAAGTGCAGTCAAAGGCTACCGAAGCTCCCTTGCGCCATGTCTTTTCTTCATTGCTCAGATAAGGCGTTAGTTGCGTGGATGCTTCTCGATCACTTACCCTTATCCCGCGAACAGGATGGCACTTCGTGGCAAATGCATGAAGTACCTGATTAAGATCAAAAACATCAACATCAGCATCCACAATGATTACCTTGTATGTCCCCCTGCTCGTACTGAAGATCGTATTCGTAATCACACTGGCCGTATTGCAATAGCTCGGCTTTACGCCCACAATGACTAAATAACATTCTGCCTCTGGCGGAAGGTAAACGTCCGTTACCGGTACCCCATGTCTCTGGAGGTGCCTTTTGATTGCAACTTGGTTAGTCAACCCTACGACGATCCCTGTGTCGTCTACCGGCATCCCCGTGCAACTCATCGTCACAATCGGGTTGTTTCGGTAGGTGATCGCATTTATTTTGTATGCTATTTGAGGTAGTCGGGGAGTACTTCGGTAGCCCGTGTATTCTCCAAAAGGGCCCTCCGCAATCTTCGTGCCCTGTATAAGCTCTCCTTCTAATATGATCTCGGCATGGGCAGGAACGAGTAAATCGTTGGTCTCACATTTGATCAATTCCACAGGCTCCTGCCTCAACGCACTCGCAAAATCCGCCTCGCTACGCCCTATCCCCAGCTGAGTGGCAGCGGCAAATGAACTAATGGGATCAGCCCCAATCGCTATCGCCACAGGCATAGGTCTCTTCTGATTTTCATACTTTGCTTTGATGGCGTGTAAATGGCTATATGACTCACAAATGGAAGTTAAAATCCTTCGATTATACACCATCAGACGATACATCCCCCAGTTGACCCAGTCGCTATCTAGATCTCTCGTAATGACCATATGCCAGGACCCTAAGTATCGCCCCCCATCTCCCTCATGGATCATGGGGGCCGGAAATAAAAACAGGTCAACCTCATCCCCCATAAGCACGTTCTCTTTACAAGGAGCTTTACTGACCACAACGGGTTTTATACGACTCCGCACTCTCCGCTCATACTCTTTCTGGATATTTCTCAGGAGTCCGGTCGAATCCGGAGATAATCCCATACTCACAGCAAGCCGTCTCTCCGTGGCTAAAGGTCCTCCGAAGATCCGAAACCCCTCAGGATAATCCTTGATCTTTTCAAAAAAGGGAGCGGCTTCTCGCTTCTCGTTGGCCTTGCGAACGATCGCCCCCGCCTCCAGATTCCAGTCAATTTCCTGTTTGATGCTCACGACATCACCCGTCTTGCTCAAGGCCTCGATAAAGTCACGATTGTCTTTGAATGCCATTCTCAAAACCTCCTTTTGTTAATACGCGGCCAGAATGAATATGAGCGGGGGAGTTACCGCATAAGCCTAAAATGTATTATGCCCTCACCGATCTCGCTCCCATGCTACATGTATATTCCTCCATTGATACCTACTATCTGCCCTGTAATATAGGACGCATTGTCACTGACTAAAAAAGCTGACAGTTTCGCCAACTCCCAGGACTCCCCCATCCTTTTCAAGGGTATCTCTTCTATTGCCTTCTGTTTCGACTCCTCGGCCATCTTATCGCTCATGGCAGTCTTAAAAAGGCCAGCGGCGATGGCATTGACCGTGATACCATACCGAGCGAGCTCTCTGGCTGCAGACTTTGTCAGACCGTGAACTCCAGCCTTTGCCGCAGCATAGTTGGACTGGCCAAGGGTACCTCCTCTTTGTCCAGCTACGGAAGAAATATTCAATATCCTTCCATAATTCTGCGGGATCATCACATCGCAAATACACCTTATACAATTGAAATAACCCGTAAGATTAATTCCTAACACCTCATCCCATATTTCCTTTGTCATCTTATAGATCATCATCGGTTTGATGATTCCTGCATTGTTGACAAGAATGTCTATCCTACCGAACTTCTCTTTTACCTTGGCCACCATCTCCTTTACCTGATCCGTATCAGAGGTATTACATGGGATGGCAATTGCCTGCTTCCCCATCTTGTTTATTTTTTCAACGGCTTCTACCCCTTTTTCTTTTGTCCTATTAACAATAACAACCGTGGACCCTTCACGCGAAAATTCCTCCGCCATGGTAAGGCCAAACCCCTGACTCCCTCCTGTAATGATTGCAATTTTACCATCTAAGAGCATTTTCTTCTCACCTCCCTGATCTTCCTTTTTTATGATGATTGCTCCTCCCGATCTCCCTCCCCCGCATAAGTCACGAGGCCAATCTAACCTTTTCCCAAATCTTGCTTTTCCCTGTTATTTAAACTTTTCGAGAAGTCGACTTTGCTTAGCATCCATGTCGCCCTTCCAAATACCTTTTTCCTTATAGTACCTGACTGCTCCCGGATGATAAGGTATTGCCCACATGGCAAGGGTATTCTCAAGGGTCCATGATTTAGCTCCAACATGATAGCTCCAAAATTCCTGCTGATGGTCATAGACTGCCTTGACAATAGAGTAAGCCAGTGTTTCATCTAAGTCAGGACTGCTGACAAAAACTGCATGTCCGCCTATGGTTGATACTGCGCTGGTCTGACCCTTGTATGCATTTGCGGGTATAGTTACTCCTATCCACGCTGGCCCCAACGCCGCTACGGCTTTTTCTATAGATTCCTTACTTTGAGTAATAAAATAGACTGACTTAGAAGCAGTAATCTCATCAATTGAAATGGCTGGAAATGAGGTAGTGGTCATACCTACATCAGCCATACCCTCCTTCACAAGCTGCGAGCACTCACCTATATTCCTAAAAGGAATTATCTTTACATCCTTATCCGATAAACCGTTGGCTCCCAAAACAGCTTGTCTGATCAGATTAGTATCATATGTTCCCATCAGTTCACCTGCTACTCTCTTGCCTTTAAAATCCGATACTGACTGTATTTTTGAGTTAGTAGTGTAGATGTGGTAAGCATACGGATCACCCCAGAAGAGCACCCGTATTGGAACTTTAGCCATGCCCTTAAAAGGACCGACTCCCAGCGCAGCTGCGTAAACCAGACTGGTACTGGACCAAGCCATGCTGACTTCCCCTCTGGCCAACCGTTTAGGGCTCTCTACCATTGCGGTAATTGGCTGGACAACCACCTTTAACCTGTAGGGCACGGTAACATACTTATTCAGTAATTCCCCAATGGCGATGGCTACCGAATACGCAGCACCACCTGAGGGACCACCGGAGACGAAAAATTCCTTAGTTTCAGTTGTTGGCGTGGTGGGGGTCGATCTCGGCTGTGTGTATCCCGTACCCATAGTTACAACCCACACCACCGCTATGACGAATAGCGAAAATTTCTTCATTTTACCCTCCATCTTTGTTTATCGAACAGAACCACCCATGATTCCTAACTCCAAGGTACTTTCATGGAACTTACACTACCCTGTGAATTTCAGGGCTATTTGCCACTCAATTATGCTAAGACTTTAACCAACTTCACTCAATTTACTTGAATAAAGCCCCCCAGTTACTACTCAACTATGTCTGTTTCTGGATAGGTTGTGGCCTGACTAATCATCCTTCTATTTTTTAACAATTGCCATGACATCGTCAGGCCAATTAACACCACACCACCTGCAGCAACAATTATCCCCGAGTTAAAAATTACCAAAAAGCCTCCGATTATGGCAATGATTCTTTGTGGCCAGTTCAGTATTCCTTTGAAGAACCCACCTATACCTAATGAGAGGGCGTAGATCCCAGCAGCTGTAGTAATCATGACCGTCATAATTTCCAAAGGTGTACCCAATGTAATAAGGGCAGGTTTTAGCACCCATATAAATGGTAGGATGTAGGTAATTACACCAATTCGAGTTGCCTGCCATCCTACTGACATCGGATTAGCTTTAGCAAATGATGCAGCAGTAAAAGCAGTGAGACACAATGGGGGAGTGATATCGGATACTACCGCCCAATAAAAAATGAAAAGATGAGCAGCAATAGGAGACGTACCCATTGACACCAGTGCCGGCGCGACGAGGGTAGCCAAAAATACATAGCAGCCCACAATTCCAACTCCCAACCCCATGATGAAGGAGGTCACTGCTGTCAATACCAGTAGAACCGGTATACTACCCCCAGACATCCTGACCAGTTCACGAGAAATTCCGATTTGAATGCCTGTTATTGTAACAGACCCGACTATTATCCCGGCGGCGGCCACTGCAACAGCCAGAGGGAGTAGATACCGCAGGCTGTCCTCACAGGCTTTTGCCAATTTTGCAAGATTAAGCCTTGCCTTTCTTGAAGGTAAGCTTACCAAAAACAAACTCAGTGCTGCCATAATGCCCGCTCTTTCCGGGGCCCAATCCAGTTGAACTAAAAACAACATGAGCACAATCAGTGGAATCAAATACCAATATCCGTTCTTTAAAGTCTTCGAAAGCGACGGCAACATTTCCCGGGGCAGACCCTTGATCTTTAACTTAACCGCTTCTTGATCGACAAATAAAAATAAAGAAAGGTAGAAAAAAAAGGCCGGTATAGCCGCGTGCTTACAAACGTTGATGTAGGTCATTCCGATAAAGTCAGCCAGAAGGAAAATGACTGCGCCCATAACGGGTGGGGTAATAATACCCCCTATACCTGCTACAGCTGCAACCGCGCCAGCGTAAACACCCGGGTAACCTGCCTTTTTCATTGCCGGGATCGAAAATGAACCTATGGCAGCGACATTGGCCACTGCGCTTCCGGAGATCATGCCAAACAAACCCGAGGATACTATACCCATTTTCGCTGAGCCGCCTCTAACGGACCCCAGAGACGCAGATGAAAGGTTAGTCAAAAATTCCCCAGCTCCCGAATAAATGAGTAGCCCCGAAAAGAGAAGGTAAATGATCATAATCGTAGCACTGAGTTCCAGAGGAAAGCCAAAGATACCTGCATATGACGCAAACAGAAACTCACCCCATCTGAGTAAGGTTTGGTTTGGACTGTATAAAATCCCCGGTAGGTAACCGCAGGTTAATGGCAGGACAAAGAAGAAAATCAGTATGAGCGTATAACTTAAACCCAGCATCCTGCGGCATGCTTCAAGAAGCAAAATTGCTAAGATAAAACCAAGGGCTGCGTAAGCAACAAGTCCAGAACCGACTTTGAAAACAATCTCATCCTTAAAGTAAATCCCATAATAGAGTGATATTCCTGCTCCTATCATTGCCAGTATGATATCGTAAAATGGTGGCCCTTTTCCCATTTGGCCACGTCGTGCTCTTACAAGCAAAAAAGCAAGCGCTAAAATTCCGGCTAAGTGGATACCAAGATGGTGTGATAAGGATGTTATCCCTATGCCAGCAGTTATGATCACTATCTGGCTAATATATAATAAATGGTACAGCATAAAAATGCAGCTAAAAACCGTTAAAAGTTTCCGCCATACCCCATACACCTTAACATCAACTTTCTCGTCACTCACTAATAGTTCTTCTTCTCTCTTATCCTGTTCCACGCTCAGTACCCCTTGTTGTAAAGTCAATCAAACAAACGTTGATTGCCGAGTGTAATAAACACGATTAGACAATTACTTACTGAGGATACCAGTTGTTGAAGCCGGTACCACACAAATACGACTGCTCGGGCCAGGAATAGATAAGCCTTTATTTAAACTTTTCGAGGAGCTGACTTTGCTTAGCATCCATATCGCCCTTCCAAATACCCTTCTCTTTATAGTACTTTATTGCCCCCGGATGATAAGGGATGGCCCACATCGCAAGGGTATTCTCAAGCGTCCAATCTTTGGCTCCAGCATGATAGCTCCAAAATTCCTGTTGATGGTCATAGACTGCCTTAACAATAGAGTAAGCCAATGTATCATCCAACTCCGGACGGCTCATCATAATTCCATATCCACCTATGGTTGGTACTGCACTGGTTTGACCCTTGTATGCATTTGCTGGTATTGTTACTTCTGTCCACACCGGCCCCAACGCCGCTAAAGCTTTTTCTATTGACTCCTTACTTAGAGAAATAAAATAGACTGGCTTAGAAGCAGTAATCTCATCAATTGAAATGGCGGGATATGCGGTGTTGGTCATACCTACATCAGCCATACCCTCCTTTACAAGGTTTGAGCACTCACCTATATTCCTAAAAGGAATGACCTTCACATCCTTATCTGATAAACCATGGACTTCCAAAACAGCTTGTCTGACTATATTAGTCGGAGGTGATCCCATCAGTTCACCTGCTACTCTTTTGCCTTTTAAATCCGATACTGACCGTATTTTTGGGTTAGTCGTGTAGATATGATAAGCATACGGATCACCCCAGAAGAGCACCCGTATTGGAACCTTACCCATGTCCTTAAAAGGACCGGTTCCCAGCGCTGCTGGGTAAGCTGTGCTGGCACTGGACCAAGCGATATCGACTTCCCTTCTCGCCAAACGTTTAGGGCTTTCTACCATTGCGGTAATTGGCTGGACAATCACCTTTAACTTGTAGGGCACGGTCACATACTTGTTCAGTAATTCGCCAATGGCGATGGTTACCGAATACGCAGCACCACCTGTGAGAGCACCGGCGATGAGGAATTCCTTAGTTTCAGTTGTTGGCGTGGCGGGGGTTGATCTCGGCTGTGTGTATCCTGTTGCTGTTGGTATAATCAAGAGCACCGTTATGATGAATAGTGAAAATTTCTTCATTTTACCCTCCCTCCATCTTTCATATTCGTATTGAACAGAATCACATGTCTACTACTTTCAAGGATCTCACCCCGTTAATAACATTCCCTTAATCGTTTCATTTTCCCCGGAAAACCGGAGCCTTCTTCTCCATAAAAGCTTTTATTGCACCATTAAAGTCCTCCGTTGCTCCACATCTTCTCCACTGTTCCTCTTCCAATTCCAGGGCCTTATCGAGGTTGAGTTCCAGTCCCTTGTTCACTGCCTCTAATATCAGCTTCACTGCTATCGGCCCTTTCCTTCCGATCACCTTGGCTATTGCTATGGAAGTTACCATTAGCTTGTCGGCGGGGACAACCTTATCCACGAGTCCCAAGCGATAAGCTTCCTGGACGGGGATAGTTTCTCCTGTAAGAAGGTAGTAAAGTGCCGCTCCCTTCCCTATTAAGCGAGGTAGCAACTGCGTTCCGCCTGCACCCGGAATAGCCCCCAGCCCTACCTCAGGTTGTCCCAAGATAGCATTTTCCGACGCAACCCTTATATGGCAGGACATGGCAAGTTCCAACCCTCCCCCTAATGCCATGCCATTAATCGCTGCAATCACTGGTTTTGGTGAGTTTTGGATCTTACTGAAAATACGATGGTCTCTCCTGGATATTTCAGCCATCCCATCCCCGCCTTTGCCTACAAATTCAGGAATATCCTTTCCGGCTCCAAAAGCCTTACCGCTTCCAGTGATGATGATCGCCCGGATATCATCTCTCGATATAGCATCATCAATGGCATGCTCCAACTCGACCTCAATTTCGCTGTTCAAGGAATTGAAAACTCTTGGCCGATTAAGGGAGATAATTTTAGTATTATCCTGCACCTCAGTAATAATTAAATTTTCGCCACTCATATCTCCTCACTTTTAAAATTTCAAATGGGTAGAAGTTATAATTACCTAAAATTCTTAGAATATTTTGTTAACGCCCGTCTGCTTACCTTGTTTATCATAGATATACCAACCCTTGTCTGTCTTCCTTCCCAGATAGCCTGCCTCGCATAGTTTGACCAGAGTGCTTGGAGTGGCATACCTTTCGTCCCGGAGTTGCCCATAAATCGCTTCAAAACCCCATTTGCACGCATCTAACCCAAACATGTCCATAAGTTCAAAGGGTCCCATGCGATGGCCTAAACCCAGTTTTATTGCGGTGTCAATCTCCTCTACCGTCCCTAACCCGCGCTCCAATGCATTAATAGCATGGATAAGGTAAGGGAAGAATAAAAAGTTCACAATATAGCCTGGCGAATCCTTACATTTAATTGGAGTTTTACCTAATCCCTCTTTGAGAAAATTCATTATAAAGGTGATGGTCTCCTGGCTGGTTTGGACAGCAGGTGCTACCTCTACCAACGCCATAAGATGAGCAGGATTGTTGTAGTGAGTCCCTATCACCCTATCAGGTCGGCCCGAACCTGCTGCAAGAGCAGTAATTGAAATTAAAGAGGATGTGGTTGTAAAAACAGTGTCCGGAGGGCAAATCTTATTTAGATCAGAAAAGTTCGAAATCTTTAGCTCCAGTATATCAGGGGCAGCATCGATGATCACTTGACAATCATTAAGATCCTTCAAATCAGTGGTCATAGAAATCTGAGAGATCGCGATTTCATTTTGAACTTCGGTAATTATATTTTTTCTTACTAAAGCTGGAAAACATTGTAGAATACTTTTAAAACCTTTATCCGCTAATTCTTTGGTTAGCTCCTTAACTACAACCGGATATTTCAGTGCGATGGCTGCTGCTATCGTTGGTCCCATCGTCCCACAACCCACAATACCAACTTTCTTCACATCTTTTACCCCCATAAGCCCTCCTTTCGATCCAGAATATTTTGGGCAATTATTATCCCTATCTCATTGGTTCCTTCAAGCATCTGTAAAACATCATTCTCTTAAGATCTTCTGTGAGCAATAACTTCATCATCGCACCTTTTACTGCTTCTTTATTATTATTATTTCATTCCGTAACTCTCCCAATTCCTTCTTACCTTCGTCATTGTCTGCTCGTCTGGGTAAGCAACAACGGCGAATTTCTCACCCCAATACTCCTCGGCTCGAGGTCTGTCTATAGGCTTTGTCGCATCAATAAGAAGCCTTACTCCCTTATTCCCACCTGGACCGAGTCTGTCTCTGGGATGTACAATAGGGTCAAGAGCACTTATCCAACCGGGAAATTGGATAATATCCTTCGTAGGATCAACTCTATAACCAATTGCCCAGAAGACTCTATTTAGATCATAAATATCCACATCTTGATCGCAGACAATGATGTTCTTACACATCATATTCGACAAATGGGAACTCCACACATTGGTTGCCACTTGGTGAACCTGACCGTAGTAGCTGTTATCTATCTGGACGATAAGGTTTGCATAGGCAGTGCTTGGGTCGTTATTTACTCCTGTGACACCTGTCATTCTTTCCTCGAGCAGATCCCATATCAAGGCACTATGACTGACCGAACATATTCTATGATCTTCATTAATAGGCATCCCTTCCAGGGTTCCTTGTAGGATGGGGTTATTCCTGAAAGTGATGCAGTGGACCTTAAATGGAGGTCTAAGGTTTGCCGAACCATAGTGCCCTGTATACTCTCCAAAGGGTCCACAAGGAATAAACTTTGAGCGATCGGTTATTACCTCTCCTTCGAGGACTATCTCGCTTGAAGCTGGGACATAAAGATCCACAGTCTCACACTTTACAAGCTCGACAGGTGACTGCCGTATAGCACCCATAATAGTATACTCATCTACACCTGTAGCAACCGGAGCGGCAGCAACTGCAGGTAACACTTGATCCCAGCCTATTGCAACTGCAAGAGGCATGTTTTTGCCTCTGGGGCGATATTTTCTCCAGTGGAACCAGATGTGTTGCCCCTGAGCAAGTGACATGGTTGTCGTGTTTTTATCATGGATCATCTGACGATAGGTTCCCACATTTGTCCAACCGGTATCAGGGTCTTTGGTAACTACCCCATGGAAGGTGCCTATGTATCTTCCACCATCAAGTTTCTGCCAGTGAGGGGTGGGGAACTGGAATAAATCCACCTCATCGCCTTTTAGAATGTTTTCCTTACAAGGGCCACTGTCTACGATGACAGGTTTCACAGGTTTTTTTGTCCGCTCCCTCCATGCCCGGATTAAATCTCTGTATGGCGTATCCTTTGCAAGACCTAACATCAAGGCAATCCTTGAATTACTTGAGAGAGAGGACGAAAATAACTTAGTGCAGATAGTATTTTTATGGTCTTTAATATTTTCAAATAGTAACGCAGGACCATGACGGTCCATGTTTTCTCGCAAAATTCCTCCAATCTCAAGATCCCAGTCTACCTCTGCCTTTACCCTCGCAAGCTCCCCTTCTCTATCCAGTGTATCAATCCACTCTCTCAAATCCCGATAAGCCATCGTCTCCTCCCCCTTTCTTAAGGATTTAAAGGTCCTCTAAACTTCTGGCAATGATTACTTTCTGAATATTAGCAGTACCTTCAGTAATATGGAACGCTCGAGAATCCCTGACGTATCTCTGTATCGGATACTCCATTGAGAAACCGTAGGAACCATATATTTTCAAAGCAGCATCTGCTGCTTTGATCGCAGCCTCACACGCAAAATATTTGGCAACAGAAACTTCAACCGGGTCCTGCCTTCCATTATCTTTATTCAAAGCTGCCTGATAAACTAATAACTTAGAAGCTTCATGCTCTATATACATCTCTGCAATTTGTTCTTGAATCATTTGAAATTTGGATAGCGATTGTCCGAACTGTTCTCTTTCTTTTGCATACCTTATACTCGCTTCCAAACAAACCCCCCCAACTCCTAAAGCTCGAGCTGCCGCAAATAGTCGAGTATTACCAAGCATTTCCATTAAGATTTTGAAACCCGCGCCCAAGTTTCCCAACAAGGCTTCTGAGGGCAATTGGACCTCTTGGAAAATGATTTCTCCAGTAACTTGGCAAGACAGGCCTAATTTTTCAATCCGACGTGTAGTTATCCCAGGAATTTCTTTTAAGTCTACAATAAAACAAGAAATTCCATTGTGTCTCTTGTCTTTGTCCGTATACGCAAATATCAAACCAAGGTCGGCAACCGTGGCATTTGTAATCCAAGTTTTTGTACCATTCAATACAAATCCTTTTGGATTCTTAACCGCTTTCATCTTCATCGAAGCCACGTCAGAACCTGCATCGGATTCCGTCGAGGCAAAACATCCAATCAAATCTCCATTCACAAGTCCAGGGAGGTACCCCTCCCTTTGATCTTTAGTTCCATGCCTTAAAATCATCAACCCAGGGCCAACAGTCTGAGAGACGCAATGAGTTGAATAAGAAGCACTTACCTTTGCAATCTCCTCAACGATTAAAACAGAACTTAGAAAGCCAATATTACTGCCTCCGTATTCCTCCGGAATTACGCCGCCCAAAAATCCCAATTTCCCCATCTCTGATACGATTTCCCGTCGAAAAATACCCTTTTTTTCATCTTCCTCCTGGAATGGAGCTATTCTTGCTTCTGCAAATTTTCGAGCAGTATTCTTGATAGATATCTGTTCCTCTGAAAGTTCAAAATACATGTTATTCCCCTCTATATGGATTCGTTTCCGTAATCATCGCATTAAAGATATTAGAAATATCTTTAATCGTAAGCCGCCCATCACTCCTGAACCACTTTGCCACCCAATTAACCATACCCAGCAAACCCAAAGTAACAATCTTCGTGTCCAGCCCTTTGAAACATCCTCTTTTTCTCATTCCCACCACAATTTTTTCTAAATCTTTTTCATAACTTTTCCTTTTCATCAGGTATATCTGTTGATTCTTTTTTGACAAATTCCCAATTTGATTTAAATAGACATTTACTCTATCATAATTTTCGCTCAGCAAAGTGAGGTGATTGCAGATGGCATTTTTCATCTTTTCTTCAGGTTCTAAGGTATCGTCAAGAACTATCCTTCTCAGATTTCTGCTTACCTCACCAGTAGAGTGTTCTAAAATTCAAAGAAGTATTTCCTCCTTATTTTTAAAATAATGAAAAAGGCTGCTTTTGTGCAATCCAACTTCATCCGATATTTTTTGAAGCGATGTTCCCTTAAATCCCTTCTGGCTTATTAATCTCCCGGCGACTGAAAGAATTTTTTCGTATTTATTGTTCCCCATAAAACAACCAACCGTTTGGTTTGTTAATTAACAAATTAAAAAAACGTTGTCAAGAAAAAAAGGATGGTTCTTTTGATCAATGCATTAAGTCTCTATAATTAAAATTAAATTCTGTCAGGTTGGAATCTCATAAATGCCTATTTTCAATAACACACAGCGAAATAAGAAACTACCCATTAATGAGAGCACTCCAGCTACCAGAAATAAGATGGTTGGCCGCTGTGGAACAGAATAGATTTGGCCCGCGATTAAAATTACCGGTATCAATGACCCCGCCAAAACTACCCCAATAATGAAATATGGCCAAAACTTACCTCTCGTTACGATTCTTGCTGATTCCTTGGCTGCGGTACTAGATAATGATAGTTCAATCCAATACATTAGCAGTAGGACCAAGTTTATTAAAATGACTATTAATCCTGTCTGCCCAAGCTGAATTGGATTCATATTTACTAACGGGTATAGAAAGAATAAGATGGCTGTCCCGCTGGTCAATCCATAAGAAACGAATAAAGGTGGCACAAGTATAGAGTGCCAGGCAGGTATCGAGGGATATCTGGCGACAATCATAGAACCGTATAAGATCAAGAAGGCAGCTACAATTACGGCTACTACATTTACTGACCGGCCAACAGTTGATACGTCGCTCAAGGGTAAAAACTTATATCCCTGCAAAATACTAATGATTGCTAAAATAAGGAAAACGCTTAATCCAATCAAACCTCGGCTAAGCCACGACGTTCTTGGATGACCGAATGCCTTCCATACCCTGAGGGGATGTCCGGCTTCAATACCTAGAAATAGCAATTCTAAGAGTATAAATATCAGGCCGACTAATTTTCCTAAAATGAATCCATAAAGGACAGATAATATAAATAACCCGGCCCCCATTCCCAAAAAAAAGGTTGCCAAGACGAACCAAATGCCGAATGCGTCCTGATATTCAAAGGTCATCCCCCGTCGAACAATCATCTAATACCTCCTAGGCGGATAGATAATAAACATGGGGATCTGTACCCATCTCTTGAAGAAGCTGATGAACATGCCGTTCCTTTACCATTTTGGATACGTCACTTTCCGGGTCGTCGAGGTCGCCGAAGTATCTGGCTTCAGCAGGGCATAGTTCCACGCACGCTGGTTTCATTCCTTCTTCCAGTCGATGTGCACAGAATGTACATTTTTGAACCGTGCCCCTCTCATGTTGGGCATAGCCCATGACCTCATATGGATTGAGTGGTTCGGGCGAGAAATAGGAGACTTCTCTTTTCATCAAATATCTCACCTTATAAGGGCAGGCGGTCATACACGTTCTACAGCCGATGCATTTGCTTGATTCTATCAATACGATGCCATCGCGGTTTCTGTAAGTGGCTCCAGTCGGACATGCCTTTTCGCAAGGGGCTTCTGCACAGTGATTGCAGGCAGCAGGAAGGTTGAAAATTCTGACGTGAGGAAATGAACCCCTCTCTTCCCTCAGTACATGGCACCACGAGATGCCAGGAGGAGTCGCATTTTCCATCTTACAGGCAACAGCACAAGCTTCGCACCCTATACATTTTTTCAGGTCGATTACCATTACGTATAATGGCATTTTAGCACCCCACACATTTATTCTAATCTCTTGTTATGCGCACCTTGGTGCAAAGGTCCAGATTACCAGATACCCAATCGGTTCGTTCTTCTACGTTGATTGGCAGCAGTGAATTGTCGTGGGTCCCTTTGCCTTTAGCAATCGGTTTCCCTTTTGCCCATTGGCCGTAGTTGCTGGCAATTCCAATGACTTCGGGATGTATCCCTTGAGTCAACCGAATTTTCCCTTTCACCTTAAGACCATGCATGGATTCTATGGTAATCACATCCCCATCCTTCAGCCCTTTCCTATTGGCAGTTTCATCGTTAATGATTACATTGTGAATCCAGGGATGCTTTGTAGCTAATTCCTGTAACCACGGATTCTCCTGGGTCACGGAAAAGGTATCCATGTAAGCCTTGTAAGAACTTGCATACAAGTCGAAATCGGATCTTTTTTCCCGATAGGCTGTACAGGGCTTCCATTCTACAAGAGGCTGGTAATCTGATATATCCCAATGGATGCCGATCTCATGAGTTACCCGCCTTACTTCTTCGCCTGCTGGTTTGAGAAACTCCATGTATAGAGGAATTCTCCCTTTGTAAAAGGGTCTCCAGTAAAGCTGTTCCACTGCCCTTGGTATAGCTATGAAACCATTCTTCCGGAACCACTCAAGATTATGTTCAGAACCAAATTTGGATTTGAAAGTATGATCCATCAATTCTTCAAAGCTATATTTTCTTGTTGGATCGAGCCTATAGGGTTCTTTTAATTCCATTTTATTGTTCCATGCGCGGTAGAAATCTGGCAGGAAACCAATTCTTTCTGTTAACTCAAGCAGCAAATCATGGAAGGGCCTGGCATCGAAATCAGGTTTCACAACCGGTTGCCTGATCTGCCAAAAAGCAGGGCTCCGTCCGGGCATTCCAATCCAGGCCATGTTGGGAAACAAGTCAAACCTTTCTAAATAAAAAGTGTCAGGAAATACGATGTCGGCAAACTCCACGGTCTCATCAATAAACAGAGCATGAGCCGCAATGAAAGGGATTTGCTTCAAAACCTCAGCCACTTCTTTCGGGTTTCCCATATTCATCATAGGGTTGTTGTAATAGAGAAGCATGGCTTCCCATTGATGGGGTACCTTATATTTCTCTTTATTCAATTGGGTTAACACATACATTTGGTACGTATGCCATCCTACTGGGAATAAATCTTCAAGGTCAAAGGTCTCTGGTGCCTTTACAGGGTGCGGTGGATAAGGAGGCGCTCCAGGGTAAACCACACTGGAAGATATGAGAAGACCATCTCGGTCTTCAGAGGGTCCCCAATTTGGCCCGGCGCTGTTCCCACCATATAATCCGCCGGGAACCTCGATGGCCCCCACAATGATAGAAAGGGCTTCCATCGCCATGCCCTGATGCAACGCATGCTGGTGCCCCTGGGCTCCTTTTCCCCACAAGGCTCCCACGGGTCTATAAGGAAATACCTTGCCATCTATAGCAATAGAACTGCCAATCCTGGCGGCCTCCCCGAATTCCCTGGCGATTCTGCGAATGGTGCCTGCAGGAACAGTTGTTATTTCGAATGCCCTCTCTGGGCTATAGGACCTGACATGCTCTTTGAAAATTTGAAAGGCTGGCCTTGCCTCTTTATTCCCGATTGTAAATGTCCCTTCTAAAGCAAAATCCTTGATGTCCGGGGAATCCCAAGTCCTTGCTTCGCTATCTACAGGGTCCCATACGAGAGGTTTACCTGTTTCTTTATCCCTTACATATAGATCATCCTTACCGATGAGATAGGGTAAGTTGGTATACTTCTTAATAAACTCGACGTCGTAGATGCCCAGGTCATTTAATAGAACATTGACCATTGCAAGTGCCAACGCGCCGTCAGTCCCCGGCCGGATAGGTATCCACTCATCAGCTTTCTCGGCTCCTTTATTACATATGGGGTCAACAACCACCAGCTTCATTCCGCGCTCCCTCGCCTTAGTCATCCACCCTATCCCCCTGGATACAAACATGCGAGAGCTGCTAAATTGCTGAGTGCCGAATAAGATGAGGTAGTTACAATGGTCCAAATCAGCTTCCTGTGTAAAAGCACCATGAACCCAGGCACAAATTGGGTGTTGGGCCCCTCCACAGTAAATACCACCGCCACCAGCAAAGCGATGAGGGGTACCAAACACCCTCATCCATAAAGTAATCTGTTCCAGTTGAGTATGGTCCAGCGAGCACAACACAAGCCCCTTTGGATCGGTCTCTCTGATTCTTTTAAACTTCTCCGCAACGGTATGAAGCGCTTCCTCCCAGGTGATCTCTGCCCATTTTGGATCTATACCAATCCCCTTTTCAGGATTAGTTCTTTTAAGAGGTGTACGTACCCGATTCGGATCATACAGGGTCATGAGAGCAGCAATACCACGTGTGCACATTTTGCCCAGGTTAAGCGGTGAATCTGGATTACCCCTGATTCTACGGGCGACACCGTTTACCCGATTAACAAGAACCGAACAACCTGTATAGCACATCCGACAGGTAGTCGGTATCCATACATTCTCTCCTTCCTTTCCGGCTGACCTCATTCAATCTCCCAGAGCGGGGTTGCTCCGTTATAATGGTCCTTAAGCAAGTAATGGACAGGCTCTTTAGGATCAAAAATATCATTCATGAATGCGGGAATCGACTCTTAAACTCCTATTTGGCTTCCCCCTCGATTTCTTGGGCAATTCTCGCCCGCAACACCTTCTTGTCAATTTTTTGTTCTTTTGTGAGGGGTAACCCATCTATAATCTCAAGCCTCTCAGGCAACTTATAAGGAGCAATGCCTTTATTCTTAAGAAAGGTGACTATTTCCTCGAACGTCGGGATTTCGCCATGTCGAGGCACTATAAAAGCACAACATTTCTGCCCCAACACTCGGTCCGGCATCCCCACGATAGCAACACTTTGTATCTTGGGGTGCCCGGCAAGTAGCGTTTCAATCTCGGCGGGATAGATATTCTGCCCTCCTCTCAAAATAAGATCATCAACACGTCCAATGATTATTAGATTGTCTTCCTCGTCCAACTTTCCGTAGTCGCCCATATTAAGCCATTTCTTATCACTCCAAACTTTCTTATTCAGTTCAGGAGCTTTATAATAGCCAGCTGAAGCAAAGGGTCCACGGAGCATGATTTGTCCAACCTCTCCTTTAGCCACCTCTTTTCCAGCATCATCCACAAGCCTTATTTCATTACCAGAATAGGGCTTGCCAACCGTTAATAGACGGACATCCCGTGGATCAAATACGCTCGTTGTTGAAATGCCCGCTGCCTCCATCGTACCGTACACATTCATGATGCGGCATCCTGTCTTTTCCTCAAACTTGACCGCCGTCGGATAGGATAAGGGGGATGCGTGGGAGAACGCACTCTTCCAAGAGCTCAGGTCGTACTTACCCAGATTCGGGTGTTCCAGCATCATCGTCAGGTGTGCGGGAACCACCGAGGCGATGGTAATCTTTTCTCTCTCAATCAGTTTAAACGCCTCCTCAGCATCAAAGTGCTCCATCATGATGCATTTAGCACCTAAATACGGTATCGTGAGGTAGGAATGAATTTCGCAGGACCCGGTAACCGCAGGAGAAAAAGCGCCGAAGACATCATCTCGCGTCAAATCATATTTTTGTATAGCATCTCGAGATGCCCCCATACGTGCTCCAACTCGTTCTATCAACTTTGGCATCCCAGTTGTGCCGCTCGTATGCACGATGGAACAAACTTCGGTTGGACCTATTCGCGTATTGCTGAAAAAATCTGGCGGATATCCGCGCTCAAGGGGCTGCTGTGTTAGCGCTTTGACGGAGATCCTTCCTTCAGGAACGCTGTCCCCAACAACGAAAGTATACTTCAGCGATGGAAGCTCAGTCTTGATCTCATCAATCATATTGATATAATCAAACTTGCGAAACTGCCAGCGAATGATGACCCCAACGGCTGAGCTCTGACTGATTAAACTCTTCATCTCCAAAGATCTCAATGTCCTTCCTGCAAGCAACGGGATAATACCCACCTTCTCACAGGATAGCCGTAATAGAGGAAGCTCAACACAATTAGGTAGTTGGATCACCAAAACTTGATCCTTCTTGATGCCTAGCTCCATGAATGAAATGGCAATTCGATCCGATAGCCGCTTCGCCTCCAACCAAGTTACCCTTGATTTCGAATCGGCAACGGCTTCGTCATAAGGATACTTCTCCGCGTTTTGCTCCCATATGTCCAAACTATTTAATCGGTCCCAATACCGATGCACGATGAAATTATCCATCTCTTTTTGAGTATACATAGATGGCTTAGCCATTCGAGTCATCCTCCTCTTTATTCCGCCAAATGACGCCTCTATTTAGATTCCCTTATGGCTGATATTCCCCGAGCTCCTCTGTTATTTTGATTGCCCAAGGCTTTGGGTGAAGAAATCCCAGTGCGAATCTGATCCATAATACATCGCCACCCTGTAGCTGATCGATGGAATTAGAAAGGATCGCTCTTACATATCGTGATTCATATTTGTGCTGGCCAGGGGTTAGATCTCTTATAGTAAGTTCAACCTCTCTTTTCTCGGTGAGATCACTCAGTTTTTCGACAAACGTATCATATTCCTTTCTCATCTTATCACCTCCTAAAACCATAGTTTGCCCAATTTTGGATCACCTTCCGCTTCACCTCTTCAGGATAGGCTTCATCGAACGATATCCTAAGAGGAACTTCGCTCTCCTTGGACCACTCGAAGGGCCATGTGCAATCAAAGGCTACCGAAGCACCCTTGCGCCATTTCTTTTCCTCAGAACTCAGAAAAGGCGTTAATTGTGTGGATGCTTCTCGATCACTGACCCTTATCCCACGAACAGGATGGCACTTCGTGGCCAACGCATGCAGTACCTGGTTAAGGTCAAAAACATCTACGTCAGCATCTACAATGATTAATTTAAATGTCGCCCTGCTCGTACTGAAGATCGCATTCGCAATCACACTGGCCGTATTGCAATAGCTCGGCTTTACGCCTACAATGACTAAATAACTTCCTGTCTCTGGTGGAACGTAAACATCGGTTACCGGTACGCCATGCCTCTGAAGATGCCTCTTGATTGCAACTTGGGTAGTCAATCCTACTACTATAGCTGAGTCGTCTACCGGCATGCCCATGCAACTCATCGTCAGAATCGGGTTATTCCGGTAAGTGATCGCATTGATTCTGTATGCAATTTGCCGCTCCCGGGGGTTACTTCGATAGCCAGTATATTCCCCAAAGGGGCCCTCAGCAATTTTCGTACCTTGTACAAGCTCTCCTTCTAAAATGATCTCAGCATGGGCAGGAACAAGTAAATCATTGGTCTCACATTTGACCAATTCCACAGGCTCCTGTCTCAAAGCACTCGCAAAATCCGCCTCGCTACGCCCTATCCCCAGCTGGGTGGCAGCGGCAAATGAACTAATGGGATCAGCCCCAATCGCTATCGCCACAGGCATAGGTTTTTTCTGATTTTCATACTTCGCTTTGATGGCGTGTAAATGCGTATACGACTCACAAATGGAAGCTAAGATTCTTCGATTATACACCATCAGACGATACATCCCCCAGTTGACCCAATCACTACCAAGATCTCTGGTGATTACCATATGCCAGGTCCCGAGGTACCGTCCGCCATCCCCCTCATGGACCATAGGAGCCGGAAACATAAACAGGTCAACCTCATCCCCCATAAGTACGTTTTCTTTACAAGGAGCTTTACTGACCACGACCGGCTTTATACGACTTCGCACTCTACGCTCATACTCTTCTTGAATATTTCTCAGGAGTTCTGTCGAATCCGGAGATAATCCCATACTCACAGCAAGCCGCCTCTCTGTAGCTAAAGGTGCTCCGAAGATGCGAAATCCATCAGGATAACCCTTGACTTTTTCAAAAAAAGGAGCGGCTTCACGCTTCTCGTTGGCTTTGCGAACGATAGCTCCCATTTCCAGATTCCAATCAATCTCCTGTTTGATACTCACCACATCACCCGTCTTGCTCAGGCCCTCGATAAAGTCACGATTGTCTTTGAATGCCATTCTAAGAACCTCCTCTCCCTAATTCGCGGTTGGATTTTTGCCCAAACGACTCTGTTTTGTGTCACCACCGAAAGATCTCGAGGTCTATTTCCCCGTTAAGCATACCTCGGAGGCCACAAATTATAATGCTTATCTCCACCTACTTAAACCTCCTTTTATGGAATAAACCAAACGGTTGGTTTGTTTCTATAGCAAACTTAAAAACCTCTGTCAATAAAAAAATTATTTTCAGGGAACTTTTTTCAGTTGCGACTTTGCAGAATCTTTAGGGATAAGATTCATTCGCTAAATTCTAAGGGAATTTTTTGAAACAAAAATTTAATTTGCGGAATTGCCGATCTCTTTGCAATGGCCGAGCTGCCGAAAGCATTATCAAAGAGCTCAAAAGGGATTCCCCTTTAGCGAAGACCCAACCAAACCATTAGTAGCATCCAACGAAGCTTATCTCCACATTATCCCGTTCTCTTTCAATCTCATCACTTCAAGTTCTGTTGCTTTCTTCCTTCTTTCTTTTAATCGCCTTCAAGACCTTCTCTGGGGTGATGGGAAGGTCCGTAATCCTCACCCCGATCGCATCAAATACCGCATTCCCGAATGCGGGGTAGGTAGCCAGAGAAGCACCTTCCGCCACTTCCTTTGCCCCGAAGGGCCCATCCGGGTCTATACTTTCAACAAGGATGTGCTCGCTTCGTAAAGGGATATCCATGGACGTGGGCATCTTATAATCCATGAAAGAGGGATTCTGGACATGCCCGTCTTTCTCATCTCTAACCAAATGTTCATAGAAGAGTTGTCCCTCCGCCTGCAACCAACCTCCGTAGAGTTGGCCAGCGCAGGTTACCGGATTCAACGTCCTACCAACATCATGGGCACTCACGGCATTCAAGGTTCTTATCTTCCCCGTCTCGGGATCTACCTCAACTTCAGCTACATCCGTAATAAAAGTATAGGTTGCAGAGATATTACCCATCCCTGTTTTTAAATCGAGGAGATCGATTCCGGAATCATAACTGCCCCTCCCAATGATCGACTTGCTCTCCTTTCCCATTCGATGCTGAGCATGCCGAATCAACGCATCGATCTTCCACCCTTTTTCCAGGTTGCTTCTGGGAAAAACCATTCGATCCTTGAATACAATTTCTTCGGGTGACACTCCTGTAAGTTTAGCTGCCACCTCGGCAAGTTGCCTCTTTGCGTCTTCAGCGGCGATCTTTGCTGCATTGCCAGAGTAAAAGCTCACGCGAGACCCGTAGGTCCCCGGATCAATAGGAGTAGAGTCAGTATCGATTCCAGCATTAATAGTAATATTTTCAATACGCAGACCTAACACTTCTGCAACGATCTGGGAGATGATGGTCGATGAACCCTGGCCAACATCCGTAGCCCCGGTCAGGATTGAGGCGGTTCCGTCTTCGACCATCATGACGACACAAGAAGCGGAGTTATGACCACTTAGTCTTGCCCCGGTGATCATCGCTGAGGTTCCCATGCCAATCCCGTGGAACGGCGGCAGTTTGCCTTTTTTCTCCTTCCATCCCGAAATCTCCACTGCCTTCTCAATACACTCTGTAAATGCACAACTGGTTATCTTGCGACCACTCGGTGTCTCTTCCCCCGGTTGGACAGCATTTTTTATGCTCACCTCTGCGAAATCCAATCCCAGATCATTACACATCATATCCAGCTGCTGTCCCAATGCCCATCGCAATTGAGAAACACAATGACCTCTCATGGATCCACAAAACCCTTTATTCGTAAATACGCGATAACCATCGTATTTTATATTGGGTACTCGATAAGGCAAATCAATAGAAACCCCCGGTAAAGCAATACTGACTGGCCCAATGGTGGAATAGGCCCCCCCATCGGCCACTGCATATACCTGAATCGCCTTGAGATAACCATCCTTCGTCATTGCCGTCTTGGTCCTAAGATAGAACGGATGGCGCATCTCCCCCATGACAAGAACATCTTCCATGGTGTAGACGAATTTTACCGGCTTTCCCGTCTTCTTGGAAAACATAAGAGCACAGAAATCGAGAGCAAAGGGATCTGAGCGAGCAGAACCAAAACCTGCTCCTACGTAAGTCTGGATAACCCTCACCTTGCTCGGGGGAAGTCCCAGGGCCATGGCCAGTTTCCTATTTACGATATACGGGCTTTGTTTATTAGCCCATAGGGTTGCCTTTCCTGATTGATCCCACAAGCCTACACATGCGTGAGGCTCCAAAAAACCGTGCTTGATCGCCTGCGTAGTAAATTCATCCTCTCTCACGTGGTCTGACTCCCGAAACCCCTGTTCCATGTCCCCAATCACCGAGTGGTGCGATGCACTGATGTTATTTTTAACATGATCATGGAGCTGCGGGGCTCCTTCTTTCATCGCCTCAAAGGGATCAAAAACTGCGGGGAGCTCCTCGTATTCCACTTTGATGAGATCTAAGGCCTCTTCTGCTATGTCTTCAGAGATGGCTGCAACGGCTGCTACCTCATCCCCGATGTAACGCACCTTATCCTGAGCCAATGGGGTCTGGTCCCGCGTGAAAGCAGTAAATCCATATTTCAGCCCCCATGGAAAGTCCTTACCTGTGACAACTGCCCTCACTCCTGGAAGTTTTAAGGCCTTACTTGTGTCAATATTCAAAATCTTTGCATGAGGTACTGTACTTCTTAAAATCTTCCCATAAAGCATCCCGGGCATGGAAAAGTCGGCGCCATAGACCGCCTTGCCGGTCGCCTTTAACACGCCATCAACCCTTGGTATGCCCTTTCCGACAACGGACAACTCTTCCTTCATCTTCTATGCCTCCTTCCTCATTTTCTCCACTGCCTTCATCACAGCTTCTATGATCTGATAATATCCCGTGCACCGACATAAATTTCCTGAGATGGCCCTCTTGGCTTCCTCTTCTGTTGGATCTGGGTTTCTATCTAAGAAGGCCTTTGTAACCATGATCATTCCCGGGGTGCAAAAACCGCATTGTATGGCTCCTGTCTCCACAAACGCCTCCTGTATGGGATGAAGTTTTTCTCCTTGCGCCAGACCTTCAATCGTAGTGATCTTTTTTCCTTGAACACTTGCGGCAAGAACGAGACAGGAATTGACTGCTTTGCCTTCAACGAGAACCGTGCAGGCACCACACTGCCCTTCGTCGCAACCCTTATGAGTGCCCAATAATCCGAAGTTTTCTCGGAGCACTTCAAGAAGAGTTCTTCGGTGGTCAATCTCTTCTTCATAGATCATGCCGTTTATATCAAATCTCATCAATTGTTTCATTTTTCTCATCCTCCGTGATTGAACTGTTTAACGACTTTCTTGTAATGAATGTGGTTCTTTTGCGCTAACTGCCTCCTTCAAGAATTCTTCCGAGGACATCACCCTGATAAGTGGAAACAAACCACCTTCTCGCAAGATTTCAATACTTCCCTGATGAATTTCTCTATTACGTGAGGCTGAACAATCTTCTAAAACGATCGTGTCAAAATCGTTACAGACCGAATCTATGGCTGTGGCAAAGACACAAACTTGTGTATTGATCCCCGTAATGACAACCGTATCCACCCCAAGAAGCCGAAGAGTCTGATCAAGATCGGTCTTGAAAAAAGCGCTAAAGCGTCTTTTTGGAAGAATTTCGTCTTTCCTTTCTGGCTTTAATTCTTCGATGACCTCAGCCCCTTCAGTTCCTCTAACCGAGAAGGCACGTTTCCCCTTAAAGATGAAATCATTTTCCAAGTAACTGTCGCAGGCAAATATGATCGGGAAATTTAGCGTCCTTGCCTTGCCAAGTAGTTCTCTGATCTTCGGCACAATCTTCAGATACTCCTCGATGGAAGAAGAATCTTTACCCTTGAAGGAATCTTTAAGCATATCCACTACAACGATCGCCGGTTTCATCAGTATGTCCTTTCTCTCATACTCTCTCCAAAGAACGTTTGAGAGCCTTCTTCGTCAAGATCCTAACCATCTCCCTTCGATACTCTGCGGAACTCCTTATATCATCAATTGGCCTTGACTCCTCTGAAGCTATCCTCGCGGCATTCTCAATCAGGTTCTCGTCTAATGTCTTCCCTCTTAAAGCTTCTTCTGCTTTCTTAGCCCGCATGGGAATGGGGGCTACAGCTCCTAACACAATTTTTACATCCTCACAGATCTGCTTCTTCGAGTCGAGAGTCAAATAGGCTGCCACCCCGACAATGGCCAAATCCATCTTCGCCCTGAGGGTATGCTTTAGATAGGTCCCAGATCCACCAGAGAAGGTGGGTGGGATCTGAACTTCAGCCACCAATTCGCCAGGACCCAACACCGTTTTATCGGGACCTATAAAAAATTCCTCGACTGGAACCTTCCTCACTTTCTTAGGTCCAACAAGCTTCAATTGTCCCCCCAAGGCAATGAGAGGAGGTGCCGTGTCGGCAGAAGGAACGGCATTGCATAGATTTCCTCCAATCGTTGCAACGTTTCGAACCTGGGTGGAGGCCATCTGCGATATCGCCTCCGTCAGAACCGGATAATTTTTACTAACAGCAGAGGAATCTATGATCTCACTCAACGTGGTAGCCGCTCCAATCCTCAACCCCTTTTCTCTGTCGTACTTAATGAAGTTGAGATCCTGTATTCCCCTCAAGTCAATTAAGTATTTTGGGGCAACCTCACGCCGCTTCATCTTAGGCAATAAATCCGTACCTCCTGCAATTGTCCTGGCTGTCCCTTTATGCTTTTTCAGCAAGGAAAAAACTTCGCTAAGAGTATTCGGAAAAAAGCATTCAACCTCGGGCAACCTTCTCAATCTCCCTAAAGTCTTACCCATCATTTTCCTCCTTTCCATGCTTCCTTTTTAGCCACCGCCGAGAAGCAATACTTTAATTGCAACAACGTCCCCATCCTTTAAAGCAAGATCCAAGTCGTCCCTTAAACCCTGATTGGGAAGCCCATTTACATCGATCATAAAATCCATGGGGTCAACAGCCTCTGTCGAGGGGTGGATAAACCTTGCTCTACCCGAACTCCTCGATGACAGCTCTTCCAATAACCCCCGCAAAGTTATGGCAGGACGATCCAGATAAATCTCATTCTCACCCTCTAATCCTGGAATGGTAAAATTTGAAACGATCCCAATTTTCATCTTCCCTGATGCTCCTTAGGCAGAACAGATCTTACATTCCGGTCTCTTTACGATATCAAAATAACTAAAAGCCATTGTCTCTCCATCAAAGGATAGCATTCTTCCTGCAAGAAGATCTCCCATTCCCAAAATCACTTTCAACACTTCTAATACCTGCAATGTTGCAATCAGTCCTGGTATCGGTCCGACAACTGGAACCGTTTGGATCATCTCTTCCTGCCCCTGGTAGAGACACTCAAAACATGGTGTTCTGCCAGGAAGAAATGTGGTTATCTTCCCCCTGAAACCAAAGATCCCTCCGTATACATAAGGAATCTTTTTTTCAAAACAAGCCCTGTTTAAGAGCAGACGCGTCTCAAAATTGTCTGTTCCGTCAATTACGATCTCACCCTTTTTCATCAGGTCTGAAACTTTTTCGCTTGTTATCTTTTCACTGGTACAATCAATTTGTACATCCGAATTTAATAAGGACAATCGTTTATAAGCCACATCCGCCTTCTTAAGTCCTAGGTCCGTTTCGTTATAAAGAATCTGTCGATTTAGATCTGACAACTCAACCGTTCCACAATCGATCAAAGTAAGATTTCCAATCCCCATACAGGTTAGATAGAATGACGACAAACTGCCCAACCCCCCCACACCGGCCACCAAAACATGAGAACGCTTCAATTTCCACTGCCCTTCTTCGCCAATATGGGGCATCATCAACTGCCGAGCGTACCGAATTCGTTCTCTTTCTGTAAGCATTGTTTAAAATTTACTCTGTCCGAACTCCTAAAGGACAACCCTTCCAATAACTCCCGCAACGTGATGACCGCATGATCCAAATAAATCTAATTCCCCCCCTCGGTCCTGGAAAGGATAAAATTTGAATGGATCCTGATTTTCGTCTTTTTAGTAATGATCCTTCCTTCATCCAGAACATATCTTTAGCACTCAAACACCACCTTCAGGATCGCCATTAAACTATACCCCTCCTTTTTAGTTCACGTATATCGCCAGAACTCAGGCCGATCCGCTGCAGTATTTCTTGGTTGTGTTCTCCAAGTGCTGGAGCCGGATTTTTGATCTCCGTTGTCGCCTTAGAAAATTTGAGCGGGAATCTCACTTCTTTAAGAGGACCCCAAGACGGCGTATTTACTTCGACGATCAGCTCCCTGCTAACTACGTACGGATCGCTTTCCAGGTCATCAAGAAAATTGACAGGACCACAGGGGATATCTTGGTTATTAAATATTTCCAGCCATTCATGAGCCGTTCGAGTAAGTATTTTTTCTTGTATGGCATTATTTAGCGACTCCGCATGCTCAATGCGTTTGGTGGAACTATCATACTCCTGCCCGCTAAATTGGTCACTCAACTGAAGGGTGGCCAACAATTTATTCCAGAAAATATCTTCTACGGCTCCAACGGTGATAAATTTGTCGTCCTTTGTTCGATAAACACCGTTGCCGGGCCGACGCATCTTTGTCCTTTTTGAAACTTCTATATGGCCATGTTCTGGTAAATATGTTCCCATCCAGGAGAGAAGACCGTCGGTCATTGACACATCGATAAACTGCCCTTCACCAGTTTTATGCCTCATATGCAGAACCGCTAAGATGCCAATGACGGCAAACATTCCAGCAGAAAGATCCGCAATAGGCATCGCAACTCCAGGAGATGGAGGACCGTCCGCACTGCCGCTCAAGCTCAATAAACCGGATACACCCAAGTAATTTATATCATGACCACTCCGCTTCGCATAGGCGCCATCCTGCCCATAACCAGAAATGACACAATAGATAAGCCGGTTATTAACCTTTTGCAGTTCCTTATACCCTAAGCCTAAACGTGCCATGACCCCAGGGCGAAAACTCTCGATAACTATGTCACTTTGGGCTATAAGCTTAACAAAGAGGTCTTTCCCTTCTGGATGTTTCAAATTTAAAGAAATGCTTTTCTTGTTACGATTAAAGGCCTCAAAGATGATGGGGATCAAGGTTCGGGCGTAGTCGCCCGTGCCCGGTTGTTCAATCTTGATAACTTCACATCCCATGTCAGCTAAAAGCATCGTACAATAAGGACCGGGGAGAAGTCTGGTCAAATCCAGAACAACTAATCCATCGAGAGACGCCGCCATAGTTTTAATCCGTCCGATTTTCCCCTTATTTCATTTCCGTTTACGTCTATTTCCCAATCGACCATTATCGCAAATAATGTCCTCGAGAGATACCAATTCTTTCTTTGTTTTCCCCAGGTTACCCGATTCCTGTATCTCAAACGAACCCATGAGGATTTAAATCATGTAAGATACGGAGGTCATAGGGCAATGCCTAATTTCCCAATAGCGATCTCCCGCAATTTCATCTTATCCAGTTTCTTCGTTGGTCGTAGAGGCCACTCATTCTCCTCTATAAAAATAATGTGCTTTGGAATTTTAAAATCTGCAATTTTACCTTTTAGATAACTGATAACTTCTTCAGCTGTGATGGAACAACCGGATTTAAGTTGTACTATCGCTGTAACGGCCTCACCCCAGCGCTTATCAGGAACTCCTACCACCCCTGCCCTTTTGATCCACGGTGTTTTATCTTCTAAAAAAGTCTCCACCTCTAACTGGGATACATTCTCGCCTCCGGTCTTTATCACCTCTTTGTAGCGTCCACACCAGTAAAGGTAACCCTCTTTATCCATTCGCCCCATATCCTCAGTATAGAAAAAGCCTTTTTCATCAATGGCATCAGTTGTCTCTTTAGGCATATTGTAATATCCCAGAAAGCGATTCCACCCCCGAAGACAAATTTCCCCTATTTCATTGGGACTAAGAGGTTTTCTTGTCTCATGGTCAACAACGCGAACTTCGATATCAGGCACTGGTTTTCCATGAGAATTCCTTCTTTTTTCCCAATTCGAGTCATCCGGTAGGGTAATTGAGATGATTCCTCCTTCTGTCATGGCATAGCTGTTTGTAGCAACATCAAGCTGCAATTCTTTAACTATCCTTTCAAATATGTTACCACCGGTCGGAATCACAGCTTTCTTAAAAGAACTGAGATCTGCCCCCAGTTTCTTAGCACTCTCCATAATTCTCAAAAACATCACTCCCAAACCCCATGCAGCTGTTATTCGCTCTTTAGCAATGATTAGAGTTGCCTCCTCTGCTTGAAAGAATTCCGTTAAATGGAGGGTTGCCCCATGAACTTGGCAACTGTATAAACCAGAGATAAGGCCGCCGACATGATAAAAAGGAGAAAAACAGAGATATTTATCATTAATATTTAAATCTATACCCTTACCATAGTAGTAGCCCCCCCCTAAAATGGTTTGGTGAGATTGCATGGCTCCCTTTGGAAAGGCTGTTGTACCGGATGTAAACATAACGTAAGCGTAATCAACAGGGTTTAGCTTCGGCAAGGCCACTTCTTTGCTATGTCTGCCTAACTCCATTAAATTTTCTAAGGTAAATGAATCTGAATACTTTACGCCAGTTGGATTAAAAATAATGATTTTCCTAAGTTTTGGTAAAGATAAATCATTCACATTGCCAGATTTATCGCAAGTAAACTCAGAAGTTATCTTTTGCAAAATAGAGAAATAATCGATTTCACGAAACCGATCCATTATGACTAAGGCAGAAATATCTGCATTTTGCAAAATAAACTTAATTTCATCTGCTTTTAAATTTATATTTATAGGAATTACTTTGGCACCGAGTAAGATAAGGGCATATTGCAACCAGACAAACTCTGGGTAGTTACCAATAATAAAACCTACATGATCTCCAGGACTGATACCTATGGAGTGAAAACCTTTTGCTGCAGTATGTGCTAATTTCTTAAGCTGACCGAACGTTATTCTTTGCTCACGGCAAACAACAGCTTCTCGGTCAGGCCATTTGGATGCTCCCATATCTAACATTTCCGGGATAGTCATTTCATGATAGAACTCCATGCCCATTTTTTTGATTTTTTCCACCTCCCCGTTTCCAGTTCCAGACTATTCAGAACTTACTCAGCTTTTACGACGATGGCTACCCCCATACCGCCACCCCCGCAAATTGCAACCACTGCAAGCTCTTTTTGGTGCGTGTGCATCGCATAGAGTAGAGTAGTCATAAGCCTCACCCCGCTGAGACCTGTAGGATGTCCAAGGGCAATTGCCCCTCCATGGATGTTTACTTTATTCCTATCCCATTTCAGAACCCGCTCATTTGCAAGAATTTGTGCAGCAAATGCTTCGTTTACCTCGATAAGATCCATATCATTCAAGGTAAGACCAGCTCCTTTCAATGCCTTGGGTATTGCAATAGCTGGTCCCTCTCCCATTAGCGCCGGTTCGACGCCTACATATGAATAGGAGACCATAGATGCCATTATCCGCAAACCCAACTCCTTGGCCTTCTGACGGGTAGTCATGATTATTGCACTGGCTCCGTCAGACATGCTGGAAGAGTTACCTGCAGTTACTGTACCCCCTTCTTTAAATGCCGGGGGCAACTTTAACATCGCTTCCAGATTTACACCTGGACGAAAAGTTTCATCCTTGGTAAACACAATCTCAGGGGTCTTCTTAGTTGCTGGTATAGTCACAGGCATAATCTCTTTATCAAACCAGCCATTATCCCAAGCCTTCGCTGCCATTTGATGGCTGCGCATACCCCATTCATCCTGCTCCCTCCGGCTAATATTGTATTTCACAGATAAGTTCTCGGCCGTAATTCCCATACCCATCTTGCATAATGGGTCTACTGCACCTCCCCAGCCGTCAACTAAAGCACGATTCCCCATGCGGAAACCTTCCCATCGACAGTCCTCTAAGAGATAAGGAATGGTACTCAAACTCTCCATACCACCTACCACAATCACTTCGGCATCATCCAGCCGCAAGGCCTGCGACGCCAATACGATTGCTTTCAGGCCAGAGGGACATGCTTTATTAACTGTGTGGGCCGGGACTTCGATGGGTATGCCTGCTTTGACAGCTGCTGTGCGCGCCGGGTTCGGACCATTACCAGCTTGCCGACAATGGGAAACAATTACCTCATCTACTATTTCAGGGTTTATGTTTCCCCTTTTTATTGTTTCACGAAGGACCATAGTGCCTAAATCATATACCTTGAAATTTCTTAACGTGCCGCCAAAAGAACCTAAAGGGGTACGTACTGCTGAGCACAATACCACATCCTTTAACTCCATATTCTCTTCCTCCTTTAATGTTATAGCTTTTATATCATTTTATTTTTGCGCTACATGCCCCACAATAACTAAATTCAGCAGGAATACCTCTGGCGCCACATTTTGGGCATGTCTGAGTATATGGTCCCCAAAGAAATTCACTCGATTCTCCCCGAGCAGCCTTTTCACGAAGTCCTCGATAGTTAGGGGACCGCTTCTCAACAAAAGCATTCATCCCTTCATAGGGTTCGGCCGAAGTATAGTGGACCGAAAGCCAATCGGTTGCAGAGCGCATAGTCGCTGCCCAAACCATTTCTTTCCAGTAATTGAGCTGAGCAATGGTATAACGAGTACATTCAGGAAATTTCTCCAATAGCTTGTTAGCCATATTCTTTACCGCTTCGTCCAATGCCCGTAAGTCTATCTTGGCTTTCCTTCCCTTCAAAAGTCTCTTCTTCTCTTCTAATTCACAAGTCAGAAAATTACCCTGCTCATCTACGATGGATGGCACCACCTGGTTGACCAATCCCCACTCCAATGCCTTCGAGGAAGGTATGTCTTCGCAAAGCAGAAGGATCTCTCTGGCCCTTCGATCTCCCACGACAATCGGCAAAAACTGTGTCGCTCCTCCGGCAGCAACTGAACCAACCCGAGTCCCCACTTGCCGGAAAATGGCATGCTCAGCAGCAATGGCTAAATCACAAGCCAAATTAAACTCATTGCCACCACCTACAGCCATCCCGTTAACTCGGGCAATTGTGGGTTTCCCTACACCCCGTAACATCTGATGGAAGATGTTAAAGTTTTCGCCCCATTTGTAAAAGTCACGTGGGTATGCTGATAGTGGCCCAGCGTATTCTTTAACATCTCCGCCTGTGCAAAAAGCTCTGTCCCCCGCCCCGGTTATTACTAAAACGCCAACCCCATCATCATTGCGAACATCTCGGACTGCTTCGATCATTTCCGTAATACCCAGCGTGCTATAAGTATTGAGTACCTCAGGACGGTTAAAAGCAATAGTAGCGATCATGTCTTTCTTGGAATAAGTAATATCTTTAAATTCAAATTCTTCCGCTCGCTTTGGCTTAAAAATCTCAAATCTTTCCATAAAATCTCTCCTCTCAACAAGAAATTATTTATCTTTACCGGAACTCTTAAAAGCAATTACATTTCCCCTTTTACTCATGTACTACTTCACATCCTTGCTTAGAAATCCACACGCATCTGCTCTGCACTGCCTACAGTGAACCATCTGACGCTCAAACTTTCCACACCTTTCCTGCATCTTTCTCCTCTCCTCTATTGTCGGAGGTAGAAGTTGCGAAAACTTGTACTGGGGGATCAATGGCATGATGTTCTGCAAGAATGCCCCCTTTTGAGCTGCAAGCTCTGCTATCTTCGGTATTTCCTCCTCATTTATTCCTGGGATATAGACTGTATTAACCTTTACAAGCATACCGAGTTCCACTGCCTTTTTAAGCCCCTCCCACTGGTTGTCGAGAAGCATCACTGCCGCCTCTTTCCCGTCATACCGTCTATCATTACATTGGATAAAGGAGTAGATCATTTCTGCTATCTCAGGGTTTACTGCGTTAATTGTGATCGTAAGATGTGAAAGCCCTAAGGCTTTCAAGCGCTCCACTTTTTCAGGCAGGAGAAGCCCATTTGTGCTTGTGCAGAGACTTATCCATGGAAATGCACCTCTTACAAGGGAAAAAGTCTCAAATGTCTCTTCATTGTCAAGGGGCTCGCCAGGACCTGCCACTGCAACAACCCTGATAAAGGGGTGCTTGTTGATCACGTCCTTTGTCCTCTCAAGTGCCTCCTTGGGGGAAAGAATCTTACTTGTTATACCCGGCTTCGATTCATTTACACAATCGAATTTCCTTACGCAGTAGTTGCATTGGATATTACACTTTGGTGCAACTGGGAGGTGGATCCTTCCAAAGACGTGCTGTGCCTCTTCACTATAGCAGGGATGCTCCCTAATCTTTCGATGGGTATCGAGAAACTCCTGAGGAGATATCATCACACTTTTTAGCCCTTTTTCTTTGCTTTCTGTTTCTCATTGAAGAGGTTTTTGTAGCGTTCTGCCTCGTCTGTTCCCCAGAAGAGCCTCGCAGCAGCCATGCTCATCGTTTCAAAACCGAAGATGTGATCAGTGTCGGCGTTGAAGGCATGTTTGAGGAACCTTATAGCATAGGGGCTTAGCTCTTTTATCTCGTTACACCATCTTTCAACCTCGTTATCAAGATCAGAAAGAGGGACAACTTTATTTACAAGACCCATTTGAAGTGCCTCTTGGGCTGTATATGTTCTGCAAAGGAACCATATCTCTCTTGCCTTCTTCTCACCTACAACGCGAGCAAGATAGGCGGCGCCAAAACCAGCATCAAAGCTGCCCACTCTAGGGCCAGCCTGACCAAACTTTGCTGTATCGGCTGCGATCGAGAGGTCGCAAAGGAAATGGAGGATATGTCCACCACCTATCGCCCATCCATTGACCGCAGCAATCACCGGCTTCGTTATCGACCTTATCATATGATGGGTTTTTGTGTGCCAATAGTCCATATCTTTGTTATACCCACTTCCCTTTGCCTCCTCTACATCCCCTCCGGTGCAAAAGGCCTTCTCTCCTGCCCCCCTCAGGACAACAACCCTTACGTCATCGTCGAGTTCTGCCTCCTCAAGAGCTCTGCATATCTCGTTAAGGGTGGATGTCCTAAAGGCATTAAATTTTTCTGGTCTATTTATCACTATCCTTGCCACATTGTCCCTAACCTGATAAATGATGTCGTTATATCTCTGTTCCATTATTCCTTACCCCCTTTAGGAGAAAGATCTGTTACCCTTTCCTCAAGCTCCTTGAATCTATCATCTCTCTCATGGAATGCTGCTCTCGCCCCCTTATCCCTTCTCTCCTTGAAGAATATGAATTCTCCTTTCTCATATTTCTGATTGGTCATGAAGGAGTGGCCGAAGTAGCCCTGGGAGAAGGCCTGTGTAAAGCCCATCGAGTCATAGCTGAGATGTTGAAAGGACTTTGCAATCATGAGGGCATCTTTAGGTATAAGGGTGATCTCTTTAGCCAGGTTCTCTGCTATCTCTCCGAGTTCTCCTTTTGGAACAACTCTGTTCACCAGACCAATCCTCAGGGCCTCCTTGGCCCCTATCCGATTGCCAGTAAAAATCAGTTCAGCTGCGTTCTTGTATCCCACAAGGAAGATCATGTGTTGCCAGAATGAAAGGGCCCCCCCTAGTCTTTGTTCTGGAAATCCAAAGATAGAATCCTCTGAGGCCACAGTGATGTCGCAAAAGATTGCCAGGTAGCAACCAGCTCCTAAACAATAGCCGTGGACCTGGGCGATTGTCGGCTTTTTACTATAGAAAATTTGGGGCCAACCATCCCACCATACCTTCCTGTCAAAATGGAGCCTTACTCGCTGCGAAGGCTTCTTTTGTTCCTCCCCTTTCTTACTCCCAAATCCATAGACAACACCTACTTCCTTCAGATTATGTCCCGAACAGAAAGCCTTACCGGCACCTTTTATTATGATCACCTTTATATCGTCATCCTCGCCTCCCCTCTTTACCCCATCAAAAAGTTCCCACAGTAGAGCGTCTTCCCCTTTCCAAGAAGCGGCATTGAGGGTTTTTGGATCGTTTAGAGTCAATCTCAAGATTGCATCTTCTCCTTTTTCATAGACCAAATGTTTATAGATCTTTTCCATATCGCTCTCCTTGCCGGCCTATTAAGATTATTCTCTTATTCCATATTCCTTTGCGAGTATCTCCCTCTGGATCTCACTGGTTCCTTCCCCAATCGTAAAACAATGGGCATCCCTCAAGAATCTCTCAACAGGGTATTCCTTGCAATAACCATAGGCACCCAATAAATGCATTATATTGTCGGTGTGCTCCATGCCCGCTTCAGAGATATAGAGTTTTGCAAGGGAAATGTATCTTAGACTATCTTCTTCCTTCTCGAATGCCTCCGTCGCCTTGTCCAAAAGTAACCTGGAGATGTTGAGCTTGATTGCCATCTCTACGAGCATGAATCTCAAAGCCTGAAACTCCACAAGCCTTCTTCCAAATTGTTCCCTTTCCTTTGCATATCTTAGCCCGTAATCATAAGCTGCCTCCATGATTCCGAGGCAGGTGGCTGCGCCGAAAAGCCTTGCCATGTTTAACGACGCCATTATCAATTCGACCCCTTTGCCTTCTGCCCCCATAAGGTTCTCATCGGGGCAGAAGGCATAATCAAGGAATATTTCCCCAATATCAGCCCCCTTCAAACCCATCATGGGTAACGACTTTGTCTTGATCTTATCCTCATTTCCCTTCCGCTCCAGTATGAAGAGGCTAATGGCTCCATCAAATCTTGCAGCAAAGATCATGAAATCGAAGTGATTGGCATTTGAGATAAAGACTTTGTTACCCGTTAGCCTGAAACCCCCTTTTCCCTTTTCTACCTTCATCCTGATACTTTTTATATCCGAACCTGCATCAGGTTCAGCGATCGCCATCCCGCCTACCATCTCTCCTAAAAGGGAGGGGGTGAGGAACTTCCTTTTTTGATCTTCTGTCCCGAACCTGTAAACTGGATATGCTCCCATACAGAGATGTGAAAAGACCGCCTCAGCTATCGCACCCGAGAGATAACCCAACTTTTTTGCAAGATATACAAGATATTTATATTTAAGCCCCATCCCACCATATTCCTCGGGGAAACAGATGGCTAAAACACGATTTTCCCCGAAACTCCTCAAGACTTCTCGAGGATAAGAAGATAGTGCCTCTATCTCTTCCTTTACAGGTTCTACCTCTTTCTTTAAGAATCTGTCTATAAAATTTGTAATCTCCCTTTGCATCTACCCTTAGCTATACTTCCCTATGATCTTCTTTATTTCCTTGCTATTAAGGATTGGGTTTTTAAGCTTTTTGAGCTGGGTTTTATTTTCAAGAATCTTCCTTGCAAGTTCTCTAAATTCCTTTGCCTGATTGGATTCAGGAAAGACCTGCACAACTGTCCTCTTCAGGTTTTCCGACTCCTGGACCATACGATCTCTCGGTATGTGATGGATTACAGGGATACCGATTGTGCCAAAAACTTCTTCCACTATCTCCTTCTCATGAGGGACATCACGCATGTTACTGATAACACCAGCCATCCCTGTATTGAGATTAGGATTTTGCTTGAGGGCGCCCATCACACTCTGGATAATCTTCATCGCCTGTTCCATAGGGGCAAGTTCCCCGCTTGTTATGACATAGGTCTGGGGGGCAAACTCGAGAGGCGTTGCAAAACCACCACAAACGGTATCTCCAAGGACATCATATATTATAAAGGTAGGGTTAAAATTCTTATAATGTTTAAACTTTTCCATGAGCTCTAAGGCTAATCCTACACCTCTTCCAGCACAACCTCTTCCCGGGCTCGGACCACCGCATTCACTTCCATATAGACGACCAGCATAGTCTACACCCTTATATGTATGCTGATCCATAAACTCCTCCGTTATCCTTTCCTTTTTGGCTTGATATTCCCTGTATGATTCGAGTATCGTGGGCTTCAGTTCCCCGCATAAGGTGGCAATAGAATCCCTCTTCGGGTCACACCCAATCTGGTAAACAACCTCACCCTCAAGGATGAGTGCTGCACTGACATTGGAAGAAGTAGTGGATTTGCCTATCCCTCCTGTCCCATATATAGACATCCTCATGGGTTCATTCCTTTTTACTGGGCTTGAAGGTATCATTCCCTTGTAAGTCTCAGCAAGCTCTCTTTTCATTTCCTTTTTGGTCATAAGGGATTTCTGAAAGGAGAGGTACATTTCAAAAAGATCATTATAATGTTCTATAGGAACAGGTTCAAATTTCTCCACCCCTTTCTCAATCTTTTTTCCCAGTTCATTAAATATCCCTGTAATATTTGAATCAGGAAAAGTCTCCACAACAGTTAATCCCTTATGATCTGCTTTACGGAAGCTCTCTGGATCGCGGGGGATCTTCGCAAGTATCGGGACATTTGTCCTCTTGGCAAATTCCTCTACAATCTCATCCTCCTTAGGGACGCCCCTGTAGTTTGCAATAAGTCCTCCGAGCCTCACGCCGAGCTCTTTAAGGGCACTAACAGCCCTGATGATGTTATTGCAGGCATAAAGAGACATCAATTCACCGCTTGAGACCATATAAACCTCAACATGATCACTCTGCCTCATAGGGGTAGCAAACCCCCCACATACCACATCACCAATTACGTCATACATCATGAACTCGGCTTCACCCAGTTCCTTTATGACATCTCCGTATTTCTTAAACTCATCCAGGGCAAGCCCAATCCCCTTTCCCGCGCAGCCTATACCAGGTTCAGGTCCCCCACATTCGAATATAGCCACAGATGATGGTGTGGTTATAAAGCACTTTTTGACATTATCCTTGTTTACACCTTCTGCCCTGTAAACGTCAAGAAAGGGTATGGGAGATTCAATTCCATAAGCAGCATAAACCTCTGCTACGTTTGCCTTAGGGGAACAACCAAAAAGGACAGTTTTGTGGCCTCCCTTTGCAAGAATCGCTGCAAGATTAGTAGAAACTATTGTCTTTCCAATACCTCCCTTACCATAGAAGGCGATAAACCTCTTGTCATCCTTATTATCTTTCTCCATCTTATACCTCCTTCACTTGATATTTCCCGGTATGGTAACCTGAGAGTTCCCAGTTCTTCCTGTAAGCATTATCCCTTAAGGCCTCAAGGACTTTTGCAATCTCGGACTGTAAGCCAAGTACCCCTTTTACCCCTGTCCATGGCCAGGGTATAAAGCAGTACTGATTCATAAAGTATCTACCACCCAAAGGGAGGTTTACAATCCCCATCCCTTCAAAGAGTGCCTTATCATACCTCCGTCCAATGGTAAAATCTGCCATTCCTTTTCTTGATGCCTCAGCAAAGGCAAAGTTTGTGGGGTTATCGAAGACCTCGAAGTCAATGTACTCACCCATCCCTTCGATTTTTTTAATGGCATTATCCACAGCCTCGGGGGTTTCGGATATAAGCCCAACAGCTACAAGCTTCACGTTAAGGTCATAATAGAGATATCTTGCTATCGCGGCGGCAAATGGGGCATATGCTATGATTGATGCTCTTTTGCTCGATGGGTCACTCATCATCCAGGTAAAATTATAATCGCCGAGGGTCCTGGATCTAAACTCTTTCATCTCCTCCCTCAAGATATCTTTTGCTTTATCCACCACATTGAATTTTTCGCCAAACTTCAGGTACCATTCCTCTGTATTTGCAAGCCCGTAAGGAAGAACCCAGTCCCTGCCAAATACCTCCATCCCTTTTCCCTTGCATGCATCGAAGAACTCTGGCAATTCCTCCCCTGTCACCATATAGGTCGCCTCTGCTGACCAGAAGTTCTCAATCGTTTCAAAAGGGGTATCAAGGGTGAGAATACAATTGACTTTGATCCCTAATAATTCAATCAACCTCACCATCTCCCTTATATCCCATTTAAAATTCTTGCTTCCTATAAGGTGGGCCCCTGCTATGTTTATACTCCTCGGTATTTTCTCCACATTACCCTTTGCAACATGGTCAACAAGGGCACGGTAGAGGAGGTCAAGTCCTGTTGCCTCCCTTCCTAAAAAGTTCGGCGTATCCACGTAGATCGCTTTTATTCCTGTCTTCTGCTCGAACATATCAGCCTGAACCCTTACCTCATCCTGATTTATTGAGGTTGCACAGGATGTGAAGAACAAGACTGCCTTCGGCTTCTTCTTCGTGAAGTACGTCTCTGCAGCATACCTCCATGTCTTTTCGATCAGTTGCGTTCCCCCTTGAATGATATTACTTTCAAGGGGTGCAGTATTTATAATCCCGATAGTTTGCCCTTCAGGTATATTGTCTGACCTTATGTGCTCCGAGGCGATCCTGCAGCCAGGAACACCATGGAAGATCAAATAGATATCCTTTGTCGCTGTTGCTCCAAGGGCAAAGGCATCATGTACCCCGTGCATATACCTGTCATCGTATGCCTTTACCGCAAATTCCCTGTTTAATTTCATCATCTTCTTTTACCTCCTTTCACCCGAGCCTGCTATCTCGAAGTCAAAAGCCTTTCCATAAATCCTCCCCATCAGGGTCGGCCGCTCCTTCCTTGTTGCACCCTTCACACCCTCAATGATATCCCTCATCGTCGCAAAAGCACCTGTAAAACCATCACCCCTGGCTGCCTTTCTCACCCTTCTAAATGGTTGTTCCCCCTCAAAGCGCGCGACAAAGGCAGGATCCATCATGGGCGCCCTGCAATATCTGAAGACGTCCATTGGGAAGTAGACTGCGTCCTCCGGCTTGAGCCCTAAGTCATTCATTGCCACTTCCACATTGATAGGCCTTGCCCAGGGATAGGAGTCCCAGAGCATCTTCACTTGGCCATACCCGTCTTCAATAAAATAATCCGTTGCATAGTATTCAGAAGTCAGCAGGAGAGGATGCATGTTTATGATATAAGGAGTCATACCCATCTCAATGGCAAACCTTGCCAGTGCCATTGGTCTGGTGTTTGCAAAGAGGGCATTTCTTATTGCCTCAATGATCGCTACCTTTCCCTTACAGATCTTCTTACATGCCTCGTAAACATCCTTTATCTTCTTATACTCCTCATTGAAAAACTTATCAGATTGCTGCTTCACGCCTACAGCCTCTGCAAGCTCATCCATCCACCGCTTCGTCGCCTCAATCCCTATGGGTCTATTGTGTTTTGTCCATGGGGTGCCAAACCTCTTCTCCATTTCCCATGAAAGTGGATAACCCCATGAGCAACAGACCTGTGCATTTATCTCTGCCTCAGAAGTTGTAACAAGCCCATCGTAATCTATAGCCCCCATCAAAACTCTGTGCACTTTTAGTCCCATTCCTTCAACAATCCTCTGGAGCTCATCTGAATCAGCAGGATATAAGATGTCTGTGAACTTGTTCCCATGACCTGGACCACCATGCATCTCCTTGTAATTCCCGAGGAGGTTCACATAACCCTTCTTTATTTCCTTCGGAGGTTCAATCAGGTCAGCAAAGGGTTTTATAGCAGAGAGCCTATTGTCTATCCAGCATGTCTTATAACCTGCGCCTTCTATTGGATGGAGCTTTGCTTTTACCTTCGGCTGGAGTTTCCTCACTATACCTTTTAGATCATCCATAATCATGTCAGTAGCACAGGTATTGACTATGAGCATCAGCTTCGGTTTTAAATCACTATCCACCTGAAGGATTGCCTCTGCAAGGCTCTCTTCTCCTCCCAGGATAATCGTATCAGGTGTAATCTCATCTGAGAAACAGTGTGTGAAGGGGCTGCCAAAGTGTTCCTGATAGTGTTGTGAGAGAAAGGTTCTCGCTGCAGTGAGACACCCTGATGGACCATGCGTCAAAACAACACATCCATCTATCATATGAGCCCAGCTTACTACCACGTAATATACACACCACAAACCAACCGGTCCCGGGAACATCTCATGGATCACATCTGCCGCCTTTATAGGTGGGGTGTCCTTGTAGGCCTGTTCTATTGTTTTCCATGTCAATCCCATATTCATACCTCCTTTTTGTTGAGTAATTTAATACTTGGATAAAATATAGAAGGGAGCAAATCCCATGCCAGTTAATTTAATCGTTTAAGGCACCAGAAATGCAAAGTAATTATAGCCACTTATATTGAAGAGTTGTTTTAGATTCCTGATCATGAAGAGGAAATGTGCTTAAAAATAATCATTATTGATGAATAATAATCATTCTGAGTCGCACGGTCGAGCTAGAGCTGCTAGTTGGTATTGTATGATTTTTGTGTCAGGAGGATACCCGAATATGGACATGGCAGAGAAAATCGATTGTAGAGGGAATGGTGAAGTCATTTTTTGAGCCCTGAGCATGTTAAAGGAAAAAGAAATGGGATACGCTATCAAATCATTTTGCGAAAAACAACCGGTAGGAGGTACCCCATGCTGCCGGCAGTGATTACCAACATACACCAAGCTTTCAAAGAGATCAAGCATATGGCCACACCAGCTAGTTCCACACCTTTGCAATTCCTCTCACTTTAATATATAATTCACTTCAATTATGAAAAATATTGAGAAAATGCTGAAAAAAGTCGAAGAAAATCTGTTTCTTTCCATCAAAAACGAAGACGATTGTATTGCTTTTAGTAAGCATTTCTTGTCCCTTCTTACGAAAAACCTTCCTTATCCCAAAGCAGCCTTAAAGTTAAAACTAAATTCCCAAAGAGAATTGACCCTGGAAGATAGCTTCGGTTTCTCAGCAGATTATCGGTTTTGGAATTCGAAAGTGGGAGAGCAAAGGCTGAACGAGAAAGTAATGCTAAATGGGAAGCATCAAGAAATTGCGGACCTTCACGTACACCCTCTGACAGAACCTTTTAGGGAGATCTATCGCCGGGAGGGTATTCGGGCTTTTTTAGCGATGCCCATTCAATCTTTGCATGAAAATGTAGGAGTGCTAAATCTATATCATTCGGAACCGGGATCTTTCCCTGAAGATCTGATCAGGCCCTTGCAAAAGCTTCTCCAAAAGTTCGGCACTATTTCCGGCCTCCTCTGGATGCGCGACGAAGAAAGCCGGAGGAGGGAGATATTCCAGCAAAAATTTGATGAATTGCAAAATCTTAAAAGTTTCTACGACTTGATAATAGAGAATATCCCAGTCGGGGTAGTCGCATCAAACAAAAGTGGTTATGTGGTCTTAATGAATCAGATAATGGAAAAAATGAGCGGGCAGAAGAGAGAGAATGTGCTTGGAAGGAAATGGTACGAAGCCTTCGGTTTCTCGGGAGAGACGAGAGAAAGATTAGAAAATACTTACTGGACCGGTAAAGTCAATTACTTCCCTGAGATTCATATTAGTCTGGTTGATGGAAAAGTTGTTCCCTCAGAAATGAAGACGGCGTTGATAAAGAATGACAAAAGGGAGGTAGTTGGTGTAGTTGCCATATGTTCAGACCTCACAGAGAAGAAGAGAATCGAGAAGGAGATCGAAAGAATTGAGAGGCTTTCTAAACTCGGCCAAGTTGTTACAGGGGTTGCACACGAAATAAGGAATCCGCTGGCAGGAATTAACAACGTCTTACAACTCCTAAAGGGAAAGCTTGCGGAGGACGAAGAAGCTCAATATCTCCTGCAGAAGACCTTTGGCCAGATTACTCGGTTAAATCATTTTGTGGAGAACCTTCTTTCCTTCACCTCTGGTAAGAAGCTTAATTTTGAGAAAGTGAGGATTGAAGAATTATGCGAAGATGTTTTGCTCTTCGTTAAAACACCATTGGCAACTAATAATATCACTCTTATCAGGAGATACGGTAAAGGCCTGCTTCCCATATATGTAGATAAACCATCAATCACCCAAGTTCTATTCAATATACTACTTAATGCTATAAAAGCCATGTCGAAGAAAGGAGAGATCATTTTAGAAACATCCCTGGTTGATGGCATAAATAAGATGTCTAAAAAGATATTTTGGCATGGGGACTATGTGCCTCAATTGCTAAAGGAGAAGATGGATTGTCCTTATGTGTGCATCTCTGTGAAGGATGAAGGAATAGGTATCCCCTCTTCAGAGATGACAAGAATTTTTGAGCCATTTTACTCTATTAGTGACGGGGTGGGGCTTGGCTTGTACATAAGCAGCAAAATTACAGAAAACCATGGAGGACTTATAGGCGTTGAAAGTGAATGCAATAAAGGGGCAACATTTTACCTTTTATTACCCACTCTATGACTTCTAGGATATCAAGATATGAAAAGAGACACCATATTAGTAGTTGATGATGAAGAATTGATCAGGATTAGTCTTTGCAAAGCCCTAGCGAATGTAGGATATAAAGTCTTAGAAGCCGAAACAGGCATGAAGGCATTGACTTTATTGAAGGAGAAGCCAATAGACTTAGTCATCCTCGATTTAGTTATGCCCGAAATGGGAGGGTTTGAATTACTGAAACACCTGAAAGGAGAGCTTCAAGATATCCATGTTATGGTGATTACTGCGTTCAGCTCTATTGAGACTGCCATCCAGTCTATAAAGCTCGGGGCATTTGATTATCTGTCTAAACCCTTCAATTTGGACGAGGTAATAATTAAAGTTGGGAAGGCTCTGGAGAATGGAAAGCTACGAAATGAGCTAAGGAAGTTTAGAACCGTACAAGAAATTGAATTGAAAAAGGATAGAATCATTTATCAAAGTGGAAGGATGCTCGAAGTGGTTGATAGAATAAAGAAGGTAGCCGAGTCCGACCTGAATACTGTCTTAATCACAGGGGAAACCGGGACGGGGAAGGAGCTGGCAGCACGGGCGATTCACCTCTTAAGCCATCGGTCTGACCAACCATTTATTGCTTTGAACTGCAATGCGGTACCCATCAACCTTTTGGAAAGCGAACTGTTTGGCTTTGAGAAGGGAGCCTTTACAAGTGCCTTTGAATCGAAGAAAGGATTGGTTGAACAGGCTGAGGGGGGCACCCTTTTCTTAGATGAAATTGGAGATATGGACATAAACCTTCAGGGGAAACTACTCCGTTTTCTGGAGGATAGGACGATAAGAAAAATCGGTGGTAGAAAAGATTTAGAAATGGATGTTAAACTTATTAGTTCAACAAACAAAGAACTTAGAACGGCCGTTGCCGAGAGGAGGTTCAGAGCCGACCTTTTCCATAGAATCAACCTTGTAAATATCCATTTACCTCCCTTACGAGAACGGAAGGAGGATATCCCCATCATTACTGAGTATTTTCTGAATAAATATTCAAAAAAACATGGGAAAAGAGTTAAGACTTTTGCTGATGACGCGATGAATCTTTTGACAGATTATTTTTGGCCGGGGAATGTGAGGGAGTTGAAGAATTTTATTGAACAAATCCTGATCTTTGAGGACGATGCTGAGGTTATATCATCCGAGGTAGTTGTGAGAAATTTGCGGGTCCACAGCACGGAAACTTCGAGTTTGGAGCTACTTCCAGTTGATCAGCTCCTATTCCGCCAGGACTTTGCATTCAATAGCGTCGTACGCGACTTCAGCAAGAAATTACTGAAAAGAGCCCTCGAACTTTCAAATAATAATAGAGTGAAAGCTGCCAGACTTCTAAAAATCGACAGGTCAACGTTAAATTACCAAATTAGAATCCTAGGTATTGAACCCTAATATTTCTCATAGTGGTCTGCAAGCGAGCGCTCTTCTCAATCCTTTCAAAAATTCTGTTTATTAATCCATGAGCCCCCTTCAAACAACGATGAAAGTTCTATCCGGTGACCCAACAGGTTCACCCTCCATTCCAAAGCAAACGTGCGGCCATCAAGAGGTCTGAGCAAAATCGGTACTGTGCTTGGTCTGAGGTTTCAATGTAAAACTGACCCACCATCCACTACAATGGTTTGCCCTGTGATGAAATCGCTCTCGTCTGACGCAAGGAACACAACCGCACCTATAATGTCTTCAGGCACCTCAGCTCGCTTAAAACACCGGGTACTGATATTAACCTTACTGAATTCTTCATCAAACATCGGTTTTTCTTTCATTACATCTGTTATTGTGTATCCTGGTGCAATAGCATTCACGCAAATCCCGTCATTACCAACTTCTCTTGCTAAAGCACGTGTAAACCCAACAATCCCTCCTTTGGAGGTGACGTAATGAATAAAATATGAGACTCCCTTAAAGAACGTCCCGGAGGAGACGTTGATAATCTTCCCCTTGCCCTGCTTTTTCATCTGGGGGTAGACAGCTTTGCAACAGAGAAATGTACCTTTAAGATTGACTTGGATCACTTTATCCCACTCTTTTGTAGAAATCTCATAAAAAGGTTTGGTCTCAGCAGAAATGGCTGCATTGTTTATTAAGATATCAATCCTTCCGAAACGCTCTATGGTCTTACGGGCCATTTCCTCAGTGTTTTCCTCTTCAGACACATCGGTATGCAGGATCAGCATGTCTCCCCATTTTTGATCTGTGAACAATTGTTCGGCCCAAGTTGCCTCAAGAATGTCTGCAATGACAACCTTGGCACCCTCCCTCAAAAAGCGCAAAGCATAACTTTTCCCAAGTCCTCGAGCACCCCCAGTGACAATTGCTATTTTGTTTCTTAGTCTCATTCTTCTATCCTTTCTACCTTGAGTCCTGAATCAAATTAACTTCATTTATCACTCCCGCTAATTTAGTGAAGAATCAAACCTGTTTCTGTACAATTGCTTTTTACATTGCAATTGGATATTTAATTACATTTAATATATTGTCAAGCAGTAAATCCTAAATTTGATGGAGGGTTTCATCTTCATCGAGAACCAAGAGGGGTTGATGTTTGAATAATGTTAGAATTGACTTAAGAACTTCTTTCAATTCCATTAGGGAAAGGCATCGAGGTCTGAAGATTTACTGCAACGCCCAGATGGCGAACTGCCATATAATGAAGTCTTGCAGGTTGATGAGGCCAGTCAGAGATTGCTGGAGATGACGATTGATAAATTCGGGTTAAGCACCGGAGCTTACACAAGGAAAGTTAAAGGTGGCTCGAACCACTGCTGATCCGGAAGGTCAGTAAAATATCCAAACTGCTCGCTCTCTGAAGCCATCCGGTATAGATCTTTGGACAGGAACCTAATTGAATAAGTATTCACAGCAAACAGTTTTCCAAGTGAAGCCAAAATCTTGCAGTAACTTTGATGAAAAGATGGGGTATTTTTAGGTAAAAATCAGTAGAAAGTAGTAAAAGAAAAAATATTTATAACTTATTGTTTAATAAAGAATTTTCTTTTAATATTCCCATCTTGCCGGTTTTCTGGGTTCAAACTCATATCCGCAGTATCCGGGGTGAAGCTCTTGGCCGAGCTTCCGGAGAGGAAGCTTCATTCATATTGTGCCCTTTCAGGGCCACAGGCCGGCCAAATCCCTGCACCGCCACCAATTATTACCTCTGTGGACCCATTTCTTTTTCTTTATCTATCAATGGTAACAGGCTAAAGCAAATTATGGATAAGGGGAAAATGTTTAATCTATTAAGGAAGGCTCTTACTCAAGATGAGAGGGTGGTTTTTGCCTATGCCTACGGATCTTTCGTTAAAGAACAATCCTTCAGGGATATTGATGTTGGGATTTACGTCAAGAACCCCGAAGAGAACCCTTTTGTTATCAGCCCCAATATAAAAACTCGGCTATCCCGTATTTTCAAAAAAGAAAATATTGACCTTACTGCCGATCAGTTTGACATTCAGATTATCAACCATACCCCATTTACATTCCTCAAACGCGTTTTCAAGGAGGGGATATTGCTTATTGACCATGACCCGGAACTGAGGACAGATTTGGTGGAATATATCTCGTCAAAATACAGGGAATGTGCTGGACTGCTCGCTGAAGCATCCTTGATATGAAAATCGATACTGGTTTATCTCTGATGAAAAGCTTCTCTCATTGGTCCGAGAGAACAAAACTGATTTCGTCTCTTTTATAGAGGCCATCGAGAAATATATCCAAAGTAGATAATCATCACCAAAAGATAAGGAAATGTCTCTGGATTGCGAAACGAGGATGAATACGAAGACACGACACCATTACTTAAATCGTTGCTCCGCTAAGGGCGCCTCCCCGATTTAGCCCCCGTGCCTTAATCAGCCCCAGAATTCACACAGCCCAGAAGATCCCGACCCGCTCGCTCCGCTTTCCGCGGGTCTCCTCTTTTTTTACTTTATCCCCGCTTCCTCCCCAAAGTCTGTATTGACAGGTCTTGTGCAACCCCGTAGAGTACTTCCTGTGATTGTTAGGAAGGCATTTTGTCGTAATAGTGCGGATTTCAAAGTATAATCGACAATCTCAAGAGAGTGTATTTGGTCTCATAAGTGGAATAAAAAATCCTTGACATTTAAAAAGTAATTTTTTATGATATTTTCCGAAATTAAATAAGTTAAATAAGAAGGTTGTGGGGTCCAGAAATATATTAATATTTCTGGAGGTTAAAAAGCTGGATAGTCGGGCCGCTATCCGAAAATAAAATTTCGGATAGCGGCTTTTTTATTGCCGTCAAGGGGCGGGATTATATTTCTTACATCTGAGGAAAATGGGTAAAAACCAGAAAAATTATAGAAAGGAGGGGCCAATGGGAAAGAAACTTATTTCATCATTCTTTTTAGCGTTTCTTTTTATAGTTTGTTTAAGCTGTGCATCCAAACCTTTACCGGACCAAGGTGTTACGATTCTGAGTCCAAAGGCAAATAATGTTGTAAAGGCAGGAGATTCTTACGAGATTCTCTGGAAAGCGGAACCGGTGGAATCTGAATTTGGAGCAATGGTGACAGTGGAGTTCTCAAAAGATGGAGGAAAATCGTGGGAGAAGGTGGAAGAAAATGTACCCAACGGCGGAAAATATGTATGGAAAGTTCCTAAAACAGATTCAGCGCAGTGCAAAGTTCGCATTTATTCACAGTTTAGACCTAAATATCGTGGGGCTTCAGAGGTGTTTTCCGTAAAGTAAGGGAACGGATAAATAAGTGTTTTCAAAATGTCTGCAACCTTGGGGCGATTCCAACAAATATCTCAAGGCTAATGGAAAATGAGGTTATAAAAATGGGAGCGACTAAAATGGGTCAAGATGAAAAGATAAGAGAGGCTCAAGAAATATTAAATTGGGTAATATTGCATTTAAATGGAAGTATTATGTGTAAGGTAATTGATTACAAGCATGAAAATTATAGAGTTCAATTTTTTACAAAGGAGAATAAATTAATTATGCCAATTCAAATTCCTGAGGAGTGGGTTAAAGAAAGTAACCCCAAGGAGAATTTTATTAACGATAAGCTAAATACTTTATTAAAAAATTTAGAGAATTATTAATAAATCGCTTCGAGTTGTCCCAAATAAGTTTCCCGTCCTCAAGATGGAAGGTGACTTTTCGGAAAGGAGAAAGAGGAAACGCTTTCTTTCACCGTCCATTCCCACCTAATGGGTATACGCACTTTCAACCTGAATCGTCAACTTCTGATATGGCTTAATCCTCACCCTTTGTAGGTGTAAGTGTGCCACGAAGGTGCATGAAAGATGAGGGATAGGCCCCTCGAAGCCGGTTTACAGGAACTGGCTTCAAACCACCTTAAGCTGCATTGGTCAAGAGCCATTGTGGTGAGCGTTA
>Ga0315281_10000308_pt1 | contig 66691 bp, 67 predicted proteins | sample YL17G07_0_MG_FD_204540 | JGI IMG/M metagenome (GOLD analysis project Ga0315281, IMG submission 204540) | Sediment microbial communities from Yellowstone Lake, YNP, Wyoming, USA - YL17G07_0 | ecosystem: Environmental > Aquatic > Freshwater > Lake > Sediment | place: USA: Wyoming | collected...
ACGCGCGGTAAAGGTCACAAAGCTCTTGTTGGAAATCTCGCCGGTTTGGTCAATGCGCAGATTGAAATTCTTATTAACCGGGATGGGATATTTGCTGTCCAATTTAAAACCGCCCGTGCCAATATCCACGAGATGACCGACTAGGTTTCCCGTCGCGTTATCTATCACGCGCATATAATAAGAAAAAGTTCGTCTCGTCAAGTTTCGACGTTCAGCGTCCATAAGAAACCTCCTCAATAAATTACGAATAAGTTAATCTCAGTATATAAGCTGACGTCTTTAATAAACATTTCAATAACATTGTCGTTTGACGCGGCGCAAACTTTAGGACTCCGTTCTCAAAATATGCGTTAGGATGGTCGCGCCTGAGCCGCCGATATTTTGCGCCATGCCGATTTTTGCGCCGTCCACTTGCGTTTTGCCGCACTCGCCGCGCAATTGCTGGACGACTTCCACGAGCTGATACATGCCTGTCGCGCCGACGGGATGCCCCCGCGCTTTTAGTCCGCCGCGCGTACAGACGGGAACGCGCCCCGCGACGCTGATCTCGTTATCCAAAGCGAGTCGCACTCCCTGACCTTTTTCCGCAAACCCGCTGGCTTCAAGCGCAAGCGCCGCCATGATTGAAAAGGCGTCGTGCAATTCAAAGACGTCAATATCGTCCGGCGTGACTCCAGCCGTTTCGTAAGCGCGTTTTGACGAGGCGTAAGCCGCTTGCAAAAACAAGAGGTCTTTGCGCGAATGCGCCGCAATGGTATCTGTCGCCGCGGCGGAAGCGGCGACCAGTACGCGCGATTTGCGCGGCGCTTTTTCCGCCGGGACAATAATGATCGCCGCCGCGCCGTCTCCAATGGGAGAGGCGTCCAGCAAATTAATCGGCGTGGAAATCATGGCTGATTTTTGAAACTGCTCAATGGAGATTTTTTCATGCAAACGCGCGCAAGGATTAAACATGGCGTTGGCGTGGGCGTTGATGGAAAACGGCGCGAAGTCTTCATGCTTCCAGCCGAACTCGCGCATATAACGGCGCATGATCAACGCATTAATACCGACAAATGAAACGCCCTGCTCCACTTCGTAATCGGCGTCGGCGGCGGTCGCTAATGCGGCGGTGACGTCGCGCCCCGTTTTGTCGGTCATCTTTTCGACGCCGAGGATCAGCGCCGACTCAACGTCGCCCGACGCGACAGCCATCAGTCCCGCGCGAAACGCCGCCGCGCCTGACCCACATGCGGCTTCGATTTTCACGGCTTCCCGCTTCCACAAACCAATCCAATCCGCGAAGAAAACCCCCAGTTGACTTTGCCCGTTGACAATCGGCGCAAGCATATTGCCGACAAAGAGCGCGTCCACCTTATCCATGTCGGCGTCTTGCATGGCGGCAAAAGCGGCGTCGCCTCCAATTTCGCGCAGGGATTTTTCCCAATGCTCGCCAACTTTTGTTTGACCAATACCCAAGATCGCAATTTTTCTCATGCGTTAAATTCTACCGCATTGCGCTATCAGGAACTATCGAAATAGGGAAGATTGCGTTCTCGCCCATTCCTTGCTCTTGTTTGCGCCATTCTGTCCACAAATACACATGCGGGTTGGATACATTATAGATAACGCCTTTTTTGTTGTGGACTTTCGGAGTCTTCGCGCAAAAAAAATTCGCGAAGATGTTCATTACCCAGCGTAATGAGCAAAGGCTTTTGTAACTTTCATATCGGCGCCAAAATGAAAGACCTCCGCAGACAACCCGCGAGCGCCTTTGTAATAAAGGGTAACGCTGTTTACTCCAACCAGAGTCGAAATCAATTCAAAGCGCAAATCAGGAATTAATTGCAGCGCCTTGCTCCAATAAACTCCGACTGCGGCTTTGCCGCGAAGCGCGCCTGAAGGTTCTCCAGCGATTTGGATGATTACGGGAGACGACATTTCAAAATCATCCGCGTAATGCGACAGAATTCTGTCAATGTCATGCGCGTTCCACGATTCAATCCAATCAGCAGCAAAGTGTTCAACAAACGTTTTGTCCATTAAAAAATTCTCCTGTTATAAAAATTTTACAACCTACTAATAATCTCATCCGCCATTTGGCGCGTGGAGAGTTTTCCGCCAATATCGGCGGTGCGCGCGCCGTTTGTGATGGTTTCGTCTACGGCTTTTTCGATGGCTTGGGCTTCGGCTTCGAGGTTGAGCGAGTGGCGCAGGAGCATGGCAGTCGAAAGAATCGTGCCGATGGGGTTGGCGATTCCTTTGCCCGCAATGTCGGGCGCGGAGCCGTGAATCGGTTCGTAGAGTCCCAGCGTCCCTTCGCCTAAACTCGCGGAGGGGAGCATCCCCATCGAACCCGCCAAGACCGACGCCTCGTCGGTGAGGATGTCGCCGAACATGTTCTCGGTCACGACGACGTCCATGAACGCGGGACCCGTAATCAGGCGCATGGAGGCGGTGTCCACCAACGTATGCTCCAACCCCACGTCGAGATTTGCCGCGCCGATTTTCGTCGCAATTTGCCGCCACAAGCGCGACGACTCCAGCACGTTAGCTTTATCCACCGACGTTACTTTTTTCTTGCGTCCGCGCGCCAACGTAAACGCGAGTTCCATCACGCGCTTGATTTCGTAGTCGTAATATTCCAACGTGTCTACCGCGCGCTCGCGCCCGTCTTTCACGTCGCGCCCTTTGGGGAAGCCGAAATACAGCCCGCCCGTGAGCTCGCGCACGACGAGGATATCCACGCCCTGCAATTTTTCGGGCTTGAGCGGAGACCACTCCATTAACGCGGGGTGGACTTTGACGGGGCGCAGATTGGCGAACACCCCGAGACCTTTTCGCAGGGCGAGTAGTCCGCGCTCGGGGCGGTCTTTGGCGGCGGGGTCGTCCCACTTGGGACCGCCCACCGCGCCCAACAAAACCGCGTCGGCGGATTTGCAATCGGCGAGAGTTTCATCGGTCAGCGACGAGCCGTATTTATCAATCGAACAACCGCCCATCAAACGCTCGATAAAATTGAACGTGTGATTATGCTTGCTGGCGATAGTCTCCAACACGCGCACGGCTTCCGCAACCACTTCGGGTCCGATGCCGTCGCCGGGGAGTAGGGTGATTTTATATTCCATGTTGTCTCCGTTTTTTTGTGTCAAGTGTCAGGTGTCAAGTTTCAGGTTGAAGGTTACGCCAACACCCCTTCTCTTTTGATGTTGTGCGCCAAGAACGGCACAATGTAGATAATGGCTAAGACGAGAAGAATGCTCAATATCACGTTTGTCATTGGGGACGCTTTTTTGAAAAAATAATGAGAAAATCATTTTTTCTTTTTCTTGTTTTCCCAATCCAATAACCCTTTCCATTCTTCATCAACCTCTGCCGCTTGCATTTTTTGAACGCCTTTCCATGTGCTGTAACGAATTCTTGAAAGGTCTTCTCCGATAGCGGGCTTTCTAAAAATAAAAAGATGTTCGTGCATGATTAAATAAAATTTGTAATGTTTTGCGCTAGTTGACCAGCGGGGCGCATGCGTCGTATTATGTTGCGTTTTTATGACCTCTTCTTTTAGCGCGAAACCCGTTCGCAAACACCTTTGCAAAACAAAATGAGACAGCGGAATATAATGCTGTCCTTTTCTTGTGTCACCCATCAAGATAGCGCAAAACCGTCCAGGCTTTAATACCCGATACATTTCTTTAACGGCGATTTCTAGCGCGTCTAAAAATTTTGGCAAACTAGAAATGCTCGATAGATCGTCGGGATTTTTTCCGTCAGAATACTTTACGATATTTGCATAAGGCGGGTGCGTGATAATCAAATCTATGGAATTATCTTTTTCCGCCAACTTTTGCGCGTTCCCTAATTTTATAACTTGCTTGGCGTTATTCTTTACTTCAAAACGAATTCTTTCAGAAGTGATATTGACCGCATTGGGGTTTACATCGTAGCCAATAGCGTTTCTATTTAATAACCGCGCTTCTATTAAAGTTGTGCCGCTGCCAACCATCGGATCAAGCACTAAACTGCCTTCTTCCGAATAATTCAAAATCACGTTTCTTGGTATCTGCGGCGCAAAATTTCCCCGATAATCCGATTTATGAGTAGCCCATGTGCCACGTTCTGGAAAATCCCAAACCGTTGTTTTTTCCTGAGAAAAATTTTCAATCTGCGCTTTATTGGAGTTTGACATTTGCAAAACCTTTTTTATTGAGGTCTAACAGGCAATCCAAGCCACGCCAAAGGCAATTCATTAAATTTGTAATGGCAGTTTACGCTGTGGATGTAATCTAAAACATCTTGATATTCAGGCTTTTTAAACCAATCATTCAAGACATAAACATATTCAACTTTCAAGCCAAGCGACGACACCAATTTTAGGTACTGTTTTCGTTTGAAATCGCAGGTTTGCAATTTCTCGTCAACTGACCCCGCAACTTGCTGATATTTGACTTCGATTATAAATAACGTCTCTCGAACAATAACCAACAAGGCGTCATCGGGGAGAAGTCTTTTTGAAAGAATGCTTCGCCAGTCTATGAGTTCCTCTTCCAAAAACCTATAAAAATCGTGTTTTCTAAAACACCTTGCAATGAGATCGCCTTCAAAAAATACTCCCAAGCCAGCCTTATTCGATATTTTTTCAATACGATAACCAGGAATGGCTTCTAAGAGGTCTTGGAAATCTACTTCTCTCTCAAAATTCAAACCTGTCGTAGTTCTACCGCCGCCTGTTCCGCCTGTTTTCATAAGTTATGCCCTTTCTAATAATTCATAATGACTAATTCTTTGATTTTTCCGCGCTTGCTACTATCGCTATTTATCATGCGAGAAGCCTCGACTCTTTCAATGTGAAATCCCTTGTATAAATCTTCAAAGAAATGATCCGCTAGATTTTCGTTTTTCGGATCAGAGTTGCTCAACATTAATTTTGCATTCTTTTCTGAAAGCAATGCGTAATATTCTGCAAGCCTTTTTTGCGCGTCATCTCCGAAATCATGTTTTGAATAGGAAGTAAAACTCGCCGTTTTGCTTAATGGACGATAGGGAGGATCAAAATAAACAAACGTATGTTTGTCAATAAATTTTTTGCTGGCGGAAAAGTCGCCATGCTCAATTTTTGTTTTTTGAAGCAAAGCGGATACGGCTCGTAAGTTTTCAGCGTCGCAAATTTTGGGATTTTTATAGTCACCAAAAGGGACGTTAAATTTTCCTTTTGAATTCACGCGAAATAACCCATTAAAGCATGTGCGATTAAGGAAAATTATTGTCGCCGTTCGTTCTATCCATTCGTCTTGAAATTTTCCAAAGTCAATGCTCGAAAGTCTTTCGTTGAAAATTTCTCTTTGTTGGTAAAAGAAAGTTTTTTGATCGGCGTTGCTAAGATCATGATATTTTTTTTTCAACTTGCCCAGCAAGGAAATAAGGCTTTCAACGTCTTTTTGAATTGTTTTGTACACTAAAACTAATTCTTCGTTTACGTCGGATATAAAGAATTTTTCAATGGACGAACAAGATTGAGAGACGTAAAAAAACAATGCGCCGCCGCCAATAAAGGGTTCAGCATATTTTTTTATGTCGCCTGAATAAAATTCAGGCGGAAAAAGGCTTGCGAGTTTTTCGAGTAACTGACCTTTGCCGCCAGCCCATTTTAAAAATGGTTTGGCTTTCAACGAAACTTCTGCGTAAGTTGCTTGCATCTCGGAAACTTTTTTTGTTTTATTTTTTTCTTTAAGCATAAAAACTTACGTCCATCACTTTGGATTTTTCGATTCAAGAATTAGCAAAGATTGATTTATTTTTCGCCGAATAAACTTGAAACAGACACTTTCAACGCTTTTGCTATTAATTGAACTTCCGTGTCTAACGCAACGCGACTCATATGGGCGTCGCCTCGCGCAAGATATTTTTACCAATTTCGGGTTTGAGCGAATCTTTCATCACCAGATCCACTTTTACGCCGAGCGTGTCCGAAAGATAATTTTCAAGCCGAATAAACTTTAGCAAACTCGGCGGCTTGCTAAAAGTAACCAAGACGTCAAAGTCGCTATTTTTACGCTGTTCGCGGCGCACATACGAGCCGAATACCTCCAACGTGGCGACATGGTAACGCTCCGCAAGAGACGGCAACTGTTCATGGAGAATTTTCATGAATTTTTGTAAACGGCTTTGGCGTGTCATGTTTGAATTATACCCGCGCGGCAAAACGTTTAACGTTCAAACGTTTGAACGTTAAACGTTCTCACCCATGCGCCACCATCAAACCATACTCCACCGCATCCGACAGCGCCCGCCATGACGCTTCGATAATATTCCCACTCGCGCCGACGGTACTCCAGCGACTGGTGGTGTTGCGGGTGTCAATCAAAACGCGGGTGACCGCGCCTGTGCCGCTTTCCGAATCGAGAATGCGGACTTTGAAATCCGACAAGTAAAAATCTTTGATGCGCGGGTAATAGCCGACAAGCGCTTTGCGGAGCGCTAAATCCAGCGCGTTGACGGGCCCGTTGCCTTCGGCGGCGGTGTGTTGCAACTCGCCTTGCACGCGCACTTTGACCATCGCCTCCGCGAAAATTCCGCGCCCCTGCCGATGCTCGACATTGACGACAAAATCCACGAGTTCAAACGGCGGCTTGTAGCCCGCCTCTTGGCGCTTCAACATCATCGCCACCGACGCCTCCGCCGCTTCAAACGAGAAGCCGCGCGACTCGAGCTCTTTGACTTCGTTCAAAACGGAAACGACTTCTTCGGTTTCCAGTTCAATGCCCGATTCTTCCGCTTTGCTCAACAAATTGCCGCGCCCCGAAAGGTCGGAGACGACGACGCGCATTTTATTGCCAACCGTCTCAGGCTCGACATGCTGATACGACAACGCGCTGCGACGCATGGCGGCGACATGCACTCCGCCCTTGTGCGCGAAAGCCGACTTGCCGACAAACGGCAAATGCTCGTCCAGCGCGATGTTCGCCACCTCCGCGACAAAATGCGAGAGGTCGTATAACTTCCGCAAACTGCCGACGGGCAAACATTGATGTTCCATTTTGAGTTCAAGGTTGGCGATGACCGAAATCAAATTCGCGTTGCCGCAACGCTCGCCCACGCCGTTGATTGTCCCCTGCACTTGGATTGCGCCTTCGCGCACCGCCATTAATGCGTTGGCGATAGCGAAGTCGCCGTCGTTGTGGGTGTGGATTCCGAACGGGGTGGTGATGACGCGCTTCGCGTCGCGCACGACGCGCTCGACGTCCCACGGGAGCATTCCGCCGTTGGTGTCGCAGAGGACAACCATCTCCGCGCCGCCGCGCATCGCCGCTTGGAGAGTTTCCAGCGCGTAATCCGAGTCGGCTTTGTAGCCGTCGAAAAAATGCTCGGCGTCGTAAATGACGCGCTTGCCGTTGGCTTTGAGATACGCGACGGAAAGTTCGATGATGCGCAGATTCTCTTCCAGCGTGGTTTGCAAAACCTCTTTGACGTGCAGCGTCCACGTTTTGCCGAAGATGGTGCAAACGGGCGTTTGCGAATCGAGAAGCGCTTTGATGTTGGCGTCGTCTTCGGGTCCGCCTTTGACGCGGCAGGTTGAACCAAACGCGGTGATGAGCGCGTTCTTCCATTCCATGTCGTGGGCGCGTTCAAAGAACTCGACGTCTTTGGGGTTGGAGCCAGGCCAGCCGCCTTCAATAAACGCGACGCCGATTTCGTCCAGTTTTTGCGCGACGCGCACTTTGTCATTGGCAGACAACGTAAAGCCTTCGGATTGCGTCCCGTCGCGGAGGGTGGTGTCGTAGATTTGGATTTGGGTCATGGGGTGTCCGAGTTGCAAGTTGCGGGGTGCGTAATTCGTAATTGGTAATTCGTAATTTTTGTACACGGATTACGCGGATTACACGGGCAAGCACGGATTTTTTAATTTTAAAGAAAAATCCGTGCGCCTCCGTGAAATCCGTCAAATCCGTGTACCGATTTTTTTACGCATCACGCATCACGCATTTCAAATGCCGAAATTTCTTTTTCAAAACCTAAAATGTAACCGAGCTCGTCCACGCCGTTGAGCAGGCAGGTTTTGTTGAACGCGTCAATTTCAAAATTAACCGAGCCGCTGGGGAACGAGAGAGTTTGCGATTCTAGGTCAACGGTGAATTCGACGTTGGGATTTTTCGCCACCAAGTCAAACAGCGTCTTGTGTGTCGCTTCGTCCACGATGACGGGGATGAGTCCGTTTTTGAGGGAGTTGTTGCGGAAGATGTCCGCAAAGGAAGTAGAGATAACGGCGCGAAAGCCATAAGCCGTTAATGCCCACGGCGCGTGTTCGCGGCTTGAACCGCAGCCGAAGTTATCGCCCGCCAAAAGGATTTGACAGCCTTTCGCTTGCGGCTGGTTGATGATGAAATCCGCTTTCGGGGATTTATCGTCGTTGTAGCGCCAGTTGAAAAACAGCATGTCGGCAAGACCGTTCTTGTCCGTGATTTTCAAAAACTGCGCGGGGATGATTTGGTCTGTGTCTATGTCGTTGACGGGCAACGGCATGACGCGGGAGGTGAGGGTGGTGAATTGTGCCATAGGAGTTTCCTAGTTGAAAGTTGAACGTTGAGGGTTGAAAGTCAAAAGTCGAAGGTCAAAGGTCTAACTCCGAAAAACATCCGCTTATCCGTTTTGCGAAGCCATCCGTTACCGAATCCGTTTGTACTTTCCATTTTTAGTTATATCCGCTGGTCGAGTAGCACTGAGCGCAGTTTGCGAAGGGCGTACCGAGACCAGCAATGATGGGAAAACTTTAAATTAGAGGGTAGTTCTGTTATTTCTTTTGAATTTCTTTTTCCATCGCTCTTAGCCAAATATCCAGCAAACCCGCATAACCTTCAATTTGGCGATAAACGGATTTGGCAAGATTTTCGTTATAAGTATGCACGGTCATGTTGCGGGCTTCGCACATTTGCAAAGCGATTTGCGCGTTTGCCTCGTCAAGCAAGCCCGCTTGCCAACTGGCGCGGACAACGCTCTTGGGAGAATTTGCCATAATTCCTTCAAACTCGTTCAAAAACATTTGAGCGGATTTCCAGATGGCTTCAAAGGTGTATTCAAAACGCTGAATTGCCGCGTCGCGTTCAACGATAGACAGTTCGGGCTTGTTTGTTAATTCCTGCAAAGTAGCCAACGCCTTGCGAGCGACTCGCAACCGTTCGATTATTCTTTCCATACAATGCCTTCCTTCTTCACGCGCTGACGAAAAACTTCGTCGGCTTCAGTTACATCCACGACGTCCACATTGCGGACGACGTCGCTTTCTTCGAGCGCGTCGCAAATTTCGGCAAGCGTTCCAACGGGCAACGGTTGAAGCGGAAGAATCGCCACGTCAATATCTGAGTGCATTCGCGCCTTGCCTGTCGCTTGCGAGCCAAACAAATAGACTTTGGCGCGATAATTTTCCAAGCGCTCCAATACGATTTTGCGGGTGACGGCGAGGTCGTGGGTTAGGATAGGCGTGTTCATGGTTGCAAGGTCAATTAGCCGTTAGTCAATTAGCCGGATAGTCTTGACTAACGACTATTAGACTATCCGGCTATTCTGCATTCCGCATTCATCATTCTGCATTACAGCATTCGCGGATCAGTCACAACGCCATTCACTGCGGCAGCTACCGCCATAGCGGGACTAGCTAAGAACGTGCGCGAACCTTTTCCTTGTCGTCCTTCAAAATTTCTGTTGGACGTGCTAACGCAATATTGACCTGCGGGAACGACGTCCGCGTTCATCGCTATACACGACGAGCACCCCGCCTCTCTCCACTCGCCGCCCGCTTCTTTAAAGATGACGTCCAAGCCTTCGCTTTCGGCTTGATTTTTTACGTCTTGCGAACCGGGCACAATCATCAAGCGCAAGCCGTCGGCGACTTTGCGTCCCTTAATCATGGACGCGGCGATGCGTAAATCGGAGATGCGCGAGTTGGTGCAAGAGCCGATGAAGACGACGTCCACTTTTTGACCGAGCAGGGATTGACCCGCTTTCAAGCCCATGTAATTCAGCGCTTTTTCAAACGCGGCTTTTTGCGAAGCGTCGCTGAATGATTCGACGGCGGGAATAGTATCCGTAATTTTCATGCCCATGCCTGGATTCGTGCCGTAGGTAATCATCGGCGCTAAATCGTCGGCGTTGAGCGTGATGGTTTTATCGTAAGTCGCGCCTTCGTCGGTGGGCAGAGTCTTCCAGTAGGCGACGGCTTTATCCCAGTCGGCGCCCTGCGGCGCAAACTCGCGATCTTTGAGGTATTCAAAGGTCGTTTCGTCGGGCGCAATCATGCCCGCGCGCGCGCCGCCTTCAATGGACATATTGCAAACGGTCATGCGTTCTTCCATTGACAACTTGCGAATCGCTTCGCCTGTGTATTCCAAGATGTAACCCGTCGCGCCGCCGACGCCGATTTTTGCAATCAGCGCGAGGATAATATCTTTGGCGTAAACGCCTTTTGGCAGAGTCCCGTCAATGCGGACTTCGCAGGTCTTGGGTTTGTTTTGCAAGAGGCATTGCGTCGCTAGGACATGCTCCACTTCAGAAGTGCCAATGCCGAACGCTAACGCGCCAAACGCGCCGTGCGTGGCAGTGTGACTATCGCCGCAGACGATGGTCATGCCGGGTTGGGTGTGACCGAGTTCGGGCCCAATCACATGGACGATGCCGCGATGCGCGCTGGTCATGCCGTGAAGCGTGACGCCAAACTCCGCCGCGTTGGTTTCCATCTGTTTGATTTGCGCCGCCGCCAGCGGGTCAGTGATCGGAACGCTAATCGGAGTCGTCGGGATGGAATGATCCATCGTGGCGAGAGTCTTCTCAGGGCGGCGGATTTTCAATCCGCGTTCGCGCAATCCCGTAAAAGCTTGCGGCGAGGTGACTTCGTGAACGAGGTGTAAATCAATATATAAAATTGCGGGGGAGTTCGGTTGTTCCGTAACAACGTGCGCGTCCCAGATTTTTTGGAAGAGAGTTTTTTTCATAGCTGTTTCCTGTTTGAAAGTAGACAGGTAGACACGGAAACAGGTTTTTCTTATTTCCCTGTTTACCTATCTACTTGTATCCCTACCCCAACATCACCCCAAAGTCATTCTTCGTTTTGCCGCCGCCTTCGGTTTGGGCGATGATGAGTTTGTTGAGCGCATTGATGTACGCCTTTGCGCTGGCGACGATGATGTCCGTATCCGCGCCGTGACCGCCGAAGACGCGCGCGTGTTCAACTTCGCTCTGCGCGCCCATCGTGTTCTGACCGTTTTCCGCTTGAATGCGAACAGTCACTTCGCCGAGCGCGTCAATGCCCGACGTCACCGCATGGATGTTGAACTCCAGCAAGGCGCACGGGATGTTGATAATGGAATCAATCGCCTCGTAAGTTGCGTCTACGGGACCTGTGCCAATCGCGGCTTTCGTATGCGAAACGCGGTCAGGTCCGCGCAGGCGCACGGTGGCGGTGGGCATTCCAAACGTGCCGCATGAAACTTGCAAGCCTTCGAGATAATAGACGTCGCGCGGACGATAAAATTCATCGGTGATGATGGCTTCGAGGTCGGCGTCGGTGATGACCTTTTTGCGGTCAGCCACTTCTTTGAAGCGCGTAAACGCTTTGCCTAATTCGGCTTCGTCCAGCGAGTGTCCCATTTCGGCGAGGCGCGAGCGCAAGGCGTGTTTGCCCGAGTGTTTGCCCAACACCAACATCGTCTGATTAACGCCGACGTCTTCGGGGCGCATGATTTCATAAGTGGTTTGATGTTTCAGCATTCCGTCTTGATGAATGCCCGCTTCGTGCGCGAAGGCGTTCGCGCCGACAATGGCTTTGTTCGGTTGCACGACCATACCCGTATAGTTGCTAACCAGTTTGCTGACGCGCAATAGTTGCGTGGCGTCAATGCCCGTCTCCAAATTGAAAATGGGTTTGCGCGTCTTCAACGCCATAACGACTTCTTCGAGCGAGGTGTTGCCCGCGCGTTCGCCGATGCCGTTGATGGTCACTTCGGCTTGACGCGCGCCGGCGCGAATCCCCGCCAGCGTGTTAGCGGTCGCCATGCCCAAATCGTCGTGGCAATGCACGGAAATCGTAATATCTTCGTTCATGCCCGGCGTGTGTTTAACAATGCCGTCAATTAAATTATAAAATTCATCGGGCGTGATGTAACCCACCGTGTCGGGGATGTTCAACGTCGTCGCGCCCGCTTTGATGGCTTCGGCGAGAACGACGTACAAAAATTCAGGGGCGGAGCGTCCCGCGTCTTCGGGCGAAAACTCCACGTCGGCGCAGAACGAACGCGCATAAGCCACCATCTCCGCCACGCGCCGAACCACTTCCTCGGGTTCCATCTTCAGTTTGTGCTTCATGTGAATTTCCGAAGTCGCAAGGAAGATGTGGATGCGCGGTTTCTGCGCACCTTGCACCGCCTCCCACGCTTTATCAATATCGGGTTTGTTGGCGCGCGCCAATCCCACGATGACAGGAACTTTCGCGTTGGGTTGGTCTTTCAACGGATTGCCAACCTCGACGGCGATGCGCCGCACCGCTTCCATGTCGTCGGGCGAAGCGGCGGGAAAGCCCGCTTCGATAATATCTACGCCCAGCCGCGCCAACGCGCGCGCCAAATCCAACTTCTCGGCGGAAGTCATCGTCGCGCCCGGCGATTGCTCGCCGTCGCGTAAGGTGGTGTCGAAAATTTTGACGTAGTTGCTCATTCTCTCTCCAGTGTTCAGTGAGCAGTAATCAGTGGTCAGTAATCAGTGAACAGTTTAGTGACCACTGATTACTCGATTACTGATTACCGATTACTGATTTACTTTTTCCAATTTTCAGGACGCAACGATCTAACCGCCGCGCCAGCCTTCCACATTTCAGATTCATGGAAAGTGGCAAGTTCCTTTTCGAGTTTGACGCGATAATCGGGTTGGCTGTTGGCTTCGAGGGTGATGCGCGCTTCGTTGCCTGTGACGACGGATTCGTACAGGTCGTCAAACACGGGGGCAACGGCGTCGCGGAAACGGGGATGCCAATCTAACGCGCCGCGTTGCGCGGTGGTGGAGCAATTGGCGTACATGAAGTCCATGCCGTTTTCGCCGACGAGTCGAATCAGCGATTGCGTCAACTCTTCAACCGTTTCGTTGAAGGCTTCGCTCGGCGAATGTCCGTGTTTGCGCAGGACGTTGTATTGCGCTTCCATCACGCCCGAAAGCGCGCCGATGAGAATGCCGCGCTCGCCCGTGAGGTCGCTGTACACTTCGTTTTGGAAAGTGGTGGGGAATAAATATCCCGCGCCGATGGCGATGCCGAGGGCGATTGCGCGTTCGCGGGCGCGTCCCGTAGAATCTTGATGCACCGCGAAGCTGGCGTTGATTCCGCTACCCGCTAAAAAGTTGCGCCGAACGCTCGTCCCCGAACCCTTCGGCGCGACGAGAGCGACGTCCACATGCGGAGGCGGAATGACTCCCGTGTCGTCTTTGAAGGTGACCGAGAAGCCGTGCGAGAAATAGAGCATGTCGCCTTTGTTGAGACATTCGATAATCTTGGGCCACAAAGAGCGTTGCCCCGCGTCTGAAAGCAAGTATTGAATGACCGTTCCTTTTTCCGCCGCGTCTTCGATGTTGAAGAGCGTCTCGCCCGGAACCCACCCGTCGGCGACGGCTTTAGCCCAATTGGACGTGCCTTCGCGCTGACCGACAATCACTTTGATGCCGTTGTCGCGCATGTTCAGCGCCTGCGCGGGACCTTGCACCCCGTAGCCAATCACCGCCACGACTTCGTTCTTCAAAACCTCGCGCGCTTTATCCAGCGAAAACTCGTCGCGCGTAATGACTTCTTCTTCCGTGCCGCCAAAATTAATTTTTGCCATTGTAGTTGTTCTCCTGTTTGTTTGATTTGTAATTAGGTAATTGGTAATTAGGGAATTACTAATTACCAATTACCTAATTACTATTTTTTTACGGCGTTACCACCGCAACGTCATATTCGTCAATCGGTCTGCCCGTCACGCCGGGTACGCGGCGGATACCGTCCACGACTCCGCGCGTCATGGAGATTTGTCCCGTGCGCACCATTTCCACAATTCCAATCGGGCGCAACAATTCAATCAGGCTTTCGATTTTATCTTCCGTGCCGGTAATCTCGACGATGACGGAATCAACCGCCACGTCTACAATGCGCGCGCGGAAAATCTCGGCGAGACCATTAATCTCTGAGCGCTTTTCGGGAGCCGCCCTTATTTTGATTAACGCCAAGTCGCGCGTCACCGAAGGTTGATGCGTGACGTCCTGCACGTCGAGCACGTTGACGAGTTTGTACAGATTCGCTTCGATTTTGTGCGCGTCTATGTCGCCGTTGGGACAATCCACAACGACGGTCATGCGCGAAATGTCGGGCTTTTCCGTGCGCCCAACCGCCAGCGACTCGATGTTGAAGTTGCGCCGCCGAAACAGCGACGCCACACGATTCAACACGCCCGGTTTGTTTTCAACTAATGCGATAAAGGTGTAATTCATTTCTTCTCCTCAAGGGTTGAAGGTTTTAAGGTTTAAAGTTTAAGGTTTAAGGTCAAAAGTCATTTGATACCTGCAACCTTAAACCTGTAACCTGCAACCTACTTCTTCACAGGTCTTTGCAACATCTCATCTAACGCCGCGCCGGCTGGCACCATCGGATAGACGGCTTCTTCTTGCTCCACGCGGAATTCAATCAGCGCGGGTCCTTTGACGCCGCGCGCCCAGGCAATGGCTTCAGCCACTTCTGCGGGTTGGGTCGCAAGGCGGGCGGGGATGCCGTGCGCGTCGGCGATTTTCACAAAATCAGGCGAAATCATATTGACTCCCGAATAACGCTTCTCAAAGAAGAACTCCTGCCATTGACGCACCATGCCGAGAAAGCCGTTGTTCATCACCGCGATTTTTATATTCGCGCCCTCTTGAACGGCGGTGGATAATTCCGCTTGCGTCATTTGAAATCCGCCGTCGCCGATGACCGCCCAAATCTCTTGATCTTTTTGCGCGAACCACGCGCCGATTGCGGCGGGCAGACCGAAGCCCATCGTCCCCGCGCCGCCCGAAGTCAGCCAGCGATTCGGGCGCTCCAGCGCGTAATATTGCGCCGTCCACATTTGGTGTTGCCCGACGTCCGTCGCCACAATCGCGTCGCCGCCCGTCGCCTTCCAAATATCCGAAATCAAATGAGCGACGTGTAGTTTGCCGTCTTCCGCCCAGTTCATAATGCTGCGCGCGTCGGCTTCGGATTTCCAAGCGCTGATTTCTTTTAGCCAGATATCGTGGTCGTATTCGTCCACCAGCGGAACCAGATCCGTTAGCACAGTTTTTAAATCGCCAACGAGCGGGACGTCTATGCCGACGTTCTTCTGAACTTCCGACGGGTCAATTTCAATGTGAATCTTTTTTGCGCGCGGCGCGTAAGTTTTCAAAGTTCCCGTCACGCGGTCGTCGAAGCGCATTCCGAACGCGAGAATCAAATCCGAGTTTTGAATCGCCATGTTCGTATGCACTTCGCCGTGCATCCCCATCATGCCGAGATTTAACGAATTTGAAGCGGGGAAAGCGCCGAGTCCCAACAACGTGCTGGCGACAGGCGTTTGCGTCTTGACCGCGAACTCCATCAGCATTTCTTCCGCGCCCGACATAATCACGCCATGTCCGCATAAAATGATCGGGCGGTGCGCTTTTTCAATTAGCTTGACCGCATGATCCAGCGCGTCTTTGGGCGCGTGCGAAACGGGTTGATAGCCAAGCAGTTTCACTTCTTCGGGATAGATAAACTCGCATTGCTCGACCTGCGCGTTTTTGCAAATGTCAATCAAGACGGGACCTGGGCGTCCGCTACGGGCGATGTAAAACGCCTCGCGCACCGCTTCCGCGATTTCTTCGGCGCGGGTGATGAGATAATTGTGTTTGGTGATGGGCAAGGTGATGCCCGTCACGTCCACTTCTTGGAAGGCGTCACCGCCGATTAGATGCGCCGCGACTTGTCCCGTGATAAACACGACGGGTATCGAATCCATCATCGCCGTCGCAATGCCCGTGACGAGGTTGGTCGCGCCGGGTCCCGAGGTCGCCATCGCCACCCCGACCTTGCCCGAAGCGCGCGCAAACCCGTCCGCCATGTGCGCCGCACCCTGCTCGTGTCGCACCAAAACGTGATGAATCGGATAACTCAACATCGCGTCGTAGATCGGCATGTTCGCGCCGCCGGGATACCCGAAGACGACTTCCACGCCTTCGCGCACTAAACACTCCCATAAAATTTCTGCGCCTGTTTTTTTCATAGTTGCTCCTTTGGGGGGAAGAGAGAAGAGAGCAGAGAGAAGATGAGTAGTAACTTTTCACTACTCTCTGCTCTCTAATCCTCTGTTTTCTAATCCCTAAAATGATACAAAAAAAGCCGCCCCGTGTGATTGGAGCGGCTCGTATTTCTTTCAAGACCGTGCGCGTGATTATTTCACTTTCACCGTCGCCATTCCAACCGTAAATTGACCCTTAATAATAAGGACCGCAAGAAGGACGACGAGTACGAGGGCGAATAAAGTTGTGTTCATAGGACGTTTAGTGTTCCGCAGATTATAGGCGGATTTGGGTTTTCGTCAAGGGGGAAATTGGGATGCGAAAAACTTGAAGTTAAGTTTATAATGTAAGCAGGTTGCCAATATGACAGAAGCTTTTATTCAGCCAGATTTGTTGCGTTGGGCTATTGAGCGTTCTCGCCTTCCTGTGGAAAAAGTTGCGAAAACCGCCCATGTTAAGCCCGAGCAAATAAAATCCTGGCAAAGCGGAGATAATTATCCTACGTTTAATCAAGCGCAAAAATTAGCTCATGCGCTTCGTATTCCCTTTGGATATTTGTTTCTTTCCGCTATCCCCAATGAAACGCCGTCTATTCCAGATTTGCGAACAATACGCGACGCGACGCCCCAAGAATTTAGCCCCAATTTTATTGATTTATTAAACGACGTATTGCGAAAACAAGAATGGTATCGAGAATATCGGCAACAAGAAGGCTGTGAGACATTAAGTTTTATCGGACGCTTTGGCGTCAACGACGACCCAAATAAAGTTGCGGAAGATATTAGCCAAACTTTAGACATAAACGAAAAACTCCGTTCTGATTCGGTTAATTGGAGCGAGTTTTTACGAAAACTTATTCAGCGCGCCGAATCTAACTGTATTATGGTTTTATGCAACGGCGTTGTTGGAAATGACAACACGCGCAAATTATCCGTAGAAGAATTTCGCGGATTTGCAATCAGCGACGAGTTTGCCCCGCTTGTATTTATCAATGCGGGTGATTACAAAGTGGCGCAAATTTTTACGCTTGCTCACGAACTTGCCCATTTATGGATAGGGGAAAGCGGAGTATCTAATTTTGAATTAAAAACCGCGCCGCCCAACATTAATGTTGAAATTTTTTGCAACCGCGTAGCCGCGCAATTGCTGGTTCCCGAAGAATTGTTTTTATTAGAGTGGAGAAACGAATATTCTATCGAGCGCAACTTGGAAACATTAGTCGGCAGGTTTAGGGTCAGTTCTATCGTAATCCTTCGTCGCGCTCTTGATTTAGGCAGAATCACAAAAGACGCTTTCTTTTCTTACTACGACTCGGAAATCAAAAATCAATTCAAGCGAAAAGAAGAACAGGCGGAGAAAAGTAGCGGCGGAAATTTTCATGCAACGCTGTTTGTGCGAAACGGTAAATTATTAACGACAACCGTCGCGTCTCTGGCTTACGAAGGGAAATTACTTTACCGCGAAGCGGCAAACTTGCTTGGAGTAAAAGTAAAATCCCTCGATAAAATCGCCGAGAAATTAGGGATAAGGTAGGGCGCATGAGAAAATACTGCCTCGATACAAACGTTTTGATTGAAGCGAAAAACGGGCCATACGCCTTTGATATTGCCCCCAGTTTTTGGGAACTGATCCATGAAAATTTTGAGCAAAGAATTGTTATCACGTCGTCATTGGTTTACAAAGAATTAACCGAAGGGGATGACGATCTTGCAATATGGATTCGCGCGCAAAAAGATTTAGGGTGTTTTATTGAGCCCGATAAAAATGTACAAGATCAATTCAGCGCGATTGCCGATTACGTTAATGGCGCCTATCCTCAAAATCAATCTGCGAGTTTCTTAAATTGCGCCGATCCTTGGGTGATTGCCCTTGCCAAAGCGACGGATACGGTGGTTGTAACTCAAGAGGTGTTGGTTGGGCGGGAATCTAAAAAAGTTAAAATTCCAAACGTCTGTCAACAATTTAATGTGCTTTACATCGGCACTTATCAGATGCTTCGGGAATTAAAAGCAAACATCAAGTTTTAATTTTTCAGCAAGTTTGATGTGAGGGTTGGGGCGTTGTCGGTCAACGGACTTTGTCGCGGATTCACGGATGGAAACGGACGCGGGCGGAAATTTTGCGTTTTGCATTTGCCGTTCTGCATTTGCGTAGCGCCGCTAAAACATTTTATCGTAATCCGCATGTGAGCCAATCCAAAACCACAACATGCCTTTGTCAACTTCAACGGCAACTGCGCGGTAATTAATCCCAACGCGAACCGACCAGTACTTGCCCACTTTTTTCAAATGCAATGACGGATGTTTGGGGTCAGCCTTGAGCAACTCAAAGTTTTTATCAGCCAACCCCTGAACATCCGTTGGAATCTTTTTATACAACTTCCAAAACGACGGGCTGGCGAAATATTTCATAACTCATTTGCTTCGCCCGCGTGGAAATCAGCAAGCGCGTCATTTGCAAGCGCGTCCAATTTTCCTGACATAGCGTCGTGTTCAAATTGTTCGTCCCAAACTTTGGCGTTAAATTCTTCAAACCACTCGCGGAAACGCGCTAATTCATCAAGAGGTAATTTCGCGACAGATTGTTCAATTTCATAAATTGTCATTTTGAAACTCCTTACTGTTTTGATAAAACAAAATATACAGCCGTTTTAATTTTCCAGCAAGTCCAATTTTATATTTTGGACGATGTCAGCGGATTATTGAGCGGATGGAAACGGACTGCGGCGGGAATTCATCATTCATCATTCAGCATTTGTTTCGCAAGTCTCATTATGGGGCGGGGTGGTAGGTCAACGGACTTTTACGAATTACGCCAAAAACTCTTCAATCGCAACGCGTACAATTTCAAGGTCGTGGTCGGGGTCGCCGTTTAAGTTGGAGGAAACTATTGAACTGTTCGCTTGATGAAAATGATGAGGGAAATTTGGGATGTCGGGATGATGCGGCGCGTTATCCCAACCCAATATACGCTGTTCGCCTTGTGAAAGCGCGTAAGAATACTTCCCGCTTGTTGCGTTGAAAAAAAATGTCGAGAAAATAACCGTCCTTGAGGTCAATGCGCCATTTGGTCGTCAAATCGTGAACGGCTGAGACGTAAGCGCATTTTGCAAGGAAACGGCTTAACGCGTCTTCGAGCGTAACAGCCATTCAAGCACACTCTTCATTAAATCCGCGCGTTGTAATTCTTCCTGCGCATTAAGCCACTCGATAGAATCTTCCCAATCAGGATGCTCCTGCCCTTTTCCCTGAGCGAGACGAGATTCAAGCGCGTCCAATGTCATGCCGTATTTTGTCTCAAAACGATTAATCATTGCTTGCAACATTGTTTCGCGGCGCAAAATATCATCGCGCAGATTGGATAATGCGTTGCGAGAAATATTTTGAGGTAAAGAGGTAAGAGTCGCTTGCATAATGGAATTATACGCGGAAATTCTGCGTTTTGCATTTGCCGTTCCGCATTAGCGTAGTCGTCAACGGACTTTGTCGCGGATTCACGGATGGAAACGGACGCGGGCGGGGATTCTGCGTTTTGCATTCAGCGCTCTGCATTTGCTCAACGGACTTTGTCGCGGATTCACGGATGAAAACGGACGCGGGCGGAAAGTCTGCGTTTCGCATTCAGCGCTCTGCATTTGCCGTTGGTGTTGGTCATGGACGGTAGCCAAGTTGGACGAAATTGCATGGCGATAATGATTGGCGTGGTATATCAGAAACGCGCGTTGCCGATTGCTTGGTTAGTGTACAAAGGCAAAAAAGGACACGCCTCTGCCGAGCGACACATTCAGGCATTCGAAAAACTGGTTCCACGTGTGCCGGAAGGCAGTCAAGTGGTTTTACTGGGCGACGCCGAGTACGATACGACTGAAATGCTCGTCTGGATGAAGGAAAATACCGCTTGGGAGTACGCTTTGCGCACTTCTCCGCAAATTAATGTCGAAGAGGGTCAATGCCAACAGGCAATCCGCGATTATCCATTGAAAAAAGGCGGTCTCTTTTATCGGCAAGAAGTGGGCTTTACCCAAACCGCTACCGTCACGCTCAACCTGATTGGCTGGTGGGCTAGCCGTTACGACAAACCCATCTTTCTCATTACGAGGCGTCAAAGTTCTATCACGCCTGTCGTTATTATCGTCGCCGCTTTCGCATTGAGACTTTCTTCTCTGACCAGAAAAGTAGAGGCTTTCATATTCATAAAAGCCATCTATCCGACCCTGCGCGTTTATCACGCTTACTGATTGCCGCTTGCTTGGCTTATATTTGGATGGTTAGCCAAGGCATTCAACTGATTGCCGCAAACAAAACGCATTTGATTGATCGCGCTAAACGCATTGACAAAAGTTTCTTCCGTTTGGGCTTGGATTGGATTAAATTAAATATGCCTTGAAATATGGTCTTGACTTTCAACCGATTTTTCATTTCCAGCCTTTGGAGGCAATTGTTCATGTACGGTAGAGAATGGATGAATATTCTTTTGTAAATGTGCGAACAAACAAACCGCGCTTCAGGCTGGTCTATAAGCCGCATTCTGTCCAATGGATCGCTCCATCTGGGCAGTCATCTCTCTGGGCGGCGCGTCGCCGCGCCGCTCGATGCAGCTTACCCGGAGCTGTGCGGAGACGAGCCGCCTCCCATCGTCCGGAGACGATTTCGCTCCTGCTTAGCCTTGCTCCCGACGGGGGTTGCCGAGCCATCTGCATTACGGCAAATGCTGGTGGTCTCTTACACCGCCTTTTCACCATTGCTCCCCTCATCCCGCGCCCCTCTCCCAATGGGAGATGGATTGGAGTAAGGGGGGCTGTTTGTTTCTGTGGCCCTATTCCGGCAGGTTCGCGCCTCTCGGCGCTTTCCCACCCCGGCTGTTAGCCGACGCCGCGCTCTGTGGAGTGCGGACTTTCCTCGATTCCAACAATGCGGAACCGCGACTGCCCAACCAACCTGAAGCCTTTGCATGATACCCGTTGGACGTGAGAGAGTCAACCTGCGCCATTAAAAATCTTCATCGTTGGCAATCGCCTACCAGCGACGCGGCGACCAAAACATGGCAAAAGCGTTACGCCTTTAAAAAAACCGAACGCAAGTTTCTTTCAAAGGTGGACATTTCAAGAAAAGACATTAAAATAGGGTAATTATCCACTTCATTATCAAAGAGGCAACCTGTGAGCAATTGGCCTGGAAAATTCGTCATCGGTATAACTGGCAATATCGCAACTGGAAAAAGCGTGGCGCGGCGCATGTTTGAACATCTCGGCGCATACACCATCGACGCGGATGCGCTGACTCATCGCGCCTACGCTAAAGGCGCGCCGGGCTATCAACAAGTGATTGATAAATTCGGCAAATGGCTGGTTAACAAAGACGGCGAAATTGATCGTAGCAAGCTGGGCAACCTTGTCTTTAACGACTCTGAAGCTCTGAACCAACTGGAGATTATTGTCCACCCATTGGTGCGCCAAGCGACGGAAATGCTCATTCAACGCGCTACGCAACCCGTCGTGGCAATCGAAGCGATCAAACTGCTTGAGAGCGACCTGCGTAAAGTCTGCGATTCGATCTGGGTGACGAATTCTACGGAAGAAATTCAAATCGCAAGGTTAATGCAGAAACGCGGACTCAAACGCGAGCAGGCGGCGGAACGCCTCCATGCGCAATCCGCGCAAAGCGCAAAAGTGGCGATCGCGAATATTGTCATCACGAACACCGGCTCCTTTGACGACTTGTGGAAGCAAGTTAGCGAAGCGTGGAAAGAGATTGTGCCAAGCGCCAACAAAGCTGAGACCGAAACGGCGGCGGCAGCGGTAGTCGCCGCGCAACCGGCGGCCGCCATCGGCGAGTTTTCAGTGCAACGCGGCAAACCCAAGAACTCCGCCGCCATTGCCGAGTTAATCACGCGCTTAAGCAAAGGCAAACGCAAAATGACCGCCGACGATATTATGGAAAGTTTTGGCGAAAAAGCTTACATGCTTTTGCAACTTGACTCCAAACTTGTAGGGTTGGCGGGTTGGCAGGTGGAAAATCTGGTGACGCGCACCACCGATATTTTCCTTGAAGATCACGTCAACCCGCAAAAAGCGTTGGCGACCTTAATCAAAGAAGTGGAAAACGCTTCCGGCGAATTGCAAAGCGAAGCCTCGCTGATCTTCCCGATGGACGAACTTGCCGCGCAAGAAGACCTTTGGAAACAACTCGGCTATGAAAAGCGCACGCCCGCCACGCTAGGCGTGCAAGCATGGCAAGACTCCGCCGCCGAATCTTTATCTGCGGGAAACGCGCTCTTCTTCAAGCAATTGCGCCAAGACCGCGTCTTGCGCCCAATTTAAATCAGGGATTAGGAGTCAGGTAATTAGGACGCCCGTTTCCCTGATTACTAATCCTTAATTATCCCTGCCGTGACCGAATTCCTCAACAACCTCTTTTTTATATTCCAACGCATCAGCTGGCTAAGCCTATTTGATATCCTGCTTGTCACGCTGATTTTTTTTGGTTTACTCCATTCGTTGCGCGATACGCAAGCGATGGCTTTGTTGCGCGGGATGATTCTGCTGGTTGTGGCGATTGTTTTGCTGACTAGCCTCGTCGAACTTCCCGCATTTTCTTTTCTCGCGCTAAACGCCCTGCCGGCGTTATTGCTGGCTATTCCGGTAATCTTTGCCCCGGAGATACGACGCACGCTGGAACGACTGGGGCGCGCCGGTAACGTTTGGCAAGCGGTGGTTAAATCGGAAGACGCTTCGCTTGAGCGGACGCTTCACGCGGTGGCAAGCGCGGCGGCGAGGTTATCGGCGCGCAAACAGGGCGCGTTGATTGTTATAAAACGATTGGACAATCTGGACGAATATATTCGGAGCGGCGTACAAATGAACGCGCAAGTCACGCCGGAATTATTGTTGCAGATTTTTTATCCCAACACGCCGTTGCACGACGGCGGCGCGATTATTGTCGGGGCGCAAGTCGCCGCCGCGGCGTGCGTGATGCCGCTCTCTGCCAGCGGAGTGTTAAACCGTACGCCGGAACGTCAAATGGGATTGCGCCATCGCGCCGCGCTGGGCGTTTCCGAAGCCAGCGACGCGGTCACGGTGGTCGTCTCGGAAGAAAACGGCGCCATCTCCATCGCGCACGCGGGGCAAATGTTGCGGCGGCTTGACCCAGACCGTTTGGAAGGTATCTTGATTGCATTTTTTCGCCCCGATAGCGAAGCGCGTCAACCCAATTTGCTGGAAAGATTTTTGCCCGGTTTGTTCCGGCGTAAAGAAGATCAATAATGTTGCGCTGGATTTCTGGAAATTATCGCACGTTCTTATGGGCGTTCGCGTTGGCTCTCGCGGTTTGGATCGCCGCCGTCACCTCGGCGGATCCCGATGAAACGCGCGCGCTTCCATCTTCTGTGCCGATTCAAATTGTGGGGCTGGACCCCAGCCTCGTCGCCAATCGCGACGTTCCAGCAGACGCGAATGTAACGCTGCGCGCTCCGCGTTCCGTTTGGAGTCTCATCCAAACGGACGCGCAGAGCGTACGCGCTATTTTGGATCTTTCGGGCTTAAGCGCCGGCGAACATAGTCTCGACTTGCAAATCCAAATTGACGCGCGCCCAGCGCAGGTCGTCTCCGTTACGCCGCATACAATTACGTTCACGCTGGAAGCGCTGGCGACAAAAAACTTTAGCGTAGATTTAAGTTTATCCGGAGAAACCGCAATCGGCTATCAGACGGGCAAGGCAAAGATAGACCCTCTGGAAGTCGTCATCGCGGGCGCGCAATCTCAGGTTGCGAAAGCGGCGCGCGCGCGCGTTTCCGTAAATTTGAACGGCGTCCGCGAAAATTTCGAGCAGACCTTGCCCATAGAAATTCTGGATAAAAAAGGGCAAAAAGTAGACGGCGTCGCTGTTTCGCCCGAATCCGTTCACGTCGTTTTGCCGATTAGCCAACAGGGCGGGTATCGCGACGTCGCCGTGAAAGTGAATACCACTGGGCGGGTTGCGAGCGGTTATCGCCTAACGGATATTTCCGTGTTTCCGCCGGTGGTAACCGTGTTTGCGACTGACGCGCAGCTTGTCAATAACCTGCCCGGCGTGGTGGAAACGCAAGCGTTGGATTTACGCAACGCGAAGGAAAATTTGAGCGCGCGCGTCGCGTTGAATTTGCCGCCAGGCGTTTCAATCATCGGCGAACAAACCGTATTAATTCAGGTTGGGGTTTCTCCCATCGAAAGTAGCGTGACGCTGGCAAGCGAAAAAGTGGAAATCGTTGGACTCGGCGCAAATTTGGGCGCGCAAGTTTCGCCGACGACAGTGGATGTGATTGTCTCGGGACCCCTGCCTTTGTTGGACGCTCTCACCCGTCAGGATGTGCGCGTGACCGTTGACTTGTCTGGGATGGAAGTTGGCGCGCATCAGATTACCCCAAAAGTGGAAATTCTAACGTCCGATATTGTTGTAAAATCAATATTACCGAATACAATCGAGGTGGTTATCGCTGTGAGCGGTGCGCCGACCATAACGCCCCTGCCGTGACGCGTATTCCGTAATGCGTAAAAAACTAACTCAAAGGCGACAGTCGCTTTGCAAGCGACTGTCGCCTGCGTACTTTTTGGAAAATAAAAAATGAAACCCATTGTAGCTCTTGTAGGCAGACCGAACGTTGGCAAGTCCACGCTGTTTAACCGCTTTGCGGGCGAACGTTTAGCCATCGTTGATGAAACTCCCGGCACCACGCGCGACCGTTTGTTTGGCGTCGCCGAATGGAACGGACGCGCTTTTAATATCGTGGATACCGGCGGCATTGACCCGGCGCACGGCGGCAAGGCGCCGCTTTCGATTGGCTCCGCCGATTTTATTGACGACATTCGCAAGCAGGCGCAAGTCGCCATTCAAGAAGCGGACGCGGTGTTATTTGTCAACGACGGCGAATCAGGCGTCACCGAACCTGACCGCGAGGTGGCGAAAATCCTGCGGCGCTCGCAGAAGAAATTGCCCAACGGCGCGTTCTGGCCCCCGATTTTTGTGGTGGTCAATAAATGCGAATCAAAAGAACGGCGCGACCAAGCGGCTGAATTCTATGAGTTGGGATTAGGCGACCCGTATCCCATCTCGGCGATTCACGGCACAAACACCGGCGATATTCTCGACGCGCTGGTAGCGTCCTTCCCCGCGCAAGAGGCGGAAGGCGAGGAAGACGATAGCGTCAAAATCGCCATTGTCGGCAAACCGAACGCGGGGAAATCTAGTTTGCTCAACAAGTTGACGGGCGAGGAGCGCGTCATCGTCAGCCCCATCGCGGGGACGACGCGCGATTCGATTGACTCCAAAATAGAATTTGGCGGTTTGCCAATCACCTTGATTGACACCGCCGGCATTCGCCGCCGCGGAAAGATTGATCATGGCGTGGAGCAATACAGCGTGTTGCGCGCTTTTAAATCCATCGAACGTTCGGACGTGGCGTTGCTGATGATTGACGCGACGACGGGCATCACCTCGCAGGACGCGCACATTGCGGGCTTCGTGCTGGATGAATGGAAATCTTGCGTGGTGCTGGTCAATAAATGGGACGCGATTGAAAAGAATAACGAGACGATGGACGAATACACGGCGCGGATTCAGCGCGAATTAAATTTTATGGATTATGTGCCGATTCTGTTTATCTCTTGCAAGTCGGGGCAGCGCGTGGATCAAGTTCTGCCGATGGCTTTGCGCGTTCAAGAGGAGCGCCTTGCGCGGCTGACGACTTCCACAATCAATCAAATCATTCACAAAGCGCAAGACGCGCACCCGCACCCAAGTCACGCAGGGCGCGCGCTCAAAATGTTCTACGGCACACAAGTTCGCTCAGACCCGCCGACTTTCCTGATTTACGTCAACGAACCAAGCCTGATGCACTTTTCATACATCCGCTATCTTGAGAATCAAATCCGCGCGGAGTATGGCTTCTTGGGAACGCCGATTCGGATTGTGACGAAGGGGCGGAGAGATAATTCGTAAAACGACTCATAAAAACTTCCGAAGTTGTTCAACTTCGGAAGTTGCGTTTACTTTCCCAACCTTCCCCGCTCCGCATCAATCACTTCGCTTTCCAACTTCTTAAACAGCGGACTTGGCTGATTTAACTTTTGTCCCGCTTTTAATTCGCTGGGCTTCCAGTAGGGGCGAGTCTCAGACTCGCCCCTACTGCGATAACGCAACACCGTATGCTCGCCGAGCGCGTCCTTCACGGTCTCGGTGTATTGCTCGCCGAAGATGGGAGTCTCGTAGGCGAAGAAGCCATTTAACTTTTCGCAAGTAAACGGCAGGAAGGGCGAGAAAATAATTTTCAAAGAATCAATTGCTTTCAACGCCGTGTAAACGGTTTTACCCGCCGCTTCCTTATCGGTCTTAAACGCGCTCCACGGGGCGTTGACGTCGAGGTAGACGTTGACGGCGGTGGCGAGTTTCATCGCCTCGCCGAGAGCGGAGCGCAGACGCACCGCTTCGAGTTCCGCGCCAACGACAGCGAATCCATTTTCGATTACGGCAAGCAACTCAAGGTCGGCGGGGCGCAACGCGGACAAATCCACATCGGGCACATGCCCATCCCAATTTTTATAACAAAACGCCAACACGCGATTCGCAAGGTTGCCCCACGTCGCCACGAGTTCGTTGTTGTTGCGCGCCACAAACTCCGCCCAATCCCAATCGCTGTCTTTCGCTTCGGGCATGTTCACGGTCAGGTAATAGCGCAACGCGTCGGGGTCGAAGCGGGTGAGCGCGTCGCGTCCCCACACCGCCCAGTTATTCGAGCCGCTGATTTTTTTGCTTTCCAGATTCATAAATTGATTCGCCGGCACGTCATACGGCAAAGTCAACGCCTCCCCTCTCCCGCTGGGAGAGGGGTTGGGGGTGAGGGACGCGAAGATTTCCATGAACGCCGTTCCGACGCCCATCAACTCGGCGGGCCACATCAAGGCATGGAAGAAAATATTATCTTTGCCGATGAAATGATATTGCTTCGCTTGGGGATTCGTCCACCAAGCGCGCCACGCTTCGCTCTGACCCGTTAGTTGACTCCACTCGATGGGGGCGGAGAGATACCCGATGACCGCTTCAAACCAAACGTAGAGGCATTTGCCGTCCCAGCCCTCGACGGGAACGGGGATGCCCCAATCGAGGTCGCGGGTGATGGCGCGCGGCTTGAGTCCTTCGGCTTCGATTTTGCGCAGCGATTCGCCCAATACGGTGTCGCGCATGTGTTCGGCGCGTTCTCGCAGAAATTTTTTGACGTCGGGTTCAAGTTTGGAGAGGTCAAGAAAAAAGTGGTCGGTCTCGCGCAGTTCAGGCGAGGAGGTATCGCCCGCCACCTTTGAGCGCGGGTTGACGAGTTTAGTCGGGTCTAGCACGTTGCCGCAGGCGTCGCATTGGTCGGAGCGCGCGCCCTCGGCGTTGCAAATGTAGCAGGTCCCTTCGATGTAACGGTCGGGCAGGAAGCGATTCAACCCGGGCGAGAACCATTGCGATTCAACTTTGGTAAAGAGAAATCCGTTTTTTCGCAAAGCAAGAAAGATGGACTGCGAAACTTTGAAATGATTATCCGTGTGCGTGGTGGTGTATAGGTCGTAAGTAATGCCGATTTTTTGAAACAGGTCAATGAAGCCTTCGTGATAAAACTTGTACGTTGCCTCGACGGACTTTCCCGCTTTATCGGCGGCGAGCGTCACGGGCGTGCCGTGCGAATCTGTGCCGGTGATCATCAAGACATGGTTGCCTTTCAAGCGATGATACCGCGCGACAATATCCCCGGGCAAATGCGAACCCGTCAGGTTGCCGACGTGAATTTCCGCGTTGGCGTAGGGCCAGGCGACGGCGATTAAGATGTTTTCAGGCATAATTTTCTATTCTCTTTTCTCTTTACAACAAATCTTTCAGCTTTGCAAAAGGGGAATCGGATAAGTCTGGGCGACATCCGCAATCTTTTTCGTTCAAATTTTGCCCGCACTCCGCGCATAAACCTTGACAATCAGGTTTGCAAATCGGGCTGATGGGAATTTCGAGAAGCGCATATTCGCGCAACATCTCGGCAAGGTCAATGTGCCCGTCTTCGGGCAGGATGAGTCCAGAATCTGTGACGGAGCGTTTGTCAAAAGCGTACAACTCGGTGAACGACCAGCTCAGGCGCTGTTCAAAATCCGTTAGACAGCGGACGCATTCGAGCGCGGTCTCGGCGGAAAAATCCGCTTGAACGACCAAGCCCTGCGGGGTGCGTCCAATGTCAACGACGCCGCTGAAGTCGCGCAGTTCAAGTTCGTCGCCGAGATTGAGCTGGTCAAATTCAAACGGGAAATCGTGGCAACGTCCGATTTCCTCATGGGCGATAAATCCGACGTTGATGCGAAAAGGTTTGCGAGGGCTGGGCATGAAATTGTCGCTTAAAGTAAACGTTTATGAAAGCGATTCTATTTCGCTTAAAAGAAATTCTAGGTTAGGGCGTTCAAAACTAATTTCAGGCGCAGGAATACGATTGCGTTTTATATTCGGCGGAATATGTTTATGATGCGGATGTGTAGAAGCAAGCGCGGGGTCGTGTGGATGTGGGAAGTCGTCATACCAATAAAGTTTTTCATCGCCGCGATAGACCTCGTATCCGTAAGCGGTAATTAATTCAGCGTCAAAGTCAAGTTCTTCGCGCATTCTCAAACGAATGTCTTTTTTGAAAAACACCTCTCCCTCCGCTGTGCCAGTATAAGGGCTATCCGACCAAACCATAACAGTTGAACGCGCCACGTCATCGCGGTTTAAGACCTCGGCTATGAATTGGCTATAACTTGCCAACGATTGAAGCGAATTTGAACTCATAGTTAATAAGACGGTTGAAAGCGCAGAATATCAGTAAATTCGCGCTTGGCTTTGACTTGTTGAGCGTAACTCTTCTTGCGTCGCATCCATGTTTCGTAAATCCCTTTCCAGCGGCTAAAATCTGCGCGTGTTTCGTCGTACTCGTCATAGCGCGTTAAATTTCCCGCCATAAGCGCGGCGTAAAAATCCTCGCTTAACACGCCGTACTTTTCTTCGTACAGCGTTAAGCGGCGCTCCAGCAATTTCATCTCAATGACCAGCTCGTGGATTTCCATTTTGGTCTCCTTTACTCTGTCAGGATTATAAATCAAAAAGGCGACTCGTCGCCGCCTTTTCGTTGACTACTGAGCGCTGAAAACTAAACGTTCCGATCCACAATATACTTCGCCAAATTTTCCAGCGCGTCGCGTTCGGCGCAGGGTTCAAGCGATTCTAAGCGAGCAAGCGCGCGGTCAATGTGTCGTTCGGCTTCAAACAGCGCTTTTTTGGCGCAACTGCTCGCGCGGATATTTTTCACAAGGCGCGTCATGTTTTCATTGTTTGTCCAGCCGCCCTGCGGCAGGGATAAAACGTCGGGGTCGTTTGGATTGATTTCGGCGTAGTAAATCGCGGGCAGAGTGACTAAACCGTTAAGCAAGTCTGAACCAATCGGCTTGCCCACCGCCGCCTGCTTGCCATTAAAGTCGAGAACGTCGTCCACAATTTGGAACGCCATGCCGATTTGGTATCCAAAATCGCGCATCGCTTCGGTGGTTTCCTTGTCCACCGGGCTGATCATCGCCGCGGCGCGCGCGGTCATTTCGAATAGCGAAGCGGTCTTGGCGTAAATGCGTTTGTAGTAGTTGTCGCGGTTGACGAGTCCGCGCGAGGTGAACATCTGCGTCAGCTCGCCGTTGACGATGGTCGCCAACGTATCGGAAAACAATTTCATCAACGGCAAGTGATCGGTTTCCGCCGCGAGTTTTGCCGCGCGCGCAAAAAGGAAGTCGCCGGTTAATACAGTAGCGGGCGGCGACCAGCGCGCGTTTAACGTAGGCATGCCGCGTCGCAACAATGCGCCGTCAATCAAGTCGTCATGCACGAGGGTGGCGGTGTGCAGGAGTTCCACAGCCGCGCCGAGGATCACGATTTTATCAAGGGGGGCGTCGAGCATATTTCCGACGAGCAACCCAAGGGTCGGGCGGACGCGCTTGCCTCCCGCCGCCAGCAAATGCTCCAGCGTCACACGTAAATCGGGATGCGTTTCATCCGCTTGAATCCGCATTTGATCTTCAACGAGTTTAATTTGTTCTTGTATGGATGGAAAAAAAGTCACAGCGCTCAAATCAGTCTCCCCATGCGAAGAGCCGCGTCGCGTTTGTAGCGGTAACGGCGGCGATTTCCGCAGGGCTTTTGGAATGGATGTCCGCAATTTTATCAGCAATGTGGCGAACAAAGGCAGGTTCGTTTCTTTTGCCGCGTTGCGGAACAGGCGTCAGAAAAGGCGCATCGGTTTCAATTAAGATTTTGTCAAGCGGGAGTTGTTTTATGACGTCGCGTTTTTTTTCCGCGTTTTTATAAGTGACCGGTCCCGTAACGCCGAGATAAAAATTCAACGCCAACGCTTGTCGCGCGATTTCAAGAGTCCCGTTAAACGAGTGCAACACGCCGGGATTATCCGCGAGCGAGCTGGGCAAACCGTTTTGCCACTCTTCCAAAATTTCCAACAAATCCCGCGCGGCTTCGCCAAACTGCGCGTCGTTTTCCTCGCGCAGATGCAGGACGACGGGCTTATTGATTTCTTGCGCCAGCGTAAGTTGCTCTTTGAGTCTCGCGCGCTGAACGGCGCGCGCGGCGTCTTCCTTCACCCAATAATAATCCAGTCCAATCTCGCCAATCGCAACAACTTTGGGACGGCTTGCCAACGCTTTTACTTCTTCAAAAGTTTTCTCGGTGAATTCTTTTAAATCGGTTGGATGAAACCCAACGGCGGCGTATATGTTTGGATTTGATTCTGCCAACCGCGCCGCGTCTTTACTTGACCTGTGGCAGAGTCCCGGCACGAGAATGCGAATCACCCCCGCTTCTGTCGCGCGTTGAATAACTTCCGCGCGGTCAGCGTTGAATTTGTGATCGTCGAGGTGGCAGTGAGTGTCGGTGAGCATGAGGGGGAAGGATGAAAGAAGAAAGAAGCGTTATCTCCGCTTTGGATTCAAATTATACCCTTCAACCGTCTTTCATTTTCGCAATTGACCAACGACATTAAAAGTTGTATAGTGAATTGAGAGAACGCTCATCAAAACACAACGAGGAAAAATGAAAAATAAAATTTTTATCCTTTTGACAATTGGATTGCTTCTTGCGTCCGCCTTTCCGCAGGAGATTGTCCGCGCGGACGTTGCCCCGCCTGAGACGCCGCCCGGCGCAAATGTGCTTCCCGAAGGCGAGGCCACCAAAGTCCGCATGACGGCGGAGACGGTGACGTTGACCATAGCCAAAGACCCCGCCGACGCGCGCGAAGCGCTTGCCAAAACCGAGGCGGTTTTCACCATGCGCAATCTCGGCTTTAAAGAGGAGCGCATGCGGGCGCGTTTTCCTTTGTCGTTCTTCAACGGCAACTCCGACGGTTTTGGAAATTTCCCCGAAATCAAAAGTATTGCGGTAAAAATCAACGGGAGCGCCGTTTCCACCCAGCGCGAACTGCAGCCTTTTTTCAGCAACGAAAGGTCTCATCAGGAACGCGCCGAAATCCCGTGGGCAACGTTTGACGTTGTCTTTCCTCCCGCGCAGGACGTCGTCATCGAGGTCGTTTACGCCGTCAGCGGGTTTGGATACTATCCTTATGAAAACTTCAAATATATTCTTGAAACAGGCGCGGGTTGGTATGGAACCATCGGCGTCGCGGATATTATCGTCCATTATCCATATCCCGTGAGCAAGAAAAACGTTTGGGTTGATGAAGTATCCGGGTATGGGACTCCAATTTCGGGCGGAGTCTTAAGCGGGAACGAAATCCGCTGGCATTTTGAAAACTTGGAGCCGACGTGGGAGAATAACGTCGAGGTCATCGTGGTCACGCCGTCGTTGTGGGAATCTGTTGTGAACGAAACGGACGCCGTTGCAAAAAATCCAAACGACGGCGAAGCGTGGGGCCGGCTGGCGAAAGCGTACAAGGAAGTTATCCGTATGCCGAAGGGGTATTTGCGCGACGACCCCGCCGGGCGCGAGATGTTTGACTTGAGCAAGAGCGCGTACGAAAAATGTCTGGCGGCGCTTCCCAACGATTCTTTATGGCATAGCGGGTACGCGGAACTATTGTGGGCGCATTATTATTTTGACTTATATTGGGATTCCAAAGCGGACGTTCATAAAATTTTGCCGCGCGTCTTGTCCGAGTTGCAAACCGCGTTGACGCTTGACCCGCATAATCAACACGCCAGAGATTTATTGACGGAAATAAGTTACTCGCTTCCGAATACGGTCAAAAAAACGGACAGCGGCGAGTTTATTTTATTAGGGCTGACCGCCACGCCGATGATGCCCACGCCGTACGGAGGGATGACGCCCGCGTTCACCCCAACCGTGGCGTTCACGCCAGCTGAAGCGACGAGCGCCTTGCAATCCGCCGCTGGCGCAAAGAAGACGCCAAGCGCAAATCCAATCTGCGGGACGGCTTTTGTTCCTATGGCGTTGTTGGGTCTCGTTTTTGTTTTGAAGCGAAAGAGAAAGGTTTTGTAACAAACAAAAAGCGCCGCCAGAGAATAATCTGGCGGCGCTTTTTTACGTCTTACTTCACCCCCGCCACCCTCAAACCGTCTTCCAAAATCGCTTTTACTTTATCGCCGTGTCGCGTCTCGCAATACACGCGCAGGATAGGCTCTGTGCCGCTAAAGCGAATCAACATCCAGCCGCCGTCTTCCATTTTAAATTGGAAGCCGTCAATCGTGACGAGTTCGGTCACTTTCAAACCGCCCAGCGTTTTGGGATTATTGTCCATGATGATTTTCTTGCGCGTCTCATGGTCGCCGGTGAAAGGGCTATCTACGCGGTCATAAAAATATTCGCCGCCGACTTTGGCAAATAAATCTTTTAGTAGTTCGGTGGGTTTCTTGCCCGTCTTCACCATGAAATCCAGCATGTATAAACCCGCGAGAATTCCGTCGCGCTCGGGGACGTTGCCGCGAAAAGCGTAGCCGCCCGATTCTTCGCCGCCGATGAGCGCGTTGGTCTCAATCATTTTCGGCGCGACGAATTTGAAGCCCACGCCCGTTTCATGCACGGGGACGCCGTAAATCTCGCCGAGTTTGTTGAGCATGTTCGTCGTCGAAAGCGTCTTCACGATGTCGCCGCGTTCGCCGCGCACTTCAAGCAGATAATACGCCAGCAAACCGTACACGCGCAGTTGATTGATAAACTGTCCGTTCTCGTCGCCAATACCGCAACGATCCGCGTCGCCGTCGGTAATCAACAGCACATCGGCTTTGTTATCCACCGTCGCCTTCAAGCCGACGTCGATGTTCGGTTGAATCGGTTCGGGGCGTTTCATTTCAGGGAAAGACGGATTGCGCTCGTTGTGAATTTCAATCACGCGCGTTTTTCCGCCCGCCAGCAAACGCGGAAACCAACCCGCGCCGTTGCCCCACATCGTATCCACCATCACGGTCAAGCCCGCGTCTTTGATGGGTTGCAGGTCAATGAGTTTGTCGTTCTTGAGATGGTCAATGTACGGAGTCGCCGCGTCAAATTTAACAATCACGCCTTGCTCGACGCCGACATTAAACTTTAAACTTTGAACCTGCGCCACGTTATCGGGAATTCCTGTTTCAATTTGAATCAACCCTTCGGGGTCAATCGCCCCGCCCGTCGCGTCGCGGACTTTGAAGCCATTATCCGTCGGCGGGTTGTGACTCGCCGTGATGTTAATCGCGCCCGCCGCTTTTTTATCCACCACCGCGTAAGCGATGACGGGCGTGGGCGTGGCTTCCTGCGTGAGATAAACCTTCAAGCCGTTGCCCGCCAACACCTCCGCAACCGCCGCCGCGAAATTTTCGCTGCCAAACCGCTTGTCATAGCCGACGACAACCCATTGCCCTTGCTTGCCCTTCGCCAAGAGATAATTTGCAAAACCCTGCGCGCAACGACGCACGTTGTCAAACGTGTAATCTTCCGCGATAACTCCGCGCCAGCCGTCCGTGCCAAACTTTATTTTTTGTATCATTGATTATTTCTCCATAAAAAGTGATGTTGCGCGGATTATTTTGCCCGCGCCATTCTTGCGACGATTTTTTGCAAGCCCGCGTTGACTTCGTTTGCGTCGAAATATTCGGGGTCGAAGTCGTCGCCGTACCATTCCATCATCTCGGCGTGTTCGGGATGTTTTGGATTGGAGCCGATTTTCAAAAATTCTTCATAGCCCCACACGCCGCCAATATCTTCGGGCGGACAAGCGCGTTTGCCCGCGACGCAGAACGGATAACGCGCGCCTTTTTCAGAATCTAGAATCGCTTCGACCAAAATGATGTGTTCCCAGCTGTCGCCGAAGTCGTACTCGTAGACGAACTTGAAGCCTTTGCGCGTGATAAATTGATTCAAGCGAAAACGCTTTTCGTTTTGCATTTCGTTATATTCATCGTCGTCGGGGTTGCCGTAATAATCGCCATTAATGATGAATTGATGCAGATGATAATTTGACCAACCCATGACGATTTGCAAAATAGCGTGCAACTGACTCAACGCCGTCGTGTCCGCGACTAAAATTCGGCGCCAAATGGCGGGCTTGGAATCTTTCAATGTGACTTTGAGTTGATAGATAGTTGACATGGGTTCTCCTATAAATCAAAAATTACGAGATTGTCTTTCACGTTCAGGAAGACCAATCGCATTTTGGCTTTGACGCCGAGTTGAATCTCAACAGCTTGGGCATAGCGTTTCATTTGGAGATTGTATTCTTTTTTTGCGATGATGGTTTGCGCTTCTGCTTCCGAGCGGGCTTCGTCGGTTTTGAAGTCAATGATAATCCAATCGGAATTGACGCGGTAGAGTAAGTCAATGACGCCGCGTTCGTTGGGGAGAAAGTATGGAATTTCGTGACGGCGTTCCGCCGAGTTGATTTCGTTAAACAGCGGATGCGCGTGGAATCTTTCCAACATGCGCCGCGATTCTTGAATGGCGGCGTGAATTTCTTTGGGGTCGGTTAAGCCAGATTCAAGGGCGAACGGTTGCATGAATTTTTCAAAACTATCATCGGGGAAGCGCCAGCGACGCAGGGCGGCGTGGACGAGTTTGCCGACCACCCACGCGGGGGCGTGAGCGCGTTTCGTCTTTGAGACGATGCGCCAGACGCGTTGCGGCGGATCGGTTTCTTTGGCGCGAGTCTTTTCGTCGGCGGGGGATGGAGGCGGCGCGAGGGGGGCGATGAGATCAGACGCACGGGGCGATTCGCTCTGCGCCGCTGAGTCGCTTGAGGTTAAGACAGGCGGCGCTATTTCGTCGGCGGGATAAAATTTGACCGTCAATCCAGTTTCGCGGAGCGGGGGCTTGGAATTCTCTAAAAAATCAAATTTGCCGAGCCAGCCTTTGAATGATAGTCCGTCCTTTTTGGGTTTGACATAGCCGCTGACGAGCAACTTTTCTTTGGCGCGGGTGGCGGCGACATACAGCAGGCGGACGTCTTCGGCTTCGTCGCGGTCATCTTCGCGGCGGGTTGCGAGTTGCCATGCGCTGGAGTGAAAGTCGTCGTCGCGCAGGTCGAGGAGCAGTCCGTCGTCGAGTTGGATTTTTGCGCCGCGTGTCGGTTTTTCGTAGGAAGCGTCGGCGATGACGGCGAGCGGGAACTCCAACCCTTTGGCTTTGTGAACGGTCATTAGCTGAACCGCGCCGCTGGACGCAGAATCGGCGGGGGCTTCGCCTTCGCGCAAACCAACGTCGCGCAGGGTTTGGACATAGGCGAGAAAATCGTTCAGGTTGACAAGGCGCGAGCGATGCGCGTCGGCGAGCAATTTATCCACATTGCGAATCATGCGCGTTCCGTTGGGGTCAGTGGCGACGCGAAGCGTGGCGCGATAGTGCGTGAGGTCGAGGAAGCGTTTGAGGACGGTTGCGGCGGGGGCGCGACCAGAGATGGAATGAAGTTCGGTGATGATTGTGTATACGGGATACAAGTTGCGAGTTGCGTTGTTTTCCTGTTTACCCGTTTCCGTGTCTACTTGTTTACTTGCTTCTTTCAACGACTCAAAAATTTTTACAGGCTTCGCCGCATTGTTTGGATAGCGCAGTTTATAGATTTCGGCGTCGGGGAGGGCGAAGGCGGGGGAACGCAACAAGCCGACGAGGGCGAGGTCGTCGGTGGGGTCGGCGATGGCGGCGAGAGCGTTGAGAACGTCGCGGATTTCGGGGCGGTCGTAAAATCCGCGCCCCGCGATGGTGACGAAGGGGATGTCCGCCGCTTCAAGCGCGGCTTCATAAACGGCATACGCGGACGAGGCGCGAAAGAGCAAAGCCATGTCGCCCCACGCGAAGCCTTCGGTTTCGTGCAGTTCGCGCAGACGTTGGGCAAGCGCGTGGGCGGACGCGGCGCGTCCCTCTTCGGCGTTTTCTCCGAGACCGAGATGGAATTCAACATAAGGCGGTTTGATATTTTCGCGGACGGGCTTTTGGCGATAGGCTTTTAGCGGCGCGAAGGGAACGCGATACGGCTTGGCGGGGTCGTCGTCCGCGCCCATGATTGGCGCAAGCAGGTCGTTGAGATTTTCAAGCAACGGCTTGTGAGCGCGAAAGGTGAGGTCGAGGTCGAGAGTTAATCCACCCGCCGATTGAACGTCGGCTTGAACTTGGCGGAAAACAGTGACGTCGGCGGAGCGAAAGCGATAGATGGATTGTTTCGAGTCGCCCACTACGAAAAGGTCAACTTGATTTTTTGAACCGCGAAGCCCGCTAAGGTCGCTAAGATTTAATTGGTTTTCCTTCGCGGTCTTTGCGTTCTTTGCGGTTAATTCTTTTTGGTTAAATCCAGTCAACGCGTACACGATTTGACGTTGGCGGTCGTTGGTGTCTTGGAATTCATCCACGAGAACGGCGCGGAGTTCGGCTTGCAATTCGGCGCCGACTTCGGGACGCGCGGCGAGCAGTTGCGCGGCGAGACCTTCGAGGTCGTCGAAGTCTAAATATTGTTTTTCGTCTTTACGCTGTTGATACTCGCGGATGGTTTGATTGAGCAAACGATGAACGGCGGGAAGATGCGTTGCGAGTTTTTCATCTAACGCGAAGCGCGATTTTTCAGCGAGAAATTTGAGACTCTCTTCGTAAATTTCGCGCAGGTCTTTCATCGCGGCGCGGACGGATTCAATATCGTCCCAGTTATTTTTTTGTCCCTGCGTGGAGATGGCTTTGCGAAGCGCGGTGAGATTTTCAAGAACGGCGTCCCAATTTTGCGCGACGCGGGCTTGCTGAATTTCCGTCCAATGCGCGAGGACGTTTTGACGGGCGATCTCGAGTTTGTCGGTTGGGGAAGTGGCGCGGACGGCGGAAAGGGTGGCGAGGGCGGAAGTCCAAGTTTCGGAATTGATATGAGTTGCGAGATAGGAGTTAAGAGATGCGGAAAATGCTTCGAGTGGATTAGGTTTTGGTTGGCGGGGATTCGGCGGGATAAATCCCTGCCTCAATTCATGGAAGTCCGCTGAAGCGGACTCGGGGAGCGTGCGCGCAGAGAAGACGTCCAACCTGCGATTCAACAACGATTTGAGAATCTCGCGCAGTTCGTTTTCTTTGAACGGCTCAAACAGCGCGACGGATTCTTCGTCCGTTGCCGCCCAAGCCAGCGCGGATTCAATCGCTTCGGCTTGTAGCGCGGCGGCGAGTCCTTCTTCGAGGACTTCAAAGGCGGGGTCGAGTCCCGCTTCGGCGGGATGCGAACGCAGGATTTCGGCGCATAAACTATGGATGGTGCCGATGCGGGCGGAGTCAATATCCCTCACCCCCAACCCCTCTCCCAAAGGGCGAGGGGAGTTAATGACTCCCTCTCCCTCTGGGAGAGGGCTGGGGTGAGGGAAAAGCGCAACGCGGATTCTTGAGCGCATTTCGCGGGCGGCTTTTTCGGTGAAGGTGATGGCGAGGATGGAGCGCAGGGGGTAGCCCTGTTCGAGTAAATGCAGGTAACGTCCCACCAATGAAAGCGTCTTGCCTGACCCTGCGCCCGCTGTGACGGCGATGGCGGAGTTTGAGTCGGTGACGGCTTTTTCTTGATTGCCTTTGAAATGGATGTGCGAGAGGAGGGACATGAATCAGTTATCAGTTTTTAGCAATCAGTTGTGGTGGCGTTTTCGGGATTTCTTTTTTGGCGAAGGCGCGACGGTTGTTTCGTCTGGTTTTTCGTCAGTCGGGCTGGCGACGGGGCTAACGCTGACGTCGGCTTTTTTGAAACGCGTTGGGTCAACTTCTTCTTTGAAAATTCGATAATGACGTTTGAGGCGGGCGACATACGCGGAGTCTTTCAATATACTGTCGCGCACAACTTCAAATATCGCATTCGCCAACTTAGGTTCGCTACCCGCTAAGTCCAACGTTGGACCTTGCAATTCTTGAATGTGCTTGGGGTCGTCTTTTCCGTACCATTGAGCGTAGAACTCGGCGCTTTCCCAGCCATAAGCGATCACCGCGACAACTTCCTTGCTCTTGCGGGAAAGGACGTTAAAAAACACGCGGCGACAATCGCAATTTTCGTCGTTGCAATACGACTCAAACAAGCCGTACTCGTCGGCTGGCAGGCTTTCATCTTGAATAGAGAAACTGCGCGTCTCTTTCAAGGCTAAATCGTGAAATTTTTCGAGAAATGGTTGATAGGGCATGGTTAAAATCCTTTCATAGACAATTGGGTATTAATGGCGGCGTTTTCTGGGTTTCTTTTTCAATGAAGGCGCAACGGTTACTTTGTCCAGTTTTTCGTAAACTGGTTCGACAATTCGACCTACTTTCGCGCCCGACGGCGAAAAATGTTTTGGGTCTACTTTTTCTTTGAATATTTGGTAATGGCGTTTGAGACGGTCAATGTACGTCGCGTCTTGCAAAAGAAAATTTTCCGTGAGATCCAACAGGGCGGGCGCAAGCGCGGATTGAGGGCTGAGCGGATTCAACGCGGGACCTTGCATTGCTCGAACAAATTCAGGGTCGTCTTGCGTTGTCCATTGCCTGTAAAAGTCCGCGCTCTCCCATCCGTATCCAATCACAGCCACATACTCATTACGGTTTTTAGACGCCACATTAAATAGCACACGACGACAGTCGCAACCATCCTCGTTGCAATACGTTTCAAGAAAACCGTATTCATCGGGCGGCAAAATAGGGTTGTCCTCGGGCACAATCACGGAGCGATTTTCTTTTCGCGCCAATACTGGAAATATTTCGTAAAACATCTGAAACGGCATAATCAAAATCCTTTTTCATGTCTTTGCCAACAATTAAGAACGACGACGTTTTCTTGGCTTCCTTGACGAAGGCGCAGAAAATTTTTTATTCAAGTCCGCGTACGTCGGATTGCCAATCTGACTTACTTTCGCGCCCGACGGCGGAAAATGTTTTGGGTCAACTTTTTCTTTGAACATTTGGTAGTGGCGTTCAATGCTGGCGACATACGCGGGATCTTCCAAAAGTTGGGCGACTAATTTGAGAATGGCAGGCGCTAATTCAAGTTGCGTGGCTACTTCAAGATTCAGTCCGCGCATTTCACTTATCAGGAGACGCTCCGTTTCATTATCGGGTTCGCCGCCATACCACTTTGTATAAAACGCTTCGCTCTCCCAGCCATAAGACACCACCGCGATAACATCGTTTTGTTTTTTGGATAAGACATTGTTTTTGGAAACAACATTGAAAAACACTCGCCGACAATCGCAATCTTCTTCATCACAGTACGCCTCGAATAAGCCGTATTCGTCGGCGGGCAACCAAGAATCGCCTTTAGGAATTATGACTGCGCGCGTTTCGGTTAACGCCATTTCGGGAAATAATTCTTGAAATAAACGGTATGCCATAATTAAAATCCTTTTTTATATCTCCAACAAAAATTTACCGCAGGGCAATAACTTGGGCAACCCTCGTCGGGCGGCTTTGGTTCAAAATGTCCCGCGCGGATATTGGCGACATGCTTGCCAACATGCGCGATAGCCGTCTCAAACGCGACTTCGATTCCGCCTTCAAATTTTTCCAACTTCAAACTGCTTGCCTCCGCTTTTTGGATGTGCCAATAAAATCCGCTGGAGATTTTACCAAGTCCGAGCGCGTCGCGGGCGGCGAGCGCGTAAATTGGCAATTGCAAACGTCGCCCTTCTTTTAAATGATTGGCGGTAATCGCCGCGCTGCCCGCTTTGTAATCAATCACGCGCAACGAGCCGTCGGGCGCGACGTCGAGACGGTCAATGTAGCCGTGCAAGCGCACGTCGCCCGCCGAAGTCTTCAACACCAGCGACGGATTGCCCATGCCAAATTTCGCTTCCGTTTTATGCGGCGCGAATCCGCCCGAAGCCTCGTTCAACGCGGCGACGGATTTTTCCAACATGCGGATAAATTCTTTTTGTTGCAAATCCCATAGCGGCGTGGGACGAAAGCCGTACTCTTGCGGCGCGGTTGAAAAAACTTTTCGCGCGGTCTCGTTCAAATCCGCGCCGTCGTAAACGTCCTCCAAAATTTTATGCAGCATCGAGCCGAACATCCGCGCGTCGAATCCTTCTTCGGGTTCTTCGCGCGGCTCCAGTCCCAACGCGTATCCCACAAAAAAATCAAACGGACAAGTCCCGTAACTTTCGAGTCGACTCGCGCTCCAACCCAGCGCCGCGTTAAATCTCTCGCTTAAATTAAAAGTCTCGCCTTCGTAAATTCCTCGCGCCGTCGGATTCATTCGCGCCTTCAAAACTTCAATCCCGTTTTGGATTTGGATATCAAACTCTCGCGCCGATTCCACCCATTCGACTTGCGAAGCCGCCTCGACAGAATCCACGCCGCCGTCTTCGCTTCTTATCTTAACGACGGAGTGGATCCCGTTTCCTCGTTGCAGAGTCTCAACCCAAAACGGAGACGCCTCCCAAGCCTGTCCGTCGTCGGCGAGATAGGGGCGCGTGAGCAAAAGTTTTTCGCGCGCGCGCGTAACGGCTTGATAAAAAAACGTCGCTTCGTCGCCGTGCAATTTGGTTTCAAGAGACAGTCCGCGTTGACGCAAAATCGCGCGGTCAGACTCGCGCAATAAAATATCCTCGCGCTCGCGTTTGGGAAACTCGCCTTCGGAGAGTCCCATCAACGCAATCGCCCGCATGGATAATCCGCGCGCCTCCAACACCGAAGCGGCAAGCATGCCCGCCTCTTGATAAACGCTGTACGTCGCCGCGTCCGTTGCCGCGCGCAAGTTTTTGAAAAACTCGGCGTAAGCGATCTCGTCCGTTTCCAGCGCCGACTCCGCCAACACCAATCCGCGCAAAACGTCTTTGAACGCCTGCAACGCCTTCACGTCGCGCTCCGCCGTAGATTCATTTTCACGCGCGCACGCCACCATGCTTCCCCCTCTCCCCTCGGGAGAGGGGCTAGGGGTGAGGGCGGGATCGTCGCCGATTAATGATTCGATAAACGCGACGTATTCGCTGACGCTGGCGCGGTTGGGCGGAGTGAGCGCTTCAATAAACGCCTCAAAACTTTCCCTCACCCCTGACCCCTCTCCCAGAGGGAGAGGGGAAATGCCGTCTTCATTTGTTATTGTTTTTTTCTTTTCCCACATTTCAAACGACTCGCGCCATTGCTCCAAGCCTTGAATCACTTTGCCTTGAAACGAGATTTCATCCAGCGCCGCAACGACTTCGGGCGTCAAGCCTTGCGCCGTCCAATCAAAATACGGACTGCGCCAAGCGCCAAGCGTTAATCCGCGCTTCCAATTTTCGACGGGAATAGATAACGCCGCCAGCAACGCGGACACGGCGGGATTCTCCGCCAATCGTTGTCCGCTGACAAAACGGATGGGGATATTAAACTCGCTGGCGATTTCTTCGAGGAAGGGACGATAAATTTCAATATCCCGCGCAATGACGGCGACTTCGTTCAAATTCATTCCGTCGCGAATGACGCGGGCTTTAATCCAACGCAACGCGGCGCGGGTTTCGAGGGCGCGAGTTTGGGCTTCGAGGAATTCAATTTGCGATTTTGGATTTACGATTTGCGATTTTGGATTTACGATTTGGGATTTACGATTTTGGATTTGTGATTTTTGATTTTCAAATAAAGACGATTCGATTTCTGCAATAGCGGGAAAAAGCATGGAGGACGAATCCATTGCTTCGGGTTGAATTTTTAGGCTGTCGATTAACGCGGTTTGCGCGCGACGAAAACGATGATGAGCGTTGCGTTGCGGATTTTGCATGTCGCCCGTCAACGTGATGATGGTTTCTTTGGCGCGTCGCGCAAGCAAAGATAAAACGCCTAATTGCGTGGGATTGAATTCGTCGAAGCCTGTGACGGTTAATAAACGGGTATCCGTTCCAAGTTCGGGATTTGATTCGAGAGCCAGCGCCGCCAGCCAGCCGCGTCCTTCGTTGTCCGCCCAATTTTGTTTTTGCAGCCAATCTTGATATTCCGAATAAATCCGCGCGATTTCTTCCAACCTCGCGCCGAGTCCGTTTGTCGCCGTTGTAAATTCATGCGGATAAATCCGCGCGCGTTTAAGTTCTTCAATCACGTTGCGGATTGTGGAAACGAAGCCGGGCTTATTTTGCAACGCGGCGTAATGTTTTATTTTCCCCTGCTCGCACAGTTGATCAACGACGGATTGCAACAAACGAATTCGCACAGAATCAAGCAAGAGCGGAATGGGCTGTCCCGCGCGAGTCAGCAGTTCCGCGTAGAGCGTGTAAAACGTGTGAACGTCCACGCCCAACGCGCCGCCCGCCGCCGATAATCGCTGTTTAAAATTGCGCGCCTGAATCGCGTTCGGCACAACGACAATCACAGACGTCAGCGGCTCTTCCGCTAACATGTTGCGAATTAGTTGAATGACGGTTTCAGTCTTGCCGTGTCCAGCGGGGGCGAGGAGGAGGCGGGTCATTTTGAGGTTATTTGGGGGTGTAGTTTGGAAAAGTCAAGCATAATTTGACCGCGATAATTGTTGCGAGTATGATGAGTCTGCCAATAGGCGGCGTTTTATTTAATCGTTCCGCTCTCGTCTAAAAAATAGTTCTGATTTTTTTATCGTCAACGCCATAGTAACTGACTTCTTGCTCTGTGACGCGAATAACTTTGCCCATGCGCTTTTTCTTTGTGTTAAACGGCGAATGGCGCAACAAGTTTTTCAACAACGCAGCAATTTCACGCGCGCGCGAGTCTGGCAAGGTAAAACAAACTACGCAAAAGTCATGGGTGAGCGCTGTTTTGCGCCAAAAGTCGCGTTCGTTAATTGTCACGAAAGTCGGTTGATTTTCTTGTTGGAGCAATTTGGGAATGGCGTCGTCTTTAATGACCGTATTGGGACGCAAATCGGTAATGAAACAAACCGCTCCCTGATACCAGCGAGCGATTTCTTCTTCGAGGTTGCGTCCAAGCAGTTGTTCATCGAGAACAATCATTGGGCTGGCTCTAATTGCGGGAGGGTTTGGAGAAATTGCACGGCAATTAATTGGATGGCTTCAATAATCGCCTCGCGCGAAACTTTGCCGTGATAGCCCGATACAATCTCGTCCATTGTTTCGCCAGCCGCTAATCGGTCTAGCGTTCCCGTAATTTCAATCCGCGTGTATTTGAATGTGGGTCGCCCGCCGCAGACGCCAGGCGCGCGCGTCACATACTTTCCCAGCGGATAGTATTGGTATAGTTCTTCTCCCACTTTCTCTGTGATTAACTGTGCCATAGTCGCTCTCTTTCTTTCAACTTTATCTCAACGTATATTTTTAAATATACAACCAATTCAAACTTCTGGCAACGCTCACGCCCTCACAACCTGACTCTGCGCCAACATCACCAACTCCCGCACCGACTCCAACAACGTCTCTCCCGTTTGCGCCGATAATGGCACAACTTCTTCGCCAGCCTCTGACGGGGCGGTGAGATCGCGGACTTGGGATAATTTTTGCGCCAACTCTGCGGATAAATGATGCGCGTCGGCGAGTTCGGATTGGACGAGGCGGGCGGATGGCAAATCGGGGGATGGGTCGCGGTCGGTGTGGAGCGCCAGCAGGGAGGTCAGCGCCCAGCCGAGCGATTCGCGCAGGGGGCGAGTCATTTCTTCGGGGAAGTTGCCTTTGAGCAAGAGGTCGGCGAGGGCGAGACGTTTTTCGGCGAAGGCGAGTCCTTCGGACGCGCGTTTGCGGCGATGGGATAGAGACGCAATATCTTGCGTCTGTACATGGGAAGAAGGAAATTCGGCGCGATAGGCGACATCTTCGGGAGCGGGTTCGGCGAACAGCGCGGGGATAAACGCCGAGAGCGCGTGATAGCCTTCCGAGTCCATCAGGTGCAGTTGCGGCATGTCTTCTATATAATGTTCGCTCAACGCGGATTCAACGGCGGGACGCAAATCGGCGGGCGCGCCAGAGACAACGATGATGACGCCTTCGCCCGTCGCGCCGGGCATGTGCGGCGCTTTGCGGACGAGGAGAATCCGCTTCGGGATGCGATCAATTAACAGGTCGGCGAATCCGCTGAGGGTTGGGAGCGACGCGCTTTCGGCGGACGGAGATTCAGCCTCAGGCGTTTGCTCAACTGGGGCGAGAGCAAGTTCCACATCCGCAGGAGTCTTCAAAAGGTCGCCCAATTTTTGCAAGAGACTTTGTCCCATGTCCGCGAATTTAATTTCGGTGGGCGATTCGTCCGTGCCGAAGACGGTGGCGAAAACATTTTTCTTCGCGGCGAGCGTATCAAGCATTCTTTCTTCGATAGTGTCTTTGGCGACGAGATTAATAATTTGCACGGACGATTTTTGCCCGTGACGATGCGCGCGCGCAATGCGTTGCTCGAGGACGGCGGGATTCCACGGGAGATCAAGGTTGATGACGAGGCTGGCGGCTTGCAAGTTGAGACCGACGCCGCCCGCGTCGGTGGAGAGAAAGACGCGACAATCGGGGTCGTCGAAAAATTTTTCGATGAGCGCGCCGCGTTTTGCAGAGGGGACTGCGCCCGTGAGTTTGACGTAACCAAGACCGAGACGTTTCAAAATGGGTTCGGCAAACGCCAGCATGTTTGACCACTGACTAAACACGACGGCTTTGCGTCCGTTTGTTGTAAGACTCTCGCTGAGAATTTCTTCGAGTTCGGTGAGTTTGGGCGCGGTCTTCTCGCGGTCTTCGGGCTTGATATCTTTATCGTGCAGCGCGAGGGCGTTGCAAATGAGCCGCATTTTGATTAAGTACATCAACAGCATTTCGCGCTCTTTCGGCGTGAGCGGACGCTTGAAAGATTTGGCGACTAACTTGCCAAGTTTCTCTTTAAACTCGGCGTAAAACTTCCATTGCTCGTCGGTCATTTCGACGAAGAAATTATTGTCCACGCGCTCGGGTAAATCTTTGAGGACTTCGTCGCGCGTGCGGCGCAAAACGTAAGGCTTGATCAGCGCGCGCAATTCGTCAATGTTTTTATAACCCAACACTTTGTAGGTTCCGCTTTTGTTTTTTTCGAGTTCGTAAAATTGATCGTTGAAATGCCAAAGCGGACCAAGTACGCGCGGGTCGAGAAATTGAAAGATGCTATAAAGTTCGTCAATACGATTTTCCAGCGGCGTGCCGGTGAGAACGAAGGCGTAACGACTCGGCAACGACTTAACCATCATCGCGGTTTTAGCGCGCCAATTTTTAATACGTTGCGCTTCGTCGAGGATGATCAGGTCGGGGCGCAGTTTGAGCAATTCGTCTATGTCAAAACGCACGAGTTCGTAGTTGATGATTTTGAAAAACGACGGGTCTTCGTAAAGTTTGCGACGATCAAGCAACCCGCCTTCGACGACGGTGACGGAGAGCGAAGTGAAGCGCCGAATCTCGCGCGCCCATTGATGTTTGAGCGACGCGGGGCAGACGATGACCGCCGTTTGAATGTCGCGCATTTCTTTTAACAACGCGGCGGCGGCGATGGCTTGAATCGTTTTGCCGAGTCCCATGTCGTCGGCGAGCATGGCGCGCCGTCCGAAAGCGAGGTGCATCGCGCCTTCTTCTTGATACGGATACAACTTCGTCGAGAGCACGTCGAAGCTGCGCCGTCCGCGTTTGACTTGATCCATGAACCATTCTTTTTGTTGTTGGATTTCTTCGCGGTCTTGCAACAGGGCGAGATGTTCGCGCACGGAGTCGGCGACGTTGACCAGCGGACGTTCTCGCGCGGGCAGAGTCGCAACGGCGGCGAGCAGCGACGGCAAGGTTTGCAACGGCGCGCCGATTAAAAGTCCCGCCGAGTCAAAATATTGGTTGAGTAAATTTTTGACGGGAGCGCGGTCAGGCAACGGCAACGCGACGCGCACGGTGACTTCCGTTCCGTGATGCAAATAAACCTGCGTCCCGCGCGGACGTTCCGCCGCGAGCGTTTTGAGATTCTCCCCATGTTCTTTTTCCAGAGAAATCAACACGCCTTCAATGTGCTTGCATGTGCCGATGAGATTGCTTTTGTAATCGGGGCAAGTGCAAGAGTTGTGCAACTCGTCCAACGAGCGAATCTCGACGCGATAAGAACGCTTGGATACCGAACTGACTTCAAACAAACTAAAAACAGGATGACTGCCTTTATTTTCGATTTTGAGAATTTCCGCGCGGGCGCGTTCGCGGCGGCGTTCAATTTGTTCTTGGATATCAGAGGACATGGGGATGCTCCTTATATTTTTTGAAATTGGAGAAGAACGTTTGTCGGTCTTTTCTTGTTTAATTTTTCCGAAAACGATATGGGATGAAAAGCAAGAAGCCAATCGCAATGATGATTTGCCCAATTAACACCCCAGCGGCTTGCCAGGGACCAAAATAAGGAACTTGCGGCGGAGGTTGCGACCCCATTCCAAAGACGTCAGCCATGCCCGCAAAGAATGCGATGACGTATCCTGTGCCAACGATTCGTGAGCCAATATCGGACATGATTGTGCGTTCGCGTCCCCACCATAAAGCCAATATGCCGATATATCCGCCGAAACAAATAAAGGCGAGACCCGCCAGAAAAACCGCGATTTGCACAAAACCAACCACGGGACTACGATCCCATCCAAACAAATCTGGTTTGGCTCCAATTGTAAAAAATAATAGTCCAAGCAAAGCGACGACAAGACTTACGCTCAGGCGCGGCGTCAGCGGGTCGTCCGCGCGCGTTTTTGTTTCCGTATGCGTGGACGGCGGCAGTTGGTTGTCGTTCATGGTAAATCCCTTTTTAAACGCGCTAGCCAGTTTCCGCCCAAAATATTCGCGATATCCGTTTCAGAATACCCGCGCGTTTTCAATAAAGACGTCAATTTTTGCAGGTCGGCAATCGTGTCAATTTCTGGCGGAACGGATTGTAAACCAAAGCCGCCGTCGAAATCGGAACCAATGCCGGCGTGAAGCGCGTCGCCGGCAATTTGGCAGATGTGGTCAATGTGATCCGCAACCAAGCGAAGCGGAACTTCATCGCGCTTATTTTTGCCAACCGTCCAACCGACTTTTAGGTAGGCGTTGTATGGCATGACGCCCACGACGCCGTCGCGTTTAATAATTCCCTCAATGATCCGGTCTGAAAAATGGCGATTTGAATTTGAATTCGGCAGGAGCGCAAGACAATTTCCATGCGTGCCGACAATAGGTCCGCGATAAATATCCAACGCTTCTATTGCGGCTTGTTCGTCCGTATGGCTGAGGTCAAGGATGAAGTTGTAATCCGCCATTGCCGCGAGAAGTTTACGTCCGTCGGCGGTGAGCGGGCCGGGTTCTCTCCAGCCGCCGCAGTAGCGCGTGCCAACCCATGCGAGACCGATTAAGCGTACGCCGAGTTCGCGCCATTCTTCCAGTTCGGATGGACGGCGAATACATTCGGCGCCTTCCATCAATATAACCAAGCCGACCGGCCGCCCGTTTTCATCGGGGCTGGGAGAATCCCAAAGGTCAAGAAGCAAACTCAAATCTGCGTTGGAGGCGACGAGACAAAATTTGTTGGGCGCGGAATCGACCATCCGATGATAGGTCATTAACTGTTCGTAATACAGTTTGCGCGCTTCGTCGAAGTTTTTATAAATTTGCGTTTCGGTTTCGGATATTTTGAAGCGAAGGGGACACGCGAAGAGAGTGGCAAAAACAAGGGCAACCTGACCGCGTTGATAATCGCGCCAGCCAAGCAGCGCGTCGCCGTTTTTTTTAGCGGCTGGCGAACCGATTTCGAGCGCGCGCGTTTCGGCGGCGGAACGCGCGTAATCCCGCCCGTAGCTGAGTATATTCCATGCAATATCTGCGTGAGCGTCAACGATGATGGGCATGATGGGTTATTGAAAAACGCGCCTTGCGGCGCGCTCTGTTTCTTACTCCTGATTTTCGTCAACTTTTTCGTGAAATTGCCGCGTGAGCATTTTGAAATCTTTGTCGGCGAATGCGGCTGAGTCTACTTTGCTCAGACTCAAGCCGATGCGATGTTGCTCGGAGTCAATGCGGATAATGCGCAGGGTTTTGACGTCGCCTTCCTTGATGAGTTCTTTCAGGTGTTCGACGCGCGTATTGCTTAATTCGGAGACGTGGACGAGACCTTCGACGTCGCCTTCGAGACGGGCGAACGCGCCAAATTTGGTCATGCGCGTAATTACGCCTTCGACAAGTTGACCGACGCTGAATTTCTCGACTTGGCGTTTCCACGGGTCGTCTTGTAAGGCGCGGATGGAAAGCCCAATGCGTTTCTTCTCGCGGTCAATGTTGATTACCTTGACTTTGACTTCCTGTCCCACCTCAAGAATATCCTTGGGGTGCGTCAGACGTTCCCATGAAAGCTCGGAGAGGTGAACTAAACCGTCTGCGCCGTTGAGGTTGACGAAGGCGCCAAACTCGGCAAGACTGGTGACTCTGCCGGTGTAAACTTTGCCTTCTTCTAGCTCGCTGATGACGCGGTCTTTCATCGAGGCGCGCGATTCGGTGTTGGTGTTGCGCTCGGAAAGAATTAAGCGGCGCCGTTCGCGGTCTACTTCAATGATGCGAACGGAGATCGGTTGCCCGACCATTTTTTGCCAGCGTTGTTCGGGCGTGTCGCCGGTGGATTGCGCGCGTCGCGCGGAGCTGACTTGCGAGGAGGGAACGAATCCGCGCAAATTGCCAACGGCGGCAATCAAACCGCCTTTATTAAAACCAATAATCTTCGTGTCCATCACGGTTTCGTCGGCGATCATCTTTTCGACGTTTTCCCAAGATAATTCCTCTTGGGCGCGTTTAAAAGACAACACGACGTTGCCGTTTTGATCCTCAGGGTTGAGCACAAAAACATTAACCTCTTGCCCAACTTGAAGCTCGGCGCGCTCTTCAGCCGTGAGTTGTTCCAACTCGCGCCCCGCGACAACGCCTTCGGATTTTGCGCCGACGCTAATGAGAATCTGATTTGAACCAATGCTCGCAATCGTACCTTTACGGATTTCGCCTATCTGAGGCAATTCCACGCTCATGGATTCTGACGCCAATAACGACTCCATTGTTTGATTGTTGGATTGCTCTCCTTGGGCATTCGTTGCCCCTTGCCCATTTAAGGCTTCATGTTGTTCTGTCACTCGCGGCTCCAATTAACTGAAATGTAAGGGGGATTATACAAGCGATTGCAAAACTTGACAACCCTGACATGCGCGCTAATCTTTCATTAATCTGCTTTCTTGAAAAAATAGAACTCGCGTTATAATCATGGCATTGGAGTAAAAAATGCCAGCTATCTTTCCGTTTACAGCCATCGTTGGACAAGAGCGTATGAAGCGCGCGCTCATCCTCAATGCCGTCGACACTCGCATCGGCGGCGTATTAATTCGCGGCGAACGCGGCACTGCCAAATCAACCGCCGCGCGCTCTCTCGCCGCATTGTTGCCGCATGTAAAAATTGTACAGGACTGTCGCTTTGGGTGCGACCCCGATAAATCGGGGACATGGTGCACAGAATGCAAGGAACGCGCTCTCTCGACCAAAAAACTTCCCACAGCCGAACGCGCCACGCCTTTCATTAACCTGCCCGTTTCCGCCACCGAAGATCGCGTGGTCGGCACGTTGGATATTGAAAAAGCCATTCAAAAAGGCGAACGTCATTTTGAACCCGGCGTCTTGGCGAGCGCCAATCGCGGATTGCTTTACATTGACGAAGTAAATTTGCTCGACGACCACGTTGTGGATGTTCTGCTGGATTCGGCGGCGATGGGCGTAAATACGGTCGAGCGCGAAGGAATTTCATTCGCCCATCCCGCCCGCTTCATTCTCGTCGGAACGATGAATCCCGAAGAGGGCGATTTGCGTCCCCAGTTGTTGGATCGCTTTGCCCTCTCGGTGGATATTATCGGCATTCGCGACGCGCGCGAGCGCGTGACCATCATGGAGCGCAACCTCTCTTATGAAAGAGACGCGGAATCCTTCCGCGCGCAATGGCTGATCAAAGAAGACGAGCTTTCAAAGAAAATCGCGCGCGGACGCGAACTGGTTGACCAAGTGGCGCACACCAGCCGCGACCTGCTCTCCATCGCCGCGTTAACCTCCTCGTTGAATGTGGACGGGCATCGCGCGGATTTGGTCATCCTCAAAGCGGCGCGCGCCGAAGCCGCTTTCGAGGGACGCACCAAAATCAACAATCACGATATCGCGCTCGCCGCAGAGCTGGCGCTTCCGCATCGCATTAAGCGCACGCCTTTCCAACAAACCGAGATAACGGCGGAGCAACTGCAAGAGCGCATCGAACAGTTAACGGGGCAATCCGCGCCTAGTCATGCGGACGATGAATCCGAAAGCAAGCAGGACGGCGAAAGCGGCGAGGAAAAAAAAACTTAAAACTCGAAAATGAACAACCGGAAAGTCCGCAAGAGGGAAAGCCTGCGCCCGTCGCGCCGCAGGAAATCTTCGCCAGCGCAAATGCAAATTGGTGGGATGGCGGACAAAAGATAAAAGCCGGCGAGACCTTCCAGCCGCGCAAACTCAACACTCCGCTTGATAAATTAACTCGCAAACAAGCCGGCAGGCGTTCGCTCACAAAAACGGAGCGAACGCATGGGCGTTATATCAAATCGCGCCCTGCCGGCGATAAGCTCAACGACATCGCCTTCGACGCCACCTTTCGCGCCGCCGCGCCTTTTCAGAAGCGCCGCGGAGAGGAGCGCAAGAAGCTGGCTTTTTCCATCAAAAAAAGCGACTTGCAACGCAAGGTGCGCGTGAAGCGCGTGGCGAACCTCGTGCTTTTCCTCGTGGACGCTTCGTGGTCTATGGCGGTGGCGGAGCGCATGAACGCCACGAAGGGCGCCATCCTTTCGTTGCTGACGGACGCCTATCAACGCCGCGACCGCGTCGGTTTGATTGTCTTCCAAAAAGACCGCGCCACTTTAGTTTTATCGCCCACCAATTCAGTTCAACTGGCGCAACGCGCGCTGATGGATATTCCCGTCGGCGGGAAGACGCCGCTTTCGGCGGGTTTGTTTATGGCGCACGACGTCCTCACGCATGAAAAACATATTCATCCCGATATAGAGCCGCTTTTGATTGTGCTAACCGACGGCGCAGGCAACGTCTCCATTGGCGCTCTCCCGCCGCAGGAAGAGTCTTTCAAATTCGCGGAATTGATCGCGCGCGAAAAGACGCGCTCGATTGTCATCAATATGGAACACGCCGCGTTTGACCAAGGTCTCGCGCAAAAACTCGCCGACCATCTTGAATCGCCGTGTTATGCGCTCAGCGATTTGAAAGCGGAGAGCTTGTACCATACCGTGCGGCAGGAGATGAGCGCGCCGAAGAAGAAATGACGAGCGCGTAAAAATTCACTTTGGGCTAACAAGCAAGCGCTTTGGCTTGACAGGAAATGGTATTTATGTGAGAATTCAGAAAATGAATGCTCACTGTGGAAAATAAGATTCAAGTTGGACTTACGCAAAATAACGTCTTTTGAGCGTACCAGCGGCGCGTTAGAGAAAGCGCCCTACGCACAGTTTTGCATAAGTCATATTAAGAAAGAATTATGGCTTTAGACAATGATTTGATCGTAAAAAAAGAATGGGACCTTATTATTAGATCCCAGCGCGCTTGGTGGGATTTGCGCCTCGGCGACTTATGGCGTTACCGCGATTTAGTTCGATTGTTGGTTTGGCGCGATTTTGTGTCAGTGCATAAGCAAACTGTTTTGGGCCCGATCTGGTATTTAATCGGTCCCGTCGTTTCTACGGTTGTGTTTACCGTGATTTTTAATAGAGTGGCAAAATTGTCTACGGATGGGATGCCGCCTTTCTTGTTTTACATGGCGGGCAACACGATCTGGGCGTATTTTTCCGCTTGTTTAGGCGGTTCATCTAACACGTTTATCGGGAATGCGGGGATTTTTGGAAAAGTGTATTTTCCGCGTTTGATTATGCCGATTTCTGTGGTGTTCTCCAACCTGATTTCTTTTGGAATCCGTTTTGGCGTGTTTCTTTTATTCCTTTTTTATTTTATGTTGACCGGCTCCGACGTCCATCCCAATTTATGGATTTTGATTTTGCCCGTTTTGCTGTTGATTATGGCGGGACTTGGGCTTGGCATTGGTATTATCATTTCGTCGCTTACGACGAAATACCGCGATTTACAACAGTTGGTCGGCTTTGGCGTTCAACTCTTGATGTATGCGACGCCCGTGCTTTACCCGGTTTCCACCGCGCCTGAAAATTGGCGCTGGATTTTTTTGGTCAACCCGATCACCCCGGTGGTTGAAATGTTTCGCATGGCTTTTATGGGGGGGAACGCGTTGAGTCCGACTTATCTATTTTATAGCGCCGGATTTGCCGCGACGGTTTTGGCGATCGGCGTTCTTATTTTTAATCGCGTTGAAAATACTTTTATGGATACCGTCTAAAATGTCCGATATTGTTATTTCCGTTGAAAATCTTTGTAAATCTTATCATTTGGGCGCAATTAATTCCGGCACTTTTCGCGACGACTTTCAACAATGGTGGGCGCGGTTGCGCGGTTTGCCAAACCCTCATCTTAAGGTTGGCGAGAGCGATCATGACAACCGTGACGGCGAAGTTCTTTTGGCTCTAAAAGATATTAACTTTACAGTGCAACAAGGCGAGACGTTGGGAATTATCGGACGCAACGGCGCGGGAAAAAGCACCTTATTGAAAATCCTCTCGCGCGTTACCGCGCCGACCTCTGGCGAAGTGAAAGTTAAGGGGCGCATCGCCAGTTTGTTGGAAGTGGGAACGGGTTTTCATCCTGAATTAACCGGACGCGAGAACGTTTATATGAACGGCGCGATTCTTGGCATGAGTCGCGGCGAAATTCAACGCAAATTTGACGAGATTGTGGATTTTTCCGGCGTGGAAAAATTTATTGATACGCCCGTTAAACGCTATTCCAGCGGTATGCATGTGCGTTTAGCTTTTGCCGTCGCCGCGCATTTGGAGCCGGAGATTTTGATTGTGGATGAAGTGCTGGCGGTGGGCGACGCGGAATTTCAAAAGAAATGTTTAGGAAAGATGGACGACGTTTCTAAGCTCGGCAGGACGGTGCTATTTGTCAGTCATAACATGCAGGCGCTTCGTCAATTATGTCGGCGAGGAATTTTGCTTGAAAACGGAAACGCGGTTTTAGACGCCTCCGCCGAAAAAGCGGTGCAACGTTATTTGCAAAACGCGCCGAGCGTTGATTCGGCTTTTGACTTGGATAATATTATTCGCCATCTTCCAATTGACCCGACGTTTCGTATGGAACGAATTGCGGTAACGCAACAGGATAAGCCGATTGGAAATCGCGTTTTAAATGGCTTGCCGCTTGAAATCGCCTTTACTTATACCGTTCTTGAACCGACTGTCGGACTAAGAGTGTTTTTCGACTTGTGCGATTTAGACGGCGCTCTGTTGCTTCGAAGTTTTCATGACGAGCAAAATGACGGTATTGTTCGCACGGAACCCGGCTGTTATACTTCGAAGGCGATTATTCCCGCGAATATGCTGGCGCCTATTTCGTATGACATTATCTTTCAAGCGGGAATTTACAACGTAAGAATGTGTATCCCTGAAGGCGTGCGCCTGCGTATCGCCGTTGAAGCGACGGGGGATAAGAATCGCGCTTATGTATCCGATAGAAGTCACGGAAAACTTGCTCCGATATTTTCGTGGACGACTGTCGCCCAACAGTCTCAAAACTTTTGAAAAATCAAATCTATTATGAAACAATCCCTTTTAAATTTTCAAACAAAAATAAGCGCGCATTTACGCAAAGCCGTTATTGAATGGTTGGAAATCAACACCGAGCCGGTTTATTCTCCCAGATATGTTGTTGAAGTTAACAACTTAGTCGAATTGAAAAAAATATTCAATTGGACTTTGGATCCAATTCTTGTGGACGAGGATATTTTTAAGTACGAGCAGATTGTGGACGTAAACGAGCGTCGCGTGCGAGACGCCGAGGCGTTGGCGACGGTTGTCCGAAACATCAATCCTTCCGTGTGTTTGGATATTGGCACGTCCAAAGGACATTCAGCCGCATTGATGGCTGTTAACGCTCCGCAGGCGAAAGTGCATACCGTCAATATTCCTCCTGAAGAGGCGATTGCGGGAGAAGGCGGCAAGCTGATTACTGTGGCTTTGCAACGAGATGAAATTGGCTCTTATTATCGCCAACAGGGATTGAAAAATATCGAACAAATACTAGCGAATACCGCCACATGGGAGCCGAATATTGGCGACATAGACGTGGCGTTAATTGACGGTTGCCATGATACGGAATTTGTCTTCAACGATACGGTAAAAGTTATGAAGTATATGCGTTCAGGTTCGTTTATCGTCTGGCACGACTTCAATCCGAATCTTGTAAAGAGTCGTTCTTTTAATTGGATTAGTTCCGTTTGCGCCGGCGTAGACTTGTTGCACGAAAAGGGATACGTGCGCGCCCCAATTTATCACTTGAAAGATTCATGGATGGGCATTTATAAAATGCCTTAATAAAATGAGATACTTAAAATTCTTACGGCGCCCTGCGCCCGAACTAACGGAAATTCCGACAGAAGGTTGGCTTGAAACCGAATTCGACGGCTTAAAATGGAAATTCTTGCTTTCGAATTACATGGATCGTACTATCGCTAAAACTAAAACGTTTGAACCGGCAACCAGCGCTTTGGTGAAAAAAATCGTTAAACCGGGCATGCGCGTTTTGGATATTGGCGCAAATATCGGTTATTACGCGCTTCAAATGGCAAAACTGACGGGCGCGTCGGGTAAGGTTTACGCGTTTGAGCCGACAAATTGGTATCGCGAACGCCTGACATGGCACGTCAACGCCAACCATTTTGAAGATCGAGTGGAAATTATTCCTTTCGGATTATCTAATTGCCGTGAAACGCTCGAAATTGAAATAGATAATATCAGCGCCACGTTGCATCAAATTCGCGCTACTAAACCCGAGGATATTTTCAAAGAAAAAATTGAAATGGATACGCTGGACGCCTTGAACGCTCGAATGAAATTCGACCCGATTGATTTTGTAAAAGTAGATATTGACGGACACGAACCTTTTATGCTTGAGGGCGCACAGGATTTTTTTAGGCGTAATCTCCCTATCATGGTTATTGAGTTTTCTCAAATCTCCTTAGACGTCGCTGGGAGCGACGTGCGTGAAGTCAAAAAGAAGCTTGACGATATGGGGTATACGCTGTTTTCCGAGAAAACTTACCTGCCCATGGACAGAATGGGATTTCTGCGCGAATGCGGCGATTTTAGCCATAGCGCAAACGCTTGGGCGATTCCTGCTGGAAAAATACAAAACCTAAGCGAATTGTTTTGAAATGATTTATCTGCGTCATCGTTACCAACTCTCAGGCTTGCCCGAACCCGCGACCATTGCCGTGCAGGCGGAAGGCGCGTCGGAACTTGCAAATGAAATATTAGATGAATTCGCGCACGCTTTTCCTAAAACGTCCGTCGCTTTTTTTTCGCCTAAAGATGATATCGCGGACGTTTGCGTTTTAGCTTTTCGCGTCAGTATGAAGACGACCGCCCGCCTCGCTTGGGGAAGTCGAAATCTTTCGCGCGCGCGCTTAGGGATTGGTTTCTTTTGCGTTGACGAACGTTCTTTGATTTTTGTGCCTTGTAGCGTATTTACACAGTGGGCTGTCGCTTTCTGGGCGCGTTCAATCGCAGTAGATATCGTTTGCTTCTTCAGAAAATATCGTTATGTATAAGGTTTTGATAGTCGGCGCCACCACCGTCAATAGCGCGGATATTTCCCTGTCGTTAAAAAAAGCCTTTGAAAAACAAAACTGCGAGGCGCGACTTATTTCCGCTAACGAAGATTTTCCTTTTTTGATTGATTTTGTCTATCATGCCGCTGGAAAAAAAGTGAACGATAAAGTCCGCTCGCTTTTTAGTCGCTACGTGTTTGACAAGGCTAAAACATGGAACCCCGACGTTGTTTTTTTGAATGGGAGCAACGTTTTTGTTTCCGCTACAACGATAAAAGACTTGCAAAATAAATTGGGATGCAAGGTGGTTTTATGGGAATTAAACAATCGTTGTTTTGTCGGGTATCAGGCTGAGGCTATTTCGCTGTACGACCATATTTTTTCGCTGGATTCATACCTCTTGCCGGTTTTGCGCGTTAGCGGCGCGAAGAACGTTCATACCTTGTTTGCTTGCGCCGACCCGCAAGAATATTCTTTGGAAAATTTGGACGCGACGCAAGTCGCAAAATTTAAATCGGATATTTCGTTTATTGGCAGCGCTTATCCTGAGCGCGCCGAAATTTTGAGGCAACTGGCGGATTATGACTTGCGTATCTATGGCAAGTCGTGGAAAAGATATCCAGAGTTGGCGTCGCGCGTGTCCGACCAGTTTATTATGGATATTACCAAGTTGAAAATTTTTTCTAACTCGCGTATTTCGATTAATATTCAAGGCGCGCACATGATTAATGGCGAAAACTTTCGCGTTTTTGAAGCGGCTGCCTGCGGCGGCGTGTCCTTTTCTACCTACAAGCCTGATTTGGCGCAATGTTTCAAACCTGATTCTGAAATTATTATCTTTGACGATGCGCGGGATTTGCGGGAAAAAGCAGATTATTACTTGGCGCATCTCGCGGAATTGCAAGCTATTGGACAAGCCGCGCGACGTCGTTTGCTGGCTGAACATACTTACGACCATCGCGTAAAAACTATTTTAAAATATTTGCAATTAAACTAATGTCAAATTATCCAATATATTGTATTGGCGACAGCCATGTAAGCTTCTTTTCTGGGGAAGACAACACTCAGCCTCTATGGCCCAAACCATCGCAAGATAGATTGCCGTTTTTTAAATCGTTCAGGCTTGGCGCAATCTTGGCTTATAATCTTGTTGAATACAATACGCAAATGAAAGGACGTGAAATTCTTTTCACTTTATTAGATCGCGGAATTCCAGTCCCTGAACGAAGCATTCCCCCTGAAAGCAATGTTTTATTATGCTTTGGAGAAATTGATTGCCGCGCGCATCTTCTCAAACAGGCTGAACAACAAAAACGTCCTGTAGAATCCGTCGTGGAAGAATGTGCGAATCGTTATTTTTCGGTCGCGCAGGAAGTAAAACGCCTTGGGTATGACGTTTTTTTATGGAACGTCATACCCTCAACCCGATTTGAATTCGTGGGAAACAAAGAATTCCCAACCTATGGCGCGTGCTTGGAACGTAATTACGTGACGCGATTATTTAACGACAATCTTGACGCGGCTTGCGCGACAAACGATATTACTTTCGTGTCTATTTTCGATCAATTGCTCGCCCTAGACGGGTTAACAAATATGGATTTTTATCGTGATAAAGTCCACCTTTCTCAAAAAGCCATGCCGCTGGCACTAAACGCTCTAAAATTATCCGCGACATAAAAGCGGACTAAGCCGTTATTTACGCGCGCGGAATTAAATATACAGGAACTATAAATGCAAAAATCTTCTTCCATTCTCAATAAACATGAAAAAACAACGCGCCCCGAGTCCGCGTATAAATTTATGGACGTCGGTTTTCACGGAGATCGATATTTATTAGGCGTGGTTGATGTTTTGCTAAATCAATCTGATATTTTTATCGAAACAGGTTCAAACGTCGCTTCTACGCTGGCTTATGTCGCGCGGACGTCTCCAAACTTGCCGTGTTATTCGTGCGAGCCGGACGTCGAGGCGTACAGGCGAGCGATTGACAACAGCAAAGACCTTCCAAACGTTCATATTTTTAATGAACTCTCACAAGATTTTATTAGCCGTATAAAAACTAAACATTCCGATTTCTTCGCAAAGCGCGCTCTTTTTTGGTTAGACGCTCACAGCTACGGTTTTCGATGGCCCCTTAAAGATGAAATATCTTTTATTACGCGTTATTTTCCATCGGCGTATATTTTGATTGACGATTTTCAAGTTCCCGGACTGGATATGTTCGGCTATGACCGCTATCAAGACCAAATTTGTTCTTACGAAGGAATTAAGGACGCGATCAAACCCGACTTGAACTTCAACCTGTATTACCCTGCTTACACCGAGCGCACTTCGCCGCATCATTCTTTGCGCGGTTGGGGATTAATCGAATACGGACATGCCGAACAAATCTCTTTTGACCCGAATATTGCAAATCCGTATTTGGTTAATGGGCGAATTTAACGAGTTATAGCGTTAAAAATATTTATGGACTTCTTGCGTCTTTATCTGGCTGTTTGCGTCTTAGTTGGGCACGCAAATAGTCCAATTTTTCCGTGGACTATTCATAATGGAGAAGAAGCCGTCGAGATTTTCTTCATGATTTCTGGATTCTACATGTCGCTGGTCGCCCCTAAGTACAGTTCTGTTAAGCAATTTTATGTCAGCCGTTTCCTACGAATATTTTTTCCGTATTGGGTCGCGTTGGGGTTTGTAATTGTGCTTAGCGTAGGTTTTGGCGTTTTCGGCGGAAATTGGCTGGAGTTAAGCCCTTATTTTTCGCGCCCGTTTGAAAAAAACGGTTTTATAGGCGTCGCGTTTACAACGCTAACCAATTTGACGATTTTTTTTCAGGACTGGGTTTTGTTTTTTAAACATGACGTCGGCGGGAGTTTGGTGTTTACAAATAATTTTTGGGAAAGTTCCCAGCCTTTATTTCATTATCTATTAATTCCCCAAGCATGGAGCATAAGCCTTGAATTGTTTTTCTATCTCTTGTTTCCCTTCATGCGCAAACTAAAAAGCAAATCCCTTGTCTTGATATTGATTGTTTCATTGCTGGCAAGAATTTTTTCGTATCAAGTCTTTCACGCAACTAGAGATCCATGGCGCTATCGGTTTTTTCCGTTCGAGATAGCTCTGTTTGTAATGGGAATGCTTAGTTTTAGAATTTATTCCAGTTTAACGCTTAAGGAAAGGTCGTATCCTGTGAAGAACATTGCGCTTTATTTTCTAATATGTTCGGCGTTGTTGTTTGTGTTTATTGGAGCGAAATTTGCAAGCGTCGAGATTTCCCGCTTATTTGGCGTACTCTACGCGCGACTTTTGCTTTATTTATTGTGGGCGTTCGTCATTCCCTTGCTTTTCCATCTCTTTAAGACCTCCGAGACGGATAGGTTTGTCGGCGAACTTTCTTACCCCGTTTACTTGATTCATTTTATTATGATCGCATTAATCAAGATCGTTATGGACGCGTTCGGTTTATCATCCAATTTGTTGGGTATTGTTAGCGTGGTCGTTATTGTGGCTACGGCAACCGGTTTTTATGTTTTTATTATTAAACGATTGGATGATGTACGAAACAAGATCGTCATTAGGCAGGTTTAATGGTTAGATTAGCGTTCAATCTAATTAAAAAAGATTTCTCCGAAATAAATTATCTGATTTCACGGGACAAAGCATGAATATTACAGATTTATTCAAAAAGATCGTTCGCGACGAAGAACGCGATTCTGCGGGCGAAGAGGCTGTCGTCATTATCCGCGACAACGAAGTTGTGCGGCGTTTTATCTCAAACCCTAGCAACACGTTATTAATTAGTTTTCCGCGCACGGGCAGTCATTGGTTGCGAATGCTAATGGAACTATATTTTAAGCGCCCTACGCTCAAACTTATTTTTTACTACCCCGAAGTTACGGATTATTTAGCGTATCACACGCACGATCTTGACTTGGATATGGAACACCCGACGGTTTTATATCTCTACCGCGACCCGACGGATACCGTTTATTCGCAATTGAATTTTTATAAAGAAGCGCTTGATAATACGGAACGTATTACTTATTGGAGCGATCTCTATGGGCGACATTTGGATAAATGGTTGCATCAGGAACGGTTCACCCAAAAGAAAACGGTCTTACGCTACGAAGGTTTACAAAACGACATGCCCGCCGAATTTTCTAAAATTGTCGCGCATTACGGCGAAGCGCTTGACGCTGAAAAACTTACCCGCGCCGTAGCGCGAACTACCAAGCAGGAAATTCAACGTAAAGTCGTTCATGACCGACGCGTAATTAACACCCATGAAGCATACGCGTCGAGTCGCGACAACTTTCGCGGAAAACAACAAAACTTGGTTTGGGACGCTCTATTGCAAAATCGCCCGCATCTCGCCGAAGATTTTGAAAATAAATAATATGATTAATTTTTTTAAAAAAACCCTAAAACGTATTTTGCCCCAAGAAACCCCGCCAATCCAAAGTTCGCGCGGAATTATTTCAAAGGAAATTATGGCGCAATACATTCCTGAAAACGCCGTTATATTAGAGGGCGGAGCGCATGTTGGCACAGATACGGAAGCGCTGGCAAAAATGTTTCCAAAGGGGCGAATTCACGCTTTTGAGCCCGTGCCTGATTTATTTGCCCAATTGGAAGAGCGCACAAAAATATACCCAAATGTAACGCGCTATCCCATTGCTTTGAGTCATGCGGATGGTTCCGCCGTTTTGCATGTCAGCGGCGGCAGGTCTATTTCGTCCAGCTCGCTTTTGGCGCCAAAAGAACACTTAACTTTTCATCCCGACGTTGTTTTTGAAAAAGATATTCAAGTGGAATGTGTCGCTTTGGATCATTGGGCAAAAAAAGCGGGCTTGAAGCATATTGATTTTATTTGGTTGGACGTTCAAGGTCACGAGCTCAACGTTCTTAAATCGGGAACCGAGATATTAAAAACAGTCGCGGCGCTTTATACCGAAGTCAATTTAAAGGAATTATATGAAGGCGCGCCTTTGTATCCCGAATTCCGCGCATGGTTGGAAGGACAGGGCTTTATCGTCGTACAAGAAGCGCTGGACTGGGAAGACGCCGGCAACGTCCTTTTTGCGCGACAATTGCGTTAATTTGTTTTTTCATTTGGGATGATATGCCTTCTCTGACGGTTCGCGTTATCAAAAATTGGAACTGGCCCGACCTGTTGCGCCAAACGCCCGACGGAAAAGGAGAGTGGGCGGGGATTCGTTTTACGTTGGATGAAATCGAAAATTGCGACGCCGTAATTGTGCTTAATCATGTGCGACGCGAGGCTGTGGTCAATTGTCCGCCGCAAAATATTTGGGCTATTATTCAAGAGCCAGCCGTTCCGGAATATGATTGGTTGAAAAAAGGTTTTCGGCAGTTTGCGCGCGTTTATACCCCAAACGTCCGCTTGAAAGGCGAAAAGTATCGCCACAGTCACGGCGCGTTGCCTTGGCATGTGAATAAAACGTATGACTTTCTAAAGAACTGCCCCATTCCTGAAAAGACGCGTCCGCTTTCTTGGATTACCAGCGATGACGCCCATCGCGCAGGGCAAGCCGCGCGCGTAAGTTTTCTTGCCGCCATTAAAGGCGCCGTTCAATTTGATATATGGGGACGCGGCTTTGAACCGATTGAAGACAAATGGGACGGTCTCGCGCCGTATCGTTATTCATTGGCGGTCGAAAACGACAACGCGCCGCATTATTGGACGGAGAAAATTTCCGATTGTTTTCTCGGTTGGTCAATGCCTATTTATTACGGTTGCGTAAATATCGCCGACTACTTTCCAAGCGAGGCGTTTATTCAGATAGATATTAAACAGCCGCAAGAATCTATTGAAATTATCCGCGCCGCAATTTCCGGCGACGCTTGGCGACGCAATCGCGACGCAATCGCTTGCGCGCGTCAATTAGTTTTGGAGAAATATCAGTTTTTTCCCTTTGTGGCGCAAGCGTTAGCGGAAACGCAAGAAAACGGAATCCGCGCGCGCGCGGTGTTGAATTCGTTGCCAGCGCCGACAAAAGCGCCTTCCGTTGTTCAACAGTTGCGGAAAAAATTTACCCGAGCGTTTGGTTTTTTTAAATAAGCGTCGTTTTTTTGACGCCAAAAGGTTATTGAAATGAAACTTACCGTAGTTATAGGTTTTCGCGACCGTGAAATTGACCGCATAGAGCGTTGTTTGAAATCGCTTGAGGCGCAAACTTTTCGCGATTTTGAATTGATTTTTGTAGATTACGGCAGCCAAACGGCAACGGCGAATGCCGCCCGCCAAACGGTGGAAAAATTTTCGTTTGCAAAATACGTTTATTCCGACACGCGCGGTCATCCGTGGAATCGTTCGCGCGCGTTGAATATTGGCGCAAAATTGTCGGAAGCCGAATATATTTTTACTACCGATGTGGATATTCTTTTTCCGCCGAATTTCTTAAACGTCGTAATCGCCAACGCCCAAACAGATCGCGTTTTGTATTGCGCCCCTTATTATCTCCCTGAAAATTTTTTAGATTGGGAGAAGTTTTATTCTTACGAGGGCAAGTTTCATATAGGCGGAATTGGACACAAAGGCGGTTGTCAGGTAATAGCCGCGTCCGTTTTTCGAGAATTGCGCGGTTTTGACGAGACCTATCAATATTGGGGCTTGGAAGACCGCGATATGAATCATCGCTTGCTTTCCATGAACATTCAGGAAGTTTGGTTGAACGACCAAACGTATATGTTTCATCAATGGCATCCTTCCGCAAATTATCGCGTTGCGAACGTTATGCCGGATGGATATTGGGGGCGCGTTCAAGTTTATTATTACAAACAGCAGGGCGTTCTTCAACGTAATCCGCGGGATTGGGGGCGTATTCTATCCGCTTCGGAGAGAGGCGTTTTTGAATTTATTGACTTTGAAAACGCTCGGCTTGTAAACGAGGAAAAGGTTCGTATTTTGGATATTCGCCCGGACTCCGTGCCAGAGGTTGGAAAATTTGTGAACGCCTTTTATGAAATTCCCCAAGGTTGCGCGCTTGCCGTGCTTCAAGCCGGATATCCGCGCCCGTCGGGTTTCGCCGATTTTCTTGTTTCTATCACAAATCGTCTTCTTTATTGGCGGCATGTCGGTTTTCTAATCGGATACCCCAGAAATTTGTTGCACAATTTTATAGCCGATTTTGTGGAACAGAATCCCGAACTTGTCGCGGATTATTACCTTAATTTTCCGGCGCTAAACGGCGTCGCGTTGCTGACGCGCGGAGAGCGCGTTTAGGACGGGAAAATAAATATGCCGCTTCTAACCGACGTATTTTTATAGGAATATTTATGTTTGGATCTTTTCGATTTCTATTGGCGACGATTGTCGTCGTATTCCATCTTGCTCCCGTATCTTTGCTGAAATATATCGGGGCGTATTACGGGTTTTATGCGGTGTTTGGTTTTTATTGCGTCAGCGGTTATTTAATGACGGCGGTTCTTCAAAAAACGTATGGATATGACCTTAAGGGAAGCGTAAATTTTTTAATCAATCGCATATTAAGGATTTTTCCATCCTACTATGCGGTTGCCGTTTTGGCATACGTTGTGATTAGCGCGTTTCCCCAAGAAGCGGCGCGTGTGCCGGCGTATAGAGTATCCTTGCAACTCGCCGACGTTTTGGGAAATTTGCTGCTGTTTCCGTTTGAGTTTTACAAATCAAAATTTCGATTAATTCCCCCGTCTTGGTCTATTGGCGTGGAAATTCTCGCTTATTTTTTGTTGTGGCTTTTTATTTCGCGGGGTAAACATCAATCGCTTGTTTCGTTTATCGCGTCGCTTGGTTATGTGGCGTATACGTATATTGCCGGTCTATCGTGGGGCGACCGTTATTTTCCGCTTTCCGCCGCGCTTTTGCCGTTTTCCATCGGCGCGATGATGAGTCATTATCTTCCGGAGATAAAAACAGTCTTAATAAAATTGCCCCGTTGGTTCGTTTTGTTTTCGCTGTTTGCGTTGATGGCGCACTTGGTTTTAGCCGTAAACATAGGCAACTATCCGCGTGGCGCTGGATTATACGTTAATCTGGCTCTTATGGCGTTCGTGATAGCGCAATTGGCAATTTATGAAAACGACGACGACTTTATAAAAAAAGCGGACGTTTTTTTGGGCAACCTTTCATATCCTTTGTTTTTATCTCATACTCTCGTTGGTTTTGTCGTTAGTTTGGAGTTTGCCTCCCGCTGGCACGGGCTGTCGTCCTTAATAATCGGTTATCCCGTCGCCGTTATCGTTTCAATTTTCATTAACAAATACGTAGACGCGCCCGTTCAAACATGGCGAAATAAATTTAGAAGTCGTCTTAGAAGTCGTCAATGAGGAACAAAAAAGTCAGGCAGTAACGCGGGGGCTGTTGTCTCGTCTTTTTGGCGTTTGTCTTCAAGAAAACGGGATGCAATAATGTCGCGTAGAATATCAGGGCGATGTTTGGAATAACGTTAAAAACGCCTAATTTTTTTTGACAAACACTGGAACCCGAAAATGAAAAAACTTTTTCAGAAACTAAAAAAACGATACGAACTTTATGTTGCCGTGCAAAAACAGCGCGATAATATCAGGCTTGTGGTTGGATCCGGAACCGGCTCTCGTCCCGCGGATATTTTGAAAAACGGCTGGATATTTACGGATATTTACGCGCTAAATATTATAAAAGAAGCGGATTGTAAAAAAACGTTTCAGCCGAATTCAATCCGCGCTATTTTAGCGGAGCATGTTTGGGAACATTTAACTCCGGAAGACGGCGTTTTGGCTATTCGGAACTGTTTTAAATATTTAAAAAACGGCGGCTATCTTAGAATCGCCGTGCCGGACGGTTTTCACCCCGACCCTAATTACATCAATTACGTAAAAGTGGGCGGCACAGGCGCGGGCGCGATTCGTCATAAAGTCCTCTTTACGCATCAATCGTTGGGCGCTTCTTTAACTCAGTCTGGTTTTACGATTGATTTGCTGGAATACTTTGATGAGAACGGGATTTTTCACGCGCAAGACTGGAATCCTGACGATGGAAAAATTATTCGTTCTATTCGCTTTGACAAACGCAACGAAGACGGGCTCACCAACTTTACGTCTTTGATAGTGGACGCGATAAAAAAATAAAAGGATAATATAAATCAATGCTTATTTCGCGCAAACATCGGTTTATTTTTGTTCATATATATAAAACCGCGGGTAGCAGTATGCGCGCGGCGCTTTTGCCGTTTGTTTATTACAACGGGCTGCATAAATTTGTTCTTGAAATGTACGCGAAGGCGGGGAGACGTCCGTCGCTTATACTTGACCCCAAGCCGTGCGTCAACGACCACAGCAACGTTCGGGAGATAGTCGCCGTGATTGGGCAGAAAACCTTTGACGAATATTTTTCGTTCGTAATTGTTCGCAACCCCTGGGATTGGCATGTTTCGCATTATAACTATGTGATAAAAACGCCTGCCAATTCCAATTATGATTTTTTTACAAAATCGTTTCCGGATTTTACGGCATACCTTCGTTGGACTTGCGCGAACCCTCGTTTTCAAAAGGATTTTATCTATTCCGTCGACGATAAATTGTTGGTGAATTTTGTCGGACGCTATGAGAATATTGACGATGATTTTCAAACAATTTGCAAGCGCATCGGTATTCGCGCTGAATTACCAGTGACAAACGTCAGCAAGACCAAGCCCTATCAAGAATATTACACGCCGGAAACCGTCGAATTAGTTCGCAAAGCCTATGCGCCTGATATTCGCTTGTTTGAGTATGATTTTTAATAACTTTCTTTTTTCAGCCAAGAGAACGGGATTTATTTTTCGTAGTTTGACGCGAAGTCGGTTTTTCTTGAAAGGATTGTAAAATGCTGATTTCGCACAAACATCGGTTTATTTTTATTCATATATATAAAACCGCGGGTAGCAGCGTTCGCACGGCTCTTCGTCCATTTATCTTTTATAGCGAATTGCAGTTGCCTATCTTAAGAATGTTTCGCAGAATTGGGATTCGTCCGCCGCTTATTCTTAATCCTATGCCGTTTGAAGATAGTCATAACAGCGCCGCGGAAGCGGTAAAGGTGATTGGGCAAAAGGTTTTTGACAAATATTTTTCGTTTGCCTTTGTTCGCAATCCCTGGGATTGGCAAGTTTCATATTATAATTTTCACGTTAAATGGACGCCGCGGACGCCGAACCCCTGGATTGACCAGATAAAGTCGTTTCCCGATTTTACGGCGTATATTCGTTGGCGTTGCGCCAACCCTGAACTTCAAAAAGATTTCATTTATTCAGCCGACGAAAAATTGCTGGTGAACTTTGTTGGGCGTTATGAAAATATT
>Ga0315281_10000309_pt1 | contig 66669 bp, 69 predicted proteins | sample YL17G07_0_MG_FD_204540 | JGI IMG/M metagenome (GOLD analysis project Ga0315281, IMG submission 204540) | Sediment microbial communities from Yellowstone Lake, YNP, Wyoming, USA - YL17G07_0 | ecosystem: Environmental > Aquatic > Freshwater > Lake > Sediment | place: USA: Wyoming | collected...
CCGTGGCGAGCTGCTTCTCGAGTGCCGGGATGCGGCCATACTGCAACTCGGACATGCGTGTCAGGTCACCGGCACGACGCGCCGTTTCAAGCTCAAGCCGTGCGCGTTCGAGCGCTTCCTTGATATGCTGGGAGCCGTGCACCGCGGCCTTCTCCACCTTCCAGATCTCGTCGAGGTCGGAGTACTCCTTCTGCAATTTCACGATTTCGCCATCGAGTAGCCCGAGACGTTTCTTCGAGGCCTCGTCGGTTTCCTTCTGCAAAGCCACGCGTTCGATCTTGAGCTGAATGAGCTTGCGATCAAGCTTGTCCATGGACTCCGGCTTGGAGTCGATCTCCATGCGGATGCGGGACGCCGCCTCGTCCACCAGGTCGATGGCCTTGTCCGGCAACTGGCGGTCACAGATATAGCGGTGCGAGAGCATGGCGGCGGCAACGATCGCCGGATCGGTGATGTCCACGCCGTGATGCACCTCATATTTCTCTTTCAGGCCGCGCAGGATGGCGATGGTGTCTTCGACGCTCGGTTCGTTCACCAGCACCTTCTGGAAACGGCGTTCGAGGGCCGCGTCTTTTTCGATGTACTTGCGATACTCGTCGAGCGTGGTGGCGCCCACGCAGTGCAGATCGCCGCGCGCCAGCGCGGGTTTGAGCATGTTGCCGGCGTCCATGGAACCCTCGGCCTTGCCGGCGCCGACCATGGTGTGCAGCTCGTCGATGAACAGAATGACCCGGCCTTCCTGCTTGGAGAGATCGTTGAGCACCGCCTTGAGGCGCTCTTCGAACTCGCCGCGGAACTTGGCGCCGGCGATAAGCGCGCCCATGTCGAGCGACAGCACGCGCTTGCCCTTGATGCCTTCCGGCACCTCGCCATTGATAATGCGCAGCGCCAGCCCCTCGACGATCGCGGTCTTGCCGACGCCCGGCTCGCCGATCAGCACCGGGTTGTTCTTGGTGCGGCGTTGCAGGATCTGCACCACGCGCCGGATCTCCTCGTCGCGCCCGATGACTGGATCGAGCTTGCCCTGTTCGGCGCGCTCGGTAAGGTCGATGGTGTATTTCCCCAACGCCTGGCGCTGGTCCTCGGCGCCGGCGTCCTGAACCTTCTGACCGCCGCGCAGCGACTCGATGGCCTTGTCGATGCCGCCCTTCGATACGCCGGCCTCTTTCAGCAGCCGGCCGAGTTCGCCTTTGTCTTCCAGTGCCGCAAGCACGAACAGTTCCGAGGTGATGTACTCATCGCCACGCTGTTGGGCATATTTGTCGGTGAGGTTCAGCAACTTCGAGAGGTCATTGGAGATATGTACTTCGCCGCCATTGCCTTGCACGGACGGCATGCGGTCCAGTATCTGGCCGAGCTTGGAGCGCAGGGCATTGGCGTTCACGTCGCTCTTGGCGAGCAGCGGGCGGGTGGTGCCGCCGTCCTGATCCAGCAGCGCCGCCAGCACATGCACCGGTTCGATGAACTGGTGATCGCGGCCAACGGCCAGGCTCTGCGCCTCGGCCAGCGCCATCTGGAATTTGGTGGTGAGCTTGTCCATCCGCATACGCTTGTACCTCGCTGAAAGTCCCGGAAAATTCGTTATGCTGGATTTATGGGGCGCGCCCCGGGATTTTCAACCCACGCAACTGTTCAGTCTCGCCTGGTGCGTCAAACAAAATACACGCAACCACGGGGGTCACGGGGAACAATGGCCATACGCCGATACAACAAGCGTGTGGGCATTCCCGGACACAACCGGTTTATCACGCGCTCTTGTTTCCCCGTGCTCCCCGTGGCTAAAAACGCTGTAATTCATTTCAACAGGAACTTTTGGGCGAAGGTGCATCGTTCGGATAAGGGAAGAGCACATCCAGTGGCAGGCTCTTGCCCGCGGTCTGGACAATGCGCGCATGCCGGCGGCGCAGTTCGCGCGCATGCTGCACGCCGCAGGAATGCGCGATCATGTCAATCTCGTGGTTCATGGCCTGCACGTAATTCGCCACGCGTTGCGACTTCTCGCCCACCACCAGCCCGCGCTGCAGGCGCTTGTTGTGCGTGGTGATGCCGGTCGGGCACAGGTTGGTGTGGCACTTGAGCGACTGGATACAGCCGAGCGCGAACATGAAACCGCGCGCGCTGTTGACGAAGTCCGCGCCCAGGCACAGGGCCCAGGCGGCGCGCGCCGAGGTGGCGAGCTTGCCGCTCGCCACCAATTTAATACGTGGCTTCAGACCCGCGGCGATCAACCGGCTGGCCACGGTCGGCAGCGCCTCCATGATCGGCAGGCTCATGTGATCGGCGAGCGCCTGCGGCGCGGCACCGCTGCCGCCTTCGCCGCCATCGAGCGTGAGAAAATCGGGCGCGTCCTGCAGGCCGCGCCGCAGCACCGCCTCGATCAGGTCGTCAACGAATTGCTCGCTGCCGACCGCGGTCTTGACGCCGACCGGACGGCCGGAAAGTTCGCGCAGGCGCACGACGAAGTCGAGCAGCTCGTCCATATTGGCGATATCCGGATGGCGGTTCGGGCTGATCGAATCGCGCCCGGCCGGGATGCCGCGAATGCGCGCGATTTCCTCGGTGACCTTGTCGCCCGGCAGGATGCCGCCCTTGCCGGGCTTCGCGCCCTGCGAGAGCTTGATCTCGAAGGCCGATACCTGCCGGCCGATTTCGCGCGCACGTTCCGGCGCGAACCGGCCGTCGAGATCGCGAATGCCGTACTTGGCGGTGCCGACCTGGAAAATAACATCGCCACCGCCGGCCAGATGATGCTCGGACAGGCCGCCCTCGCCGGTGTTGATCCAGCAACCGGCCTTGGCCGTGCCGACCGACAGCGCGCGCGCCGCCGGCACCGACACCGCGCCGAAGCTCATGGCGCTGCAATTGATCAGCGAACGCGCCGCGAACGGCTGCGCGCAGTAGCCCTCGCCAATGATCAACGGCGGCGTCGGCATGCGCTCCTCGTCCTGCACCGGAAAGGCGGCATTCACGAACAGGATCGAACCCGGCTCGCGCAGGTCGTTGGTCGAACCGAAACCGATGTTGCCGCCGAGGCCCTTGGCGTTGCGGTAGATCCAGGTGCGGGTCGCGCGGTTGAACGGCATTTCCTGACGGTCGCCGGCAAAGAAGTACTGGCGGAAAAACTCACCCTGGCGTTCGAGGAAATAGCGCAGCCGGCCGATGATCGGAAAATTGCGCCGCACGGTGTGTTCGCGTTGCACAATGTCCTGGATAAACATCACCAGCAATACAACGAGCACGATCCCGCCCGCCCAACCGAGCGCGACCACAAAGCCACTGAGGGTGCTGGAAAGACTCTCGACGCTCACATTTGATCCTGCTGCTGGTCGTGCACGGGCCGATGCAGCTGCTGCCCGAGGGTTGCGAGCAACCGCTCCGGGTCGCTGTCCACATAGTATAGATGCGGAAACAGCGTGAGGCGGACGCGGGAACGCATGAACACTGCGCTCACCGTGCGGCCCGCGCCGCGCACCCCGTCGATCCGCACTGGGTACACCGGTGCGCCGGACAGCTTCGCCAGATGCAGGATGCCCGGCTTGAGGCGCACCGGCCCTTCCGATTCGAGATGTATGCGGCCGTGCGGGAACAGCGCCACCACCTCGCCGCGCTGCAAGGCGTGGCGCGCCGCGGCCAGCGCCCGGTGCGGGCTGGCGGCGCGATCCAGCGGTATGCAACCGACCGCGCGCAACAGCCAGTGCAGGCCGAAACGCTCGTATTGCTCGCGCGCAATAATGAAGCGCAGCGGCCGCGGGCTGGCGGCGATCAGCAGCAACGGATCGAGCCCGGAGACATGGTTGGCCACGACCAGCGCCGGACCGTGCTTCGGCAACGTCAGATGCATCGTATGCAAACGATGAAAGCGCCGGCAAAAAATCCGGTTCAGGCCATCGACCGTATTGAGCCAGCCACGTCCCCAATCGGCAACCTGGGCGGCATCGCCGGCACGCACAATCCGGCGCACGCCCCACCCAGCGGCGAGCAGTAACGCACCGAATATCAGAAGCCAAGACCACTCAGACATGACTGGCACCTCCCGCTGTCGGTGCGGGCCTGCCATGGCGTGCAATACGGTTGTTCAGGCGCAATACCCTTTGGCAGAGAGTCTCTGGGTGCGTAACATGGCAAGTCATACTTGGGTACTACAATAACTCAGCCTGCCACCTCGGCGCATATATAAAGATGCCAACCACCAGCGATCGCCGCCGCGAACAGCGCGCCTGGTATGTCTACGACTGGGCGAACTCCGCCTTCCCGACCACGGTGCTCACCGTCTTCATCGGTCCGTATCTCACCACCGTCACCCGCGCGGCGGCCGATGCAAACGGCCGCGTTGATCTGCTTGGCCTCCAGGTATCCGCCGAGGCGTTCTTTCCCTATATCGTGTCGCTCGCGGTGCTGTTGCAGGTGCTGCTGCTGCCGTTGCTCGGTGCGATCGCCGACTATTCGCATTACAAGAAACGCATGTTCGCGCTGTTTGCCTATATCGGCGCCTTCGCCACCCTGGGCCTGTATTTCCTGCACGGGACGCATTACCTGCTGGGCGGCCTGCTGTTTGTCATTGCCAATCTGGGCTTCGGCGCCTCCATCGTTTTTTACAACGCCTTTCTCCCCGACATCGCCCTGCCGGAGGAACGCGACCACGTCTCGTCCGTGGGCTGGGCACTGGGTTATCTGGGCGGCGGCCTGCTGCTCGCACTGAACCTGCTGCTCTTCGCCAAGGCCGCTGACCTGGGCCTGAGCACCGAACAGGCCGTGCGCATCAATCTCGCTTCCGCGGGCCTGTGGTGGGCGCTGTTCACGCTCATTCCGCTGCGTTTCCTCAAGCAGCGCGCGACGCTCAAACATCTGCCGCCAGGACAGCATTATCTGACGGTCGGACTGAAACAGCTGCGCCACACGCTCGGCAAGGTGCGTACTCATCCACACGCGTTGCTGTTTCTGGTGGCGTTCCTCATCTACAACGACGGTATCCAGACTGTCATCGCCCTGGCGGCCGTCTTTGGGCAGGAAGAACTGGGAATGGATATCGCCACGCTCACCGCAGCAATTCTGATGGTGCAGTTTGCCGGCATCCCGGGTGTATTTTTGTTCAAATACATTGCCCGGGTTATTGGCACAAAAGCAGCAATCGCCCTCAGCCTGCTGTTGTGGATTGGCGTCCTGGTCTATGCCTTCGCCCTGCTCCACAACACGCGTGATTTTTTCATCATGGCCGGCATGATCGCCATGGTGCTCGGCGGCAGCCAGGCGCTCAGTCGTTCCCTGTTCTCGCGGCTGATCCCGAAGGGACAGGAATCCGAATACTTCGGCCTGTATGAGATCAGCGACAAGGGCACCAGCTGGCTCGGGCCGCTGCTCTTTGGCCTCGCCCTGCAGTTCACCGGCAGCTATCGCGTCGCGATCCTGTCGCTGGTCGTGTTCTTTGCAATCGGGCTGCTGCTGCTGCTGAAGGTGAACGTGCGCGAGGGCATGCGCCAGGCCGGCCACGACACATAACATGCCTCCGGCTCACCCGGCGGTGCACAACCGATATACAATTCCTCCATGCTGCCGACCGATATTCACGACGACGTGCGCCACGCGCTGGCCGAGGACATCGGTTCTGGCGACCTGTCCGCACAACTCGTGCCGGATGCAGCCGCACACGCCGATCTGGTGACACGCGAGGACGCGGTACTGTGCGGAACGGCCTGGGCCGACGAGGTGTTCCGCCAGCTCGACGCGCGCGTGCGCGTCACCTGGCTCAAGCGCGATAGCGAACAGATCGCTGCCGGCAGCGTCATTGCCCGTTTCGACGGCCCGGCGCGCGCACTGCTTACCGGCGAGCGCTGCGCGCTCAATTTTCTCCAAGCCCTGTCCGGCACGGCGACGCTCACGGCGCGCTATGTCGACGCGGTGCGCGGCACTTCCGCCAAGGTACTGGACACGCGCAAGACGATTCCCGGTTTGCGGCGTGCGCAAAAGTACGCCGTCACCTGCGGCGGCGGACTCAATCATCGCCTGGGCCTGTATGACGCCGTACTCATCAAGGAGAATCACGTTGCCGCTGCCGGTTCGGTGGCCGCGGCGCTTGCCCAGGTACGCGCCCTCGTCGCGGCTGACATTCCGGTAGAGATCGAGGTAGAAAATCTCGATCAGCTGCGTGAAGCAATAAGCGCCGGCGCCACGCGCATCCTGCTCGACAACTTCAACCTCAAACGGCTCGCGGCCGCAGTACGTGAAACCGCCGGACGCGCGACACTCGAAGCCTCGGGCGGAATCACGCTCGACAACATTCGCGCCGTTGCCGAAACCGGGGTGGATTTCATCTCCGTCGGCAGTCTCACCAAACACCTGCGCGCCATCGACCTGTCGCTGCGTTTTCTGCCCCACTGATCGCCGCCTGCCGGACAAGGCCGTTCCGGTAAATCCCGCCATTCGTCTCGCCGTGACTGACGTCGTGTTGTGCCCGGAACCCAAAAGGTCTACGCTTAATTTCATGTATTAAGGCATTCGGGGCCATACCCGCGCCGTCATCTACCGCGACGCATGAAAACAAAAGTAGACGTTCACAATCTTCGCAAGGGAATGTTTGTGTCCGAGCTGGATCGTCCCTGGCTCGGCACGCCTTTCATGTTCCAGGGCTTTGAAATTCAAACTGACGAAGAGTTGGGGCAACTGCGCGCGTTCTGCCGGCACGTCTATGTGCTGAGCGATGACGAGCGCGCATCCCTGGCCATACAGCGCACAAGAAACACAGCCGCCGAAGTCCCGGCAGCGCGTGTCGTGATTCAAAAGCCGCCTGAATTCGCCATCACTGAAACCTCAAGCCGGGAAATACCGCGCAGCGGCATACCGCCAGGCCGATACGCCGATCTGACACCGGTTGAGGAGGAGTTGCAGCAGGCGGTAGAGGTCGAGCGCAGCGCTCGCGAAACCATTTACTCCATTCTGGACGATGCGCGCCTCGGCCGCAGTGTCGATACCCCGCGCGCCAGAAAAGTGGTCGGCCAGATGACGGAGAGCGTCATCCGCAACCCCGATGCGCTCGTCTGGCTTACCCATCTCAAGAAAAAGCACGAGTACACCGCGCTGCACAGCCTTCGGGTGTGTGTGCTGGCGCTTGCCCTCGGCCGGCATCTCGGCTTCAGTTCTGAAAAACTCAACATTCTCGGTATCGGGGCGCTGTTGCACGACATCGGCAAACTGCATGTGCCGATCGAGATTCTCGACAAGCCGGAAGCGCTCACGCGCGAGGAATTCGAGATCATGAAGCTGCACGTGCCGAACGGTCTCAAGATCCTGGAAAACGCGGAAGGCATCCCGCGTGCCGCGCTCGAGGTCGTCGGCCGGCATCACGAGCGCTACAACGGCAACGGTTACGCCTTCGGCCTGAGCAGCGACGACATCGGAGAATTCGGGCTGATCAGCGCCATCGTGGATACCTACGACGCCATCACCAGCGACCGCTCCTATCACCTGAGCCTGTCCGCCGCCGATGCGCTCAAGATCATCTACGAGGGCCGCCAGAAGGCCTACCACCCGTGGCTCACTGAGCAGTTCATTCAATGCATGGGCATTTTTCCGATTGGCAGCATCGTGGAGCTGAGCACCGGCAGCATCGGTGTCGTGATCACCGCCAATCGCGCACGCCGCCTGCGGCCGCGCGTGGCACTGATTCTGTCGCCGGAGAAGAAACCTTACACGCCGGCCAACATCCTCGATCTGATGACCGTCACGCACGACCCGAATGGCAAGCCGATCGAGATCAGAAATATGTTGCCGTCCGGAGCCTTCGGCATCAATCCCACCGATTACATTCCCATGCAACACCACTGATAACTCAGCGCTGCTTTACCGGTTGCGCCGAAACAGATCGTGACGCGGGCTTATCACCCGGTCGAGAAACAGTAATCCATCGAGGTGATCGATTTCGTGCTGCACGGCGCGCGCCTCGTAGCCTTCGCACTCGAACTCGCGCCATTGCCCATCGGCATCCTGGGCACGCACGCGCAGCGACTGCGCGCGCAGCACGGTGCCGGTGTAGTCCGGCACCGACATGCAGCCCTCCCGCCCTTTCACCTCGCCCGCACGCTGCACAATTTCGGGATTGATCAGCCGCAGGCAACCGTGCTGCGGTATTTTTGGCTTTGACGATACATCGACGATGGCGATGCGGAAAAAATGATTAACCTGCGGGGCGGCAATCCCGACCGAGCCCGGTCCGGCGCGCATAGTGGCTTCGAGATCGGCCAGGAAGGACTGCAAAACCGCATCGAACGCTGTTACCGGTGCCGACACCTGCTTGAGGCGCGGGTCCGGGTATTGCAACAGCTCCAGCACCGCCATGGTCAGCCGATCAGGGTATCGAGCGCGGTAACGCGTATCTCGATGCCGCTGGCGCGCAGCGGCGTAATCGCGCGTTCGATCACGGCAACACCTTCGGTCACATAGCCGTCGATCAGCATGATGTAGATCGGCCGCTCGACCGTGCCGCCGACATCCGTATACAGATCGAGAATATCGAACCCGGCGGCGGCCAGCGCTGCCGTTGCCTGCGCCACGATGCCGGGACGATCGGCGCCATAAACCGTTATCTGCACATTCGGCTCGACATGCTGGTGCAGCTTGCCATGGATGGAGTCGAGATGCAGACGCAGACCGAGCGCATCCGTCACCGGCCGCACCTGCTGCTCAAGGGTCACAGCATTCACGCCCTCAACCATGAGCATGATGCAGAAATTACCGCCGAGCCGCGCCATCGACGCCTCGCCGAGGTTGCAACCACCGCGGAACAGCGCCTCCGTCAGCTTCGCCACAATGCCTGGCCGATCAGCGCCAACCACGGTCAGCATGTGCCACTGCACGTCGTGCCTTGCCGGTGCGGACATAGTGCCTCCTGAACGCCGCCTCAGTGCAGCGCGGCGTGCGTAAAATAGATAAGCGAAACGCCGGCTGCAATCAACACCACCTGCTGCAGGGTCACCGTCGGTTCGAGACGTTTGTGCAGGCCGGGGATCAAGTCGGCGACCGCGATATAGATAAAGCTGGATGCCGCGACCGCCAGGACATAGGGCAACGCCGCCTGCGCGAGACCGAGCGAGAAATAGGCCAGTACCCCGCCGATCACGGTGGTGAGACTTGAAAGCACGTTATAGAAGAGCGCCTTGGCGCGGCTGAAGCCGCTGTGCAACAGGATCGCGAAGTCACCGACTTCCTGCGGGATCTCATGTGCCGCCACGGCCACGGCGGTGACGATGCCGAGATGCAGATCTGTGAGAAACGCTGCCGCAATCAGCACCCCATCAACAAAATTGTGTACGCCGTCACCGATCACAATGAGATACCCGGCAGCCGAGGCACGCTGCTGGGTCAAATTATGTGCATGCACATGCGTCACGCCCGGTATGCCTCCATGTACTTCGCATTCATCCGTATGGCAGTGGCGCCAGAGCACAAACTTTTCGAGCAGAAAAAACACCAGCAGTCCGAGCAATACCGTGCCGGTGATCACATGCGCATCGCGCACACCCGGCGCCTCCAGCGCATGCGGCAAAATGGCCAGGAAGGCCGCGCCCAGCAGCGCACCGATCGCGAAACTCACCATGGGCTGCAAGGCACGGGCGCGTGCGCGTTCCGGCAACAACAGAAATGCCGACGCCGCCAGCACGCTGAGTACGCCACCCAGCAGGGTAAACAGGATGATCCAGGCCAGCAGGCTCATGAGAATTTTTTGTTATGGTCAATTTAGGGAACGCATCATACCCGCTGGCCGGGCACAGCGTCATCCGTCCGCCAGCCAGATGAGCGACGCCATGCGGCCGGTAGCACCATCGCGCCGGTAGGAGAAAAAGCGCGCGCGCTCGGTCACGGTGCAGCACCCGCCGCCATACACCGCCGCGACGCCCAGGCGCTGGAGCCGCAGGCGCGCAAGTAAGTAGATATCCGCCAGGTATTTCCCCTCACGCGCCGCACGGAAGGCCTGCGCCGCCTGTGCGTCGTGCTGCATGAAGACCGTGCGCACCTCCGGCCCGACTTCGAACCTCTTTGGCCCAATCGCCGGTCCGAGCCAGGCGAGTAACTCGTTCCCCGGAACGCCCAGGGCTTGCACCCCGGCTTCGATCACCCCGCCCGCCAGCCCACGCCAGCCAGCATGCAGCGCAGCGACTTTCGTACCTGCCCGATTACACAGCAGCACCGGCAGGCAGTCCGCCGTTAGCACGGCGCATACCACGCCTGGCTTCGCGGCAAAGGCACCATCGGCCTCCGGTTCCGCGCCGTCCTGCGCGGCTTCGACCACAGCTATGCCATGCACCTGTTTGAGCCACAGCGGTTCGACCGGGAGCGTGAGTGCGCTGCGCAGGCGCGTGCGGTTCTCGCGCACGGCTGTTGGGTCGTCGCCGACGTGGGTGGCGAGGTTGAAGCTGTCGTAGGGCGCGTGGCTTACGCCGCCGACACGAGTCGTGACCGCGGCGCGGACGTTGGCGGGCGCGGGCCAGCCGGGGATTATGAATTGTGGTTCGGTCATTCGCTATTCTGTGTAGGGTGCGCTTGCGCACCAGCTTTCATTTCGTCATTCCGGCGAAAGCCGGAATCCAGGGTTTACATGGAATCGCCTGCGGCGATGCCGACTGCTTTACTGCGGCTCCCGCGCCGCGGGCGGGTTACTTTCTTGTCGCGACAAGAAAGTAACCAAAGAAACGCCCACCCGGTCGCTTCGCCGGCCTTCGGCCGGTTCCCTGCGCTCCTCCGCTTAAGCCGGGCGCTGCGCAACTCGCCCGAATCAAAAAGCCGATTCGGGCTCAAACAGTGCTCGCGCACTGCTCCGGCTTAAGCTGTGGTGCTCGGCGAGCTCCGACGGGGAACTTCAGCAACAGCAATATTCGGTGCAATTCGCTGCGCTCACTGCGCCCTACGAAGGCTTAACGCTGCGGATGACAGCTATAGTAGAATCGCTCAAGTCTTTCTGCGTCAACTTTCTCTTCGTTCCCAATTTGGAACCAAGCTTTCGAGAACGGAATCTCTCCGTACAAAAACCTTCTCCATGACAACGCAGAACATAGGCCTTCTGCTGCGCTGCCATCTGCCCTTTTTGCAAGCCGAATGAGGCGGCGCCCGGTTTGATCCCAGTCGGACATGTAACCAAACAGCTCTACGGCTGGATAGTCCGCTCTTGTGGCTATTTCCCGGTCATAGCTTTGAATGAGGGCCTTCGTAGCTTCCGTGTCTCCAAAGCGACTCCGATAAAAGAGCACGGCCAAACGCGTATGTTCTTTTTTCATCAGACGCACACTATTTCTTTGGATTTCCTGGGAACACCCTTTGTCCCCAAACAATGCAGCGTCTCTGATCGCGATGCTTGCTGCTAGATAAAGATTTTTCTCAGTCAGATCACCCAGCGCGGTGCATGGTACAGAAATCTTTTTCCGCAAGTATATGTCCTTCGCTTCACTTGATAGCTCATAGGCCCAATCCTCGTCGGCGGACGTTGGATATCGCGCGTCACTAGCTAAGCACAGATGGCTTAACAGGCTCACGCACAACGCAAACAGAACTACGGAAGGTCGATGATCCATATGTCTGTTGCTCCCCGAACCACATTCATGTAGCGCCAGTGAGGTCACCATCTACTCACTTTTTCTGCAAACGCTTCACTGACCAGCTCGCGTAGGGCGCAATGAGCTTCGCGAATTGCGCCGCATGGTTTTAGTTGATTGGTGTGTTACGGCGCTGCGCGCCTAACCCACCCTACACAAACTATATCCCTCTTTTCGGTGTCCGGTGTTGCTTTTGACGTTGGGACCCGTAGCCGCCGCCGAGCATCGCAGCCTCGGCCGGGGGATTTCGCGAGCCGGTGTCTGAGCCGGGCGCAGCTTTTTGCGCTCGGCGAGTTCGGCTCGCGCCCGGCCGAGGCGAGAAGCGCAGGGGGTTTCGGCGGCTCCGGGGCGGCCTTCTTTTTGGTTACATTTTTCTTGGCCGGACAAGAAAAAGTAACCCGCCGCCGCGCGGCCAGCGGCATCATGGCTGTTAAACCATCACCGCAGGCGATACAACATAAGATAACAGCTGGATTCCGGCTTTCGCCGGAATGACGAACGTGAGGTTGGTGCGTGGAACGCACCCTACCCCTTCGCATCCTTCTCCAACACCTTCAGCAATGCCCGCATATCATCCGGCATCGGCGCTTCCCATTCCATTTCCTTACCACTCACCGGATGCACCAGCCCAAGCCGCGCCGCGTGCAGTGCTTGGCGCTTGAAGCCCTGCAGCGCCGCGATCAACGCCGGGCTCGCGCCTTTCGGTAAATGCAGGCGGCCACCGTACACCGGGTCGCCCACCAGCGGATGCTTGAGGTGCGCCATGTGCACGCGGATCTGATGGGTGCGGCCGGATTCGAGCTTTACGCGCAGCAGCGTGTGCGCGCGGTATTTTTTCTCGATGCGGTAATGACTGACGGCCGGGCGGCCGCCCTCGTTCACCGTCATGCGCGTGCGCACCTGGCTGTGGCGGCCGATCGGCGCGTCCACGGTGCCACCGGCGACCAGCAGGCCCTGCACCAGTGCCAGGTACTCGCGCTTGAGCGTGCGCGCCTTGAGTTGCTCGATGAGATCGAGGCGTGTGTGTTCAGTCTTGGCGACCACCAGCAGGCCGGAGGTTTCCTTGTCGAGTCGGTGGACAATGCCGGCACGCGCCAGCTTGTTGAGCGTGGGCGCGTGGTGCAGCAGCGCATTCAGCATCGTGCCCTCCGGGTTGCCGGCGCCGGGATGCACCACGAGGCCAGCGGGCTTGTTGATGACCAGCAGGTCGTCGTCTTCGTACACGATGTCGAGCGGGATCGCCTGCGCTGCCCAGTCACCGGCCGGCGCCTGGGGAATGACAATCTCCACGCGCTCGCCGCCACGCACCTTGGCGCTGGCGCGCGGCAACCGGCCTTCGACCTGCACGCGCTCGGCACGAATCCACAGTTGCAGGCTGGCACGCGAATGTTGCGGCAGGAGCCGCGCCAGCGCCTGGTCGAGACGCAGGCCGGCGGCATCGTCCGGGAGTACAACCGCGAGCTTTTCTTCGGGCTGGCTCACAAGGACGCCTGATCCGATCTGCTCCGCACTTCCGCCGGGTCCGGGGTTCGGGGTATGCTTGCCATCTCGATCCTCACCTTGTCAGCTCCTCGCATGCGGCTTTTTCCGGTTTCCATACTGATATTGTTTATTCTCGTGTTGTCCGGTTGCGCCTCGGTGGATGAAGATCCGACCAAGGGCTGGTCGGCGCAGCGCCTTTATACCGAAGGCAAGACCGCGCTGACAAACAAGGAATACACCGCCGCCATCGGGCACTTCGAGAAACTCGAGGCACGTTACCCCTACGGGCCGTACGCCGAGCAGGCCATGCTCGAAATCGCCTACGCCTATTACAAGAGCGAAGAGATGGCCTCGGCCATTGCCGCCGCCAACCGTTTTCTGCGCACCCATCCCACGCATCCGCACGTGGACTACGCATACTACCTCAAGGGGCTGGCGAGTTTTGACGAAGAGCGCAGCTCACTGGAAAAAATATTCGGCACCGGCGATCCCTCGAAGCGCGACCCCAAGGCACTGCGCGAGGCGCATGAAGCCTTCAAGGAAGTCGCGCATCGCTTCCCCAAAAGCAAGTACGCCGAAGACAGCCGCATACGCCTGGTGAGCCTGCAAAATGCCATGGCCATGAGCGAGTTGCATGCCGCCAACTATTATTTCTCGCGCGGCGCCTATGTTGCGACCGTGAATCGCACCAAAAACGTAATCGAGAATTTTCAGCGTACCCCGGCCGTGGAAGAAGCGCTTGGCCTGCAGGCTCTTTCCTACCAGGAGATGGGGTTAGCAAGCCTCATGCACGATACGCGCCGGGTGCTGGAGATGAACTTCCCGCAGAGCCGCTATCTGGCGAAGCTGGACAAGGGTGAGAAAAACTAGGGCGGGCGCGCCACAACGCAGGATTTCGCGCTGTACCGGACAGCGTTCGGATCAGACGGCCTCTGGGCCGGTCTCGCCGGTGCGGATGCGGACTACCTGATCAACCGCATAGACGAATATTTTTCCATCGCCAATCTTGCCGGTACGTGCCGCCTTGCTGATTGCTTCGATGCTGCGTTCCAGCTGATCTTCCTTCACCACCAACTCAAGCTTCACCTTCGGTAAAAAATCCACGACGTACTCGGCGCCGCGGTACAGCTCGGTGTGGCCCTTCTGCCGGCCAAAACCCTTGACCTCGGTCACGGTCATGCCGGTAACGCCGATCTCGGACAACGCCTCACGCACGTCGTCGAGCTTGAAAGGCTTGATGATGGCTTCGATCTTCTTCATGGCGGGCCTGGCAAATGGTTGTTGTACGAAAGAAGTTATCCGGGCGGGGGCGGATTTGCAAGTAGGCGGCCGGCCGAAATATGGATTCATGCCTACTCCCCCTCTCCCGCCTGCGGGAGGGGGTCTTCCCCTACTTCTCCTTGTAGCCGGAGGTGATCGGATAGCGCCGGTCGCGGCCAAAGGCGCGGCGCGTGATGCGCACGCCGGGAGTTGCCTGGCGGCGCTTGTATTCGTTGCGATCCACCATGGCCGCTACGCGTAGCACGGTGGCGGCATCAAAACCGGCGGCGATGATCGCTTCCGGTGACTGGTCGCGTTCAACATAACGCTCAAGAATCGGGTCGAGCACGTCATAGGGCGGCAGCGAATCCGAGTCTTTCTGGTCCGGCGCCAGCTCGGCCGATGGCGCTCGCTCGATCACGCGTTGCGGAATCACCGGCTGCAACCGGTTTCTGTATCCCGCCAGCCTGTAGACCATGGTCTTGAACACATCCTTGATCGCACCATAACCACCAGCCATGTCGCCGTACAGCGTGGCGTAGCCCACCGCCATCTCGCTCTTGTTGCCGGTGGTGAGCACCATCTTGCCGGTCTTGTTCGACACCGCCATGAGCAGCGTGCCGCGGATGCGCGCCTGGATATTTTCCTCGGTGACGTCGCGCGCCCGGCCTTGGAACTCGTCTTTCAGCTGCGCCGTGAACGCCTCGAACATCGGCTCAATGGAAATGCTGTGATAGGCAACGCCCATGGCCTTGGCCTGGGCGGCGGCATCTTCGAGACTCATGGTCGCGGTGAAGCGCGACGGCATCATCAATGCCTCGACGCGCTCCGCACCGAGTGCATCCACGGCAATGCACAGCGTCAGCGCCGAATCGATGCCACCGGACAGGCCGATGGCGACGCCCGGAAAACGGTTCTTGCCCACGTAGTCGCGCACACCGAGCACCAGCGCACGGTAGATTTCCTCTTCCAGCGAAGGCATCGGCGGTAATGGCTGCGGCCCGGGAACAGCCTTGTTATTTTTAAACTCGAATTCGACCTGATACAGACCCTCCTCGAACGCCGGGCAGCGCTGCGTCACCGCGCCCTGTGCGTCGGTAACGAATGATGCACCGTCGAACACCAGCTCATCCTGCCCGCCAACGAGGTTCACATACACCAGCGGCACACCGGCTTCCTGGACGCGCGCCTGCGCGATGGCTTCGCGCTCACGGCCCTTTTCCATGTGATAGGGCGAGGCATTCAGCGTAAGCAGCAGGCGCGCACCGGCATCGATCGCCTGGCGCACCGGCTCCGGCTGCCACACGTCCTCGCAGATGCTGAGCCCGACCGGAATACCGCCGATCTCGACCACGCAGGCAGCGCTGCCGGGCGCGAAGTAACGCTTTTCGTCGAACACGCTGTAGTTGGGCAGAAGCTGCTTGCGGTATGTGGCGTGCACACGCCCGTCACGCAACAGCGAAGCGGCGTTGAACAACTGGCCATGCTCGTGCTGTGGATGACCGAGAATCACGTCAATGCCGCGCGCCTCGCGTTCGATGCGCCGCAGGCTCTCCTCCACCTGCAGCATCAACGCTGGACGCAGCAGCAGATCTTCAGGCGGGTAACTGGTGAGCGTCAGTTCGGGAAAGACAATGGCGTGTGCCTGGTGCTGGTCGCGCGCCTGCCTGGCCGCGGTGATCACGCGCTCGGTATTGCCGGCGACATCGCCGACCAGCAGATTGAGCTGGGCGATGATCAGCCGCAGGTTGTCAGCCACTACTTCAGTACCGCACGCATGCGCGCACCCATCTCCGTGGGTGAATGCACGGTATGCACCCCGGCCGCTTCGAGCGCGCGAAATTTTTCGTCGGCCGTGCCCTTGCCGCCGGAAATCACGGCGCCGGCATGGCCCATGCGCCGCCCGGGCGGCGCGGTGACACCAGCGATGTAGGCCACCACCGGCTTGCGGACATGCAGCTTGATGAACTCGGCGGCCTGTTCTTCTTCCTGGCCGCCGATCTCGCCGACCATAATTATTCCTTCTGTCTTGGGGTCGTCCTGAAAGCGGCGAATGCAATCGATGAAGCCCATGCCGTGAATCGGATCGCCGCCGATGCCGACGCAGGTGCTCTGGCCGAGACCGGCGAGCGTGGTCTGGTGCACGGCTTCATACGTAAGCGTGCCGGAGCGCGACACGATGCCGATCGCACCCGGCTTGTGGATCGCGCCCGGCATGATGCCGATCTTGCATTCACCCGGCGTGATGATGCCCGGGCAGTTCGGGCCAATGAGCACAGCGTCGGGATAATTCCTGAGCGCGGCTTTCACCTTGAGCATATCGAGCACCGGTATGCCCTCGGTGATACACACGATCACCTTGATCCCGGCATCCGCCGCTTCCAGGATCGAGTCGGCGGCAAACGCCGCCGGCACGTAGATCATGCTCGCCTCGGCGCCGGCGTCGCGCGCTGCATCGCGCACGGTGTTGAACACCGGCAGATTCAAATGCGACTGCCCGCCCTTGCCGGGCGTCACCCCGCCGACCATTTTTGTGCCGTAGGCGATGGCCTGCTCGGAATGGAATGTGCCCTGCTTGCCGGTGAAGCCCTGGCAGATTACTTTGGTTTTCTTGTTGACCAGTATGCTCATTCAAGGAATCCCTGACTCATGTAGGGTGGGGCCCAGCCCCACCACTCTCGCTGGTGAATGTATCTGGTGGGACAGGCCCCACCCTACGTTAACGAAATCACTTGGCGACCGAAGCCACGGTGCGTTTGGCGGCGTCGGTCAGGCTGTCCGCGGCTTCAATCGCGAGGCCACTGTGCTTGAGCAGCGCGCGCCCCTGCTCGACGTTCGTGCCCTCGAGGCGCACCACCACCGGAATCTTGATGCCGACTTCTTTCACGGCGCTGATGATGCCCTCGGCGATCAGATCGCAACGCACGATGCCGCCGAAAATATTCACCAGGATCGCCTTCACGTTCGGATCGGACAGAATCAGTTTGAATGCCTCGGCCACACGCTCTTTCGTGGTGCCGCCGCCGACATCAAGAAAATTGGCCGGCATGCCGCCGTGCAGCTTGATCAGGTCCATGGTCGCCATGGCCAGTCCGGCGCCATTGACCATGCAGCCGATGTTGCCATCGAGGGCGATATAGTTGAGATCATGCTCGCGCGCCTTGGTCTCCTTGGCATCCTCTTGTGCCGCATCACGCAGCGCCGCGAGTGACTTCTGGCGATACAGGGCGCTGTCGTCAATGTTGATCTTGCCATCCAGCGCCAGTAGTCCGCCCTGATCGGTGACCACCAGCGGATTGATCTCGACCAGACTCAGGTCGCGCTCCAGGAAAAGTTTGTAGAGGCCGAGCAGAATCTGGGTGAAGGCACTCACCTGCTTGTCGGCCAGTCCGAGCGCAAACGCCAATTCGCGGCACTGATAGGCCTGCAGGCCGGCCACAGGATCGACAAACGCTTTCAGAATTTTCTCCGGGGTCTTCGCGGCCACCGCTTCAATGTCCATGCCGCCCTCGGTCGAGGCCATCACCACCACACGTTCACGGGCGCGATCCACGAGACAGGCGAGATAAAGTTCACGCGCAATCTGGCAGGGCATCTCGATCAGCAGCTTCTCGACCGGCTGACCGCCGGGGCCAGACTGATGCGTAACGAGGCGTGTGCCGATGAGCGCCTTGACCGCCGCTTCCAGCTCGGTGCGGCTCTTCACCTTCTTTACGCCACCGGCCTTGCCACGCCCGCCGGCGTGCACCTGCGCCTTCACCACCCAGGCATCGCCGCCCAGCGCGTCGGCTGCGGCCAGCGCGTCGGCCACGCTGGTGACCGGCTTGCCTGCGGGCAGCGGGATGCCGTACTCACCGAACAATTGCTTGGCTTGATACTCGTGCAGATTCATGCGAGGGAAGTCCTTATCGATTTTCGAGTTATTGTGGAGGAAGACACTCATTAAGGCAAAATAGGGAAAGCAAGCCTGCACATCGTTAGCCATAAATACACGAAAGCAAGCCTGCGTAAAAAACAGCCACTCGATGATGACCATGCGCCCGCGCCAATACACCAGCTATACGGACATTCTGCCTGCGGCCTGGAACGCGCTGGCTGGCTCGGACAATCCGGTCCTGCGACACGAATATCTGCTCGCCCTCGAAACCAGTGGCAGCGCCACGGCCGCGACCGGCTGGCAGCCACTGCCACTGCTTGTCGAGGAAGACTCGGGGCGCATCGTCGGCGCGACACCACTGTGGCTCAAGAGTCACTCATTCGGCGAGCTGGTGTACGACTTCGCCTGGGCACAGGCCTATGAACGTGCCGGGCTGCGCTACTACCCGAAACTCATTGCCGCGATTCCCTTCTCACCCATTGCCGGTCCGCGTCTGCTGGTCGCACCCGATGCAGATCGTAATTCTGTTATTGAAGCGCTCACACGTGGCGCGCGCGAACTGGCCGAGCAAACCGGCGCTTCGTCCTTGCACTGGCTGTTTACCGATGCCGCCGACACGTCCGCGCTTGAACTGCAGGGCAATCTGCACCGTACCGGTTTCCAGTTCCACTGGCATAACCAGAACTACGCCCACTTCGATGATTTTCTTGCCGGTTTCAGCGCCGACAAGCGCAAGAAGCTGAAACGCGAACGCCGTTATGTGCAAGAAGCCGGCATCACCATGGAAGTGCGCAGCGGCGCGGACGTGACGCCGGAGCTCTGGGACCTGTTCTACGATTTTTACACGGGCAACATCCAGCGCCATGGCGGCATGATGCACCTCACACGAGAATTCTTTCAGATGCTCGGGCGCAGCCTACCCGAGGCACTGGTGCTGGTGCTGGCGCGACGAGGAAATGAACATGTCGGCGCGGCCATCAACTTGCGTGGCCAGCATGCACTCTACGGACGCTACTGGGGTGGACGCGAGGGTTTCAACAGCCTGCACTTCGAGGCCTGCTACTACACACCGATCGAATACTGCATCGCGCAGGGGCTCGAACGCTTTGAAGGCGGCGCCGGCGGCGAGCACAAGCTCGCACGCGGCTTCCTGCCCGTCACCACGCATTCACTGCACTGGCTGCGCCACCCGCAGTTCGCGCGTGCGGTGGCGGATTTTCTGGAACGCGAGCGCAACGGTGTCGAGATTTATATGGATGAACTTAACGAGCATGCGCCGTTCAAAAAGACTGAATAATATTCTTGGCCACAGATGAACGCAGATGGACACAGATAAAATCCGATTAAAAATATCTGTGTTTATCTGCGTTCATCTGTGGCGAATGAGTTTTTGTAGATTGCCATCTGCGGCTAAGCTGGAGTCATGATTATTCTGCGCCCAGGCACCCAAGCCCCGAGCTTCCCGCCGGTGGATTCCGCCACACCGGAAGGACTGCTCGCGGTCGGCGGCGACCTCTCCAGCGAGCGCCTCTTGGCCGCCTACCGCCACGGCATCTTTCCCTGGTACAACCCGGGGCAACCGATCCTCTGGTGGTCGCCTGATCCGCGCGCGGTGCTCTATCCGAAAAAACTGAAAATCTCGCGCAGCCTGCGCCAGACCCTGAAGCGCGGTCAGCTGCGCGTGACGTTCGATACCTGTTTCCGCGAAGTGATGCTCGCCTGTGCCGCGCCACGACGTACACGGACGTACGAGTGCCGCGAGAGGCAGGACGCCGAGAGCGGCCGCGAGCAATACCCGGGAGGCGGCACCTGGATTAACGATGACATGCTTCAGGCCTATACGCGGCTGCATGAAATGGGCTACGCGCATTCGATTGAAACCTGGCACGAGAACCGGTTGGCGGGCGGCCTGTACGGCGTGGCGCTCGGCGGCGTATTCTTTGGCGAGTCTATGTTCTCGCGCGAAACCGATACCTCGAAGGTCGCACTGGTGGCGCTGGTGAGCAAACTGCGTGGATGGGGTTTCATGCTGATCGATTGCCAGATTCCCTCGGCACACCTGACCAGCCTGGGAGCGGAAGAAATACCGCGCAGCGCGTTCCTGACTGAACTTGAGCGTGCATTGAAACTGTCCGGGCAACCGGGCCGCTGGCAAACAGAGATCGCGACTCAGGACCTGGCCGACACGGGAAGTCGCCCATGACCATCCGCCAGAACAAACCTGACCTTTACCTGTCCATGCCGCATCCGTGCAGCTATCTCGCCGGACGCATGAGCACCATCCTGTTCGTCGATCCGCAACGTATCCTTAACGAGGGCGAGTACGGAGCATTTGTGCGCCAGGGGTTCCGGCGCAGCGGCGACCTCGTCTATCGCCCGCATTGCCAGGGCTGCAAGGCGTGCGTGGCGATGCGCATACCGGTGCGGGCGTTCACGCCGACACGCGGCCAGCGTCGGGTATGGAGCCGCAACCGCGACATCGAAGTGGTGCAAAAACCGGCGTGCTTCGAACCAGCGCATTTTGATCTGTACCGCCGCTATCAGGCCGGACGTCATCCGGATTCCGGCATGAACGATGCCGACCCGCAGAAATACCTCGGCTTTCTGTCCAGCCGTCAGGTGGAGACCATGTTCTTTGAACTGCGCGTGGATGGCCGCCTGCTGGGCGTGGCGGTGGTGGACGTGCTCCCGGACGGCCTGTCGGCCGTCTACACCTTCTACGATCCAGACCAGCCACAGCGCGGTCTGGGCGTCTATGCGGTGCTGTGGGAGATTGCCGAAGCCGCGCGGCGCGGGCTGGATTACCTTTATCTCGGTTACTGGATCGCCGAGTCTCCGAAAATGTCCTACAAAACCAACTACCAGCCAGTTGAAGCCCTGCTGGATGGGCGCTGGACACCCTTGGCCGCTCCCCGCTAATCCCGGCTGTCATCCCCCGGAAGCAATGCCGCTGCACACTGGCCTCGGCATCGTTCTTGCTTGTCCTGGATCAAGGCGATCAGTATTTTCGCCGCATAGGCTTCCAGTTGTTCAAGACGCAAACGGAGGATCGACCCATGCTCAGCTTCCTCTACCGGCTTGTCCGGGCCTTCCGCCAGGAACACGGCTACAGCCCGAATGTGGTGGTAATGAACACGCAACACTATCAGCGCTTGCTTGAAAATGTTCCTGAAATGCGGGATTACGACAGCGTTTCGCGCTTTCTCAGGATGGAAATCATCTTGAGCGAGGAGAGCATGCACCCGCATGTCGGCTGGATGGCGCAGGCGCAGAATAGAACCTCAGCCAGCTGATTGCTCTGACATTACCACCGCTGCCCAGGGCGGCAGCGGCTGTTTCCCACCTCCCCCGTTCCTGGACGGCGGCATTTCTTTTCCACCCAAAGCTTTACGCACGCGGACTGCTGGGGCATCATACGCCGCCAGAAAGCAGGCGCCGGTGACCATTTCCGGCATATCCTTGACTCATCCGAGGTTTTGCGTGGCAAAAGAAGAAGGCATTGAAATGGAGGGGACGATTGTCGATACCCTTCCCAACACCCTGTTCCGGGTAAAACTCGACAACGGGCATATTGTCACTGCCCACATCTCCGGCAAAATGCGCAAGAACTACATCCGCATCCTGACTGGCGACAAGGTTACGGTTCAGCTTACTCCCTACGATCTCACCAAGGGCCGCATCACCTTCCGCGCGCGGTAAGAAAATAGATTTCCGCTTACTCCCCCTCTCCCTCCGGGAGAGGGCAAGGGGTGAGGGCAGCATCACTTCCCCGTTATATATTTGTTAATCACTCCCGGTGATGCCCGACCAGCTTGGCCTCGGGAAGGTGCAGCTTCATGGCACCGAACAGTTCCAGAATCACGCCCGGTCGCGGTTGCACGGATACCCACAAGAGATTCAGCGGCACGTTGAGGTCAACGAACACGACCTCGGAAAAATTCACCAGCACCGCCTGCAAGCACGCCAGCGTCGCGGCAAATTCGTGTCCCGGCCGTTCACGCAGGCCGGGCAGAATCACCATAAAGTCGCTGAGCGGCCGGCCGTACTCATCGCGCGCCGGCACGCGCTGATAGAGCGGTTGGTTGGTCTCGATGGAAAATGCCGTGGCGCCGCGGGCGACGAGCTGCATGACCCGTCAGCCGCGCCACCGAGGTTCCGGACTAGTGCTCGACACCGGCGGTTTCCCGCGCTTCAAAGGTGAAGGCGAGCTCGCCTCCCGCCTCGGTGACATCCACCGACCCGCCGTGTGACAACTTGCCGAACAGGATCTCATCGGCCAGCGCCTTCTTGATCTTCTCGCGGATCAGGCGCGCCATCGGGCGCGCACCCATGGTCGGGTCGTAACCGTTCTTGGCGAGCCAGGCACGGGCGCGCTCGTCCACGTCGATCTCGACATGCTTCTCCTCAAGCTGCGCCTCGAGTTCGAGTATGAACTTGCTGACCACATGGCTGATGGTGTCGGGCGACAACGGCTTGAACGGAATGATGGCATCCAGGCGGTTGCGGAACTCCGGGCTGAAGGCACGCTTGATCACCTCCGCACCATCGGCGGTGTGATCCTGTTTGGTAAAGCCGATGGATGCGCGCCCGAGCTGGTCGGCGCCGGCGTTCGTGGTCATGACAATGATCACGTTGCGGAAATCGGCCTTGCGTCCGTTATTGTCGGTGAGCGTGCCGTGGTCCATCACCTGCAGCAGCAGGTTGTACACATCCGGATGGGCCTTCTCGATTTCGTCCAGCAGCAGCACGGCGTGCGGATGCTTGGTGACGCCATCGGTCAGGAGCCCACCCTGATCGAAACCGACATAACCGGGCGGCGCGCCGATCAGGCGCGACACCGTGTGCCGCTCCATGTATTCGGACATGTCGAAGCGAATCAGCTCCAGACCCAGAATCTTGGCCAATTGCCGTGTCACCTCGGTCTTGCCCACGCCAGTGGGCCCGGAGAACAGGTATGAACCTATCGGTTTCTCCGGATGTGCCAGTCCGGAGCGCGCCATCTTGATGGAGGTGGCGAGCGCTTCAATGGCCTCATCCTGGCCGAACACTACCATCTTGAGATCGCGCTCAAGGGTGCGTAGCGCTTCCTTATCCGTGCTCGACACGCTCTTGGGCGGAATACGCGCGATCTTGGAAACGATGTTCTCAATGTCGGTAACGCTAATGGTTTTCTTGCGCTTGCTCGGCGGCAACAGGTGCAGGCTGGCACCGGCCTCGTCGATGACGTCGATCGCCTTGTCCGGCAGGTGCCGATCGTTGATGTAGCGCGCCGAAAGTTCGGCGGCCGCGCGCAGCGCGTTGCTGGTGTATTTGACGCCGTGATGTTGCTCGAAGCGACTCTTGAGGCCTTGCAAGATCTGCACGGTCTCCTCCACCGTGGGCTCAACCACGTCAATCTTCTGGAAGCGGCGTGACAGCGCCCGGTCCTTCTCGAAAATGCCGCGGTATTCCTGATAGGTGGTCGAGCCGATGCACTTGAGATCGCCGGAGGCCAGTGCCGGTTTCAGCAGGTTGGAGGCATCCATGGCGCCGCCCGATGCCGCACCCGCACCGATGATGGTGTGAATCTCGTCGATAAACAGGACGGCGTGCTCCTGCTTGCGCACCTGATTCAATACCGCCTTCAGGCGCTTTTCGAAATCGCCGCGATACTTGGTGCCGGCCAACAGCGCGCCCATGTCGAGCGAGTAGATCGTGCTCTTCTTGAGAATATCCGGTACCTGTCCCTCGACAATCTTTTTCGCCAGGCCTTCAGCGATCGCCGTCTTGCCAACGCCGGCTTCACCCACGTAGAGCGGATTGTTCTTGCGCCGGCGGCACAGGATCTGGATGGTGCGTTCAACTTCGTGATCGCGTCCGATGAGCGGGTCGATCTTGCCTTGGCGTGCACGCTCGTTGAGATTGACGGTGAAAATGTCGAGCGGACTCTTTTCGGTGGTCGCGGCCTCTTCGCCTTCTTCCGGCGGCGGCAGTTCCGGCTGACTCTCGCCCGGCACCTTGGAGATGCCGTGCGATATGAAATTCACGACATCGAAGCGGCTGATGTTCTGTTTGTGCAGAAAATACACGGCGTGCGAATCCTTTTCGCCGAAAATAGCGATCAGCACATTGGCGCCATTCACCTCTTTCTTGCCAACACCCTGAACGTGCAGCACCGCGCGCTGGATAACGCGCTGGAAACCGAGGGTCGGCTGGGTATCGGATTCGCTCTCCTGCGGGAGTACCGGAACATTGTCGCGCAGGAAGGCAACGAGGCTGCGGCGCAGCTCATCGAGATTCCCGCCGCAGGCGCGCAAGACGCGCGCGGCACTGGGATTATCCAGAAGCGCCGACAGCAGGTGCTCAACGGTTATGTACTCATGCCGCTTCTCGCGTGCGGACTGAAACGCGGCGTTGAGTGAAAACTCCAGTTCCTGGGACAGCATCGTTGCAACCTCCCCGGACTCAGCCCGGAAATTCCAACATTAAATTCCTTGCAAACAGCGTGCCGGTTACTCGGGCTCCATGCTGCATTGCAGCGGGTGCTGGCTCTCAGCGGCGAACAACATCACCTGTCGCACCTTGGTTTCCGCCACCTCGCGCGTGAACACACCGCAGATGCCCATGCCCTTCTGGTGCACCTGCAGCATGATGCGCGTCGCTTCCTCGCGAGACTTGTGGAAGTACCGCTCCAGCACCCTGACGACGAACTCCATAGGAGTGTAATCGTCATTCAGCAGAATAACTTTATAGAGCGGTGGCTTCTTGAGCTGCGGCCTGGCTTCCTGTACGACCAGACCATCGTGCTGCTGCGTGAGTTTGTCGCTCATACCCTGTATCTACTTAAAAGATTAGCCGAATCTTCGCCTGTCGCTACATTTTGCGGCGCGCGGGCAAAAATTCAAGCGCTGGAACCGTAAGGGAACCCATGGCATGAATTTTGACACATTTGCGCGCACTCCGTTCCCGCCCAAGACTCTCCGGCGCTTTCTTGACATGCCCGAAAAAAAGGGGAGGATGAAAAATTGTATGCCGGTTTTCCGTCAAGGAGCGATGTTCCCGGAGACCGGTTCAGCGGGGCTGGTGGAGCCCCATACCCAAGGAACAACTGCGGAATGCCGTCCGGTTTCGCAGTGCAATAGGGGGGGCGTACAGTATGGCTACCGGCACAGTAAAGTGGTTTAACGCCAGCAAAGGCTACGGATTCATCTCACCCAGCAGTGGCGGCGATGACCTGTTTGCGCACTTCTCCGCCATCGAGATGGATGGCTACAAAAGCCTCAAAGAAGGCCAGGACGTGGAGTTTGAAGTCCAGGATGGCCCGAAGGGTCCACAGGCCGCGCGTATCCGCGCATTGTCCTGAACTGCGATACTCAAGAATTATTCAGCTCTAAAACCCGGCTTGGCCGGGTTTTTCCTTTTGGACACTCTTTTCGCCAGCAGACAAATAATTTTCTGCTACGCTGAATATTATCGAAACGATCGAAGCTCTGCGCTCCCGGAACGCGCGTAACGACAACAGCGAGACTTCATGGCCACTGATGTGGGCGGTGGAAAATCAGATGACGCGGACCTGAACCAGGCGCAGCGTCTGCTTGAAGAGCTCTATCGCCAGCGTACCGAGTTGGGCGAGATCGCCGCAGAACTCATCTCCCTGCTGGAAGCAGCAGGGGTGAGCACCACAGATGGTCTGGACAACCATTCCGTGGGCAGTCCTCCTGGTTGATGGGTAGCGCCTGAAACGGCGCCTTGGGCCCCGGCTATTGGCCGGGGCTTTTTATTTGGCACTACCTGAACACCACTCAATACCGTCGTATCTACTTCTTCGCTGGTGCCGCTCGACGCACAGACTTTTTCGTCTTTTTTGAGGTCGCCTTCCTGGCCGGTTTTTTCTTTGTGCCTGGCTTCGCCGCCTTCTTTGCGGTTGAACCGCCCATGTGCTTGATCATGGCCTCGCCAAACGCCGAACAACTGACCTGCTTCGCGCCCTGCATGAGGCGCGCAAAGTCGTAGGTGACAGTCTTTGCCCGAATGGCGCCATTCATGCCCTTGATAACGAGGTCAGCGGCCTCGAACCAGCCCATGTGACGCAGCATCATCTCGGCGGACAGGATGATCGAGCCGGGATTGACCTGATTCTTGCCGGCATACTTGGGCGCGGTGCCGTGCGTGGCCTCGAACATCGCCACCGTGTCCGAAAGGTTCGCGCCCGGGGCGATGCCGATGCCGCCGACTTGGGCGGCAAGCGCGTCCGAGATGTAATCACCGTTGAGATTGAGCGTGGCGATCACGCTGTAGTCTTCCGGGCGTAGCAGGATCTGTTGCAGGAAGGCATCGGCAATCACGTCCTTGATCACGATTTCCTTGCCGCTCTGCGGGTGCTTCATACGCATCCACGGGCCCTGGTCGATGAGCGTCGCGCCGAACTCGCGCTTCGCCAGATCGTAGCCCCAGGATTTGAAGCCACCCTCGGTGAACTTCATGATGTTGCCCTTGTGCACCAGAGTCACCGAGCTGCGGTTGTTGTCGATCGCGTACTGGATGGCCTTGCGCACCAGACGCTCGGTGCCCTCGCGCGACACCGGTTTGATGCCAATCGCGGATGAATCGGGGAAACGGATTTTCCGCACGCCCATTTCCTTCACCAGAAAGGCAATGACCTTTTGCGCCTCCGGCGTGCCGGCGGCCCACTCGATACCGGCGTAGATGTCCTCGGAATTCTCGCGGAAGATCACCATGTCGGTCTTGGCCGGTTCCTTTACCGGGCTCGGCACGCCCGTGAACCAGCGCACCGGCCGCAGGCAGACGTAGAGGTCGAGATCCTGACGCAGCGACACATTGAGAGAGCGCATGCCGCCGCCAACCGGCGTGGTGAGCGGGCCCTTGATGGATACGACATACTCACGCAGCGCCGTGAGCGTTTCGCCCGGCAGCCAGGTGTTGCCGCCGTAGACCTTGACCGCCTTCTCGCCGGCGTACACCTCCATCCAGGAAATCTTGCGCTTGCCGGCGTAGGCCTTGGCCACGGCGGCATCCACGACCTTCTTCATCACCGGCGTGATATCCACGCCCGTACCGTCGCCTTCGATATAGGGGATAACCGGCTGGTTCGGGACGTTGAGGGAATTATCGCGGTTGACGCTGATCTTTTCGCCCGCGGGGACAACGATCTTCTGAAAGGCCATGGGCTGCTCCGGTGCGCAATGTTGATAGTGGCCGCTCCTGCGCATCCATGCGCCCGCGGCACTTGCCCATCCTTGGGCGGCGAATTCTAACACCGCCACGTGAGTCCTGATAATCTCTTGGTATGAAAACCCGATACGCTGCTGTACCCGCCTTCATCACCAAAGACGGCTCCGAGATCCGCGAGCTGATGCACCCGTCCACCCATGACAGTCGTGCCCAAAGCCTCGCCGAGGCCATCGTGGCGCCCGGTGCCACGACCCGCCTGCACCGGCATCGCCAGACCGAGGAGCTGTATCACATCACCGCCGGCCGCGGTCGCATGACCCTGGGTGTGGAAAGTTTTGATGTCGGCCCCGGCGACAGCCTCTGCATCCCGCCCGGCACGTCCCACTGCATCGCGAATACCGGCACCGAACCACTGCACATATTGTGCTGCTGCGCGCCAGCCTATGCGCACGACGATACCGAACTGCTGTAATGCTCATCCTGTTCAACAAGCCGTTCAATGTCCTGAGCCAGTTCACCGACAAGGAAGGCCGGCACACGCTCGCCGAATTCATTTCGGTGTCGAAGGTGCGCGCCGCCGGGCGGCTCGACTACGACAGCGAAGGCCTGTTGCTGCTCACTGACGACGGCGCCTTGCAAACCCGTATTGCCGAACCGAAACACAAACTGCCCAAGACTTACTGGGTGCAGGTGGAAGGCGTACCAAGCACAGAGGCTTTGAAAAAATTGCGCGACGGTGTGCCGCTCAACGATGGCCTTACGCTCCCTGCCGAAGTTCGCCTCATTCCGGAACCTGGCCTGTGGCCGCGTGATCCGCCGATCCGCTTCCGCAAGGATATTCCGACCGCCTGGATCGAGCTCATTATCACCGAGGGCCGCAACCGCCAGGTGCGGCGCATGACCGCGGCCGTCGGTTACCCGACCTTGCGTCTGGTGCGCGTGGCGGTCGGGCCATATCGGCTGGATGGGATCGAACCCGGCGAATGGCGCGAGGCCGACGCTGCGCTGATACAATTCGCGCATGATCTGGAAACCGAACGTGGTGGTGGCGGCGATCGTCGAACGCGACGGAAAATTCCTGCTGGTCGAGGAGGAAGCCGACGGTCAGGTCGTGCTCAACCAACCCGCCGGCCATCTCGATGAGGGCGAGACCCTGCTCGATGCCGTGATCCGCGAAACCCTCGAAGAAACCGCCTGGCACATCGAACCCGTGGCCCTGCTCGGGGTGTACCGCTGGCTGCACCCGGCCAAATCCGTGACCTACCTGCGCTTCGCTTTCATTGCGCACGCGCTGCACGAAGAACACGGACGCGCACTCGATCACGGTTGTCTGCGCGCGCTGTGGCTGACGCCAGAGGAAATCCGCACCGAGCGCGCCCGCCACCGCAGCCCGCAGGTGGAGCGCTGCCTCGATGATTATCTGGCCGGCACCTGCTATCCGCTCGATCTGCTCAAGGAGTACGCGCCCGGTCCGGCGCGCTGACCATGGCGCGCGTGGTGGTCGGGCTCTCCGGCGGCGTCGATTCGGCGGTCGCGGCGTTGCTGCTAAAGCGTGCCGGCCATGAGGTCACCGGCCTGTTCATGAAAAACTGGGAAGAGGACGACACTGACGCGCACTGCACTGCTGAGGAAGACCTGAAGGAAGTGCGCGCCGTGTGCAAGGTGCTCGGCATTCCGTTCCTGACTGTGAACTTCTCCAGCGAATACTGGGAACGAGTCTTCCAGTACTTTCTCGACGAACACAGATCCGGGCGCACACCCAACCCGGACGTGCTGTGTAACAAGGAAATCAAGTTCAAGGCGTTCCTCGATCATGCCTTGACACTCGGCGCCGACCGGATCGCCACCGGCCACTACGCGCAGGTGCGCGAAACTGGCGGGCATTACGAGTTGCTCAAGGGCGCCGATCCCGCCAAGGACCAGACCTATTTTCTCTACACGCTCGGCCAAGCCGAGCTTTCCCGGACACTGTTCCCGATCGGTCATCTCGCCAAGACCGAGGTGCGCGCCCTGGCGCGTGCCGCCGGCCTGCCCAATCATGACCGCAAGGATTCGACCGGTATCTGTTTTATCGGTGAGCGCGACTTCCGCGATTTCCTGAAACGCTACCTGCCGGCACAGCCGGGCGAGATGCGCACGCTCGCCGGCGACTACAAGGGCCGGCACGAAGGCGCCATGTACTACACCATCGGCCAGCGCCAGGGCCTCGGCATTGGCGGCGCCGGCGAGGCCTGGTATGTCGTGGACAAGGATATCGAGCAGAACATCCTCTATGTCGAGCAGGGCGAGCATCACCCGGCGCTCTACAGCCAGGCCCTGCTGGCCAGCCAGCTGCACTGGGTAGCGGGTGCGCCACCTGCCCTGCCACATGCCTGCAGCGCCAAGGTGCGCTATCGTCAGACCGACCAGGAATGCTCGATTGGGGAAATTACGTCTGGCACCACGCAGGTCGCCTTTGCTTCGCCGCAGCGCGCCGTCACCCCCGGCCAATCCGTGGTTTTTTACGACGGCGCGGTCTGTCTCGGCGGCGGTGTCATCGATCGGCGCCTGAATGGCTCCGCCATGTCTGATAGAATACCGGCCTGATCCCGGCATCCTTTAACAGTTTGCGTCAGGAATAACATGAACAAGACGCCCGACAACCTGGCCCTGTCCCCGCTCACCGCCCTGTCACCGCTCGACGGCCGTTACGAGAAGAAAATCGCACCGCTGCGCGCGCTGTTCAGCGAATACGGGCTGATCCGTTTTCGCGTGCAGGTCGAGATTCGCTGGCTGCTGGCGCTCTCGATCTGGACGGAGCTGAAAGAAGTGCCGACGTTCTCGCCCATGACACGCGCGGCACTGGAGACAATCGTGGACAGCTTCAGCGAGGCTGATGCGCGGCGCGTGAAGGAGATCGAGGCCACCACCAATCACGACGTAAAAGCCGTTGAGTATTTTCTGAAGGAAAAAACCCTCGCCAATGCCGAGGTCGCCAAGGTCGGCGAATTCTTCCACTTCGCCTGCACCTCCGAGGACATCAACAATCTGTCGCACGGACTGATGCTGCGGGATGGACGCGATGACATCCTGCTGCCGGCGATGGATAATCTGATCGCGGCGATCGAGGCCCTGGCGGTAAAGTTTGCCGATCAGCCGATGCTGGCGCGCACCCACGGCCAGCCGGCCTCGCCCACCACGCTCGGCAAGGAAATGGCGAACCTGGGCTACCGGCTCACGCGCCAACGCGCGCAGGTCGCGGCCGTGACCCTGCCCGGAAAAATGAACGGCGCGGTCGGCAACTACAACGCGCATCTCGTCGCCTATCCGGAACTCGACTGGGAAGGTTGCGCGCGCGACTTCGTCACCGGGCTGGGTCTCGCCTGGAACCCGTACACCACGCAGATCGAGCCGCATGACGGCATGGCCGAATTGTTCCATGCTGTTTCCCGCTTCAACACCATCCTGCTCGATTTCAATCGCGACCTGTGGGGCTACATCTCGCTCGGTTACTTCCGGCAGAAGGTGAAAGACGGCGAGGTTGGCTCCTCGACCATGCCGCACAAGGTGAACCCAATCGACTTCGAAAACAGCGAGGGCAATCTCGGTCTCGCCAACGCGCTGTTCGAGCATCTCGCCGCCAAACTGCCGGTGTCACGCTTCCAGCGCGATCTCACCGACTCGACGGTACTGCGCAATCTGGGCGTGGCGTTCGGCTACTCGCTGCTCGCCTACGACTCCTGCCTGCGCGGCATCGGCAAGCTCGAGGTGGATAGCGCGCGCCTGCAGGCCGATCTCGATAACAACTGGGAGGTGCTGGCCGAACCCATCCAGACGGTGATGCGGCGCTATGGCATCGAAAATCCGTACGAGAAACTCAAGGAGCTGACGCGCGGCAAAAGCGGCATCACGCGTGAATCCCTGCAGGTCTTCATCCAGAAGCTGGGCATTCCCGATGAGGCCAAGGCGCGGCTGCTGGCCCTCACGCCCGCCAGTTACACGGGCAATGCCGCGCTGCAGGCACGTGCGCTTCCGGAGCGGAAATAAATAAGCCGCCTGCCCGGGATGCGCCCGGGCAGGCGGCTATATGCCCTGCTTGTGTTCAGGCGTGCCGGCGGCGCGCCGCAGAAGCCACGCGTCGCGGCTTTTTCTGCTCCTGCAGGTCGATGCGCGCTTCGGTCAGAAACAGCACCGCGCAGGCGCCCAAGTCCACCAGCAGACTGATCACGGTGATCGGGGCCAGCGGCATCGCCTTGGCAATAAAGATCAAGTAGGCGGAGGTGAATCCCACAACCGCCAAACCGGCCGCCGCCGCACGCACAATCTCGCGCTCCGGATCGTAGGCGGCGATCACGAACATGATCATCATGCCGATCATGGCGGCGCCGAACATGGCGGTGGTGACCGGATCGTACGGCCCGTGACTGATAAGACCGTGGCTTGCCCCGGGTGCCAGTACCAGCGACAGGCCCCATCCCATATATAACGCGGCGGCGATCAACAGCGTGAATCGAATCTGCGATTCCATGTAACACCTCCTTGAGTGGGTGGAACGACGCTATACTTTGTTCTCAAGCAACGGACTAAGTCTAGTCTTTTACTCGGGATAGCGGACGCTCACCACAAAACCCATGAGTGACCATCACCCATCCGACACACCGACAAAGGAACACCGCCACCTCACGACCCGCGATGACTTGCGTGTCGCGGCTGTGGACCTGATCGCCCACGCGCGCCGCGAGATCGTGATCTGCAGCCCGGCGCTCGATCCGGCGCTCATTAACCGCGCTAGCCTGGCCGAGGCACTCGGTCATTTCATTGCGCGCCAGGCGCGCTGCCGGGCACGCATCGTGGTGGAGGACACTGAGCACATGCTGCTGAGCAGTGTCCGTCTGGTCGAGCTGACGCGACGCTTCTCGGACATGATTCTGATTCAGCGTCTGGGCGAAGCGCACCACGGTCTGACCGAAATGTTCATCGTGGCGGATAACGAGAGCTGCCTCTATCAACAAGACGTTGCCACCATCGACGCCACGCTCGACGCGCATACCCCGCATCTCGCCATCCCGCTCGCGCGGCGCTTCGAGGACATCTGGGCGGCGAGCGAACCTGTGCCGGGACTGCACGGCTTCCGCTTATGAATGCGCGCATGCACCAGTCCGGTTCAATACTCCTGCTTGCACTGTTCGCCGCCATGCTGCTGGCCACCGGCTGCGCCAGCACGCCGGTGGCCGATACACCGGGCGGCGCGCGCCACCAAGAGGCCTCGGAAGTCGCGGCCTCCATGATCGGCAAACCGTATCGCTACGGCGGCAATACACCGCAGGGTTTCGACTGCAGCGGGCTTGTTTACTTCAGCTTTAAACGCGCTGGCATGGACGTGCCACGCAGCACCGAAACACAGCGCGACAGGAGCCGCAAGGTACCCGCAACACGTCTGGCCCGTGGCGACCTGCTGTTCTTTAACCAGGAAGGAAAATACTCCTCGCATGTCGGCATCTATCTCGGCGGCAATCGCTTCGTGCATGCGCCATCGAGCGGCAAGCACGTACGCGTGGACAACCTCAACGACACTTATTGGCAAAAACATCTGGTTGACACGCGTCGCTTCTGACGAGGAAACAGTAAATGAAATTGATTACCCGGCAATTCCTGTTCACAGTTTTTGCAAGTATGTTCTGGATTGCAGCAGCACCCTTGTCTCAGGCTGCCGATATGGAGCTGCGCGTCATCCCACTGAAACACCGCTTGGCCGACGAAGTAATGCCGGTAGTGCGCCCGCTGCTCTCAACGGGCGAAAGCGTGAGTGGTCTGGATTCGCGCCTGATCGTGCGCGCCGCGCCACAAACCTTTGCACAGATAGAGCGAATGCTGGCAGAAATCGATACGCCACGCCGCAATCTGCGTATCAGCGTGCGTCATGCCGGGGAGAGTGAACGCGCGCAGAACAGTCAGGGAGTCTCGGGCGACGCGCGCCACGGCAACACGCGCATTGTCGTGACCAACAGCACCCGCAGCACGGGCGGCGTGAACGTCGGGCGCACCGGCCCGGATGGGAACCTGCAATTGCGCAGCGAGCGCCGCGTCACCACCAAGCGTGATACCTCGACACAGGACCTCACGGTGCTGGACGGTGGGCGCGCCTTTCTGCGTGTTGGGGAATCCATACCGCAGGTGCAGCCGTTCCTGGCGCTGGCTGGAACCCGCGTGACCGTGCTGGCCGGAATCCAGTATTACGACGTGACGACCGGATTTGAGGTGGAACCGCGCGTCCTGGGGGAGCGGATACAGCTCGCCGTAACACCGCGGCTGGCATTTCGCAGCAGTCAGGGCGCGCAGACCGTCAACTTTCAGGAACTGCGTACGGTGGTGGCGGTGAAGCCCGGTGAGTGGGTGGATCTGGGAGGAGCCGTGGAATCCGCCAACGAGGTAACCCGGCAGATTCTCAGTACCCGCCGAAATACTGACAACGAAGACTCACGTTTTCTGGTCCGGGTTGACTTCCAGTAGGCCGGTCAAGCTGCGATCACTCCTAGGCGGCGTACAACATTTCGATCAAGTTGCGCACTGAACTGGCATCCGTGTGTTGCAAGCGCACGCCGACACCCTCTTCCGTACAGCGCATCACCTGCGCGGTGAACCGCTGCGGCACGCCGCCAGCCACTGGAACACTGAAGGCCAGATCCAGCAGCACCTGATCAGGAAGAAAGTGCCCGCCGGTTGCCACAAATGCGCCTTCCGGACTGAGATCGCGCACTTGGCATTCCGGCAACATGAGCGCGTTGTAGTAGAGCACCGCCCCGAGCGAAACCGGGATTCGGCGAGTGGCGCGGCGCTCTGGATGTATGCTTTGACCGGTCATCGTGTTCCCCTGCAAAATATCCCATGCCCTGATGACCGTTATCTAAACGCATTCGCATCCAGCCTGCAAGAACAGAGTGTGTTCTGACATCCATTCATTTTGGAATAAATACCACCGCCATACCGTCGCCGGTAACGCGTACCACCCGCGCCCGGACCACGGGCGGCGTCTCGCCGTTCACGGGTCCAGAGATACGAACTTCAAGCTCCGTACCAATGGGAAGGCATGCCTTGCCGTTACACTCCAGAAACACGCCACTATTGCTCATGTCGATCGTACGCAGGACACGTTTGCGCTTCTTCCAGAATCCGGGAATCATAACCTCCACTTCGACTGTGATCGGGTAACGCTCGTCGCGGCGATTTTCTTTCATTCTCTAATGCCCTGACAGGACTTGTTGGTGCCTAGTAGTATAGCCGCCATGCTGGCCCTGTTCCGCCTGGCCCGTGACAGGCTATAGTCGCCCGCATGAACGCCCGCCTCTACGGACTGCTGACGCAGCTGCTGTCCCGTCCCACTGCACCGTTCCGCGAGCAGCATGTGGCACGTTTCGTCCAATCTATCCTCCAGCGCGCATGCATTCCGCATTTCTCCGATCCGGCCGGAAACATTGTCATCGGCTGTGCCACATCCGCAGCCTATCGTGCGCTCTTGCGCCAGCCGGGCAAAGAGCCAGTTCGGATGTACATCGCGCACATGGATCACCCTGGCTTCCATGGTCTGCGCTGGCTGTCGCCCCGGCGGCTATTGGCAAAGTGGCATGGTGGCTCGCCGGTGAAGCATTTGCGCGGCAGCCGCGTGTGGCTGGCTGACGACAAGGGGATCGTCGCGGACGGACAAATAGCACGCGCCACGCTCCTGCCGTCGCGCCACGCGATCGACACCGCGGAAATACTGCTTGAGCGACCGTTGTCCGAACTACAGGCGGCCGCATCCCTCTACGGCGGCTTCCGCTTCCGTGCGCCGGTCTGGCGCGCGGGCAAGCGCCTTTACACCCGGGTTGCCGACGATTTGATCGGTGTGTTTGCGATGCTGGCGACGGCACTCGCCCTCTATTCCGGAAAGCGCCGCACGCAGCCGCCCTTTATCGGACTGCTCACGCGCGCTGAAGAGGTGGGCTTCGTCGGCGCCATCGCGCACTTCGAGCTCAACTGGCGGGAAAACGCGCGCCGGTCAATTGTGGCCATCAGTCTGGAAACTTCACGCACCCTGCCGAACGCACTCATCGGCAAGGGGCCGGTGGTGCGGCTCGGCGACCGGCGTACGGTGTTCGATCCCGGCTACCTGCACATCCTCTCGGAAATTGCCGAACAGGAACTGCCAAGCCGGCACCAGCGGCGCGTCATGGACGGCGGTACCTGCGAGGCCACCGCGGCCATCGCCTGGGGGCTGCCCGCCATCGGCATCTCCGTGCCGCTCGGCAACTACCATAATCAGGGCTTCGAAGGCGGCCCGGACTGCGCCGGCAAGTCAGGTCCGGCTCCGGAGTTCGTGCATCTCGACGACATCGACGGGCTGCTGAAGTTGTGCCGTGGGTTGATGCAGCCGGGCCTGTCGTGGGCGGACCCCTGGAAAGAACAGCGCCGCAGGTTCCGATCGAATCTGCGGCGCTACAAGATACTTGTCAGATGAGACTCAACGCGAAAACGCGTAATGATACCGTGCGACTTCGTTGAAGCCTTTGCGTCCCTGTGCCTCCGCGTTGAGTTGTTCTTTAAAATCTTCCGGCTACGGCACGCGTGGCGGCGTGCCGAAAGTATGGTACGGCGCCGGTGACGGCACGGTCCACTCCAGCCCTTCGGCTCCTTCCCAAGACTTGGCTTCCGCCCTGCGGCCGCCGCGCACCGTCTGGAACACGACGTAAAAGAAAACCAGTTGCGCACCGATCACCAGAAACGATCCAACCGTGGACCAGCGGTTGAAATCGGTGAACTGCAGCGCGTAGTCCGGGATGCGGCGCGGCATGCCGGCCAGCCCGAGGAAGTGTTGCGGGAAAAAAGTCAGATGGAAGCCGATGGTGGTCAGCCAGAAGTGCCACTTGCCGAGCACCTCGTCATACATGTGGCCGGTCCACTTTGGCAACCAGTAGTACACCGCGCCAAATATGGCCAACACCGATCCGCCGATGATGGTGTAGTGGAAATGCGCCACCACGAAATAGGTGTCATGGTACTGGAAATCGGCGGGCGTGATCGAGAGCATGAGGCCGGTAAAGCCGCCCAGCGTGAAGGTGATAACCCCACCGAGCGCCCACAGCATCGGCGTCTCAAAAGTCATCGAGCCCCTCCACATGGTCGCCACCCAGTTGAACACCTTCACGCCGGTCGGTACCGCGATCATCATGGTGGCATACATGAAGAACAGCTCGCCGGCGAGCGGCATGCCGGTCGTGTACATATGATGCGCCCAGACAATGAACGACAGGAACGCGATCGTCGCCGTCGCGTATACCATCGAGGTGTAACCGAACAGCGGCTTGCGCGCGAAGGTCGGGATGATCTGCGAGAACACCCCGAACGCCGGCAGCACCAGGATGTACACCTCCGGGTGGCCGAAGAACCAGAACACGTGCTGGAACATCACCGGATCGCCGCCGCCGGCGGCGTCGAAGAAGTGCGTGCCGAAATGACGGTCGGTGAGCAGCATGGTGACGCCGCCGGCGAGCACCGGGATCGCCGCGAGCAGCAGAAACGCGGTGATCAGCCACGACCACACGAACATCGGCATCTTCATGAGCGTCATGCCCGGCGCGCGCATGTTGATGATGGTGGCGATGATGTTGATCGAGCCGAGAATCGAGGACATGCCAAGCAGGTGCACCGACAGGATGGTAAAGTCCATGCCCATGCCGGCTTGCACCGAGAGCGGCGGGTAGAGCGTCCAGCCGCCGGCTGGCCCGCCGCCCGGAACGAACAGCGAGATGACGAGCAGAGCCGCGGCCGGCGGCAGCAGCCAGAAGCTCCAGTTGTTGAGGCGCGGCAACGCCATGTCCGGCGCGCCGATCATCAGCGGGATCTGCCAGTTGGCCAGCCCGGTGAAGGCCGGCATGACGAAACCGAATACCATGACCAGTGCGTGCACGGTGGTCATCTGGTTGAAGAAATGCGGGTCCACCACCTGCAAGCCCGGTTGCCAGAGCTCGGCGCGGATCACGAGCGACATGAGGCCGCCGACGATCGCCATGAGAAAGGCGAATATCAGATACAGCGTGCCGATATCCTTGTGGTTGGTAGTAAACAGCCAGCGACTGAGGCCGTGCGGGTGTTCGTCGTGATGAACAGCGGTAGACATGTTGCTCCTCCTCCGGTTAGAAAATGACTATTTTTGTGCAGGCTTGCTTTCCTTATAATTGCTTTGGATTAATTCGGTTTGGTCGCCAGCCAATCGGTAATTCCGGCAGCGTGGTCGCCGGGACCGAGAACCCGGCGCAGACGCTGCGCCAGCTCCGTGCGCTGGTCTTCGTTGAGGCTGGCACCAATCTCGACTTCCCGGCCATGCGAACGTATCACCAAGCGTGGCGGATACCAGCCGTCGCGCACCGGCTCAAGCGCCACGCGCGCCCAGTAGCGCTGAAATTCATGCCGGCACTCGGATTTTCCGCAGTGCTGGACGATGTGCAGACGGTCATCTTCGAATGCAAGCACCTCGCAATCTCGCGCGCGCCGGCACATGCGGCAGAACACCGCGCCAACAACGATAAGCTCCAGGCCGAGGAAAGGTACTACTGGCCAGGCACCACCGACTGCAAGCAGGAAACCGATGAGCGAGACGGACAGCGCAAGACCGAGAAAAATACAGAGCGCGGCCCGTGCCGACAGGGAAGCATTTCCCCGGAGAACAATACGGGCCGGTTCATCTTGCGACACACACTGTGGATGGGACAATTCCAAGCGCCCTCCTCTACGTATCCGCCGACTGCGGGGAAATTAATCCCGCAAAAACTGCATGGATAGTAACAAGGACCGATTGACCCAATACTGACGACCGTCACTAAACATATAACAGTTTATTGACGGACGTCATGATTCAGGGGTGACGAACAAACTGAATATGTTGCGGGCTCAGACGGACAAGTCCTGACTGCCCGTCAATTTGGCCAAACGTGCAGGATTTGTCACCCAAAAACGGCGTGCCTGGAATCGCAGCATCCCCTCGTTCGCAAAGCGCGTGAACAGCCGACTCACAGTCTCCTTGGCGAGGCCGAGATAATTGCCGATGTCACTGCGCGACATGCTGAGACACACCTCTTCAGGACGCAGGCCACGTTGCTCGAGACGCTGTGCGACAGTGCCAAGATAAACGGCGAGGCGGGCCGATGCGCTTTTCTGGCCAAGAAACGTCGACAACACGTCTTGGTTGTGCGCCAACTCATCACTCATCAACCGGACGAGTGTGCGCTGCACTGCCGGTACACGCTCTGCGATTTCTTCGAGACGCAGGAAGGAAATCTCGCAGACCACGGTCGGTTCCAATGCCACGGCATCGCAGCGATGTTCATGAGTGCCGAGCGCGCCCATACCAAGCAAATCGCCGCAGAACTGAAAGCCGGTGACCTGCGCGCCGCCATCCGCGCTGAGCGCGGATGTACGAGTGGAACCGCTACAGATCGCACACAGGGAATGGCACGGCTCGCCCATGCGGAACACATAACCGCCGCGACGAATGGTGCGCCGGTTGCGGAGAATGCGCGTCGAGGGAAGAACCTCTGCGCCGTGCTCGGCCGGGCGACAAAGCGGACGCAAATCACAGAGCGTGCAGGCGGGAAAGGCGGTATGACGGGATGGCTCGGTCATCGGGGCACATGACGTTGCGACTTACACATAATGATGCTCCGCGCCTGAACCTGTGTGTACAGGCCTGTCGGCCAATACTATGTAATTATTCTGAACACTGTAAAGGAGAAACAGTGTCCGCGAAATAGCGGAAAAAATCCCCGTTCGGTACGGTAAACATCAGATCAAGACGTTGCCGCGGCAACCAAGGGCTTGTGCCCACGCGCAAACAGCACCGGCACATCCAGCCATAATCCGTCTGCAGTAACCAGGGCCGCTACCTCCGCAAGATGCTCTGTGCGAAGCCGCTCGCGCTGCGCGGCCGGCACCTGCTCGACCAGCAACCGCCGTGCGCTGTGCCAGACCACCTCCCACCATTCCTGCGCGTCGCGCAGGTGGTAGCCGATCTGTTCCTCTCGCACAACAACATCGACTAGACCGGAGTCCCGCAGGAGCGCAGTCAATGGTTCATGCCTGCTCACCTGTCCCCATGGTGCAGATACGTCCTGGTTGCCGCTAGCCAGCGCGATGCGCTGCAACAACATATCCAATTGTGGCTGAAACGCCTGTGTCGCAAAGACCGTCAGATTAATGCTGCCGCCAGACGCGTAACGCGCATCCACTCGCGTATGGCCGCGCGTGGGTCCGACAACCAATAGAGGCCGAGGGAACAGGCAGTATGCTGAAAATAATCGCGCCGGAAATCGAGACGTGCCGCATCCATGCAGTGCACATCGATATTCGTGACGCCAAATTTGCTGCTCTTCGCTTCGAGACGGGTAAGCAAACTCTCGGCCGTGTCGATCGCCGTCACGCGGCCGTCCGGACCAATCGCTTGTGATGCCGCGAATGCCAACGCCCCGGTTCCGGTGAACACATCCAGTAATTTGTCGCCTGGCGCAAGTTGCAGGTGCGCCGTGAGCCGGTCCGCACAGAAGACCGAGTATCGCGACGCCTCGCGATCGGCGCCCTCGGCGATGGCATTGCGCAGCGGCACCCGGCGCTCAATATTCCCACCACCTGGCACCTGCATGTTTTTCATGTCTCAACATCCCCGAGTTGCCGAAATTATACCCGCCGCACGAAAAACGACCCGGATGCCGGGGCCAGATAGCTTGATTTGCCGCTTGTCGGACTACCGAAACCAGCCATCGTTACCACCCCCAGGCGAAGTGAATTGCTCTGCTATGATTTTCCAGAGAGAAATGTCGGTGTCACGGATATATCCCAGGGAACGACTAAGGTATTGTTTAGAGACGCATCATGAGCATTTCGTTGAGCATATTCCAGAAAACTTGCCCAGGCTGCGCAACCAGCGTGGCGACCAGCGCTACTCGCTGTGACTGCGGGCACAGCTTCGAATCCGTCGCCAACAACCTTTCCCCGCTGGAAGCCACGCTGAGAGATGAAGAGCTTTACGAAGGCTATCTTTCAGCGCGCGCTGAACAAGCGCGTCAGGCGGCACGTGCGGCTGAGGATGCACTTTCTGTTGACGCGGGCAATGGTGATTTGTTTTCAGCCTGTGCGCTGGCAAAGGAAGTCGCGAAATCGATAGATAACGACCTTGTGGAACAGCGGGGCAAGATTGCGGCTATGCGAAAGGCACTGGCCAAATTGGAACCGGTTGAGCTGGTTGTCCTTGATCCGCCAGCCGCCAAGCCTTCCACCGTCGCTGAAAAATCAATATCGCAGCCGTCGTCAGCGCCTTTGGCCCCGGTACGCCCATCACCAACTGCCGCCGTTACCCCGGCTCCGCTGGCCATGAAAGAAGTGCTTCCGGCCGCTACGCCCGCCAAACCCGTTTCTGCATCAATCTGGCATGTAGCCACATCCCAGAAGGCCGCTGGCGTACTGTCTGCCCTCAAAAATGCCAAGGCCCGGGAGGCCATCGCCCGCGCTCAGCAGAAGCTGGCGGACGAAGCGGAACAAGCGTCCGTGCCGGCAAATACCAGCACTCAAGGCGCGCCCGTGCCTCCTGCCTTCCGAAAGGTGCAGGCCTCCAGAGCAGACAAGATCATGGAGGCGCGCAAGACGACTGATGGCAAGGAGTGTCCGAATTGCACGTCGAGCGTCCCGTTCAACACCACTCGCTGCCAGTGCGGCTTTGCCTTCGTCTCCGGCGGCACGGAATTACCCTCACTTACGCTTTGCACAGGCGATTTCACTGCCCTGCGCAACAGCTTCAAACTTAACCTGCGTTAAAAGCAGCTTACTGCGTTCCTGGGATCAGGGGCAGGGACCTTTGGCGCGGCTCAAGCATGCGGCACGCCTGATTTTCTTGAGCGGATAGCGTCCGATCGCCGTCACCCGGTCGTTCTGGAATATGACTGGTGTCAGAAAATTTTCTGTCACACGTTGCCCCTGGCGTGGAGCACGCGTCAGGTAAAACAACACTTCATGGCTTGTTCCATCCGCGTTAGCGACTGTCTGCTGTTTGTATGGATTGCTCCACTTACCCGATTGATGCCCGTCCATAATTCGCGCCACAGTCTGGCGCGACATGCCCGGGTAGACATTCAAGAGCATTTCATCATTCGCGTCGGTAAAATCGCTCAGGCTCAGCCACTTGCGCACCACCGGAGACGAATCGGCCGGCTCCGAAAATTTTGGCTCCACTTGCGAAGGTGGACTCTGGGGACTGGCAATGGATTCGCTGTGTGGCGGCAATTTCTGCGCCGGTGCCTCTGCGACAGGGCGCGATGTCGTGGCGCAGCCGGCCGCGAGCAACATGAACGAGATAATCAGGATTCTGGGCATTGCTCTCTGCCTGCAGTTCTTCGGTAACTGGAACGAACCAGGCTCCCGCACGACGTGACACATAGGCTGGCAATTAGCGACGGCGCGCACCTGTACGCGACTTGGTGCCGGCCGATTTCTTCGAGGCAGCGCGCCGGCGGTGAGCGCCCGGCTTTTCCTGCTCGAAGGTCTCGCGATAGGCAAGCGATGCCGTGGCACGCGCACGCTCCACCAGTGATTCGATAAAACCTGGCGTCGCGCGCTCGGGACGAGCGCGGGTGCTCTGGCGTTTCACATCCCAGAAGCGCAGCAAGGCCATATTGCAGGCAATGGTCAGGGTTACCGCCAGCGGATCAGCCACGAAGACCAGCATCAAGATTGCGAAAAATACCATGTTGTCCTGTGGCAAATTCAGCATTCGCGCCACATAGGCTATCGGTCCGATGTGCGATTCAAAGCTCAGGCGCTTCCTGCGCAACTCCTGGATGCGCGGTTCTAGGAGCGTTCCGCGATCACGTATCTCTGACAGCTCGTCGCCAAACTCGCGCGACAGCCGCACTTTGCCCTGCACCTGCTCACTTGGCAGTTGCTCGATTTGGCGATTGATAATCGACTCACGCTGCTTCTTCTCGCCGAATTCACGCTCGAGATCGTTGAGTTCCAGGGTGATGAGCCGGTATTCCTCGGCGGTTTTCTGGTAGCCCTGACTCAAAAAGCCGAAGATACCCACTGAAGTGATGAACATCAGTGTCGCGAGAAACCCGATCAGAAGCGCACGGAAACCGTCGGAGACCAGCATCCAGTAGCGATAAAGATAGGTCGCCACGCCAACTTTGCCGGCCTCCAGGGTGATACCCATGATCAGCGCCGGCACGTAGTTGTAGGCAAACATGCTGGCAATGCCGATGACCGAAAAATACGCGGCGGTGAGCACCAGCGATGCAGTCACCGAAATGAGAAAGATCATGTACATGTGGTGCTCCCGATATGATGCCGAATTTGGCAGGCACGAACCCGTTGTGCCCTTCGCGACCCGACACGGTCGCCGCGATCGCATTTTTCATCCTGATGCGACGTCTACCTAACTGAGAGCAAGAACCATGCCTCAATGGAATATAGTTCAGGAACAAAAGGTTGCAACATGGATATGCATGGTCCGTCAATATCCTGGCGTGTTTGCTCCGGATAAGCGTCAGACACAGACAGATCGATGAGATACAGAAACAGCGCCCTACTTGACCTCAGAACATGAATAACATGTTGAATTCGCTACCTACTTTCACCTGTCAGGCGATGGTGGCGCGTGGAGGAAGGGGCCGCTCTGCGCTATAATTCGCATCAGGCACTTCATTTGAGCAGGCCTTTTCAAGGGGCCGACAGGAACAGACGCCATGGCGGGCAAGCATCACACAGACACGCTCAGCGGGTTCACGCTGACGATGCGGGATTTTCCGGATTTTTACGCACGCATCGTGGCGCTGCGCTTTCCAATCAGCGTGGCCGAAGTGCTTGAACTGCGTGACCTCATCAACCACAGCGCGGATGTGCATGAGGAGCCGGCAGATATCCCGCAAAATCGCGAATTCCGCGAATCCCTGGAAAGTGCCATTCACTCTTTTGGCATTGAGAACCGTCAGCACGGCGAGCGCCTGCTCCGGGTTCTCGGCATGCTGCGCAACATGCATTACCAGCACACCGTCGCCTCACGCGACACCGAACAGCGTCTGCGCCAACAACAGGCCGACAATCGGACCGCTCGCCGCCACAGTCTGCGTAACGGAGTGCTGGCGTTACTCACATTGCTGGGAACCGGTCTGGCCTGGTTCTCCCTGGAAGGAGCCAGCTGGCTACTGAAACTCCTGCCACTAACCGCGGCGGTTGTCGCGCTCGGCTATTTCCATGCTCTGCCGCTGCTCGACCGGGAGATGGAACGGCTGACGCGCGACCTCAATGACGTGCTGCGCAAGCGCGTGGACTCGCTCAACTGGCGTACCCTGATCCACAAGCTGGCGTTGCTGCTCGGATACAAGCAGATCCAGGGCATCGATGTGTTCCGGCACGAGCAAACCGACTCGGGGAGCAGCGGTTCCACACTGCTGCACTGACAGTTCAGGTGCGCTTAACGCGCAGCCGGTTCGGGACGCCAATTCTCAATTCGAGTCGGGGTCTTGAGCTCATACCCCACGTAACTCGTCACCACCATGGCCGCGAGCCACAGCGCGCAGATTACGGCAATGACAGCGGTCCAGAATAGTTCCCCTCTCCGCTCCTCGGCAGTTCCCGGTGGTTTCTGCTTCACTCGTCGGTCACGCATCCGTCGCTCGCGTTCTTGACGTTCTTGATGTACTTGTAGAGCGTGCCACGCGTCGCCTTGTAGGGCGGCATTTTCCACGCCGCCTTGCGCTTGGCCATCTCGCCATCGCTCACCGCCACGCTCAGCTCGTTCCGGTCGGCATCGATAGTGATCACATCACCGTTCTGAACCAGCGCCAGCGGCCCGCCCTCCTGCGCCTCCGGCACCACGTGCCCAATAATGAAGCCGTGTGAACCGCCGGAGAAGCGTCCGTCGGTCATGAGTGCTACGTCCTTGCCGAGGCCCGCACCCATGATCGCCGAGGTCGGCGTGAGCATCTCCGGCATCCCCGGGCCGCCCTTCGGGCCTTCGTAGCGGATCACCACCACGTCACCCTTTTTGATTTCCTTGCGCTCCAGGGCATGCAGCATGTCTTCTTCCGAATCGTAAACGCGCGCCGGGCCGACAAAGCGCAGGCCTTCCTTGCCGGTGATTTTGGCCACCGCCCCGCCGGGTGCAAGATTGCCCTTGAGGATCTGGATATGCCCGCTCGCCTTGATCGGTTTCTCGATCGGCAGGAACACATCCTGTCCGGCCTTGAGGCCCGGCAGATCCTTCAGGTTCTCGGTAATGGTCTTGCCAGTCACCGTGAGACAGGAGCCATCCATCAGGCCCTTTTCCAGCAGGTATTTCATTACCGCCGGGATGCCACCGACATTGTGCAGGTCCTCCATGACGTACTTGCCGGAGGGCTTGAGATCGGCGAGGAACGGCACACGGTTACTCACCTTCTGGAAGTCGTCGATGGTGAGCGGCACATCCACGGCACGTGCCATGGCGATGAGATGCAGCACCGCGTTGGTCGAGCCGCCCAGCGCCATCACGATCACCATGGCATTCTCGAATGCCGCGCGCGTCATGATGTCGCGCGGCTTGATGTCCTTCTCCAGCAGATTTTTTATCGCCACGCCGGCACTCAGACACTCAGCGATCTTGCCCGGATCGACCGCCGGTGTGGACGAACTGTACGGCAACGACATGCCGAGCGCCTCGATGGCGCTGGCCATGGTGTTGGCGGTATACATGCCGCCACAAGCGCCCGCCCCCGGGCAGGAATGGTGCACGATGTCCTGGCGGGTGGGCTCGTCAATTTTGCCGGCAATGAATTCGCCGTAACTCTGAAACGCCGAGACGATATCGAGCGTATGGCCGTGCGAATGTCCCGGCTTGATGGTGCCGCCATAGATCATGAGCGCAGGACGGTTGAGCCGGCCCATGGCAATCAGGCAGCCAGGCATGTTCTTGTCGCAGCCGGGGATGGTAACCAGCGCGTCGTACCACTGCGCGCCCATGACGGTCTCGATCGAGTCGGCGATGATGTCGCGTGACTGCAGCGAGTACGACATGCCGTCGGTGCCCATGGAGATGCCGTCCGACACGCCGATGGTGTTGAAGCGCAGGCCGACCAGATCTGCCGCCAGCACGCCTTCCTTCACCTTGGCGGCGAGGTCATTGAGGTGCATGTTGCAGGTGTTGCCTTCCCACCACACCGAGGCGATGCCAACCTCGGGCTTGGCCATATCGACGTCGGTGAGGCCCGTGCCGTATAGCATGGCCTGCGAGGCGCCCTGCGACTTGGGTTCGGTGATGCGGGAACTAAACCGGTTCAGCTTGCGGGTCATGACTTTCCTCAATACAGCCTGATTGGAACCGTCGATTTTACTCTAACCCGGGCACCGGCTTAAACCGGCGTTATAACCACTTCTTGCGCCGGAAATAGAAGTACAAAGCAACACCAATGATGGTCATGCCCAACATCACCACTGGGTAGCCCCAGCGCCACTCAAGCTCCGGCATATAGCGGAAGTTCATCCCATAAACACCGACAATGAAGGTCAGCGGGATAAAAATGGTCGAGATGACCGTCAAGACTTTCATGACCTCATTCAGGCGCGTGGTGAGCAGCGACAAGTTGTTCTCCAGCATGCCGGACAGTACATCGCGATAGGTCTCAACGGTGTCGATAACCTCGATAGTGTGATCATAAACATCCTTGAGGTACACGCCGGTGGACTCCCGTATAAGGGACGATTCGGCACGCTGCAAAGTGTTGATCATCTCGCGCAGCGGCCAGACCGCCTTGCGTAACCAGATCATTTCACGCTTGAGGAGATGAATGGTGCGAGACACTTCACGAGCGCGGTTCGTCAGCATACGCTCGTCAAGCTCTTCAATCCTTTCGCCGAGTTTCTCAAGCAGCACGAAATAGCCATCGACGATCGCATCGATCTGTAAATACACCAGATAATCCGCTCCTTCACGACGCAACCGCCCCTTGGCAGCACGCAGACGCTCGCGGATCGGACTGAAGGCATCGCTCTCAATACCTTCCTGGAACGAGATCACGAAGTTCGGGCCGAGTATCAAGCTGACTTGCTCACCAACCACTTCCTGTGTTGCCGCATGCAGTGACAACATGCGCAACACGACGTAGAGGTACCCACCGTAGTCTTCGACTTTGGGACGCTGGCCGGTGTTGGCAATGTCTTCGAGCACCAGCGGGTGCAGGTCAAATGCCGTGCCAAACTTCTCAAGCAAATCGATCTGGTGCACGCCCTCGACATTGATCCAGGTAACGCCGGGCTGGCTCAGCCAGATCCGGCAAGCCGGGATGTCTTGCACCTCCTCCTCGGCCAGATGCTCACCATCGTAATGCACCAAACTCACGCGCGGCGCACCGGCCTTGCGCTCGCCGATGTGCACGGGCGTGCCCGGCGGCAAGCCCGCCTTGCGGGAACGATTATGGGTCAGTCGGGGCATGCTGGGTTGTAAATCGCCATGGCGCCGCGATGCACACGGCTCAGACGGGATACGCTATCATAGCGTGCATATCCCTGCACCCCGAGGCCGCGTGTATTCCCTGATCCGCCCCCTGCTGTTCGCGCTAGATCCCGAACGCAGCCACGACCTGACACTGGGCCTGTTGCGCACTGCGTACCGATTGCCTGGGACGAGCACGCTGTTGCGCAAGTGTTACGCCGATCGCACCCCGTCCCTGCCGGTTGAGGTCATGGGGCTGCGCTTCCCCAATCCGCTGGGCTTGGCCGCCGGCCTGGACAAGGAGGCGCGCTGTCTCGCGCCGCTGCGCGATTTCGGCTTCGGCTTTCTCGAGCTCGGCACGGTGACGCCACGGCCGCAGCCGGGCAACCCGAAGCCGCGCCTGTTTCGCCTCGCGCGCCACGCGGCCATCATCAATCGCATGGGCTTCAACAGCTCCGGCCTCGATAAATTCCTGGCGAATCTCGCGGCCCAACCGCGCCGCGGTCTTATCGGCATCAACCTCGGCAAGAACAAACTCACCCCGGATGCGCAGGCAATCGATGATTACCTCGCCGGCCTGCGTGCCGTGTATGCGCATGCCGATTACGTGACCCTGAACATCTCCTCGCCCAATACCCCCGGTCTGCGCGCCCTGCAGGACGAAGCGCCGCTCGCCGCCCTGCTCACCGCCCTCAAGCACGAACAGGGGCTCCTGACGCGCACCCACGGCCGCTATGTGCCCATCGCCCTCAAGATCGCACCCGATCTGGACGATAGCGGAATCGATACTATCGCCCGGCTGCTTGCAAAGCACAAAATGGATGCCGTGATCGCCACCAACACCACCATCACGCGGCCCGGCCTCGAACACGAACCACTGGCGTTTGAAACCGGCGGGCTGAGCGGTCAGCCCTTAGGTGAGCTGTCTACGCAGGTGATCCGCCGTTTGTACTCCACGCTGCAGGGACGCATCCCTGTTATCGGTGTGGGCGGTATCGGCAATGCCGACGATGCCTGGGAAAAACTGGTCGCCGGTGCCGATCTTGTCCAGCTCTACACGGCGTTCATTTACCAAGGTCCGGGCGTGGCGCGTGCAATCGTCCGCGGGCTTGCGGAGAAAGTGCGCGCACACGGTGCCGCCAGCCTGACTGACGCGCTGCAGGCCGCGCGTAGCACTTGAAGGTTAACGCTGGCCGGGTTGCATTACTGCCCTGTGTGCACTACATCTGAATCTCAATTGGAATAGACGCCATCCATGCCCAGCGACTTGCCGATGTTTGTCATTGAAGGGATTACCGTGGACGGCAAGGTCTTCCGTCCAAGCGACTGGATCGAACGGCTCATTGACACGGTTTCCTCGTATGGCAGCGACCGGCGCACGCGTCTCGGATCGTACTCCGGACTCGATCGCCGCCGTCAACAGGTGGGCTTTTTAAGCGCGCAAATAATCGAGGGACGGAAGTGCTTGGTGGTGGATGCGCGGCTGCAGGAAGCCAACCCGGCGGCCTTCCATTTCCTGCAGGAATTCATTCAGAGCAATCGCCTGCGCATGCAGGATATGGGCGGCACTACCCCCGTCAACGCCGTATCGTCGGAACGCATCTGAGCGCAATACCGTCTGCCCGGACATGATCACGGCATCCGTTTCGACGGAGTCGGCGACCTGCTCGACTTCAGTGAACCTACGACCCGCGCCAGGCCGGTAATCTTCATTCTGGTTCGACAGCTCTGCAGACGCGCACGCACATGTCTTCCGCATCCGTGGACCACCAGTATCCGAACGTCAGAAATTCAGGCGCGTGTAAGTTGTACCGTTTGTGTAGACAGCACCGCTGCGCTGACTCCTGAACGTCACCTGCGGATACCAGCTTCCGCTCGTGGACGGCAACGTCACCATCACATCGGCGGTCTGGCCTGGCGAAAGGTCGAGCTTGGTGAGCATCTGGGTGCTAGTCAGTTTGTAGCCATCTTTGTTGTGTAATGTAAACGACTGGCTGACTCCAGCGGCGTCCTTGATCTCGAACGTGGTGTTCACCGACTGCACGCCCATCAGCCGGATCGCCACCATCTTGCCGGGTGCGGCTGCGACAGTCTCGGCCGGCGCGGTCTTGCTGCGCCCCTCGTTGCCGTTGATGAGGAAATACTTCGGGTTGTAGTCGGCAAAGGTGGTCGAATCACCGACTGCGCTGTGATAGGCCGGATCAACGCTCGAGTACATCAGGTTCCACTCATAGTCATAGGCCGGGCCACCGCTGTTGATGACATTCGCGAAATTACCGGCATTGTCGACCGCCTTGACGATAACCGGCGCGTACATGCCCATCTCCAGATGCTTCACGGTGTGCACATGGCAATGGTACATGTGCGAGCCGACGTAACGGCTGTCTACGCTGAAGCTGTAATTGTCGCCCAGCACCGTGGCACCGGTTTCCGGCACGCCGTCCTCGGATTGCGAAACATCCAGACCGTGCCAGTGGATGGTGTGGCCGTTGTACGGCGCATTTTCCTGCGGCGCCATCATCACACTAAGCGACACGTTTAATTGCTGGCCGACACCGAGTTCGAGTGTGGGGCCGGAAGGGTAACAACCGCCGCCGCCCATACCACCGCCGCCGCCACCGCCTGCGCACCACACCCAGAAGCGCACGGTCTGACCGTCGCTCATGACCTTATCAAGCGACTTCACCTGGATGCTCACGCCACTGGCTGCGTTCAGCACCGTCGCATTGCCGAGGCGCGCCGCCCCAGCTGCAGTCAGCGGCGCCAGCACCAGCGACAGGCCGGCCAGCGCGGTACCGATATTCATCGAAAGCATTTTGCGATTCATGATTATCCTTCCTCGTTATTGGCCGATCAGCAAGGTCGCGACACCGTTCAGATACACACCGTTCGCGGTCTCCATCTGGGCCGAGTGGATATGCATCGGGTAGATGCCGGTTCTGAGGGTGTACAGCACCATAGCAGTGGTGCCGGCCTGGACGTTGATGGTGTCGCCAGGCTCGGTTTCGGACAGGCGCAGGCCATCGTCGTCGATGACCTGAAAGTGGTTGGCATGGAAGTGCAGCGACTGGTCGAACTGGCCGGCATTGACGATACGTACCAACCCGACTTGACCTGCTGGACCCTGCAAGATGCTGTTCGGGTCGTGCATGGCGTCGAATCCACCCAAGCCATTCATCATGAAATAGTTCGGCTTGTAGGTAGCGGTATTCACGGTCCCGCCGCTGCCGGCAATGTCGTTCCAGCGCGGCTTGTCCATGTCAGAAACAATCCACAGGCGCTCGAGATTGTAGCTCGGGCCGCCGGTCCATGCAGTGTTCACCCCGCCCGCGGCCCGCACTACCAGCGCCCCATACAGACCCATCTCGCGATTGATGTTGTTATTGAGCGTGTCGGAAAACAGATAGGTTCCGGCCACCGGTGTTGTGAAGCTGTAGGTCTTGCTGGAGCCGGCCGGAATCGAGGCGGTGTCGGTGGTCACCCCGCGCACCACGAAGTTGTGTGCCATGGTGTGCTGGTTGTAGACCGTCACCGTCACGGTCTCGCCCTCTTGGGCCTCCAGCAGCGGTCCCGGCACCATCGGGCCGGAGCCTGCATTATCAGTGAAGCCCCACGCTGTCAGCGTGGCACCGCCCGCACCGTTGACGGTGTGGGTGCCGGTCTTGATGTAGAGCGTGTAGGAAGCAGCCTGCGAAACAGCGGAAATGAAAAGCAGCGGAGCAAACAGTATCGATACAAACAGGCGGCGCGCCGTCGCGCGCGCAAGGACTGGTGCGTTCATAATCTACTCTCCCCGTTCAAGTGAACCCGGCTCTACTGCTACATCAGCCGGATAACTGGTGCCCCACGATAACAATCATGAAGCTCGTGTTATTTTTTCCCTGAGCGAGGAATTCCGTATGCCCTGTTCCTTGTTATTCACCTACTCAAAGTGTAGACAAGGATCAGCAGGCCGCAAGGCGCACAACCACTCAGAAAAATTAATTTTTTCCTGAGCAATTCAGTCAATTACTGTTGGTGATGAAAATCTGGACGAAGGTAACGGGGTTGCCAACTATTGTGCGGGTAGTCAGGACCGCGAAGGTGGCGTTTCTGCACTCATCGGTGCGCGCGCAGAAGTCACTGAGATATCTACTGATGAATACGTACACAGCAATCAGTCACGCTGGCGCGCAACGTCGCGAGACTGTCCTGGCGAGCTGAAGTTGGCAGCAACTTGCATTCGATGACCGGCAATGACATCACTGTCGATCATTGCCCACCTACTTCCAGAGCCGCTCCAGATCCGCGACAACTTGTTCAGCCCCGATCTTCTCCGGATAGAAAATAACAATCTGGCCCTGCGGGTCGAGCAGATACAGAAACGAGGAGTGTTCAATGCGGTATTCCAGAGCAGTCTTGCCCTGGTAACGCCGGGCAATGACGCCGAATTCGTTGGCCACGGCCTGAACCGCACCAGCCGCGCCGGTGAGGCCCTGGATGCGGGCATCGTGAACAGACACAAATTTCTTGACCACATCCGGCTGATCACGATCGCTGTCGACACTGAGAAATACCACTTCCAGATCTGCAGCCTTGGCCCCGAGGCGCCTCAATACCACCGCCGCCTTCTGCAGCGTCACCGGACAAATATCCGGACAACTCGTGAACCCGAAGATAACCAGCTGCCACTTGCCCGTTGCCGGGAAACTCACTGCCTGTCCGTCCTGGTTGATCAGCGTGCGCACGCTGATCGCCTTGGGCGGCTCGACACGCAGGCCCAGCGTATCGGTGTCTACGGCATGCGCTGGAATGCACGCTATCAAGGCGATCGTCATGACCAGCAGTCCCGGCGCCCATTTGCATTTATTCGAGAACATGGCTGTGCCCCTGATTTCGGTTTACCTCGTCGATGGACAGTGGCCAACGATCACCCGGAAGCTGGTTGGGATCGAAAAAACCGGGTCCGGAAGAACACTCCGGCAATGCCGGCTTATCCGGCACCATTTCGAGCATCGCCTCGAACAGCTTGTTGGCCGGGGCGTAACGCTCGTCCTTCACGGCATGCATGCGTTTGGTGGCGCGTCCGGAAAAATTGATCCCCAGCCGGTAGTTCACGGCGCCGGGCTGCGGCGGCAGCGGGTCCGCCAGCTGCGCCACCTCGGCCAGCAGGCTCAGGTGCTTGAGTTCCTTGTCGCTAAGCTTGCGCTTGCCTTGGTGCAGCACCTTGGCTCCATCCAGGGCAGGAAACAACCACATCAGTGTCCCATAGCGGCCCAAGGCCAGCTGGTTGCGCGGCCCGCAAAAAGTGGAAAAGCTGATCCCAATAACCGGATAAACCGGGACACCACCGCAGTAGTTGTAATCGAACGGGTCCACGGAGCTAATCGGTTTCTTTGTATCGTCACGCAGGTTGGCCTGACACGCCATCAGCGTCACCGACACCAGTACTACCCACCATGAACGAGCCTTTCGAAATAGCTGCATGACCCATCAACTCAAAAAAATAGGGACCCGCGCCGGCGGGTCCCTGGAGAGTACACGAACCGCCCTTCAGAACACCAGCTTGCTGTAGACCGTACCGTTTGTATAGCTGCCGCCGTTGCGCAGATTCGTATAGGTCACTTGCGGGTACCAGGTGCTGCTGGTGCTCGGCAGCGTTACCAGCACGTCCGCCGTCGAGCCCGGCGAGACCGTCAGACTGGTCTTGCTCTGCGCGCTGGGCAGCTTGAAGCCGTCAACGTTATAGACCGTGAACGACTGGGCGGCGCCACTGGCATTCTTGATCGAGAATGTGGCATTTACCGAGGGAAGCCCAATCAGACGGATCGCCACCTTCTTGCTCACCGCCGCCGTCAACGTGTCAGCCGGGGCTGTCGTGCTGATTCCTTCATTGCCATTGACGAGAAAATACTTCGGATTGTAATCGGCGAAGACCGTCGAGTCGCCAACAGCATTATTGGCATGATAGGCAGGATCGACCGTGCTCAACACCATGTTCCACTCGTAGTCGTAAGCCGGACCGCCATGGGTGATGACATTGAGCAGGTTGCCGCCGGAATCCACATCCTTGACGACAAATGCCGCATACAAACCCATTTCGAGATGCTTCACGGTATGCACGTGGCAGTGATACATGTGCGAGCCCACGTAACGGTTATCGACACTGAAGCTGTAGGTATCGCCGAGCACTGCGGCGCCGGTCTCCGGCACACCATCTTCGGATTGCGGCACATCAAGCCCGTGTGGATGAATGGTGTGGCCCTGATAGGGGGCCGCTTCCTGCGGCGCCATCATCATATTCAGCACCACGTTGGCGGTTTGGCCAACGCCGAGCTGGAGCGTCGGTCCGCCGAGAGGGCAACCGCCACCCATCCCGCCGCCGCCGCCACCGCCACCGCCACCTTGGCAGAACACCCAGAACGGCACGTTGACGCCATCGTGCATGGCCTTGTTCAGATTTTGCACCACCAGAGTGGTGCTGGTGGCATTCAGCACTGGGATTCCAGAGGTAGGGTTGGCAGCAACCGCTGTCCCCATCATGCCAGCGTCTGCCAGACCGGTGCTGACGAGCATGGTAGCTGCAATCTGAATAAAACTCCGAAGCCGGAGCAACACTACATTTTTTAAATTTGTCATGTTCAGAGTCTCCCGGAGATTATTTGCCAATGATCAATGTGGCGGTACCGTTCAGATAGACGCCATTGGCGGTTTCCATCTGCGCGGTATGCACATGCATCGGGAAGGTCTGGGCATATTTTATCTTGTAGAGCACCATCATGGTCTGGCCGGCCTTGACGTTGATCGTATCGACCCACTGGGCGGTCGGTCGCGTACCGTTCACGGCGATGATTTGCAGATGGTTGCCATGGAAGTGCAGCGACTCGTCAAACAGGCCGGCATTGACGACCCGTACCAGGCCAACCTGACCAACGGATCCGGTGAGCGTGGTGGCAGGATCGCGCATCGCGTCGTGCCCGCCTAGGCCGTTCATCATGAAAAAGTTCGGCTTATAGGTTGCAGTGTTGACGGTACCGCCGGTACTTGCCACGTCATTCCAGCGCGCCTTGTCCATGTCGGAAGTAACCCACAGCCTCTCCATGTTGAAGCTCGGTCCGCCGGTCCAGGCCACATTCGCCCCCCCTGCGGCCCGCACCACCACCGCGCCGTACAGGCCCATCTCGCGGTTAACGTTGTTATTGAGCGTGTCGGAGTACAAGTACACACCGGCCGACGGTGTGGTGAATGTGTAAGTCTTGTTGCTGCTCGCCGGAATGGCGATGGTGTCGGTGGTCAGGCCGGCGACCACAAAATTATGTGGACGACTGTCCTGGTTGTAGACATAGACGGTAACCGTTTCGCCCTCATGCGACTCGATGACCGGTCCCGGCACCATGGGTGCGGCAGCCGAGTTGTCGGTATAGCCCCAAACCTTGATCGTGGTCCCGCCCGCACCGTTTATCGTGTGGGTCCCGGCTTTGATGAAGAACGTGTAGGAAGCGGCATGGGAAGCGGCGGAGGCAAGAAACAACGGAACAAACAACAGCGGAACAATCAGTCTGCGCGCAGACAAGCGCGTATGAGCTAGTGCGTTTATCATTTCTTCTCCTCGTTCAAGTGAGCCCGGCTCTACCACCCATCGGCCTGGCATTCAATCTTCCACCGGTATGCGCGTGGGATCATTTATATACATCTTGAATCTGAGCGAGACTTTCCCTGTGCCCGTCTCCCTGTTGATAATGGCCAGACATCTCCATACTGCCGCCTACGCATCGGGCGATTTCTTTACTCCTGCCCGGAGCTGTAAATCAAAATGATTTCCATGCCACTGCGGATAAGTATTACCCCTGTGAATTATTTGCGTATGTGATAGTTGTCACATAGCTGAAACATGAGTTATGTGACTGAAGTCACACAGACGCGCGGCGCGTAAGGCGGGAAAGTGTGTCGGGGGAAAGAAGCTCAATCTCGCCGCGTCCCAGCCTGATACATCCCATCCGCTCGAATTCCTTGAGCATTCGGCTGACCACCTCGCGGCTGGTGCCAAGCTCCATGGCGATTTCCTGATGGGTAATCTGCAAACGGGAGGCGCTGCACTGACCAAAGAGCCGGCCAAGCAGCCAGGCAAGCCGCAAATCCAGCTGCCGGAAGGCGACCTGCTCGACCAGCGCCATCATCTGGCCCAGCCGCCGCGACAACGTGGTCAGCACAAAAACACGGAAGGCGTCGGAACGGGACAGCGCATCCTGGAATTGCGGTACAGGGATCAGCGCCACTTCAATGTCACTCTCGGCAACAGCCCCGGCCGAATAAGCCTCCGGTGCCATAAGACTCGTGAGTGACAGCGCACACAACTCGCCGGCATTCAATCGATATAGCGCTATTTCCCGCCCACTCTCGCCAGTCTCGAAAACGCGCACGACGCCTTTCACCAGCAGCATAAAACACTGGCAAGCAGTACCGGGGCGTACGATCTGGGTACCGGCACGGAAGGTTTGGAGTTTGGCGGCGCGCAGAGCAACCAGCCCAGCCTCGTCCCGGATATTCGCAAGGTCAGGAAAGGCCGATAACCATGGCAATTCGGTCAATTGAGCGGGCTGTGTGCGCATAACTCACGGTTCCATTGAATAAGCGTGGGTAATGAGCCGCCATAGCCTTGGAGAAGCAACCACGCGACCGTTCAGGAAGCACGGTTATTCGAAGCAATCCCGCCTTGCATACTTCACCACACCCTTGATGAACATAGACAGAAAGGCAGGAACCGTCAAATTCATCGCCAGCTGGAACAAGCCTGAAGAGTGCTGCATGACCATCTGCAGCAATGCTGCGACTAACCGATAGCGTTGCGCACGACCGCACAGACACGTTCAACATGCGCAAGCGGCATGCCCGGGTAGGCCGGCAGCGACAAGACTTCAGTGCTCGCCTGCTCGCACACCGGCAGACTGCCGGGCTTGTAGCCAAGCAGTTTATACACGTCTTGCAGATGCAGGCCCTGCGGGTAACAAAACGACGTGCCGATCTGTGCGGCGGTCAGCGCATCGCGCACGGCATCGCGCTTTGGCATGCGCACGGTGAACAGGTTGTAGCTATGGGCATCCGGCTTGATCGCCACCGGAGGTTTTACCGGCGTACCGGCGAAACGTTTTACATACTCTGCTGCAACCGCGCGCCGGCCGGCGATATCCTTGTCAATAGTGCGCAGCTTGATACGCAGCAAGGCCGCCTGAATTTCATCGAGGCGCGAGTTCATACCGATCTCGGTGTGCACGAACGGTTTGACCGCGCCATGATTTCGCAGGCGGCGGATGTGCTCGTTGAGATCGTCGCGGTTGGTGGTAATCATGCCGCCGTCACCATAGCAACCGAGCACCTTGGTGGGATAGAAACTGAATGAGCCGGTATCGCCGATCGCGCCCGTCACTTTGCCGCCGCTGCGCGCGCCGAACGACTGCGCGCAGTCTTCGATCACCGCGAGCTTGCGATCTTTCGCAATCTGCATGATGGCGTCCATGTCCGCGGCATGCCCAAAGATGTGCACCGGCATGATGGCACGCGTTTTCGGCGTCAGGCGCTTCACGATGCTCTCGGCATCGAGGCAATAGGTGTCCGGGCGGATGTCGACGAACACCGGCGTGGCACCGACAATGCTGATGGACTCGGCGCTGGCGAAGAACGTCCACGGTGTGGTAATGACCTCGTCGCCCGGGCCGATGCCAAGTGCGCGCAACGACAGGATCAGCGAGTCGGTGCCGTTGGCGACACCGATGGCATGCTTCACGCCGACGTAATTCGCAAACTCCTTCTCGAACTCAACCGTGTGCGGACCAAGAATGAAACTGCCCTTGGCGCCGCTGGCGCGGATGGTTTCCAGCCATTCGGCCTCCAGGGCCTTGAATGCGCTGCTGAGATCGAGAAACGGAACGGCGGTCACGGTTGACATGCGGCAATTTTCTCCTTGACCATGAGTGCGACGCGCAGCGCTTCGAGGCCGGTGCGGCCATCGATGAGCGGCGCGCGGCGCGTGCGCACGGTGTTGACGAAATCGGCCAGCTCGGCATCGAGCGGCGCGGTGGGGGTAATGGAAAGTTTCTCGCTCTTGATGTCCGGGCGGCCGCCTGCCGGGTTGGGGTGGGCGATAACCTCCTCCACCTGCTGGTCGGCGAAATCGAGGGCGTGGTAGCTGTTTACACCGAACACGCGGATACGGCGCTGCTTCTTGGCGGAGATGCGGCTCGCCGTCACGTCCGCCACCGCGCCGCTCTCGAACTCAAGGCGCGCGTTGGCGATGTCGGCATGCTCGGTGAGCACCGGCACACCGATGGCGCGCAGGTCGCGGATCGGCGATTTCACCAGCGACATGACAATATCGATGTCGTGAATCATCAGGTCGGTGACCACGTCCACGTCCGTGGCACGTTCCGAGAACCCGCCGATGCGCGTTGCCTCGATGAAGCGCGGCTTGCCGACCCGCTTCACCAGCTCCATGAAGCCGGCGTTGTAGCGTTCCAGATGACCAACCTGGAAGGTAACGCCGGCGCGTTCGGCCAGTTCCACAAGCTGCAGGCCCTCTTCGTAGGTCGGGGCGATCGGCTTTTCCATGAGCATGTGCACGCCGCCTTCAAGGAACGGGCGGGCGACCGCAAGATGATAAATCGTGGGCACGACGACGCTGACCGCGTCCACCTTGCCAAGCAACTCTTCCGGCTTGGCGTAAGCGGCGCACTGGTACTCGGTGGCAATGCGGGCGGCGGTATCCGGATCCGCGTCCACCACGCCGACCAGCTCGACATCCGGCAGGCTCGCATAGATTCGGGCGTGAAATTTTCCGAGGTAACCCACTCCCACTACCCCGACGCGCAGCTTTGAACTCATTCCGGATGTCACCGCAGAAGACCGTAAGAACCGGTATTGTAAACGATCGCCGGGCATTCCGGCAGGGCGAAACCTGTCTTAGGGCCCGGCGCGATAGGCCCCGGACTCGATGAAGACTTTTAAAAGGTTGGCGTCGATCTTGTTGGCGCGCGCCTCGGCGCCCAGAATGTCCAGGGCGCGCTCCACGCTTACCGCCAGCTTGTAGGGGCGATCCGGCGCGGTCAGGGCGTCGTAGATGTCCGAGATGGTCATCATGCGCGCCGGCACCGGGATATCGGCCTGCACGAGTCCGCGCGGATAGCCGGTGCCGTCGAGCTTTTCGTGGTGGGCATAGGCAAACTCCGGCAGGCGCGCGAGATCGCGTGTCCAGGGGATCAGGCTCAGAAACTCGAAGGTGTGGGTCACATGCGATTCAATCTCGACCCGCTCCTGCGCCGTCAGACTGCCCTTGGGCAAAGTCAGATCGGCAAACTCGAAGTCGTGCAACAGCGGTATCGCCCCTTCACCGTCCGGAAAGCGGTACCTCTGCACCTCGCGCAATTCCAGCGGGGCACCGGCATGCAATACCGTCGGTTCGTTGGCCCGCAGCACGGTGTGCAGGTACTGCTCAAGCCGATGATGCTCGGCCGTCACCGCCTGCTCGATCTCCTTGCGGCGCACCCGGAACTCAGCCGGATCGTGCTCCACCTCCTCGAACAGATCGAGCAGCTTGCGATACGCCTGGTGAGAAATGCTGAGGCGCGCGAACTTGAAGCGTTGCGTGAGCAGTTCGAGTTGATGCGGGTAAAGCTTCTTGGCCTTGACCAGCACATCCTCGCGCACCCCGACCTTGCCGAAGTCGTGCAGCAGCGCGGCGTAGCGGATCTCGCGCAACTGCTCGCGCGTGAAACGCAGGTCGCACAGGCCGGGAGCGCCGCCTCGGTCCACGGCCACTGCCAGACGCTCGGTAAAATCGGCGACCCGGAACGAATGGCCGGCGGTGGTTGGGTCGCGCGACTCGATCGCCTGCACCGAGGCCTTGATGAATCCCTCGAACAGATGCTCGATGTCGGCGTACAGCATGCTGTTCTCGATCGCCACCCCGGCCTGCCCGGCAAGCGCCTGTGCCAACTGGCGGCTGCGCGCATCGAACGATTGCACATGGGTGGCAACATCCTCGGGCGCGCGCAATAGGGCATCCGGACGGTCTTTGCGGTTAATCAATTGCAACACGCCCACTACGTCACCAGCCTTGTTGGTGAGCGGCACCGTCAGCAATGACTTGGTGTGATAACCGATGGCGCGATCCGAAGCCGGATTGAACTTATAAGGAGCCGACTCCGGAATCGCATAGGCGTCATCCAGCAGAACGTTCTCGCCGCTGCGCGCGACATAGCCGGCAATGCTGTACTCGCCAACCAGGGTCTTCTGGGCGCTGGCCGTGGCGGTGGTGGAGGCGTTCTGCCACAGACGGAAATACAGGACGCCGTCTCGATCACGCGTGTAAATAGAGGAACCATCTGCGCCGGTAAGACTGCGCGCATGGGAGAGAATCAGCGACAACAAGCTGTCGAGGTCTTTCTCCGAAGCCAGCGCGCGTCCGATCTCGAGCACATTCTCCAGCATGCGCGCGGCATCCTTGGTGCTCTGCACGGAGAGCAACCGGAACGCCGCTTGCAAAACGGTGTATACCGCCTCTGGCTGGCTGTCCGGGCGCAGCACGCCGGCAATGGCAGCGTGTTCCAGAACATCCGGGTCGGCATGCTCGCTGGGGCGAAACCACAGCACCAGCACGAACGGCACGGCGGGCGCATCCGCCAGCAACTGCCGGGCTTCGGGAATACTCAGCACCAGCACGCTGCCCCCGGAGGGCAAGCTCATGCCAGGATGCACGCGCAAGTCCTTGGCCACGGCAGTCACGGGGTATACGGAAAGCAGTGCATGCGCATCGCGTGCGCCTTCACCCAGAATCAGTTTTGCGGAACCTTGATCCATGCACGCTCCCTCAACAGAAAGCAGGCTTGCACAACAAAGCTGTATTCATGAACGGTAACACGACGGCCCTAACCTGTCATGGCGGCTTACCGACAGTGCTTCACTGCGTTATGCTTGTAATGTCCGTAACCCAAGATTCTTCTTAAGGCATGCTCCAGAAACCTGTTCTGATCACTGGCTGCTCCACTGGCATCGGCCGCTGCCTCGCAATCGGGCTGCATGCGCGCGGCTATCGAGTGTTCGCCAGCGTGAAACAGGAAAAGGATATTGCCGCGCTGCATACCGCCGGTCTTGAAAGTCTGGTGCTCGACCTGCGCTCATCAGAGTCGATCCGCGCGGCCGTGGATGAAGTTCTGGCGCGCAGCGGCGGTCAGCTCTATGCGCTCATCAACAACGGTGCCTACGGCCAGCCAGGCGCGGTCGAAGATCTGACGCGCGAGGCTTTACGCCAGCAATTCGAAACCAATTTGTTCGGCACGCAGGAACTTACCAATCGGGTGCTGCCGGCGATGCGCGCCCGCAACGAAGGTCGCATCGTACAGATCAGCTCGATTCTGGGGATCATCAGCCTCGCCTACCGCGGCGCGTATAACGCCAGCAAGCACGCGCTCGAAGCGCTCTCGGACACAATGCGCCTCGAATTGCGCGGCACCCACATACACGTCTCGCTGATTGAGCCGGGCCCCATCACCAGCCGTTTCCGCGCCAACGCCTTCGAGGAATACAAAAGAAACATCGACAAGACGCGCAGCGTCCATCGTGAATACTACGAGCGGGTGGAAAAACGTCTTGGCGGCGAGAAGCCGTTACCCTTCACCCTGCCGCCGGAGGCAGTGCTGGGAAAAGTAATTCATGCGCTGGAATCCAGCCGGCCGCGAATACGCTATCCGGTGACCTTTCCCACCTACCTGTTCGCCTGGCTCAGACGCGTGCTTTCGGCGCGGGCGCTGGATCGCGTGCTGGCACGCACCAGCGGCAGCGGGCAACGTTAATAACCGGCTATTTTTGTGCAGACTTGCCTTCCTTAGCCCAGCACGTGCGAAACGAGACCATCGGCCAGCTTCGGTTCGAACCAGGTGGACTTGGGTGGCATGACTTCGCCAGCGTCGGCGACGCTCATGAGGTCCGCCATCGAGGTCGGGAAGATCGCGAAGGCGCAGGCCATCTCGCCGGAATCCACGCGCCGCTCCAGCTCCTGTAATCCACGAATGCCACCGACGAAATCGATGCGCTTGTCGCGGCGTGGATCGCCGATGCCGAGAATCGGACCGAGCAGGTTGTCCTGCAACAGGCTGACATCCAGACGCTTGACCGGATCCTCGTCCGGTATGAATTCGGAATCGATATGCAGCCGGTACCAGCGGCCGTTGAGATACATGCCGAACTCGCGCGCACGGCCCGGCTTCACCGCCGCCGACTCTATCTCGACAGTGAAGGCCTCGGCGATCTCGGCGACAAACTCGTCGACGGAGTGGCCATTCAGATCCTTGACCACCCGGTTGTAATCGAGGATCTGCATCTGGTTGTCCGGAAATATCACCGCCAGAAAATAATTGTACGGTTCCTCGCCGCTGTGGGCCGGGTTGGCGCTCTTGCGCGCCGCCGCCACGCGCGAGGCCGCGGCTGAGCGGTGGTGGCCATCGGCGATGTAAAGATTTTTCATGGCATCGAAAGTTGAGGTGATCGTATCAATCGCCGCCGGCTCGCGCAGCACCCACTGGATGTGGCGCACGCCGTCGTCGGCCGTGACATCCACCTCCGGCGTACCGGCCGTAACGCGCGCCACCAGCTCGTCAATCACCGCGTTGTGCTTATAGGTCAGGAATACCGGTCCGGTCTGGGCGTTCAGTGCGTCGATCTGGCGCACGCGATCGTCTTCCTTGTCCGGGCGCGTGAACTCGTGCTTGCGAATGCGGTTACTGTCGTAGTCCTGCACAGAGGCGGCCGCGACAATACCGGTCTGTGTGTGCGCGCCCATCACCAGACGATAGAGGTAGTAACAGGGCTGCGGATCACGCACCAGCACGCCTTCGGCGATTTGACGTGAGAAATTTTCCTTGCCCTTGGCGTAGACCGCAGGGCTGTACGGATCGGCGCCTGACGGCAGATCGATTTCCGGCTTGGAGATATGCAGGAAGCTCCAGGGCCGGCCGGCGGCACGGGCACGGGCTTCTTCGGTATTGAGGACATCGTACGGTGGCGCCAGCACTTCGGCAGCGCGGCCGGAGGCCGGGCGCAGGCCGGCAAAGGGACGAATCAGCGGCATAGTCTCTCCGAAAAAGCGGACATTCAAAACCACTTGCCGGGTCAGGTCAAACGCCAGGCTGCAGGGTTGACATGGCAGCAAAAAAACCAGTAGGGTCCAAAATGATAACCTCGAAGTATTTGCTGAAGAGATAATCTTCACCATCGGGAGCGCCATGAAGAGGCTGATACTGCTTTTAGGTCTTGCACTGCTGGCTATCGACGGCACCGCACTTGCGCAAACTTCGACTGGCCGTGCGACGGGCGGGAAGGCACATACGTTGCCCGACTGGTTCAAACAGAGCTTTCTCAATTTCAGGGAAGAGGCCGACGAGGCCCGCCAGGCCGGCCGGCATGTTCTCGTGTTTATCGACCTGAACGATTGCCCCTATTGCGCGCGCACTCTGGAGGAAAATTTTCACCAGGGCGAGAATATGTCTTTCATCCGGAATCATTTCGACGTCATCGCCATCAACATCCGTGGCGACCGCGATGTTACCTGGATCGACGGTGCCAGCTACAGCGAACAGGCTCTGGCGATCAAACTCAAGGTCGTCGGCACGCCAGCCCTGGTGTTTATCGATCCTGACGGTAACAAGGTTCTGCAACTGAACGGTTATCGCGCTCCGTCGACATTGCGCCTCGCTCTCGAATACGTGCAAGAAAAAGCATACCGCGACCAATCACTGTCCGCCTATACAGAAAAGAAACAGTCGGTGCCGGTGTATGCATTTCGCGACCATCCACGATTCGAGAACATCACGGATTTCACGCGGCACACGAAACCGCTGGCGGTAATTTTCGAAGACCGGAACTGCGCGGACTGTGACAGTTTCCACAACAAGGCGCTGAATCATCCGGATGTGCTCGCCGAACTGAAACCATTCCGGGTGGCACGTTTGGATGCCTATGCCAAGACACCGATCGTTGATGTCTCCGGCAAACGCACTACACCGCGTGACTGGGCGGCATCGCTGGGGCTGACGCATCGCCCCGGCATCGTGCTGTTTGACGGCGGCAAGGAAGCGGCGCGTGTCGAAGGCCGATTTTATCACTTCCATTTCAAGGAAATGCTGCGTTTTGTCAGCGGCCGGCATTATCAACGCTATGACCGCTTCGGGACCTACTTGAACGACCGGCAAGCAAGCTTGCTGCAACAGGGAATCGATATCGATTTTGGCGAGTGACCCCCGGCACTTGGCAGGTTTTCGCCAAGCCGCTAACATCGCGCGCGCCAACATCACCCGCAGAACCGCATGACGCTACCGCCCTGCCGACCTTTTCTTCCGCCCGAGTGGGCACCGCAGAGCGGCGTCCTGCTCACTTGGCCGCATGCCGAAAGTGACTGGGCACCGATCCTGCACAAGGTTGAGCCAGTGTTTACGGCCATTGCTGCCGCCATTGCACATCACGAGACGGTGCTCATTGCCTGCCACGACGAAACGGTGCGCACGCAAGTCGCCACACGCCTGCGCAACGCGGGCATCCCTGACGCACGCCTGCGCCTGTTCGTGGCGCCTGCCAACGACACTTGGGCACGCGACCACGGGCCAATTACCGTGCTGTGCCGCAACGAGCCGACCCTGCTCGATTTCGGCTTCAACGGCTGGGGCGGCAAGTACGCGCATGATCTCGACAATCTCATCACGCGCCGTCTGCACGCGCAGGGCGCATTCGGCGGCGCGCCGCTCGAAACCGTGGATCTGATCCTGGAAGGCGGCTCGATCGAGGTGGACGGCCAAGGCACGCTGCTCACCACCACGCGCTGCCTGCTCAGCGCCACGCGCAACCCCGGCCACACGCGCGCACAAATCGAAACAGAACTCGCCGAACTGCTCGGTCTTACACGTTTCCTGTGGCTGGAACACGGCTATCTCGCCGGCGATGACACCGACAGCCACATCGATACCCTCGCGCGCCTGTGCGACGCGAACACCATCGCCTATGTCGCCTGCGACGACCCGTCCGATGAGCATTACGCAGAGCTGCGCGCCATGGAAAAGGAGCTGCAGGCATTCCGCACGGCCGCCGGCCAACCCTACCGGCTGATAGCGCTACCCTGGCCACGCCCCCGGTTTGACGACGAGGGCGCGCGCATGCCGGCCACCTACGCCAACTTCCTCATTCTCAATGATGCCGTGCTGGTGCCGACCTACGACGATCCGGCGGATCGTGTCGCGCTCGAGCGCCTGCGGGTTTGCTTCCCGGAGCGGGAAGTCATCGGCATCGACTGCCTCCCGCTCATTTATCAGCACGGCAGCCTGCATTGTGTGACCATGCAGATTCCGGCGGGGGTGTTGCCGGATAACCAACCATCAATAATGTAGGGTGCGCTCCGCGCACCGAAAGATAAAAAACGGTGCGTGGAACGCACCCTACAAAAAGAGCCCGTCGGTTCGCGACGGGCTCGGCAGTCCGCGGGTCCTGAACGGACGGTTACTTCTTCTTCTCGTCCTTCGCTTCGATCTTGGTCGCGCTCATGGTGTAATCGACCGTGACCTTGGAACCCTTCTTGATGTCGCCCTTGACCGTCGTGCCCGGGGTGCGTGCGATCTCCCACTTCTCTTTGCCTTTCTCGACAACGATCTTGGTGTCGGTCACTTCAACCACCGGACCGGTCACCTGGTAGGCAAAGGCCGGGACGGCAAGCAGTGAGCAGACGGTGAACAGGGCCAGACGTTTTTTCATGGTGCTCTCCTTTATGAGTGGGAAATCAGGAAGGCAAAACATTCCGGCAGTTGGCGCGGCTTGTCAAGCGAACCCTGCCGGATGGGCAGGCCGGCGCCGGCTCTGCTACCATTAGCCGCCATGAACCGTCGACTTAAAATTGGCCTCGTGCAACAGGCTTGCAGCAAGGACCGAATACAGAACCTCGCCACCAGCATTACCGGAATCCGCGACGCGCAGGCGCGCGGCGCGCAACTGGTGCTGCTGCAGGAACTGCACACCGGCGTGTACTTCTGCCAGACCGAAGACACGCAGCGTTTCGATCAGGCCGAGTCCGTGCCCGGCCCGACCAGCGATGCGCTCAGCACGCTGGCAAAGGAGCTCGGGATAGTAATCGTCGCCTCGCTGTTCGAGCGACGCGCCGCCGGCCTGTACCACAACACCGCCGTGGTGCTGGACAGCGATGGGAAAATTGCCGGCTGCTACCGCAAGATGCACATCCCGGACGATCCCGGCTTCTACGAAAAATTCTACTTCACGCCCGGCGATCTCGGTTTCCAGCCGATCAATACCAGCGTCGGACGGCTCGGCGTACTGGTGTGCTGGGATCAGTGGTATCCCGAGGCCGCGCGCCTCATGGCGCTCAACGGTGCCGAACTGCTGCTCTACCCCACGGCCATCGGCTGGGACCCGCGCGACAACGACGCCGAAAAGACACATCAGCGCGATGCCTGGATCACCATCCAGCGCGCGCACGCCATCGCCAACGGGCTGCCGGTCATTGCGTGCAACCGCACCGGGCACGAGCCCGATCCGTCTGGCGCGAGCGAAGGCATACAGTTCTGGGGATCGAGTTTCGTCGCCGGTCCGCAGGGCGAGCTGCTCACCGAAGCCGGAAACGATCCTTCTGTGCTGGTCACCGAAATCGATCTCGGCCGCACCGAGGCGGTGCGGCGCATCTGGCCGTTCCTGCGCGACCGGCGCATCGACGCCTACGCGGATCTGCTCAAGCGTTACGGGCAATAACAAGGCATCCACATGCTAAACGCGGATATATACAGATACTGATCCGGTCACCCATTAATTCACATTGCTTTCCCCTCTCCCTCCGGGAGAGGGTTAGGGTTAGGGTGAGGGGAAAATAGCGGTAACACTGCCCTCATCCTGTCCTTCCCCCGGTGGGAGAAGGGCTCATGTCGATGCGGCGGTGCGCACTATTTACCGTTCTTCTCGGCAAGGGAATAGGCTGTACGCCTCTACCTGTTTTATCTGCGTTTATCTGTGGCTCCAATTCATATGCTCAAATCCCTGTTGTTCAAATCCGCCGCCGAGTTACTGGGTGCGATCCTGTCCGGCACCTCGCCGGCGGACGCGCAGATGGAGCGCCACTTTCGTGCCCACCCGAAACTCGGTGTGCGCGATCGTGGCTATATTGCCGAAACCGTGTACGCCTGCCTGCGGCGCCGGCGCTTTCTCGAATACCTGGCGAGCGGCAACACAACCACGGGTGCGAAAGCGGAAGCGATTGTCGCCGCCTGCGTCGTGGCGTTGCAGGATGAAAGCGGCCGCGCGCTCGCCGATGCCGGCTTTCGCGGTGATGGCGCGTCGATCGTCGAACGGATGCGCACGCTCAACCTGGATCAACTACCGCTCGGCGTGCAACTCGACCTGCCGGATTGGCTGCTCGAGCGTCTGCTGGCCCAGTACGGCGAGAGCGAGACGCGCGTGCTCGCCGCGGCACTCAACCAGCCCGCCACCCTCGACCTGCGCGTGAACACCAACAAGGCCACGCGTGAAGAAGCCGCTGCTTGCCTGGCCGAAGCGGACCTGCCGGTCGAATTCACGCCCTTGTCACCGGTTGGTCTGCGGCGTCAGGAACGCGCGCCGATATTCCGCACGCGCTGCTTCGCAGACGGCCTGATCGAGGTGCAGGATGAAGGCAGTCAACTGCTGTCGCTGCTGCTCGAACCCAAGCGGCGCGAGATGGTGGTGGACTTCTGTGCCGGTGCCGGCGGCAAGACGCTGCACCTGGCTGCCCTCATGGCCAACAGCGGCTCGGTGTACGCGTTCGATGTCTCGGCCAAGCGCCTCGAACGTCTCAA
>Ga0315281_10000310_pt1 | contig 66654 bp, 70 predicted proteins | sample YL17G07_0_MG_FD_204540 | JGI IMG/M metagenome (GOLD analysis project Ga0315281, IMG submission 204540) | Sediment microbial communities from Yellowstone Lake, YNP, Wyoming, USA - YL17G07_0 | ecosystem: Environmental > Aquatic > Freshwater > Lake > Sediment | place: USA: Wyoming | collected...
CCAGGGGCAGACGGCCCCTGCCCCCTTCCCCACACCCCATCCCCCACCCCCTTCAGGGGTTTTTATTTGGCCGGGGAAGTCGGGCCCCTGGCCCGCCTTCCCGGCCAACTTACGCGGGTTGGGAGGGGGGTTTGGGGGGAGGGGCAGGGACCTCAGGTCCCTGGCCCTCCCCCCAAATTCCTCATATATTCTATCAGAACGTCCGGGCGGTTGCTGCCGATGAGGTCCGGGTTCATGGCCAGGTATGGTTTCGCGGTCTCGACGTTGTCGAGGTTCCAGATATAGACCTTGAGGCCGTGGGCCTGGGCGGCGGCCACCAGGTCGGCGGTGACGTAGGCGTACTGCAGCACCAGGGCGTCGGCCCGGGCGGCCCGGGCCAGGCCCACCGGATCCGCCGGGCAACCCACCAGGAGGGCCCCGGTCCTGAGCCTGGGTTCCGCCTCTTTCATGGCCTTGAGGGCCGGGTGCCAGAAGGAAATGACGTCGGCGGCCTCGAAGACCTGGCGCTGGCGGAAAAAGGTTAGGAGGGCCGCGGCGGCCTCCGGCTCCTTCAGCTCCACCAACAGGTGGGCCTGGTCCCGGACCAGGTCCAGGGCCCCTTCCAGGGAGGGGATCGGCTCGCCCTTCCCGGCATCCAGGCGCTGCAACTCCGCCAGGGTGAAGTCTTGGACCCGGCCCCGGCCGTTGGTGGTGCGCTCCAGGGTGGCGTCATGGATCACCGCCAGGCGGCCGTCTCTTGTGAGATGCACGTCCAGTTCCACCGCGGCCACCCCCATCTGCAGCGCCCGCCGGAAGGAGCGCAGGGTGTTTTCCGGCTCGTAAAACGAGGCGCCCCGGTGGCCCATGATCTTAGCCATAAAAGCCTTCCCGCATCAGAAGCAACTGGTTCTGGTTTTTGGTCGGCAACTTTCTCCAGAAAATATGGGGCCGGGACCGCGGGGTTCATGCCGAAAAGTCCCATGGCCCCGCCTGGGGGCGGCAGCAGACGGCCCGGGGATCATCATATTCCTTAATAAGGGTGAAAGCCAGGGGGTAAGATAATTAAATATCTGGGAAAAGCATACGAGTTCCCCGGCTCCGGGTTAATGGCGTGATCCCCCCGGTTTCGCAATCCCGCCAGGGCTGGGGGTTAGGCACCGGCCGGCCTTCCTGTCCCCGCCGCCAGTTGGCCCTTGTGCCCCCAGGCCATATGGTATATTAGTGGAATGGCGAACAACTGGCAAGGCGGGAGGCGACGGTGAGCTGGTTCGGGTTTTCATTGATGGTTCTGGGGCTCTGGGGGATATGGGGCTTTTTGAGCAAGGTGGCCACCCAGCACCTGCCGTCCCCCGCGGTATATCTCCTCTCCATTTCCGGCCACCTGGCGGTCATCGGCTACCTGGGGGCCACCGGGGGACTGGCCATCCCCTGGCAGCCCACCGGCGTGGCGGTGGCCCTGGCGGCCGGGGTCTGCATGGCCTTCGGGCTCCTGGGCTTCTTCAAGGCCCTGGCCGCCGGGACCGCCACGGTGGTGGTGCCCCTCACCGCCCTCTACCCGGTGGTGACGGTAATCTTGAGCTGGGCCGTGCTGCACGAAACCCCGACCCCCCGACACCTGGCCGGCATCGCCCTGGCCCTGGCGGCGGTGTGGTTGTTGTCCAAATAGGGACCTTGGAAAAACTCATTTGAGGAGAGGGGTTCAGGGGGGAATGGTAAGTGGCTGTCGACCTCTGGCTCCCTCTCTGAGGAGCCCTTTGCAAAGAGATCAATAGGAGGAGCGGATGGAAACCCTGCAGCCCCCCACCGGCCCCCAGGAAGTGCGCATCCTCGCCCTGGACGTGGGCGAGAAGCGCATCGGCCTGGCCGTCAGCGACCCTCTGGGAATCACCGCCCAGGGGCTGGAGGTTATGACCCGCCGGGACCCGGAGACGGACCTGGCCCGGCTCATTGAGGTGGCCCGGCAGTGGGGCGTCCAGGAAATCGTCCTGGGCCTGCCCCGGCACATGGACGGTCGCCCGGGGAAGGCGGTCCCGGAGATCCTGGAGCTGGGCCGGCGGCTCCAAGAGGCCCTGGGGGTGAAGGTGGCTACCCTGGACGAGCGCCTCACCACCGCGGAGGCCGAACGGGTGCTTTTGCAAGCGGACCTGAGCCGCCGGCGCCGGCGCCAGGTGGTGGACCGGCTGGCCGCGGTCCTGATCCTGCAGGGCTACCTGGACCAGCGGCGGCAGTCGCGACCTTGAGTCCCGGTTCGGCCATGGTCGGTGCCCCGCGCCTTCCTGAAAGACAGCAGCTTCCCGGCATCCCCCCTCTAGTTGCCCCATCCCTGGAAAATCCCGGGCGTCAGCTTTAAAAGGTTGGTAAGTGGGTAACCCCCGGCAGTCTTAGCCGCAGATTTTTTGAAAAATGGGCCAAAAACCCAATGAGGTGGGTTCCACGGTCGCCAGCTTTTCGTATCCCTTCCAAGTCCGCAGTTGGTTTTAGTTTCCCGCCGCAAATATTTTTTTTCCAGGAGCATTTTTTTCTTGACATCTCCCTAAAAAGGGGCGTATTTTACCTCCCAGTGGGAAAAAGTGGGGCTTAGTGGGGATTAATGGGGGGAAGATGTTCACCGGTAGTTATTTCCATTTCATGGATAACAAGGGAAGGGTCAGCATCCCCTCCCGCTACCGGGAGGTCTTGCAGGAACGCAAAGATCGCCAGCTCATCCTCACCAATTTCGGGGGCTATATCCTGGCCTTTCCCCAGTCGGAATGGGTGAAAATCGAGGCCAAGTTCGCGGAGCAGCCCCTCTTTCGCAAAGAACTACGAGCCTTCCAGCGGTTTCTGATCTCCGGGGTGGAGGAGTGCCCTCTGGACCGCCAGGGCCGCATCCTCATTCCCCCGAATCTCCGGGACTATGCCAAACTCAGTCGGGAAGTCTGCCTGGTGGGCGCCATCCGCTGTTTTGAAGTCTGGGACCGCCAGACCTTTGAGACCCACCGGAAACAGTTGGAAGAATCCATTACGGAAGAGGTCTTACACGAATTATTGATTTAGACCAAGACCACAACCCGGTTCATGAACCGGTTATGGTGACGGAGGTGCTGGTGGGTCTCGATTGCCGGCCTGGCCGCCTATACGTGGATGGCACTGTGGGTGAGGGGGGGCACGCCACGGCCATCCTGGACCGCACTGCTCCGAATGGCGAGCTTTGGGGTTTGGATCGAGATCCTGCGGCCCTAACGGCGGCCGAGGCTCGGCTGACCCGCCACACCTCCCGATTTCACCTTTTTCACCGCTCGTACACGCAATTGGGGGAGCTTTTGGACCGGGCGCAGGTCAAGGAAGTAGCCGGAATTCTTCTGGACCTGGGCCTCTCTTCTTATCAACTGCAGCAATCACACCGGGGGTTCTCTTTTGCCGGGGACGAGCCGTTGGACATGCGGTTCAACCCCGAGGGTCCGGAGCCCACGGCCGCCAGGCTGCTCAACACCGCCTCCCAGGACGCCCTGGAGAAGATTTTCCGGGACTACGGAGAAGAGCGGCGGGCCCGGCGCATCGCCCGCCTGGTGGTGCAGGCCCGGCGGCAAAAGCGCTTCGAGACCACCCGGCAGTTGGTGGACGTCATTGAACAGGCCCAGGGACCCGGGGGGCGCAGGGGGAGACTGCATCCAGCCACCCGGGTCTTCCAGGCCCTGAGAATTGCGGTGAACCTGGAGTTGGAGCAACTGGCCGGGTTTTTGGAGCAGGCCCCTTCCTGGTTGGAGCCCGGCGGGCGCCTGGTGGTTATCTCTTACCATTCCCTGGAAGACCGGCTGGTAAAGCAGTGGCTGATGGCCTGGGAACGCGCCGGGGTGATGAGCCGCATCACCCGCAAACCTCTCACCCCCAACCCGGACGAGATCAGGAGAAACCCCCGGGCCCGCAGCGCCAAGTTACGCATTGCCGCAAAGAATTGGCCCACGGCAGCACAGGGAGGCGAATCATGAACGCGAAATCCGCAGCTGCCACCCATCCTGACGGTACCCATGCATCTCCAAAAATTTACCCCTCTCCCGGGGCTAACCCGAACCAACAAATCGTCCTCTGGGATGAATTTGTCAAGATTACCAAGGGGAAGAGACGGTTACGGATCAAGTTTACCAAGAAAAGTGCTTGACCAGGCGGAGGTAGTAGGGGATGCCCAGCAATTTAGCTCTGCGATTGACTACCGCGGGACATGTCTTCATCTCTAAAAACCGCAAAGTGAGCCACCCCTGGCTCTGGGGGAGAGTGGCGGTGGGGGCCGTGGTCCTGGTCACCGCCGGGGTGCTGCTCACTTCCGTATTCCTGGCCTGGGCCGATCTCCAGTACATCACGCAAAGCTACCAGATCTCCCAGGCCCAGGAAACCCAAAAGCAATACCTGGATCTGAACAACAAGTTGCGCATCGAGCTCGCCAGCCTCACGGCCATCTCCCGGCTGGAGAAGCTGGCGGCGGAATCTGGCATGGGGGCCCCGCAGCCCTCACAGGTCGTGAAACTGCCGGGAACCACGGCCTCAGCAAATGGGGGCGTGGCGTGTCGGCTTGGTGGCACTGGCCTTTTTTACTGAAGGGCACTTCACTTAAGCCTTCTGGTGTCTGGGTTGACAACCGCCGCTCTCTGGTCTGGCAGCTTTGGCAGCAATATAAGACCAGACCCAAACCCTGGTGATATCGGCGCAGCTTCTGCCGGTCGTAAAGCCGGGTATTGATGGCAGCCTGGAGAACTGAGATGCCACTTTTGTTTGAAACTAGCGCCACCGGTTCTCAAGGTACTCTCTGATGCAAAAAGTGGTTGAGAATGTAGAAATTCTCAACTCGGTGAAGATGAGGCGGTCTAATCAGGAGACCGGTTCTGCGGGGGGAGACTTACCAGGTCATCAGGAGATGATCGGCACCTGCCCGTTCGGTTAGGTTGGAGGGGGTCCTCACCGTGCTGCGCATCGAATTTGTCAGCCTTACGGTCATCTCCCGCCTGGAGAAACTGGCGGCGGCATCCGGCATGGAGGCCCCGCGGCCTTCCCAGGTTGTGACCCAGCCGTGAATCCTGGCATCAGCAAATGGGTGCGGCTACGCCTGGGCCTGGTGGGCCTGGGGTTATTTATCCTGGGCCTGTGGGTCTGCGGCCGGTTTTTCTACCTCCAGGCCATTCTAGGGCCTCAACTCCGGGAAGAGTCCACCCGGGAGTACCAGAAATTTTGTCCCATCCTGCCGGTGCGGGGTTCCATCCTGGACCGCCGCGGCACCGAGCTGGCCGTCAGCACCCGGGTATCTTCCGTGGTGGCCCATCCGGCCCAAATCAGGAACGTCGACCGTTTGAGCCGAGAGCTGGCCCCCATCCTGGGCTTCAAGACCCGGGACCTGAAGGAGGTCCTCACCCGGGCCCGGCCTTTTGTCTGGGTCAAACGCCATCTCACCCCGGAACGGGAAGCGGCCTTCCTGGCCTGGCAGGCCAAGGTGGAACAGAAGGCCCGGGGCGCCAAAGAAACGGGGCGCCGGGACACGGACGCGGTCTATCTGATTCCCGAAGCCCGGCGCTATTATCCCCAGCTCTCTTTGGCCGGCCCGGTGCTCGGGTTCTGCAACATTGACGGCCAGGGGTTGGAAGGACTGGAGTTCCAGGGCAACCAGGAGCTTTACGGCAAGCCGAAGCAGTGCTGGAAGATGGTGGACGCCCGGGGCCACATCGTGGTCACTGGGGAGAAGGCCTGGGACCCGGAGGTCATGGGCAACAACCTGGTCCTGACCCTGGACCGCACCCTGCAGTACATTGCCGAGAAGGAGCTGGCCCGGGGAGTTGAGAAATTCCATGCCGCCGGCGGCCTGGCCCTGGTGGTGCGGCCCCAGACCGGCGAGATCCTGGCCATGGCCCAGTTGCCGGCCATTGACCCCAACCGGCAAGGCCAGTACTCGGAAGAGGCTCGCCGCAACCGGGCCCTCACCGACTGCCTGGAGCCCGGCTCCACTTACAAAATCTTCATCGCCGCTTCCGCCCTGGACGCCCACGTGGTGAAGCCCACGGACAAGTTCCATTGCGAAAACGGCGTCTGGTACCTGGGGGCCAAAGAGGTGATCCACGACGTGCACCCCTACGGCACCCTGACGGTCCAGCAGGTGATTCAAAAATCCAGCAACATCGGGGCGGCCAAGATTGCCTCCAAAATAGGGGGGCCCCGTTTGGATCACTACCTGCGGGATTTCGGCTTTGGCCGCAAAACCGGCATCCAGTTTCCGGGAGAAACCGCGGGTATCCTGAAGAACCTCCGCCTGACCCGTTCGGCCATCGACCGGGCCACCCTGGCTTTCGGCCAGGGAGTGTCCGTCACTCCTTTACAGATGACCATGGCCCTGGCCGCCATGGGCAACGGCGGGGTCCTGATGGAACCCCACCTGGTGAAAGAGGTGGTCAACCCTTACGGGAAAAAGATTAAAGAGTTCCAGCCAAGACCCATCAGAAGGGTCCTGTCCCAGGAGACGGCCCAGCAGATGCTGGCCATCATGGAGACCGTGACCCAGCCCGGCGGCACCGCCAAGGAAGCGGCGCCCGAAGGTTTCACGGTGGCCGGCAAAACCGGCACCGCCCAGAAGCTGGTGGGCCGGACCTATTCCCACAGCAAGTTTAACGCCCTGTTCCTGGGTCTGATCCCGGCCGACAAACCGGTTCTGGCCATCACCGTCATCGTGGACGAACCCAAGGGGGCCATTTACGGCGGCGTGGTGGCGGCGCCCATCTTCCGGGAGATCGCCGCCCAGTCGCTGCGGGTCCTGGGGTATTACCCCCAGAAGGAACTGCCGCAAGACAAGAACGCTCCGGTGCTGGCCAGCTTGCTGCCCGCGCCGGCCCAGGCCGCCGCGGCCGAGCCGGCGGTCCAGCCGGTCAATTTCACTCCGCCCAGGCTGGAGATCCCCCTGGAACCTTTGAAAGTGATGCCGGATTTGCGGGGCTACACCATCCGCCAGGTTCTGAATCTTTTGCACAATTCCGGGTTGCGTTGCCGGGTCGAAGGCAGCGGCATGGCCGTGAGTCAGGAACCGGCGCCGGGAACCGAGATCTCCCCCGGCGCCACCTGTCGGGTGACATTCAAGTCCAATTCCTGACAGCGCAGGAGGAGGGATTCCCTCTTGCCAAGAAATGGAAGTTCTTATAGGATTAAGCTATCAGGCGGTGGGCCTTGAGATTGAATTGCCAGCGCGCAAAAGTCACGCGATACCGGAAGGGCAGGCCTTGGGGCCTGCCCTTATTTGCCAGTCAATAACCAATTCTAAGTAAGAACTGATCAATATCACAAGGTGGCCGCGACCTGCAGCTTGCTTCCTGAGGCGCAGGCCGCCGGGGTCTCGGAAACCCTGAATCGAGCGAGAGGGCCGGTGTTAGGAGATCAGGCGTCCGCCGGGAAGATTTTGAGAGAGCTGCTCCGCGGCCTGGAGGGCTGTCAGGTCCAGGGAGATGACCGCCTGGTCGCTGCCGGAGTGGCTTATCACTCCCAGGAAGTGGTTCCCGGCGGCATCTTTGTGGCCCTCAAGGGCCATCGCACCGACGGCCACCTTTACTTGGAAGCCAGCCTCGACAAGGGCGCTCGAGTCATCGTCACCGAGCAGGAGACCGCGCCGCCGCCCGGGGTTACGGTGGTTAAGGTGCCCCAGGCCAGGCTGGCCCTGGCGCATCTCAGCGCCGCCTTTTACGACCACCCCAGCCGGGAGCTGACCCTGGTGGGCATCACCGGCACCAACGGTAAGACCAGCATTACCTATCTCCTGGAGGCCATCCTGTCCGCGGCCGGGCATCGGGTGGGAGTGGTGGGCACCGTCAACTACCGCCTGGGGGAGATGAGCTGGCCAGCCCCGGTGACCACGCCGGAATCCCTGGATTTGCAAAGGCTGCTGCGGGAGATGCGCCGGCACGGGGCTTCCCACGTCTTCCTGGAGGTCTCTTCCCACGCCCTGGATTTAAGGAGGGTGGAGCGGGCGGCCTTCGCGGCCGGGGTCTTCACCAATCTCTCCCAGGACCACCTGGACTACCACCGGGACCTGGACGACTATTTCGCCGCAAAGGCCCGCCTGTTTACCGAAATTTTGCCCAACGGCGGCCCCTCCCAGGGTCTGGCGGTCCTCAACCTGGACGATCCCCGGGGCCGGGAACTGCGGCGGGCGGTTAAGGTCCCGGTCCTCACCTACGGCTGCCACCCCGAGAGCCAGGTGCGGCCGCGGGCTTACCGGTTCCGCCGGGACGGTCTGCAGGTACAGCTCACCACCCCGGTGGGGGAAGTGGAGATCAACTCCCGCCTGGTGGGTCCCTTCAATCTGTCCAATGTGCTGGCGGCCGCGGCCACGGCCCTGGGGCTGGGGCTGGACCCCGAGGCGGTGGCCCGGGGGATCGAGACCCTGGCCGGGGTGCCGGGCAGGCTGGAACGCTTCGGCCCGCCCCAGGGCCCCGGCATCTTCGTGGATTACGCCCACACCCCCGCGGCCCTAACCCAGGCCCTGGCGGCCTTGCAGACCCTGGACTTCTCCCGCCTCATCACCGTGTTCGGCTGCGGCGGGGACCGGGACCGCAGCAAGCGCCCCTTGATGGGGCAGGCGGCCGCGGCGGGCTCGAACCTAATCATCGTCACCAGCGACAATCCCCGCAGCGAGGACCCGGAAGCCATTATCCGCCAGATCGAACCGGGGCTCAAGGCCGCGGGCCTGGCCCCCCTGACCGGGGCCGCGGCCCGGCGGGGCGAGCCCGGTTACCTGGTGATTCCCGACCGGCGGGAGGCCATCCGCCTGGCGGTTAATCTGGCCGGGCCCGGCGACGCGGTGCTCATCGCCGGCAAAGGGCACGAAAACTACCAGATCTGGGGAACCGAGCGCCGTCACTTCGACGACCGGGAAGAAGTGGCAGCGGCCCTGAAGGAGTACCACAGCTAACTATGAGCGCCGCCTTCACCACTGCCGAGATTCTGGCCGCCACCGGCGGGACCCTGGTCCAGACCGGGGCCTGGAGCGCCTTTTGCGGGGTCAGCACCGATTCCCGCACCTGCCAGGCCGGGGAACTCTTCATCCCCCTGAGCGGCGAGCGCCACGACGGCCACGAATTCATCCCCGGGGCCCTGCGCCGGGGCGCCCGGGCGGTCTTGGTAGAAACGCGAATATTGGGGAAAAAATCTGTAGGGGCGGGTTTTAAACCCGCCCCTGCGACCGGGCTTAATTTAGCGAGCGAAATAACGGTCATCTCGGTTGCCGACGCCCTGGCCTCCTTAGGGGACTTAGCCCGGGCCTGGCGGGGCCGCTTCCAGGTGCCGGTGGTGGCCATCACCGGCAGCTGCGGCAAGACCACCACCAAGGAGATGATCGCCGCGGTGCTGGCCCGGTCCTTCCGGGTTTTGAAGAACCGGCTGAACCTGAACAACCTCATCGGCATGCCCCTGACCCTGCTGGGGCTGGAGGGCAGCCACGAGGCCGCGGTGCTGGAGCTGGGCATGAACGCCTTCGGGGAGATTCGCCGGCTGACCCAAATCGCCTCACCCACCCTGGGGGTCCTCACCAATGTCCATGCGGCCCACACCGAGGGGGTGGGGGACGTGGCGGGAGTGGCCCGGGCCAAAGGGGAGCTGGCCGCGGCCCTGGACCACGGCGCCCGCCTGATTTTCAATGCCGACGACCCGCGGCTGGCCGCGGTGGCGCAAAATTTCCCCGGGCCCACCCTGGGCTTTGGCCTGGGCGCCGGGTCCGCACTGCGGGCCACGGGCCGCCAGCCCCTGGGGGGGCGCGGCCAGAGGGCCAACCTTAATTTTCAGGGGCGCAGCTGGCCCCTGCAACTGGCCGTTCCGGGGTTGCACATGCTCTACAACGCCCTGGCCGCCACCGCGGTGGGCCTGTCCCTGGGGCTGGCCCCGCAGGAGACGGCCGCGGCCCTGGCGGCGTTTCAGCCCATTCACCGGCGCTCCCAGGTGGTCACCCTGGCCTCCGGGGCCCACCTCCTCAACGACTGCTACAACGCCAATCCCGGCTCCATGGCCATGGCCCTGCGGACCCTTAAGGAGCTGCGGAACCGGGGGCGGGCCGCTGCGGCCCTGGCGGACATGTTGGAGTTGGGAGATGCCGCGGCCGCGGCCCACCGGGAGTTGGGGCGCACCGCCGCCCGTACGGGACTGGACCTGCTGGTGGTGTACGGCAATTTTCGGGGGGAGGTGGCCGCCGGGGCCCAGGAGGCCGGGCTCCCTTCCGGCCGCATCGTGGAGGTTTCGAGCCGGGCCCAAGGGGCCCAGGCCTTAAAAGATTTTTTGCAGCCCGGGGACTGGCTGCTGGTGAAGGGCTCCCGCAGCATGCACATGGAGGGGCTCATTGCCGCCCTGGAGGAGGGGTAATTTTAACTGTCGTTGGCGGGCCTGATGGGCACGGCACGCCGTGCCCCTACAACCACCCGGGTAATGATGTAGGGCGGGCATGGCCCGCCATCAAGGGTGCGCCGGGCGCACCCTTCTTAAGCACAGGCGGGACGCCGGTGCCACCAATTTATCAATTCTTTTCGCAAAACAGGTAAGGCGAGATAACGGCGCCAGGCCAAGGGCGCCGGGTTGGGGGAAAGATTTAGGTGCTCTACCACCTCCTGTATCCATTAAAGACGGTCTTCGGCGGCTTCAACGTCTTCCGCTACATCACCTTTCGGACGATCTTCGCCATTCTCACCGCCCTGATCATCTCCCTGGTGGTGGGAGCCTGGTTCATCCGCAAGCTCCGGGAGCTGCAGGTGGGCCAGTACGTGCGGGAAGACGGCCCCCAGTCCCACTTCTCCAAGACCGGCACCCCCACCATGGGCGGGTTGATGATCATCTTTGCCATCCTGACGGCCACCCTGTTATGGGCCGATCTGACCAACCCTTACATCTGGCTGCTGGGCGTGGTGACCATCGGCTTCGGCCTCATCGGCTTTTATGACGACTATCTCAAGGTGATCAAAAAGCACAACAAGGGCCTCTCCGGCCGGCAAAAGCTGGCGATCCAGACCCTGGTGGCCCTGGTGCCGGCGGTCTGGCTCTACCTCAACCCGGCCTTCGACACCACCCTGACCATCCCGTTTTTCAAGACGGTGCATCCGGACCTGGGATTATTCTTCATTCCCTTCGCGGTCTTCGTCATCGTGGGGACCGCCAACGCGGTGAACCTCACCGACGGCCTGGACGGTCTGGCCATCGGCCCGGTGACCATCGCCGCCGTTTTTTATATGCTCTTTTGCTATCTGGCCGGCAATTTTAAGACCGCCGCTTATCTGCAAATCCCCTACGTGCGGGGGGTGGGGGAGCTCTCCATCTTCCTGGGGGCCCTGGTGGGCGCCGGGGTGGGTTTCCTCTGGTTCAACGCCTACCCGGCCCAGGTCTTTATGGGCGATGTGGGGGCCCTGGCCCTGGGCGGCATCCTGGGAACCGTGGCCCTGACCACCAAGCAGGAAATCCTGCTGGCCATTGTGGGCGGCCTCTTCGTGGTGGAAGCCCTGTCGGTCATTTTGCAGGTGAGCTTCTTCAAGGTTAGTAACGGCCGCCGCATCTTCCGCATGGCCCCGCTGCACCACCACTTCGAACTGAAGGGGTGGCCCGAACCCAAGGTTATTGTGCGCTTCTGGATCATCGCCATCATCCTGGGGCTGGTGTCCTTGAGCGCTTTGAAGTTGCGCTAGTTTCCCCCTTCTCCAGCGGGTGGAGAAGGGCGGGGGGATGACGGGGGAACTTTCAACTTCATGTGCGGCGGCAGCATCCCGCACCCAACCCTTCCTGGGGCAGGAGCCGGGGGGCTCCTCCCCGGGGAGGCAACCACGGCTTAAGCTTTTGGCAAAAATAAAATCCGCCCTTTAGCCAAGGGTGGACTTGACGCGCTTGCCCCTTGGCAAGGGAGAGTTAATTCCTCCCCCCCCTTTGGAAAAGGGGGGCCAGGGCGGATTTTCCTCAATAGCCAGGAGTATGTTTCAGGAATACTTTGCATTCAGTAATTGACTTTTTCCCTCCCCCTTGATGGGGGAGGGTCAGGGTGGGGGTGAATATCTTTAATGGTTCCTATATCTTCCCCCTCCCACCAGGGGAGGGGGAGATTTCAGGCAAAAAATTAGTAAAGGTCCTGGCGGAAAACAACACTAGGCCCAGAGGCCCCAACCTTACTTAAGATGGATTTTTCGGATAAAAAAATTCTGGTGGTTGGCCTGGCCCGCACCGGGGTGGCCCTGTGCCGCTTCCTGTCCCGAGCCGGGGCTCGGGTCACGATCACCGACACCGCGCCGGGGGCCGAGTTGGCGGACCGGCGCCGGGAAATCGCCGGCTGCGGGGTGACCGAAGAGCTGGGAGTGCCCCAACCCCGGTGGCAGGGCTATGACCTCATCGTGCTCAGCCCCGGGGTGCCGCCGGAGCTGCCCGGGCTCGAGGAAGCCCGGGCCGCCGGCATCCCGGTGGTGGGCGAGCTGGAGGTGGCCTCTCCTTTCATCCGGCGGCGTCTCCTGGCGGTGAGCGGCACCAACGGCAAGACCACCACCGTCACCCTGGTGGGGGAGCTGTTGGCCGCCTCGGGTTTGAAGCCCCTGGTGGGAGGAAACATCGGCACTCCGGTGCTGGAGCTGCTTGACCGGCAGGAGGACGCGGACCTGCTGGTCCTGGAGGTGAGCAGCTTTCAGCTGGACACCGCGCCCAGCTTCCACCCCCAGGTCGCGGCTTTGCTCAACCTCACCCCGGACCACCTGGACCGCTACCCTGGCGGCTTTGCCGACTACATCGCCTCCAAGGCCGGCCTTTTCCGGCGCCAGGGGGAGGCCGACTTCAGGGTCCTGAACGCCGACGACCCCGAAGTGGCCGCCCTGGGGGGCCGCGGCCGGACCTGTTATTTTTCCGCCCGCCGCACCTTGGCGGAGGGGGCCTGGCTGGAGAACGGGGCCCTCAAGGTCAGGCTGCCAAACCGGGGAGTCCAGGTCTTTCCTTTGGAGCAAATCCGCCTGAAGGAGCGGCACAACCTGGAAAACGTCATGGCGGCCCTGCTTCTGGCCCTGGAGGCCGGGGCGGACGCGGACGCCTGCCGCCGGGTGCTGGCCTCTTTTCAGGGGCTGCCCCACCGTCTGGAGTTGGTGGCCGATATCGGCGGGGTGGAGTTTTACGACGATTCCAAGGGCACCAACGTGGGGGCGGTGGCCTGCTCCCTGGCCCACTTCCAGGTGCCGGTGATCCTCATCGCCGGGGGCCGGGACAAGGACAGCGACTTCTCGCTGCTCTCGGACCTCATCCGGGAGCGGGTCAAGGCCCTGGTGCTCTTGGGGGAGACCCGGGAACTGCTGGCCGGGGTCTGGGGCGGCCTGGCGCCGGTCCACCTGGCCGCCGATATGGCCGACGCGGTGAGACAGGCCCGGCAACTGGCCCGGCCCGGAGAGGTGGTGCTCCTGTCCCCGGCCTGCGCCAGCTTTGACATGTTTACGGACTATGCCCAGCGCGGCGAAGTCTTCCAGAGACTGGTGCGGGAGCTCAGAGATGCCCACCAAAGCTAGGGCGCCGGTGGCGACCCCGCAACATTACGACCAGATCCTGATGGTCAGCGCCTTCTCCCTGGTGGCCTTGGGTCTGGCCATGGTTTTCATCGCCAGCAACGTCATGGCCCAGACTCAGTACAACGATCCCTACTACTTCATCAAGCGCCAGGGGATCTACGGCCTCCTGGGCATCGGGGCCCTGTTCCTGGGCCGAGCCGTCAACTACCATAATTACAAGCGCTGGGTTTATCACATCCTGCTCCTGAGCCTCATCTCCCTGGTCCTGGTGTTTGTCCCGGGCATCGGCGGCAAGGTCCGGGGCGCGGCCCGCTGGCTGCGGCTGGGGCCCCTGACGCTGCAGCCTTCGGAATTCGCCAAACTGGCCCTGGTCCTGTTCATGGCCTACTCGCTGGCCCGAAAACAGGAGAAGATGAAGTATTTCGCCATCGGTTTCCTGCCCCACATGATCGTGGCCGGGGTCTTCATCGGTCTCATCGGCAAGGAGCCGGACTTCGGCACCGCCGTCACCCTGGCGGCCATGGTCTTCACCATGCTCTTCGTGGGCGGGACCCGTCTCACCCACATCCTCCTGGCCCTGAGCGGGGGAATCTGCCTGGCCGTCATGCTGGTGTTGCGGGACCCCAAGAAATACGACCGCATCCTCTCCTTCCTGGACCCCTGGAAGCACGGCCAGGACGTGGGCTACCAGCTGAAGCAGTCCCTGCTGGCCATCGGGTCCGGAGGTCTCTTGGGGCTGGGGCCGGGCCAGAGCCGGGCCAAGCTCTTCTACCTGCCGGACGCCCACACCGACTTTATCCTCTCCATCTTCAGCGAGGAGATGGGCTTCCTGGGGGTCCTGCTGGTGCTGGCCCTGTTCACCATCGTGGTCTCCCGGGGCATCTGGCTGAGCCTCAAGGCCCCGGACAGTTTCGGTTCTTACCTGGCGCTGGGCCTGACGCTGCTCATCGGCTTGCCCGCCATCATCAACATGGGGGTGGTGAGCGGCATCTTCCCCACGAAGGGCCTGTCGCTGCCGTTCCTCAGCTACGGAGGCTCGGGGCTCCTGGTCAACCTGCTGGCGGTGGGGATTCTGTTGAATATCAGCAGCCAGATCAGACAGCCGCTGGGGCCGCCGCCGGCTCTGACCGCAGCCCCCCCGGCGGCGCCGCCGGCCAGTTGAAAAAAGACTTTGGGAGAGGGGGCCAGGGGCAGACGGCCCGCTTACAATCCCTCCCCCAACCCCATACAGGGGGTTGGGAGATGAGATCGAGGTAAGGGCGGGGGAATTGTTTTCCCCCGACCTTCCCCTCAACCCGACTTTTTCTATGACCTCAAGTTAGACAGGGGCTGAGGACCGGCCAGGAGGATGGAGTAAAGGAAATCCCATGGAACTCAGGGTGGTAATCGCCGCCGGCGGCACCGGGGGCCACCTCTTCCCCGGCATCGCCGTGGCCCGGGAATTCCAGGCCGCGGCGGGCGCGGCCGTCACCTTCCTCACCACCCCCAAACCGGTTACCACCCGGATTCTGGAGAGCTACGGCTTCCCCTGGGAGGCCTTGGAGAGCCGGGCTTTGAAAGGGGAAGGGGTCTTGAGCCGGGTGCGCACCTTGCTGGGGGTGCCGGGAGGCGTGCGCCGGGCCCGCCGGCGCCTGAAGGCCCTGGACCCCCACCTGGTGCTGGGCATGGGGGGGCACAGTTCCGGTCCGGTGGGGGTGGCGGCCTGGACCCTGGGGATTCCCCTGGCCCTGCACGAACAGAACGCCATTCCCGGCACCACCAACGCCTGGCTGGCCCGCCTGGCCCGGCGGGTGTTCGTCTCTTTTCCCGAAACCCAGGGCTACCTGCCGGCCGGCCTGGCCCGCTGGACCGGCAACCCCATCCGGGAGGAATTTTTTCAGGAAATGGCGCCGCGGCCGCCGGCGCCTTTCACGGTGCTGATCACCGGCGGCAGCCAGGGAGCCCGGCACCTGAACCTGGAGGTGCTGGCGGCCCTGCCGCTTTTGGCCGACCTGAAAGCGCGGCTCTGCTTTCTGCACCTCACCGGCGAGGCGGACTTCGAAAGGGTGGCGGGGGGCTACGGCCAGGCCGGCTTTGAGGCCCAGGTGGCGGCCTTTTCACCCGAGATGCCGGAGTTGATGGCCCGGGCCCACCTCATCGTCTGCCGGGCCGGGGCCTCCACCCTGGCGGAGCTCACCGCCATGGGCCGGGCGGCGCTGCTGGTGCCCTACCCATATGCCGCCAACAACCACCAGGAGCACAACGCCCGGTTCCTCGTGGAGGCCGGGGCGGCGCAGATGATTTTAAATAAAGAATTTACCGCAGAGTTATTCGCTGGTAAGATACGGCAGTTCCTGGCGGCGCCGGGAGCCCTGGCGGCGATGGAGGAGGCCTGCCGCCGCCTGGCCAAGCCCCAGGCGGCCAAAGACATCGTGAAGGGGTGCCTGGAGCTGGTTGGGGTAAATTTAGCACAAGCATAATAGCTTATTGAGAAGTTTATAAGAGGCTAAGTTTAATTATTAATCCGAGCATCAAATAGATTCCTTCCTTTAACTCCCTCCCCCTTGATGGGGGAGGGTTGGGGTGGGGGTGGCGGAAAAAATTAGGGGTAGAACGACCAATATTTCAAGAATCCTGAGAAAGGGGGCCACCGACGCCGAAAATCGTCTTTGGTTTCATCTCAAGGGCAAACATTTAGAAGGGATCAAGTTTAGGAGACAGGAACCCATTGGAAATTATATTGTTGATTTCGTCGCCTTTGAAAAGCGACTGATTATAGAAATAGATGGCGGACAACACGCCGATGAAAATGAAAAGCATAATGACATTGAGCGGGATGAGTGGCTCAATAGCCAGGGGTTCAGGGTCTTGCGATTTTGGAACAATGAGGTTTTGCAAAATTTGGCAGGGGTGTTGGAAACCATTAGAGACAACTGCTTACGCCACCCTCCCCTGACCCCTCCCATCAAGGGAGGGGAAAATGATTGAGATTTGCTGATGGGTGGTAACGATTTTTATTCAGTTCTAATGACGTGTTTGGGGCGAATAAAAATAATGGCGGGCAGTCCCCTTAGTGTAATTCTATTAATATGAAGCATCTCAAATCTTCATTAAAAGATTTAAGAGAGCTTTTTGAAAGAAGCATTACTATTAGAGACATAGCTGAACCACTATGCTCTTTTGATTTTAATTGCTCTGCTGATTATGTTAGACAATTTTTAGACACCAAGGATTATGACGTAATCGGTGTTAGGAAAGATGGATTAATTTATGGATATGCCAAAAGGTATGAATTGTCAGGAGGGAAGCTTGAAGAATATTTAATTCCCTTTAATGTGAAAGAGAAATTCCCAGAAACAACTTCATTAATTAACAGTTTGGAATCATTTAAATCCTTAGATAGAATTTTTGTTATTCTACTTGGAGAAGTCGGTGGAATAGTAACCCGTGGAGATTTACAAAAATCCGATGAGAATGTGGCTTTTTGGCCTAATATCTCTAACTGAAATGCAACTTTTACGAATTATTCGCGAATGTTACCCCAGCGATGGATGGGAACGCTTAATTAAACCGCATAGATTAGATCAAGCAAAGAAAGAATTTGATAAGCGTCGGGGAAAAAACATGGCAATTGATCTTGCTGATTGTCTTCAGTTTTGTGATAAACGAGAAATAGTTCTGAAGAATGAAGGAATTCGAAAGAGACTATGTGTCTCTAGGAAATCATGCGATTGCTTTCTTAAGAAACTTGAGGAGCTTAGGAACGATCTTGCGCATGCGCAGGATATTATTAGTGAAAATTGGCCAGACATTATAGACATTGCGAGAGAGGCTGAAAATTTCTTGCATAAATGTGAGGAATTTTAAAATAAATAAGACATCCACCTACCACTTCATCGGCATCGGGGGCATCGGCATGAGCGGCCTGGCGGAGCTCCTGGTGCGCCAGGGTCACGCCGTCAGCGGCTCGGACCTGGCGGCCAACCCCCTGACCCGGCGCCTGCAGGACCTGGGGGTCCGCTTCCATGAGGGCCACGCCCCGGAGCACCTGGGCGACGCTGAGATTGTGGTCCACTCCACCGCGGTGAAAGAGGACAACCCGGAGCTGGCCGCGGCCCGTTCCAAAGGCCTCCCGGTGCTGCGCCGGGGCGAGCTGCTGGCCCGCCTCATGCGCGGCCATTTCCAGATCGCGGTCACCGGGGCCCACGGCAAGACCTCCACCACCGCCATGGCCGCGGCCATCCTCCGGGCCGCCAATCTCGACCCCACCGTGGTGGTGGGGGCCAAGTGGGACAGCCTGGGCTCCAACGCGGTCCTGGGCCGGGGACCCTATTTCGTGGCCGAAGCCGACGAGAGCGACGCCTCTTTTACTTACCTCAAGCCGCAAATCACCGTGATCACCAACCTGGACCGGGAGCACCTGGACTTTTACCGGGACCTGGACCATATTAAGGAAACCTTTGCCAAATACCTGTGGGAGCTGCCCCAGGGGGCCCGGGTGGTGGGTTGGGCCGACGACCCGCACCTGGCGCCGCTGCTCGCCAGCCAGCCCCACGAGGTGCTGACCTACAGCTTCCGGGCCGGGGCCGCGGACTTTTGGGCCACGGAGGTGGAATCTCTGGGGTTGGGGTCCAGCTTCCGCCTGTTTTACCGGGGGCGGGAACTGGGCCGCCTCGCTCTCCCCCTGGCCGGGCCCCACTATGTACTCAACGCCATGGCCGCCGGTGCGGTGGCCCACAGCCTGGGGCTGGATTTTTCGGCCTGGCGCCAGGGGCTGGCCCATCTGGGCCAGATTCACCGGCGCTGCCAGGTGAAGGGCGAAGCCCGGGGGATCCTGGTGCTGGACGACTACGGGCACCACCCCACGGAAATCGACACCACCCTGACGGGGCTGGCCCAGGCCTTCCCGGAGCGCCGGTTGGTGGTGGCCTTCCAGCCCCACCGCTTCAGCCGCACCCGGGCCCTGTTGGCCGACTTCTTCCCGGTCTTCGCCCGGGCCGGCCTGGTATTCGTCACCGAAATCTACAGCGCCGGGGAGCCGCCCCTGGACGGTTTGAGCGGGCGGGCGGTTTACGACGGCATCCGCCAGAGCGGCCACCCGGCTGTCTTTTTCGTGGAAGAACATGCGGCGGTGGCCGATCATATCTTAAATCACCTCAAAGGCGGGGACCTGGTCCTGACCCTGGGGGCCGGAGACATCTGGAGAACCGGAGAAGAGCTGCTGGCCCGGCTGGACGACGGCCGGGCGGCGGGAGTGGCTGAAGCATGAGAAAAAAGACAGTGCCGCGGAACACTCGCCTGGTGCCCCAACGCCCTGTCAAAAAGGCCCGCTTCTTCTCCCGGGGCCAACCCAAGAACATCTACCGCCGGAAACGCTTAGGCGGCGGTAAAAAACCCTGGCTGCGCCTGGTCCTGGTCTCCCTGGGATTCCTGGGACTGGCGGGCCTCTGCCTGGGCCTGGTCTTCCTTTATCATCAACTCTTGACCTGTTCGTTATTTTGCATTAAAGATATCAGGAACATTGAAATTGAGGGAACGCACCGGCTCACTCCTGAGGTGGTGCTCCACCTGGCCAAACTCAGCCCCGATACCAACCTCCTGGCGGTCCGCCCCGGGCAGGTGGAGCGAACCTTGCTGGCCCATCCCTGGATTGCCCGGGCGGAGCTGACCAGGAAATGGCCCTCGCGGCTGCATCTCAAGATCCAGGAACGGGAGCCGGTGGCCCTGGTGCAGTTGGGAGAGGAACTCTATTACGTGGGTCGCCAGGGGAATCTGTTTAAGCCCATGTCTCCCGGGGATCCCCATAATTTTCCGGTAATCACGGGGTTGGCGCCGGCGCATTTCCACTTTTCCGAAGGCGCCATGCCGGAGATCCTGGCCCAGGCCTTTCAACTGCTGGAGGTGCTCAAAGGTGCCTCGCCGCCCCTTAACCTGGAAAATATTTCCGAGATCCATGCGGATTTGGAGCGGGGTTTCTCCATCTATGCCAATGGGCTGGGCGGCGCCCTGGATCTCGGCTTTAAGGATTATTCGCAAAAATTGCACAAATTCGCTCAGATCTGGCCGGCGTTGGCCCAGAAGGGGTACGCCGCCAGAATCGGGCGCATCAATCTCGACTATCCCCAACGGGTGCTGGTCACCCTCAAGGGCATGGAAGAGAAGTGACAGGATGGAAAAGTGCCTCAAGACCTAATCGTCGGTTTGGACATCGGCACCACCAAGATCTGCGCCGTGGTGGGGGAAGTGCGGGACAACCAGGTGGACATCGTGGGTCTGGGCCAGGCGCCCACGGCCGGGGGCCTGCGCAAAGGGGTGGTGGTCAACATTGAAAACACCGTCCGGGCCATCCGCCGAGCCGTGGAAGAAGCGGAAACCATGGCCGGGTGCGAAATTCGCTCCGTTTACGCCGGGGTGGGCGGCGGCCAGACCAAGGTGATCAACAGCCAGGGCATCATCGCCATCAAGGACCGGGAGGTGACCCCGGCGGACATGGACCGGGTCATCGACACGGCCCGCACCGTGGCCATTCCTTCCGACCGGGAAGTGATTCACACCCTGGTGCAGGAATTTCTGATAGACGGCCAGGACGGCATCAAGGACCCGGTGGGGATCCACGGGGTGCGCCTGGAGTGCAAGGTCCACATCGTCACCGGCGCCATCACCACCCTCAATAATCTTATGAAATGCGCCAACCGGGCCGGCTTGGAAGTCAGCGGCATCGCCTTGCAGACCCTGGCGGCGGGGGAGGCGGTGCTCACCGACGAAGAAAAGGAACTGGGGGTGGCCCTCATCGATTTCGGCGGCGGCACCACCGACCTGGCCATCTTTGCCGAAAACGCCTTGCGTTACAACTTCGTGCTGCCCGTGGGCGGCAACAACCTGACCAACGACATTGCGGTGGGGCTCCCCACCTCGCTCAACCACGCCGAAGACTTGAAGAAACACTACGGCTCCTGTCTCAATGCCCTGGCGGACCCTCAAGAAATTCTGGAGGTGCCGGGCCTTACCGGCCGCGAAACCCAGCAAATTGCCCGGAGCCGCCTGGCCGAGATCATTCATCTGCGGGTGGCGGAAATCATCAGTATCCTGGGCAAAGAGGTGCAGCGGGCCCGGTTTGCCCACCCCCTGCACTCCGGCGCGGTGCTGGTGGGGGGCACCGCCCTGGTGGACGGCCTCCCGGAGCTGGCCAGCGAAGTCTTCCAGATGCACACCCGCATCGGGTATCCCATGGGGGTCAGCGGCCTCATCGACGTGATCCATGACCCCTCCTACGCCACCGGGGTGGGCTTGGTGCTCTACGGCTTCCGGTCCCAACGGAAGGCCAAGCGGGGGCCGGACCGTTGGCCCGCCGGGCAACGCTGGCCCGGGCGTCCCGCCGGTGGCGGCCTCTGGACCCGGGTCAAAAAATGGTTCCGGGAAGTGGTATGAGTCATTGAAAAGTGGTAAGATGAATCCCGAGGGGGTTTAAAGGATGAAGATTCAATTGGTCCCCAACGAATTGTCAGCAAAAATCAAGGTCTTAGGAATCGGCGGGGCCGGCGGCAATGCGGTCAACGACATGATCACCTCCCAGATGGTGGGGGTTGACTTCATCGCGGCCAACACCGACGCCCAGTCTCTGGAGCGCAGCCAGGCGCCGGTCAAGATCCAGCTGGGACCCAACGTCACCCGGGGCCTGGGGGCCGGCGGCGACCCCGAAGTGGGACGCAACGCCACCATGGAAGAAGGCGAGCGCCTCAAGCAGGTACTCAAGGGGGCCGATATGGTGTTCATCGCCGCAGGCATGGGCGGCGGCACCGGCACCGGCGGCGCCCCGGTGGTGGCCGAACTGAGCCGGGAGCTGGGGGCCCTCACCGTGGCCGTGGTGAGCAAACCTTTCGAATTCGAAGGCAAAATGAAGCGCCGCCTGGCGGATAACGGCATCGAGGAACTCCGCCGGGTGGTGGACACCATCATCACCATCCCCAACGATCGCCTCTTTTCCCTGAGCTCCAAGAACTCCCGCATCAAGGACGTCTTCGGCATGGCCAACGAAGTCCTGGGCTTTGCGGTCAGGGGCATCTCCGACCTCATCATGGTGCCCGGGTTCATCAACGTGGATTTCGCCGACGTGCGCACCGTCATGAAGGAGCGCGGCATGGCTCTCATGGGCACCGGCATCGCCAACGGCGGCAACCGGGCCGCCGATGCGGCCCACAAGGCCATCTCCAGCCCCCTCTTGGAAGACATCTCCATCCGGGGCGCCCGGGGCATCCTCATCAACATCACCGCCACCCCGGACATCTCCATGGAGGAATTGAAAGAAATCTGCGGCATCATCCAGGAAGAGGCCCACGACGACGCCATCATCAAGTGGGGCCTGGTCTATGACGACAGCCTGAACGAAGAGATCCGGGTGACGGTCATCGCCACCGGCATCGGCAAGCGGCTGGAAGTTCCGGCGGACCTGGGGGCCTGGTCCCAGGCGCAGCAGGCCCAGCCGGAAGACCTGGAAATCCCCACCATCCTGCGCCAGACCTCGGAGTCGGCCGCCCGGACCGCAGAAGGCAGACCGGCAGAGAAACGCCCCTTCGGCGTCATCGGCCAAAAGAAAAATATCGTCCACCCGGACCTGCAGTACGAAGAGAACGAACTGGACATCCCGCCTTTCTTGCGGAAGGCCGATTGATAAAGACAGTTCCGAGTTTTTAGTTTTGAGTTTTGAGTTTTTGGTGGGGGCGTGATTTATCACGCCCTTACTTGTTAAAATCTTGAACAAAATGTAGCCGCAGGCTTTAGCCTGCGCTCAACAGGGGAGACGCCTGAGCCACCAGGAAAATAATCAATTGGTCGCAAATCGCTATGAGACCCCTAACGAAAGACCCCCTCACTTGTCATTCTAAGGTAGCGAAGCGACCGAAGAATCTCGTTTTTGGGTAGCTATAGGGCGGCCCGTGGCCGCCAAAATTCGGCAGGCACAGCCCGCCCTATAAGTTTTATATTTTCCAGTCAAAATTGTGCTACCATGCTATAAACAAGATGAAAATACAAAAGAACGTACCAAAATTCATTTACGTGTTATGTGGGCTTTTGGCTACGTTCTGGTGGTTTATACTTTTCAGTCATGTAGGGCGGGCACTGCCCGCCATATCCTCACCTCCTTAACCCAACTCCCATGTCCGCCCGGATTAAGGCCCGCCTGAAGAAGCTGCTGGCCCAGGAAAAGGGCGCGGTGGTGCGGGAATGGGGGGCGAGCTTCCCCATCGCCCTAATCTACCCCCAGATCTACCCCGTGGCCATGGGCAACCTGGGCTTCCAGGCCATCTACCACCTGCTCAACGCCCAGTTGGGCCTGGTGTGCGAACGCGCTTTCCTGCCCACCCCCGAGGAGTGGCAGGAGCACCGCCGCACCCGCACCCCGGTCCTCACCCTGGAGTCCCAGCGGCCGCTTACCGATTTCGCCGCGGTGGCTTTTTCCATCTCCTTTGAGGCCGACTACCCATATGTGCTGCAGATTCTGGCCGGCGCCGGCATTCCCCTGCGGGCTGCGGACCGCGGGCCGCAACATCCCCTGGTGCTGGCCGGCGGGGTGGCCACCTTCCTCAACCCCGAGCCCTTATCTCCCTTCGTGGACGCCTTTTTCCTGGGGGAGGGGGAAGCCGGGGCCGTGCCCTTCTTCCAGGTTCTGGCCTCCGGCGCCCCCACCGGGGACCGGGGCCCGTTGCTCCGGGAACTGGCCCACACCGTGCCCGGGGCGTACGTGCCCGCGGGTTACCGCCCCCGGTACCACGGCGACGGCACCCTGGCTGCCTTCGAGCCCCATCCCGGCTACCCCGAGCGTGTGACCGCCCCCCACCTGCCGGAACTGGCCCCCTACCCTACCCACAGCCATATCCTGGCTCCCCAGAGCGAATGGGGGGAGATGTTCCTGGTGGAGACCGGCCGGGGCTGCTCCCGGGGCTGCCGCTTCTGCGCCGCCGGCTTTGTCTACCGCCCCCCCCGGGAGCGCGGTCTTGCGGAACTCTGGACCCAGGTGCAGCCGGGCCTCCTGCAGAAGCGCAAGGTGGGCCTGGTGGGCGCCGCGGTCTCGGACCATCCCGCGGTCAAGGACCTGTGCCGCCAGATCCTGGCCGCCGGCGGGGCCCTGGGCATCAGTTCGCTCCGGGCCGACTCCGCCGACGCCGAGCTTTTTGGGCTGCTGGCCCAGGGGGGCGTGCGCAGCGTCGCCCTGGCCCCGGAAGCCGGCAGCGACCGCCTGCGCCGGGTCCTCAACAAGGGCCTCACCCAGGAAGACCTGGCCCGGGCTGCGCTGGCTTTGAGTGAGGCCGGCATCCCCCAGCTGCGCCTCTACTTCATGGTGGGCCTGCCCACCGAAACCCGGGAGGACGTCTCCGAGATTCCCCGCCTGGTGAAATTTCTGTCCCACCGGGTCATCAAAGAAAGCCGGGGGAAAAGACGCCTGGGCCTCATCACCCTGAGCCTGTCGTCCTTCGTCCCCAAGCCCTTCACCCCCTTCCAATGGACCTCCTTCATGGAGGTGGCGGAGCTGAAAAAACGCCTGAAGATGGTGGCCCGGGAGTTCCACGGGGTCAAGGAAGTGCGGGTGCACGCCGATCTGCCCAAGTGGGCCTACGTCCAGGCCCTGCTGGCCCGGGGCGACCGGCGGGTGGGGGATATCCTCCTGGCCGCCCAAGAGAGAGGCTGGACCCGGGCCCTGACAGAAAACCCCGTCAACCCGGACTTTTTCACCCTGCGGGAGCGTCGCCCCGACGAACTCTTCCCCTGGGACTTCATCGACCACGGCCTGAAGAAAGACTACCTCTGGGAAGAGTACCAGCGGGCCCTGGAAGAAAAGGAGACCCCGCCCTGCCGGCCCGCGGTGTGCAGCCGCTGCGGCGTCTGCCGGGGCGAAGGGGAGGCGGGTGAGGAGGAGAAATGATCTGTGGGGAAGGGGGCCAGGGGCAAAAGCCCCTGCCCCCTTCCCCACACCCCATCCCCCAACCCCATAAGGGGGTGCTGGGAAAGGCGGGGCCTGACGGCCCCGCCTTTCCCACCCCTAAGATTTGGGTGAGGGATGGAATATTAATTGCGAGTCACTGTATGGGGGTGATTCAACAACCCCGTATTCCAGTGGCACAGGCGTCTCGCCTGTGCAAGGACTAAGAATAAGATGAAGTTCCTGAGCTGGAAAATCTGGGTGAGCCTGGGTCTCATCGCCCTGTCCGTGGCCATCTACCTGGCGAATTACCTGATCTTCCGGGACGCGGGGTACATGTTCCGGCTGCTGCTGGCCCAGCTGGGGTTTCTCCCCATTTCGGTGCTCCTGGTCACCATCATCGTCAACCAGTTGCTGGCCCAACGGGCCAGGGCGGCCAAATTGTCCAAGCTCAACATGGTCATCGGCACCTTTCTCAGCGAGGTGGGCACCCAACTGCTCAAAATGATCTCGGCCTACGACCTCAAAGCGGCGGACTTCCAGCAAAACCTCAGTTCCCTGGCCCATTGGTCCGACGCCGATTTCGCCGCCTTCCCCAAACGGCTGGCTAATTATAAATTTGAGATGGATGCGGCGGCGGGGGACCTTCGAACCTTGCGGGATTTCCTGGAGTCCAAAAAAGATTTTCTCCTGCGCCTGCTGGAAAACCCCAACCTGCTGGAGCACGACTCCTTCTCCAACCTGCTGCTGGCGGTCTTTCACCTGTCCGAGGAACTGTCCCAGCGCCGGGACCTGAAGCATCTCAACCCGGCGGACCAGGAACACCTGGCCGTGGACCTGAAAAGGGCTTACACCCGGCTCATCAAAGAGTGGCTGGCCTACCTGGGCCATCTGAACCAAAACTACCCCTACCTCTTCTCCCTGGCCCTCAGGACCAACCCCTTCGACCCCGCCGCCTCCCCGGAATTACCCTAAATGAAAAAAGCCCGGCCTGGGCCGGGCTCTGGAGGGGTTTTAAACAGGTTGCAGCTACTTCTTCTTGCTGCTGGAAGAACTGGAGCTGGAACTTGAGCTCGAAGAACTGGATGAAGAAGGACGTGAAGAGCTGGATGAACTGGACGGCCGGGAAGACGACGGGGCCGGGGCGCTGCTTCGGGAAACCGCGGCTGGCCGCGACGGCGGCGGCGACGGCCGGCTCACGGTGGGCGGCGATGACGCCGGCCGGGAAGGCGCAGGCGTAGCGGGCCTCACCGTGGCGGCGGGCCGAGCCGGGGTGGACTGGGGCGCACGGTACGTCGAAGTCGACGGGGTCACCGTGGATTTGGGCGGAGTAGCCGCCTGCGGCGGCCTGCTCTTGATCCCCGGCGGGGGCGGCGGCGCCGTGGTCTTCAAGCCCTTGGGCTTCGACTCCGGCGTCTGCACCTTGGGATCCCGTTGTTTGATTTCCCTAATGCGGTCCTGCTGCCGCTTTAAGGATTCCTCCCGCATCTGCCGGTCCCTTTTCTGCCAATCGGAAAATTGCTGGGCCTGGGGCTGGGGCTGGGTCTTGGCCGGCTGAGGCTGGGGCAGGGTCTTGGCCGGCTGGGCCGCGGGCGCCGGCTTCTTGGGGGCGGTGGCGGGCTCCACCCGGGTGGGCGGCGGCACCGCCGGCACCGTGCCCGGTTTCACCGGTTCCACCCCGGGCCTCTTCTTTTCGCCGGTATAAACCTCGGGATGCAATTTCTGGTCGGGCACCTGGCCTTGCCCGGCCAAGTCCTTCAGTTGATTAAAGGCCTTGCCCTGCTCCACTTTGCTGGAGTCGACCTTTTTTTCCTTCAGTTTATCAGCGCCACTTTGGGCCCAGGCGGCCCCTTGGGCCACAAACAGTCCCAAGACCAACAGCAGTGAAGCTAGCGTTATCCTGGCACTCCACATTTGCGATTCTCCTTTGCAATCAGGCGAAGGTTATACTCCCTCCCAGATAATCGGCCAGGGAGAGTTGATCCTTGAATTAGCCGGCAAACCATAATCTGGTTTCTGTCCTTGCCAGCCACCCTGCTGTTCCTGGACAACTATTAGCCGGGATGGCTTTCAGGGGCAATCGGGCTATCCCTGAATTTAAGCTTCTAAATTAATTAGATGACCACGCGAGAACCTCGTGCCTGGTCAAAACAAGGAGTTAGGGGCGCTGCTTCCAAGTGTTTAATATTCCATAGATTCAGGCAGATAGGTTTAGGGCAGGCGGGCGGGGCAAAACTCTTTTGGGAGGGGCGGCCCGGGGAAAGACGGTGATAACCTTAAACCACTTGAGCCCCAAAGACCTGCTGCATGTGTTTCAGGGCGAAGACATGGGCCTGGGGGTCGAAGTCCGCCACCCCGTCCCGGTAAACCAGGGTGGGAAGGTCCCGGTCGAAAAGTTCCTTGACGGTTTCCAGGACGCAGATGGAGGTGCACACCCCCACCACCGCCACCCGGTCCACCTGCTCTTGTTGCAGGATTTCATCCAGGTTGGTGCGGGAAAAGGCGCTGTAGCGGGTCTTTTCCACCCGGTAGTCGCCGGGCTGGATGGGCACTTCCGGAATGACCTGGGCCCCCCAACTGCCCCTGACGGCATGGGGGGGGAAGTGCTTGAACTCCCGGTCATCGGGGGCATGGGCGTCGCAAACAAAGACCACCACCCCGCCCTGGGCCCGGACTTCTTCGATCTTCCCGGCCACGAAGCCGATGATTGAGCGTCCCTGAGGCCCCACATACAAGGTCCCCTGGGGGTCGATGAAGTCGTTGAGCATATCCGCCACAATCAGGGCCGTTTTGCCCATGGCCGCCTCCGGAGAGCAGGAATCTATCTAATTTTCAAAAATAACCTCAAGTGGGCTCCAAGGCAAGGGGGGGCGCCGCTACATGTCTTCGGCAGGGTAAGTCGGAGCCGCAGGCTCCGCCTTACCCTGCCCATTTCAGGGTTGGGTGGGGGGCTTGGGGGGAGGGCAGGGAATCTCATTCCCTGGCCCTCCCCCCAAATCATGCGAAGCAGGGGCAGGAGGCCGGCTTCCCCGGCCTCCTGCCTACCCCCTACACAAACAGCGTAATGTCCGCGTCCGCGGCGTAATCCAGGAAGGTGCCGGCCCCGGCGAACTCCAGGCCGTCGATGAGATCCTCTTTTTTGATGCCCAAGACGTCCAGGGTCATTTGGCAGGCGATGAGTTTAACGCCGTTTTCTTTGGCCATGGCGATGAGATCGGGGATGGTGGGCACGCCGCCCTTTTTCATCCAATCCTTCATCATCCAGGAGGCCATGCGGGTCATGCCCGGCAGCACCCCCACGATGTTGGGCATGGGCACGGGCATGGCCGGGTTGGCCAGGGGCGGAATCTTCAGGTCCTGGTTCTTCTTCTTATTGATGATATCCAGACCGTAGAAGCTGAAAAAGATGGCCGCCTCCATGTCCATGGCCGCCGCGGTGGTGGCCAGGATCAGGGGCGGGTACGCCATGTCCAGGGTGCCTTTGGTGGCCACGATGGCCAGCCGTTTGGGCCGGGTCAGGTCCAGGCCCTGGCCTTTCAATGCTGCGGCCAACTGGAGCCGGACCTGCTCGGCGATGAAGGTTTCCAACTCCGGGGTCAACGTCAGGCCGCCGGCGGGGGCCGCCGGGGCCGCGGCTTCTTCGCTCTTTGCCATGCTACTCACCTCGCTACCACCAGGAAATTACCTGGTCATGATTAAGCACCAGGTCCAGCAGGCGTTCATAAGCCACCGGCTCCTGGAACAGGGAAAATTCCGTGGCCTGCCGCTCCCGGGAGGTGATGGCCACCAACTCCTTGGTCTCCTCATCCGGCGGATGCCGGAACACGTGCAAAATCTTCATAGCTCCTCTCAGAAGGGAATGACAATGTCCTGGTCCCGCAACAGCTCTCCCAGGTCGGCCAGGCTCAAATAGGCGAAGCCGTGTTTTTCCACATTGCCCGGGTGGTTGCTGAAGCGGGAGCCCTCCATTTCGTCCAGGAAACCCAGGTTGTCGGCGAAGGCCTCATCCAGGGCCACTTCGTAGTCCAGGACCAGGTAAGTCACCCGGTGGTCCTCCAGCAGGCAACCCAGGCTGGTGCGCAGGGCCTCGTACTGCCGATGGGGCTGCCGCGCCAGTACCGCTACTTTTTTCATCTTAAGCCAAACCTCCCTTACAACACCAGGTAATGGGGACAATCTTCCAACATTTCTGCATGCTTGGCCTGGGTGGCGAAATCCTTGAAACCCAGGCCCGGCACCTGGCCCGATAGGTTATGGGCCCGGAAGCTCACCTCGCAGAGGGCCATTTTGGCCCGGCCGCTTAGCTGGCCGAAGCGGGGGTCCTGGGTGAGCAGGACTCCGTCCCCGGTGAGGAAGACCCTCACCGGGACCCCAAGTTTCTCCGCGGCCGCCGCCAGTCCCAGGAGGTGGGCCAGGGAGTCCTTAGTGGCCACCAGTATTCCTAAAGGTCCTTTCACGGGTGCGCCTCATTTTTTCTGGAGATAGAAATGGAAGACCTCTCCTGCCTCTTCCACTCCCAGGTAGGTGTTGCCGGTGCGGGAGGCCCAGCTGGGAAGGTCGTTCTTGGAGCCGGGGTCCGTGCCCACGATTTCCAGGACCTGGCCGCTGGCCAGCTCCGCCATGGCCTTCTTGGTTTTGAGCAACGGCAACGGACAGGCGTCTCCGCGACAGTCCAGGGTCCGGTGGGGGGTGAATTTAGCCATGTGCTGCACTCCTTAACGTGGTGGTTGGTGATTATTGTGGCTGCCAGGCAGCCGGTTTTTTTCTATGAAAAAGCTATCAGCAAAGACTAGTGGGGCGCCTCATAATTACGGTTCCTACCCCCCTTTTCTAAAGGGGGGTAAGGGGGGATTAAATAACCGCTTAATAATCCCCCTAAATCCCCCTTTAAGAAAGGGGGACTTAAGAAGCAGGTTTGGAAACCATGGCTGTGATAATTGCCAGACAATTTATGAAGCACATCACTAGAGATTCCCGGCAGGCGAGCCAAACGCAGAGTGGGCCCAGACCACGCGGATTTTTTAGGGCACGGCCCGCCGTGCCCCCGCAGGCTTCGAATACCGTTCCCTCCGGGCTACGGGCCTGCGTCCCACTGAAAACTGGAAACTCGAAACTCGAAACTCAAAACTCTTCAGTCTTCCGGTTTGCAGAACAACTCCCGGGTGATGGCGGTGAGTTCCAGAAGGCGCGGGGTGCGGAGGCGGTAAAAAACCTGTTGCGCCACCCGGCGGGACTCCAGGATTTCCTTGTCCTTGAGCAGGTTGAGGTGCTGGGAGATGCTGGACTGGCTGACCCCCAGCGCCTTCTCCAACTCTTGCACCGAGCGCTCCCCCTCCCCCAGCAGGTGAATGATCATCAGCCGGGTGGGGTGGGCCAGGACCTTGAGGCAACGCGCCGCTTTTTCCAGCCGTTCCTTCATGTATCCACTATTCATAATATTCATATATAATAATATTCTTTCCTTTGTCAATAAAATGTACAGGGGGAAGCAAATTTTTTTCCCCCAGTCCCGGCCCTGTGGATATAATAAGCGGAGTCCATCTAGATACGGCGCCTTTCCCCAAGACGCGCTCTGACCCCCTGGAGGTCTCCATGCCCAAAAAAGCCGTCTGGCTCATCATCTTTTTCACCCTGCTTTTTATTCTGGGGATCAATACCGGTGATCTGGAATACCTGCTGAACCTGGGCAACACCATCTGTCTGTCCTGCATCGGGGTCGGCTAATGACCAAACTGCGGACCCTGGTCCAGACCCTGGTGGCGTTTGGAACCAACGCCTATCTTCTCTTCCCCTTCGGATCGGTAATCTACCAGGGGCCGTTGAAGGCGGTGTGCCACCCGGGGCTCAACTGTTACTCCTGTCCCGGAGCCCTGCTGTCCTGTCCGGTGGGCGCGGTGCAGAATTTCGTGGCCAGCCTGCGTTTCAGCATGCCGGGGAGCTGGCCCCATCTGGGCACCCTGGTGGTGGGCTACCTGGGGTTCATCGGCACCCTGGTGGGGCGCCTGCCGTGCGGCTGGATTTGCCCCTTCGGATTTATCCAGGATCTGCTCCACAAGATCCCTTCCCCCAAGTTTTCCCTGTGGTCGCCCCTCAAGTACGTTAAATACGCGGTGCTGGTGGTGCTGGTGCTGGTCTTGCCCTTCTGGCTGGTGGACGCCTCCGGTCTGGGGCACCCCTGGTTCTGCAAGCTCCTCTGTCCGGCGGGGACCCTGGAGGGGGCCCTGCCCCTCCTCTTCCTCAAGCCCAGCCTGTGGGCCACGATAGGGTTTTATTTCTGGAACAAGCTCGCCATCCTGGTAATTATCATCATCCTGGCCATCTTTATCAGTCGGCCCTTTTGCCGCATCCTCTGCCCCCTGGGCGCTTTTTACAGCCTGTTCACCCGCATGACCCTGGTGCAGTTGGAGTTCATCGAAGGCAACTGCGTGGAATGCGGCTCCTGCGTGCGCAAGTGCCCCACCGGGGTCAAGCCGCATGCAGAATTCGACAGCCGGGAATGCATCTTATGTCTGAAATGCCTGGACGCCTGCCAGTTCAGGGCCCTGTCCTTCGGGGTGCGCCGTCTGCCCACCAAGCAGGTAAAGCGGACGACCTCACCCATTTAAGGGCTCGGGAAAAAATATCTTGACAGGACTTTTATTTAATTCATAATAATTCAAGTAAATTACCGCCTAAATTACCGCCGCAGAGCCTCAGGAGACCGGGTCATGGCCCTCACCAAGGAAAAATTGATCAGCCGCTTACAGACCCAGGTGGGTTTGAGCAAACAGGAATCCCGCTCCGTGGTGGAACGGGTCCTGGACATCATGAAAGAGACCCTGGCCCAGGGAGAAGACTTGCTCATCAGCGGTTTTGGCAAGTTCTCAGTGAGGCAGAAGAACGCCCGCCGGGGCAGAAACCCTCAAACCAAGGAAAATCTCATCCTCCGGGCCCGCAAGGTAGTGGTATTCAAAACCTCCGGAGTGCTGCGCAACCGCATCAACAGCGGCACTTCCTCCTAAGTACTCGCCCAAACCGGCAACTCCTAACCAAGGCCTTGTGATCACCGCCCACCCTCGTCCTTGCCGGTAAGGAGCCTGCTCAGAGGAATCGGGTCATGGAAGGCGAAGACGCATGAGGACCCCATTTCAAGGCTGGTACAGCTGGGGTTGCAGCCGCCGGACCTTTATCCAGAGCAGCGCCAGCGCCCTGGCTTTACTTGCCCTACCCTGCCTGCCCACCCGGGCGGCGGCCCAGGAAATCGGTTACGGATCCCTGAATCCCCGGCCCGCCGCCTTCTTTCGCAAGCTGCCCAACAAGATGGTCCAGTGCCAGCTCTGCCCCCGGAACTGCGAGGTCATGGATGGCGAGCGCGGCGACTGCGGCGTCCGGGAGAACCGCCAGGGGGAATACTACACCCTGGTCTATGGCAACCCCTGCGCCGTGCACGTGGACCCCATCGAAAAGAAGCCTTTTTTCCACATCCTGCCCGGCAGCCCCTCCTTTTCCATCGCCACCGCGGGCTGCAACCTGCACTGCAAGTTCTGCCAGAACTGGGAGATCTCCCAGGCCCGGCCGGAGAAGACCTACAACCTCGATTTGCCGCCGGAAAGGGTCCTGGCCGAGGCCCGCAAGACCCGGAGCCTCTCCATCGCCTACACTTACGTGGAGCCCATCATCTTTTTTGAATATATGACCGACGTGGCCCGTCTGGCCAAAAACGCCGGCATCCTCAACGTCTGCCACACCGCCGGGTACATCAACCCGGAGCCCCTGAAAAAGTTGGCGGAAGTCCTGGATGCGGCCTGCGTCGACCTCAAGTCCTTTGAGTCCAAGTTCTACCAGGATATGGTGGATGGGAAGCTGGGCCCGGTGCTGGAGACCCTGAAGACCCTGCGCCAGCAAGGCGTCCACCTGGAAATCGTCAACCTGGTAATCCCCCAGTTAAACGACCGGCCGGAAACCATTACCAAGATGTGCACCTGGATCCGGGACGAGCTGGGGCCCTTGACGCCGGTGCACTTTTCCCGATTTTATCCCCTGTACAAGATGCTGAACCACTACCCCACCCCGGTGAGCACCCTGGAGCGGTGCCGGGAACTGGCCCTGAAAGCGGGTTTGAAGTACGTTTACCTGGGCAACATCCCGGGCCATGCGGCGGAGAACACCTACTGCCACCACTGCGGCAAAATGCTTATCGAGCGCACCGGCTACCGCATCGGCGAACTCCACCTGAAGGACGGGGCCTGCGGCTACTGCGGCACCAAGATTCCGGGCATCTGGCAGAAGCCGCAAGCGGCTTAGGTTTTCTGTTTTCTGTTTTCTGTTTTCTGTTTCGCTTCCTGATTAATGCAACCTGCGATTTTTCTTAATAAATTGTGTTCTCAAAGCATTTTTTCGAATGAGAAGAACCAAACTTTTAATGAAAATTGACCTCAAGAAAGATATTTTTCTGCCTGTCGCTAATAGAATCCGCACCCGGGCTGATTCCTTAAAAGCAATCAAACGTTTTGCAAAATGCGGAATTGAGGGTTGGTTAAAAGTAGAAGCCGTGGCAGCTTTGGACGCTAAAATAAAGTACGTTAAGAATAAGGGACCAGACTTAGTGGTTGGCCATGGTATCCAAATTGAATTGAAAGCCGCCACTGATTTTAATCCTTCAGGCATTATTGATGGAACATTGAAATACAACTGTCCTTGTCTGTTTTTGGCCGATGGGAGCGATCCTGCAAAGATTGCGAAAATTAATCAATTCGCCAATGTGAGTATCATTGATTACCAAATATTTTCCGACGGAGAAGCTGATTGGGTCATTGGCATTATTGGGCCAGCCAAATCAGCCTGATTCAGTTTAAGCGAAGTTTTTCATTCATTCCCAAATTAACTTTGGAGCATTACTCCAAATTAATATGATTTATGTTTGACGAATAATTACGCACTGTTCCTTCTATTTTTTCTTTAACTGAAAACAGAAAACAGATAACAGAAAACCGTCTTTTATGTCTTGGCGCTGCGGCATCATCGGCCTTCCCAACGCCGGGAAGACCACCATCTTCAACGCCCTGACCTCGGGCCAGGCCGAGGTGGCCAGCTATCCCTTCAGCACCATCTCTCCCAACACCGGGGTGGTGCCCATCCCCGACCCCCGGCTCATGCGCCTGGGGGAGCTGCTGCAACCCCAGAAACTCACCCCCGCCACCATCGAGTTCGTGGACGTGGCCGGGCTCATCGCCGGGGCTTCCCGGGGCGAGGGCCTGGGCAACCAGTTTCTGGCGGCCATCCGGGAGGTGGACCTCCTGGTCCACGTGGTGCGGTGCTTCGGCGACACCATTTGCCCCCACCCCCTGGCCAACCTGGACCCGGTGCGGGACGTGGAGGTGGTGGAAACCGAACTCATCCTGGCGGACCTGGAAATCCTGGAGCGCCAGCGGGTGAAAACCGAGAAACGGGCCAAAGCCGGAGACAAGGGGGCGGCTGCGGCCCTGGGGGCCCTGGTCCGGGCCGAATCCGGCCTCAACCAGGGAAAGTGGGTCCGGGACCTGGGCCTGGGCCCCGGGGACCTGGAGCAACTCAAGGCCACGCCTCTCTTAACCTTGAAGCCTTACCTGTTCGTGGCCAACCTGAGCGAGGCGGAGCTTGACGGCGGCCCCAACTACCAGGCCCTCCTGGAGTGGGCCGGCCACCGGGGGGCGCCGGTGGTGCCCATCCTGGGCGACCTGGAAGCCGAACTCCAGGAGTTCAGCCCCGAGGACCGCGGGGATTTCCTGGCCGCCCTGGGTTTAAAAGAGGCGGGCATCATCCGGCTGATCCGGGAGTCCTCCCGGCTGCTGGGGCTGGTTACCTTCTACACCATTGTGGGCCCCGAGGTGCGGGCCTGGACCGTGGCCGCCGGCACCCCGGCCCCCAAGGCCGCGGGCCAGGTGCACTCGGACATGGAAAAGGGGTTCATCCGGGCCGAAGTGATGGACTTCGACGACCTGGCCCAGTGGGGTAGCCCCGTTAGAGTCAAGGAGGCCGGCCGCCTCCACGTGGAAGGCAAAGATTACCTGGTCAAAGACGGAGAGATCCTGCTGTTCCGCTTCCAGCGGTGAGAGCCGGGTCATCCCCTCCAGACGCGTTTGCTTTTTCCGAGATAATGTGATAAAAGATTACAGGGTAAGGAGGTGGAAAAGAATGTTCCAGTTCCAAATTGGCCAGCTTGCCGTTTACCCCGCCCACGGCGTCGGAGTGATCGAAGCTGTGCGGGAACGGCCGGGATCGGGATCACTGGAAAAATTCTACATCATGCGCCTACTGGATAGCGACATGATCATCATGATTCCCACCGGCAACGCCCGCAACATCGGGCTCCGGGATATTATCGATGCTCCGGCGGTTTCCGAAGTTTATAAGATTTTACAGCACCGGCCTTCTCGCCTCCACCACCAGACCTGGAATCGCCGCTACCGCGATTACATGGACAAAATCAAAACCGGCTCCCCCTTCCGGGTGGCGGAAGTTCTCCGGGATCTGACCCTTCTCAAGTCCGAAAAGGACCTCTCCTTCGGCGAGCGCAAGATGCTGGACACGGCCAAGAATCTATTAATCAAAGAACTTTCCCTGGTAAACAACGAGAAAGAGGATGAAATCGAGGCACAACTTCAGGAGTTGCTGGAAAACGGCTCCTGATCTGTTCTCCCCTTCTCCTGCGTCTGAACCAACAACTTGAACTACGGCACCGATTTTTCAACCTTATTTTCCATGAAAGGGAGAATGTCTAGCCGGCCCTTGTGCCGACGTCCGTCGAGAAGTTTCCGCCTCGCCGCGACGCCGGAAATCGTACGTCCCGCCTTGAATTCTTCCTGGGAAAGGAGGTGAGAGGTTAGTGATACAAAAGATGGCCATTGGGGCCATCCTGGGGATTATTTGCGCGGTCAGCGGCTACCTCATCGCTTCCCAGATTCCGCAGTTCGACCACCTGTGGTGGGCCGGTTATGCGGGGGCCGCGGCCGGATTGGCGGCGGCTGTCCTGACCCTGGGCCTGGAGCAGGTCATCAAACGCATTCCCCTGAAGACCATTGTGGGCAGCACCCTGGGCCTCTTTTTGGGCCTGGGGATCGGCAAGCTGGCCAGCTACCCCTTTGACAAATACCTGGAACTCCCCAACCTGCAAATTCCTTTATACATCTTTTTTTCTGCAATCTTCGGTTATATCGGCCTGGTGTTGGGGGGTAAGAAGATGTCAGAGGTCAGCACCCCATATTTTCTGGACCCCACCAGCAAACCGTCGCGCCTGCCCTTGAAAATCCTGGACACCAGCGTCATCATCGACGGCCGCATCGCCGACATCGCGGAAACCGGCTTCGTGGAAGGCACCTTGATTGTGCCCAAGTTTATTCTGGAAGAGTTGCAATATATCGCCGATTCCCCCGACGACCTGCGGCGCAGCCGGGGCCGCCGGGGTCTGGATATCCTGAAAAGGTTGCAGCAGCAAACCCCCTTGCGGGTGGAGTTTCCGGATGAAGACATCCCCCGGGCCGCGGGGGTGGACTCCAAGCTGGTGGGCCTGGCCTTGAAGCTTCGGGCCAAGATCCTGACCAATGACTTCAACCTCCACAAGGTGGCGGAGCTGCAGGGGATCGAAGTCCTCAACATCAACCAGCTGGCCAACGCCATGAAACCCGCGGTCCTGCCGGGAGAGACCCTGCACGTGCAGATTCTGCGGGAGGGCAAGTCCCAGGGCCAGGGCATCGCCTACCTGGACGACGGCACCATGGTGGTCATCGAAAATGCCCGGCGCTTCATCGGCCGGGAGGTGGAGGTCTCGGTCACCAGCGTCCTGCAGACCACCGCCGGCCGCATGATCTTCAGCGAAATCAAGAACGGCGGGGTCCTGCGCAAGGTGTGACCAGAGCGGTCAGCAGTCAGCTTTCAGCAAATGAAATGTGGACCTTAGGAGCGGGGCCGGGGGCAAAAGGCACCTGACCCCTTTCCCAACCCACTCCCCCAACCCCCATAAGGTGATTATGAATATTTTTCCCGGCCTTTAACCCCCTCCCCCTGGAGGGGGGAGGGCTGGGGTGGGGGTGAAAATAATCCAGGGTGGCGCCTCGTAAATAGAGTGTTTAAAGTCCCCCTTTGAAAAGGGGGGTAAAACTTGCCGATAAATTGCGTGCGGATTTTTGCAATCAGATACCAACGACCCTGACATCCTGACCCAGGTGGTGGAGCCGGCGGAAGCCGGGGCCCGCCTGGACCAGTTTCTGGCCCGGCGCCTAAACTGGTCCCGGGCCCGGCTGCAAAAGCTGCTGAAGGCCGGGCGGGTTCTGGTGGGCGGCCGGGCGCGGCCCCCTTCTTACCGGGTGCGGGGGGGCGACGCGGTGGAACTTACAGTGCCGGCTCCGGAGCCCAGCGAACTGACGCCGGAAGCCCTGCCCCTGGATATTGTCTATGAGGACCGGGATCTCCTGGTGGTGCAAAAGCCCCCGGGGCTGGTGGTCCATCCCGGGGCCGGCCACCGCGGCGGGACCCTCCTGAACGCCCTGCTGCATCACTGCCCGGACCTCGCCGAAATCGGGGAGGTGAGCCGCCCCGGCCTGGTGCATCGCCTGGACAAGGACACCAGCGGCCTGCTGGTGGCGGCCAAGACCTCCCTGGCGCATGCGGCCCTGGTGCGCCAGTTCCAGGCCCACACCATCACCAAGCGCTACCTGGCCCTGGTGTGGGGGCGGCTGCCGGAGCCTGAGGGGCAAATCGAGAAGGAAATCGGCCGGCATCCCCGGGAGCGCCAGAAGATGAGCGTGCATCCCCGGCGGGGCAAGGCGGCGGTCACCTTCTGGCGGGTGCGCCGGGAATTCCCCGGCCCCCTGACCCTGGTGGAGCTCACCCCCCAGACCGGTCGCACCCACCAACTGCGGGTGCACCTGGCTTCGGAGGGCCACCCGGTGCTGGGGGACGCCACCTACGGCGGCGGGGTGAGCCGCCTGGCCGGGGCCCCCAAGCTCAAGGGCCTTCGCCCCCTGGTGCGGCGCCAGTTGCTGCACGCCTGGCAACTGGGCCTCACCCACCCCCGCACCGGAGAGCGCCTCACCTGGGAAGCCCCCCTGCCAGAGGATTTTCAGGCGGTGGTGGATTGCCTGGAAAATTTGAAAGATTAAAATGTAGGGCGGGCACCGCCCGCCATAAAACACCAATTGCCCAGAGGGGGAACGAAATGAAAAATACCTTTTATGCAGTGGCAATTGTTGTACTCTTGACTCTGGCTGGCGTCCTGGCGAACGCCGCGGAATTACCGCCCATACCACCCATGCCGGAGAAATTTAAGAATATTCAAATTGTCAAACCCGACCCTTCGGTCCCCAAAGAAATCGCCGCTTTTTTAGGGGAATGGGAAGGGATTTTAATAGGAACGGTCCCTTTTCGAAGAGCAAAAATTATTGTCTATGAAGTGTCTCCTCAAAAAATAAAATTTCTTTATGGATGTGGGGATAATCCCTTTGGTTCGCAATATCCTGGCGGGTGGTCCCAGAATGAATCCGATCTATATTTTGAAAACGAGAAATATCGTTTTTCCCGCAGAACGGCCAGAGGTTATGCTACACATTTTTACTTCGAAAATGGGTCTCTTAACGGAATGGAAAGCTCAACGTCGCGTAAACCAGCATTTTTTTATGAATTAAAGAAAATTAGATAATATAACATCATAAACGCATAATAGACACTGCCCGACATAAATGACTCGAATGAAAAGGTGTGCGATGCCCACTATGCATTTGATAACCTTCGCTATTTTGGGTTTTTTTGCTGAAAGTTGAAAGCTGACCGCTGATAGCCATAATATGCTCAAAATCGGCATCACCGGGGGGGCCGGGTCGGGAAAGAGCACCGTGGCCCGCATGTTCAGGGACCTGGGGGTCCCGGTGCTGGACGCCGATGAGGCGGCCCGAAACGCGGTGGCGGTGGGGACGCCCGCCTGGCAGGAACTGCGCCGCCGCTACGGCCCGGAATATTTCCGGGAGGACGGCGAACTGGACCGGGCCAAAGTAGCCGCCCGGGTCTTCGCCGACCCCGAGGAGCGCCGCCTTCTTAGCGCCCTCGTCCACCCCCAGGTGGCCCGGGAGATTAAAGCGCGCCTCACCGACCTGGAACGCCAGGGGGCGCCCCTGGTGCTGGTGGAGGTGCCGCTCCTATTTGAAGCCGACCTTACGGGGGCCTACGATAAGATAATCGTGGTTTACGTGGACGAATCAGACCAGGTGCAGCGCCTGGGGGACCGGGACCGCCGGGGTGCGTCCGAGATCGCCGGGATGCTTCAGGCCCAGCTCCCCCTGAAGGATAAAGTTTCCAGGGCCGACTTTGTGGTGGACAACCGGGGGCCCTTGAGCAACACCCTGGCACAGGTAAAAAATATCTGGGGGAAACTGCAAAAAATCCTCTTGACAGCGGCAGCCAAAAAGGTTAGCGTCCGTAACTAACCTGCCTAAAGTAATCCTGGTATAGGCCCGATACGTTAAGAAAGCAAGGATACCCCGAACCATCTCCCTAACTTGAGTTGAACTTGTCCGCGCGTTACTCCCAAATTTCGGCTGTTGGCCAATACCGGCCAGGCAAAGGACCTTTGGCTTAAACGCGGCCTTAGCGGCCGCAGTCCCACAACCATTACCGCCAACCAATCTGGCACTGGTATGGAATTTTCCCCATGAGCAGCAACGAGGCAATAATGAACTTATCGGAATTGAAACACAAGAAAATCAACGAACTGGCGGGCCTGGCCCGGGACCTCAGCGTGGAAGGGGCGGCGGGGATGCGCAAACAGGAGCTCATCTTCGCCATCCTGCAGGCCCAGGTGGAAAAAAACGGGGTGATCTCCGGCGGCGGCGTCCTGGAGATCCTGCCGGACGGCTTCGGGTTCCTGCGGGCCCAGGACTACAACTACCTGCCCGGACCGGACGACATCTACGTCTCGCCTTCCCAGATCCGGCGTTTCAACCTGCGCACCGGAGACACCATCTCCGGGCAGATCCGCCCCCCCAAGGAGGGAGAGCGTTACTTCGCCCTCCTGAAGGTGGAGACGGTCAACTTTGAAGACCCCTCGGTGGCCCGGGACAAGATCCTGTTCGACAACCTGACGCCCCTTTATCCCGACCAGCGCCTGAAGTTGGAAACGGAGGCGGACAACTACTCCGCCCGGATCATGGACCTGATGACCCCCGTGGGCATGGGCCAGCGGGGCCTCATCGTGGCCGCGCCCCGCACCGGCAAAACCATGCTCCTGCAAAACCTGGCCAACAGCATCGCCAAGAACCACCCGGAGGTCATTCTCATCGTCCTGCTCATCGACGAGCGGCCCGAAGAAGTGACGGACATGGCGCGCAGCGTCGCGGCCGAAGTGGTGAGCTCCACCTTCGACGAGCCGGCCCAGCGCCACATCCAGGTGGCGGAAATGGTCCTGGAGAAGGCCAAGCGCCTGGTGGAGCACAGGCGGGAGGTGGTGATCCTGCTGGATTCCATCACCCGGTTGGCCCGGGCCTACAACACGGTGGTGCCGGCCAGCGGCAAGATCCTCTCCGGCGGGCTGGACGCCAACGCCCTGCAAAGGCCCAAACGCTTTTTCGGCGCGGCCCGCAACATCGAGGAGGGGGGGAGCCTCACCATCATCGCCACCGCCCTCATCGAGACCGGCAGCCGCATGGACGAGGTGATCTTCGAGGAGTTCAAAGGCACCGGCAATATGGAGATTCACCTGGACCGGAAGCTCACCGAAAAGCGCATCTTCCCGTCCATCGACATCAACCGTTCCGGCACCCGGAAGGAGGAGCTGCTGCTGCCGCCGGAGGACCTGAACCGCATCTGGATCCTGCGCAAGCTGCTGTCGCCGCTCAGCTCGGTGGACAGCATGGAATTTCTGCTGGAGAAACTCAGGGGGACCCGCAATAACCAGGAATTCCTGGGAGCCATGAACCGCTAAGCCGGCAGGCCCATCGGTTTAAACCCAGGTAGTGTCCTTTTTATTCCAGTTCTTCTTAATTTCTTCCTTGTCCTTTTTGGTGGCCCCAAAGGCCGATTCGCACACCGATTCCCACTTGTGGGGATCGGAGCGGAAGTCCTTCTTGTAGGGACTGTTGGGGGAATCCTTGCAAAAAATGGTGGGCATGCCGATGAGGCGCTCCACTTCGGAGTCGCAAAACTGGCACTTCGTCAGCGGCTCGTCGCTTATCTTCTGCTCTACCTCAAAGATGTGCCCGTGTTCCTTGCACTTGTATTCGTAAGTCGGCATCCGGCTCTCCTTCAAGGCGCCCCTAAATTTCTTGACAGGCACCCCGTGTAACGCTAATTTTAGCAGAACCCTCTATTATTTCTAACAGATTTTTCCCTTTCGGCCAGTGGCAAGATGAGTTTCGAGTTTTGAGTTTCGAGTTTTGAGTTGTTGAACATAGGCCGCTCAGCCCAAAAGAGGCCGGGAATATCAACAATTATGGGAAAAGGCTCATTTGAAAAAAGCTGAAAACTAAAAACTCGGAACTCGAAACTTTCTCCAAAGGAGGTCCCATGGAGATACCCGCCCTGCAAGCTGTCACCATAGAAATCCTGGTGGACAACTTCTTTGACGTTTTCGAACCGTCCCGGCCCGGCATCGTGGAGCGGGTGGTTCCCGGCCGCCTGAAGAAACCCCTGGTGGCGGCCCACGGGCTGGCCTATTTCATCACCCTGACCCAAAACGGCCAACAGACCCGCATCCTCATGGACGCGGCCAACTCGCCCCTGCCCCTGTTCAACAACCTGGAGGCCCTGGAGCACGAAGTGGGCGACATCGACGCCATTGTCCTGAGCCACGGCCACCCGGACCACTACGGCGGCCTCCTGGAGGTGCTGGCCAAAAGCGCCCGCACCATGCCCATTTACCTTCACCAGGATATCTTTCTCCCCAAGGTGCTTATCACGCCCCGGGGCCGCATCGGCTGGAAGCTGGAGATGGACCAGCTGGTGGCCGCGGGAGTGAAACTCCACGAGAACCGGGGCCCTCAACTGGTCCTGGACCAGGCCCTCCTCACCGGCACGGTGGAGGCCACCACCGCTTACGAAAAGCCGCTGCCCAACTTCAAGCGCAAGATCAAGGACCAGGAAGAACAAGACCCCTTCAGCGACGAGCAGGCCCTGGTGGCCAACGTGGAGGGCCGGGGCCTGGTGGTGGTGGGCGGCTGCAGCCACCCCGGCATCGTCAACATGGTGAAATACGCCCAGAAACTCACCGGCGTGCATAAGGTGGCCCTGATTATCGGCGGCTTCCACCTCACGGCCCATGGCGACGACCTCATTCATAACACCATCCAGGGCCTGAAAGAACTCAATCCCGAACTGATCATCGCCGGACACTGCACCGGCTTCCGGGCCCTGACCAAACTGGCCGCCGCCTTCCCCGATAACTTCATGGTCAGCTGCGTGGGCACCAAAGTCATGGTGGTGGGGGGGTGAGAGGCAAGTTTTCTGTTTTCGGTTTTCGGTTTTCGGTTTTCGGTTTTCGGTTTTCGGATATCAGAGGGGATATCTCTGGTGAGTAGGGCTGTAATCTAATTACTATTGTCTCTATTGAATGCAAAAACCCGCGGATTCTGACGGCAAGGATAAGGCGGATCGTGACAAAGCTTGCTGTTTGGTTACAGAAAACGGAAAACAGAAAACAGAAAACCATATCCTTATGAATCCCCTAACTCCCGGCGAAGAAACCATGATCGGGGCGTTGGCCCGGCAGGTTAATGACGGGGACTGGGCCGCCTGCGGGACGCTGTCGCCCATGCCCGCCGCGGCCTTGTGGCTGGCCCGGCTCACCCACGCCCCCCGGGCCGAAGTCTTTGTGGCCGGGAGCCGGGATTGGCCCTTCGAGGGCGAGTGGCGGGGGTTTTTCGACCTGGCCCAGACCGGCAGGTTGAACCTCTTTTATTTGAGCGGGGCCCAAATCGACGGCCAGGGCAACCTCAACCTCATGGCCGTGGGCGACTACCGGGCCCCCCAGGTGCGGCTCCCCGGGGGTGCGGGTTCCGCCATTCTGGCTTACGTGGTGGAGCGGGTGGTGCTCTTCAAGACGGCCCACGAGGCCCGGGGTCTGGTGTCCCGGGTGGATACCGTCACCGCGCCGGGCTACACTCCCGACTTGAGCCCCTGGCAGCGCCCGGGCCGCATTACCCGGCTGATCACGCCCAGATGCGTCTTCGCCTTTGACCCCCCGAAGCCGCCCCTGTTGGAGAGTCTGCATCCGGGGGAGAGCCTGGAGGAAGTGCGGCGGCTCACCGGCTTCGACTTCCGGGTTCCCGGGCCGCCGGCCGCCACCCCGCCCCTGACGCCTGCCGCCCGGGAGCTCCTTTACGGACCGGTTAAAGAACAACTGGCCCAGGTTTACCCCCATTTCGCCGCAAGGCTGCAGTTGGACTGAGCCCTTACAGCTACGACTAGATTTATGGAAGGATGTCGGGAGGACACCCCACCATAAATGTCCTTTCCACCAACTATAATGGTGGGCAGGGCCCACCCTACATAACTGGATTAAGATTCGACCATGCCCCAAGGCGGTGAAGAGTCCCAGGACCTGAGGCATTTCCCTTTCCTGGCCCGGCTGGAGGTTTTGCCGGAGTGGGAGGCCGCGGCCGGACGGTTCCTGGAGTTGGGCGGCGCGGTCATGGTGCTGGGGGCGCCGGACACCGGCAAGAGCACCCTGTGCCGCTACCTCGTCTACCGGGCCTTCGCGGCCGGTCACACCGCGGCCCTGGTGGACTTAGACCTGGGCCAGTCCCACCTGGGCCCCCCCACCACCCTGGGCCTGGGCTTCTTCCCGCCCCGGCGCCCCGGAGACGGCAGTCTGAACCCCGAAGGTCTTTATTTCATCGGCCAGACCTCGCCGGTGGGGGCCATCCTGGAGGTGGCGGTGGGCTGCCGTATTTTGTGCGACCAGGCCCGGGGCGCCGGCATCACCCGGGTGGTGGTGAACACCAGCGGCCTGATTCAGGGGCTGGGGGCCTTGAAGCTGAAGAGGTCCCAGGTGGAGTTGCTTGACCCTGCCCTGATCCTGGCGCTCCAGCGCGGCGAGGAACTGGAGCCCCTGCTGCGGGGTTTGGGAGCCAGGGAACGGGTCCAGGCGACCTCGCCCCTACCTGGTACGGGGACTTCCCAAAGCTTTGCAGGGGCGGGGTCTCCCCGCCCCGAGACCAGTTCCTCCGGCACCCCCTCTCCCCTGGGGGGAGAGGGCTGGGGTGAGGGGGGGAAATTTTGCAACCCCGGCCCGCTCCCCTCCGGATGGCCCATTATGCGGCTGCCGGTCTCCTCCCGGGTGGTGCGCCGCTCTCCGGAAGAGCGCCGCAGCTACCGGGAGGAAAGATTCCGCCGGTATTTCCGCCCGGCCCGGCGCCTGGACCTGCCCTGGGGGCCCCTGGTCTGGGATGGGCTGCCCCTGGGACTGGGCCGGCCCCTGGGGCCGGAGGAGTTGGCTCGGCTTAGCCGCAGCCTGGAAGTGGCGGTGCTCCACGGGGAATCCCAGGGTTCCCGGGCCCTGCTGCTGCTGGCGGAGCCGCCGCCGGGGCCCCTGGACGAGCCCCTGGGGCTGGGCGCCGGGTGGGACAGGATGCACTGGCTGTCGTGGAGCTCCCTGCACTTTCGGCTGGTGGGGCTCCTGGACGGCCGGCGCCGCACCCTGGCCCTGGCCTTGATCCTGCCGGCTACCTGGCACCCCCAATCGTTGGCCCTCTGGACCCCCCTGGCCCCGGAGGCCGCTGGACAGGTGCGCTTCTTGAAAGTGGGGAAAATAAAGGTTAACCTGGAAGGACGGGAGTTATCCTATGTGTGAACTCTTCGCCATGTCCTCGGGCCAGCATTACACCGCCCAGGAATATCTGCCGTTGTTCGCCGACAAGTCCCGGGCCAACATCAGCGGCTGGGGCATCGGCTTTTTCCGCAACGGCCAGGTGTATATCGAAAAGTCGTGCGAAGGCATCTACGCCGGCGACCAGGTGCACGACAGCTTCCAGCGCCTGGCCCGGGTCATCGACAGCCGGGTGATCCTGTCCCACATCCGCTGCACCAAAAGCGGCCATCAGAAGGAGTCCCACGCCCAGCCCCTTACCGACCGGTTCCTGGACCACCAGTGGCTCTTCTGTTTTGCCGGGGAGTCCAAGGGCGGCGCCGCCTACGTCAGCCCCAGGCCCATCATCGACGAAGAGCTGCTGGCCGCCCGGGTCTTCGAGTTCGTCCGGGACGACCTTCTGGCCCAAATGGCGGACTGGCCCAGCCAGAGCCTCTATCAAGGTCTGGCGGTGGCCTGCAAGCAACTCATCACCCGGCATCCCGGGGAATACACCTTTTTCCTGGCCAACGAGTCGGTGCTCTTCGCCTTTCTCAACCACGCCCAGGTGCTGGTCTACCATCCCCCGAAGCTTATGGGAGAACTCCTGGTGCTGACCACGGTGGCAGGCGGCCTGACCCTGGACCCGGACCACTGGCGCCGCTATGCCAACCCCGACCCCAGCCGGGGTCAGATCCTGATCATTTCCGGGGCGGACTTGCTCTATCTGGGACACCTCTGATGTGCGACCTCTTTGCCCTGTGCGCCTCCCAGCATTATACGGCCGCCGCCTCGCTGCCCCTGTTTGCGGTGCGGGGGCGGCAGAACGTGCACGGCTGGGGCATCGGCTACTTTCGCCGGAAGCAGCCGGTGGTGGAAAAATCGGGGGAAAAGGTCTTCCAGGGCGGCAGACTGCACGGCTCCTTCCAGCGCCTGGCCCGGGTGGTGGCCAGCCCCATCATCCTGGCCCACATCCGCTACAAATCCAGCGGCCAGGTGGACGAGTGCCACGCTCACCCCTTTGTCCTGGATTTCTGGGGCCAATCCTGGATCTTCGCCCACAACGGCAAGGCGCCGGCCATCGAGCCTTACGTGAGCCGTCAGGCCCCGGCCCTGGAGGCTGCCAGCGACTCGGCCCGCACCTTCGAGTTCCTGCGGGACCGCTTCGTGGAGGCCGAACCCCGGCGGCCTTCCGCCCCTTTTCTCCAGGTGTTCAAGGAATCGCTGGTCCAATTAATCCGGCAGTATCCCGGACAGTACAACCTTCTCCTGACCAACGGGCGTTTCCTTTGGGCCTTCACCAACCACCGGCAGCTGCTCCTGCTCAAAGGCAGCCGGAAGCTGGAGGAGGCCCTGCTTCTCACCACCATTGAGGAGGGGCTGAGCCCGGAAAACTGGCAAAAGATTGCCGCCGCGGAAGGTACCTGGGGAAAAATCCTGCTTCTCGCCGGGGGAGACCTCGTCTTAACAGAAGACCTGGAACCTTAAGTAATTGGAGAATTTCACCCGCCCCCAAGAACGCCTTGGCCGGCACCTCCTGCGTTTGCCAAGGGAAAGCTTGCCTGCGAACTGCCTTCCCCCATTCCCCGAAGCAAATTTCAGTAGTTTGGTAGTAAAGAATCAGGGTAACCCCGAATTCATTAAAATATCTGCATGGTATGTAGAAGCAGGTTTTTTGCAGTAGTCCCAACCTCCGGCGGGGACTCTCCGTGGAGGTGGTTGGGATAAAATCTGGGGAAAGGAGAAGCTACCCGGGGACTTGGGTTATCTGTTTGCCGAAAAAAAATGCGTTCCGCTTAATAGATTGAATCACTGAAATATCTAATATAATGTAAGGGCACAGTGACTCATGGTTGATTTAAGTTAATAACCTTTAAACCCGTTAAGGGGGTAAGAACCAAGGCCTCAGGGCATGGGTGCTTCATCCCGGCCCGTAAGCTGAGAAGAGCGATGGGCAGGCTGGGTATCAACAGGCGTTAATTAATGGATTTGTCAGGGGGCTGCAGACGGCCCCTTGCAGTAGAACCCCAACTTTTTGAAGGAGCGACTAAAACATGAAATCACAGCAGCGACATCTGGGGTTCATAGTCGTCTTATTCCTGGCGGTGGCTCTGGTTCTGGTTCCCGGGTTTACCCGACCGGCCCGGGCCGCCGGGGAAGATGTGGCCATGTTCTATGACGACCTGGGCCAACACGGCCAGTGGTTCGAATATGAGAACTATGGGCCGGTGTGGCACCCCAGCAACGTGGATGAAGAATGGCGTCCCTATACCAACGGGCGCTGGGTACCCACCGACGACGGCTATGTATTTGAGAGCCAGGAACCCTGGGGCTGGGCCACTTACCATTACGGCAACTGGATGCCCACCGAGGGGTACGGCTGGGTCTGGGTCCCGGGGCGCACCTGGTATCCCTCCACGGTGGAGTGGCGGACCAGTCCCGAGGACGCCCCGGTGGATACTTCTTACGTCGGTTGGGCCCCCATTCCGCCGCCCAACTACGTGCCGCCGCCGTCCTATGCGCCGGTCTCCGGGTATTACCCCGGGGCCCCGATGGCGGACGTCCTCACTTCGCCGTTCTGGATCTTTGCCCGGGCGGCCAGCTTTTTGCTGGGTTTTGGGCAGCCTTACACTCCGGCTTATTCCTATATGGCCCAGCCGGTGCTGGTGTCCCCGGCCTATGTGCCGGTCTTCTTCGCCCAAACGATGTTCGTGCCCACTTATATGACCCCGGGCTATTATCCGGCGGCCTTTCTCGGCGGGCCGGTCATCGGCGCCTATGCCTGGGGGCCGCCCACCAGGTATATCTCCCGGGTCACCAACATCAACCAGACGGTGATCAACAATACCATTATCAATAACTCCATCCACATCACCAGGATCCACAATGTCAGGCCCCCTCGTGACGTGCTGGACCGGCACCCCCACATAAGGGATATCACCCCGCCGGCGCTGGTGCAGGGCCGCCGTTTGCCGCCGTCCAGGCCGGTCACCAACATCAGGCAGGCCCAGGCCAACCTGAACAAGCCCAACATCGTGCGGCCGCCCAAGAATGTGCCGCCCATCAAGGCTGATATTCCCAGGGTCCAACCCGTGTCGCATCGTCCCGGCGAGGGCATTCGGGGAGCAGGGTTGCCGACCAAGGCCACCATGCCTCTAACCCCGCAGCAACAGCGGCAGATTCAGAAGCTGCCGCCTAATCAGCAGATCAGGACGGAAAAGCCCATCAAGCCGGTCGTAGTCACCGGGAAACCCGGAGAAGTGAGACCCGGGGTGGCAGGTAAACCCGGAGTCGCCCCCACCGGGCCGGTGCAGCCCAGGGCCACCGGCAGGCCCGGAGAAGTGAGGCCCGGCGTCACCGGCAGGCCCGGAGAAGTGAGACCCGGCGCCACCGGCAGGCCCGGAACGGCACCGCCCGGTGTTTCTGTCAAACCGGGGGCGACTCCCGCGGTCCCGCGCAAACCCGGACCGGCCACCCCGGCAGTGCCTCCGGTGAAGGGTAAACCCGAGGTCAAACCGGGGGCGACCCCGGCAGTCCCGGGCAAATTCGGACCGGCGACCACGGCAGTCCCGCCTACACGGGTGCAGCCGCCACCGGCAAAACCGCGGGCGACACCGCCTCCCACACCACCGGCACGGGTGACCCCGCCACCGACGACGCCGCGGGTGGCACCGCCACCGACGCGGGTGACCCCGCCGCCAGCGCGGCCCACGCCACCGCCACCGACGCGGGTGACGCCGCCGCCAGCGCGGCCTGCGCCGCCAGCGCCAGCGCGGGTAGCGCCACCACCGCCATCACGGCCGACGCCGCCGCCGGCGAAGCCGAAGCCGGAGGAAAAGAAGAAGCCGTCGGAGCAGCGTTAGCAGCGGTTGGCTGAGTTGAAACCCCACTGACCCCGGGCTTCCCGCCCGCTTGGACGGGAGCCCGGGGTTTCTTTTGCCCCCCGGTTGAGGACCGGGCCCGGAAGTGGTATAATGGCACCCGCTTGAGGAGCCCCAGTCATTTTAGCGAAGGGAGATCAGCATGCCTTCTATCCAGGAAATCCATGCCCTTGAAATCCTCGACTCCCGGGGCCAGCCCACCGTGCTGGCCGAGCTGCTTTTGGATAACGGCATCCGCACCCAGGCCCTGGTTCCTTCCGGGGCCTCCACCGGAGAAAACGAGGCCCTGGAGCTGCGGGACGGGGGTCCCCGCTATCTGGGTAAAGGGGTGCTGCAGGCGGTTAAAAATATTCAGGAGGTCATCGCCCCGGAGCTCAAGGGGTTCAACCCTTTGAACCAGGCGGGCCTGGACCGGCTCCTGTGCGACCTGGACGGCACCCCCAACAAGAGCCGCCTGGGAGCCAACGCCATCCTGGCCGTCTCCATGGCGGTGGCCCGGGCCGGGGCGGCGGTGAGCGGCCAGCCGCTTTACCGGTACCTGGGGGGCACCGCCGCCAGCGTTCTCCCCATGCCCATGTTGAATATCATCAACGGCGGGGCCCACGCCGGCAACAACCTGGATATTCAGGAATTCATGATCATGCCGGTGGGCGGCCCCACCTTCGCCGAGGCCCTGCGCCTGGCCGCGGAGGTCTTCCAGACTCTGAAAAAGGTGCTGAGCGCCAAAAAGCTGGCCACCGGCGTGGGGGACGAAGGCGGCTTCGCCCCGGACCTCCCCTCCCACGAGGCGGCACTTAACCTCATCATGGAGGCCATCGACCAGGCCGGCTACCATCCGGGCCAGGACGTGGTGCTGGCCCTGGACGCGGCGGCCTCGGAGTTCTTTGACCGGGCCCAGGGGGATTATGTCTTCAAAAAAGGGGACGGCTCCCGGCGCTCCGCCGCGGCCTTGACGGACTACTACCGGGGTTTGGCCGACCGCTATCCCATCGCCTCCATTGAAGACGGCCTGGACGAAAACGACTGGAACGGTTGGGTACATCTCACCCGGGAGTTGGGGGGCCGGCTGCAGCTGGTGGGGGACGATGTGTTCGTCACCAACGTCCAGTACTTGCAGAAAGGCATCGAGTTGGGCGCGGCCAACGCCATTCTCATCAAGCTGAACCAGATCGGCACCGTCACCGAGACCCTGGACGCCATCAACCTGGCCCGGCGCCACTCCTACCGGGCCGTAATCTCGCACCGCTCCGGCGAGACGGAGGACACCTTCATCGCCGACCTGGCGGTGGCCACCGGCACGGGGCAAATCAAGACCGGCTCGGTGTCCCGCTCCGAGCGCATCGCCAAGTACAACCGCCTGCTGCTCATTGAGGCGGAGCTGGGGAGCGCGGCCCGGTTCCGGGACGACCCCTTCTGGGCCAAGTGATAGAAATAGCTTTCAGCTTTCAGCAAAGACTGCGGTGGTAGGGTGGGCACCACCCACCCTACCTTCCTAAAAGGCCATTTAAAACCCACTTCTTCCTGTCATGCTGAATGAAATGAAGGATTTCAACTTATTGAAGATGCGAGATTCTTTACTTTGTTCAGGATGACAGAAAAACCGGTTTTGAAATGGGTTCTAACGTTGCCTCCTTTATTTTTTGACAATCCTGCTTCCCGGTGCTATCCTGCCTGGTAACCTGAAGCGACAAAGCCGGCATCAAAGGGGGGGGAGATTATGGTGCGGCGAGTTTGCGGCAAAGGCTTGGCGGTGGTGCTGCTGGCGGCGGTCATCTGGGGGCTCCCCGGCACGGCCGGGGGGGCGGCATTTGACCTGAGCCGCTTCAACCAGGAATTGGGGCTGCGCTTCGCCTACGGCAAGAATACCCACGGGGCCAATGTCCATCTCTACAGCTTGTTGCCCCGCTGGGGCATTTTTTTCGTACGGCCCGGCAAACAGCTGGGGCCATTTGGGCTTTCCTTTGTGCTGGAGGGCATCGTCAGTGTAGCCGGTGCCGAAGACACCGGCTTTGAACTGGGTTTCACCCCCATGCTCAAGTTAAGCTGTCTGCTCTTTCCCGGGGTCCTGGCCTATGTGGAAGGGGGCGCGGGGATGATCACCGAAAGCATCAACAGTCCGGCCATAGCCCATGCCTTCAATTTTACCCCCCAGGTGGGGGGCGGCTTCGACATCGCCTTGACCCGGCAGCTGGCCTTTTCCGTGGCCTACCGCTTCCGCCACTCTTCCAACGCCGGCCTCTACAAGGAAAACCCGGCCTTCAACGTCAATTTCTTCCAGGCGGGCCTGGCTTATTATTATTGAGGCCACTGCGGCGATTTACCGCCGGTAAGGAATCTCGGCCGAGATTCCATACCGGCCCGCTTTGCCTGCCGGCAAAACCCTGCATATCAATTCATTAATCACCCGGGGTTCCTCCAGGCGGGCCTCTGGCCCCCTGCCGCCAGGAGACCGCCCAAATTCACGCCTTTGGCCACCATAAAAAATCAAATTCTGTAGTTTTGGCCCTTGACAATTCAGTAATAATTATTAAATAATAATCAACTTATGAAAAACCTGATGCAAAGATTGCGGGACCATCGCATTGCCGTGACTCCCCAGCGGCTGGCGGTGCTGGCCATCCTGGAAAACCGCCGGGACCATCCCAGCGCGGAGTGGATTTACCAGGAGGTGCGCCGCCAACTCCCCGCCATCTCCTTCAACACGGTTTATAAGACCCTGGAGGTCTTTTGCGAAAAAGGCCTGATTATCAAAGTGAACCCTCTCCACGAGGCGGCCCGCTATGATGGGGATACCTCCCATCACGCCCATCTCATCTGCCGCGGGTGCCACCGAATCACCGACCTGCCCTGGGAGCCCGCCAGGGTCCTGCCTTTTCTGGCGGAGGACCTGCAGGGTTTCCAGGTGGAACATCAGTCCCTGACCCTCTGGGGGCTTTGCCCCAAGTGTCAGGGGTAAGAACCAAAGGAGCACGAAGATGGCTACGGAAGTGGGACAGGTGTACCGCTGCAAGGTGTGCGGCAACAAAGTCAAGGTATTGGAAGCCGGGGGCGGCGCTCTGGTGTGCTGCGGCGTGCCCATGAAACCGGCAGCAGGGGAAAAATAAGCGGAGGTTAAGACTACATGGAAAAGAGCGTACAGAACCTGAAAGAGGCCTTTGCCGGAGAATCTCAAGCTAACCGCAAGTATCTGGCCTTCGCGGAAAAGGCCGATCGGGAGGGTTACCCCCAGGTGGCCCGGCTCTTCCGGGCCGCCGCCGAAGCCGAAACGGTCCATGCCCTGAACCACCTCAGGGCCTTGAAGGCTATTCAGTCCACCCAAGAGAACCTGAAGGAGGCGGTCTCCGGGGAAACCGCCGAATTTCTGGAGATGTACCCGCACATGATCGCCTCGGCCCAAGCCGAAGGCCACAAAGATGCCCAGCGCACCTTCAACTTCGCCAACGAAGTGGAAAAGGTCCACGCCCGGCTCTTTCAGAAGGCCCTGGAGAATCTGGCTAACAAGGAGCTGGTGGACATTTTCGTCTGCTCCGTCTGCGGCTACACCGTGGAAGGCGAGGCTCCGGACAAGTGCCCGATCTGCAACGCGGTGAAGAAGTTGTTCAAGCGCATCGAGTAAATCCCGGAAAAATCTGGCGGGTTTTGAGTTTCGAGTCTGGAGATTACTCTGGCGGACTCGAAACTCAAAACTCAAAACTCAAAACTCGAAACTCAGAAGGAGCCCACGATGAAGCTGTTCCGTTGCCGGATTTGCGGCGATCCCTACCTGGGGAGCGCCCCCCCCAGCTTTTGCCCGTTCTGCGGCGCCCCCGAGAACTATATGGTGCCCGCGGAGGAGTACGTGGATAAGAACGACGTCCCCAATCTCAGCCCCCGGTCCCGGGACAACCTGGAAAAGGCCCTGGACCTGGAAGTGAAAAACGCGGCCTTTTATTTCTGCGCCTCCAACTGCGCCCCGGAGCCGCTGTCCCAGGCCCTTTTCAAGGCCCTGGGCCGTACCGAAGCGGAGCACGCCTCCCTCATTTGCAAGATCTTGAAGGTACCCAAACCGGAAATCAAACCGGACCCCAAGGCTTGCCTGAAGGACCCCAGGGCCAACTTCGGGGCGGCCTCCGAAAAGGAGAAACGGGCGGTGGCCTTCTACGGCCAGTCTGCGGCCGAAGCCACCGAAGACCGGGTCAAGGAGGTCTTCACGGCCCTGACCCGGGTGGAGACCTACCACATCGCCCTGTCCGAGGCGCGGAAGTAAATAGAGCGAGTTGTAAAAGTCATTTGAGGGGAGGGCCGGGGGAATTTTTTGTAAGGGATTCCCCCGCCCCTCCCCTCAAACTCCCCCCCCAACCCCCTGTAAGGGGTTGGGGGAGAGGGCTTGGGAGAGGGATTGTAAGTGGCCATCTGCCCCCGGCCCTCCCCTCAAATATCCCTTGCACAGATCTTACCCTTGCTCTCCCCCGCCGCCCTGCAACAGTTCCAGGGCCTGGTGAGCGGCCCGCTGTTCGGCCTGTTTCTTGGTGCGGCCCTGGCCCCGGGCCAGGGGCCGGCCCAGCAGCGCTACTTCCACCAGGAAATGCCTGGCGTGGCCGGGGCCGCTTTCCGAAAGCAGCTCATAGGTGGGCGAGGTCTTGTAGCGGGCCTGGGTGAATTCCTGCAGCCCGGTCTTGAAATCCTGCCAGGAGGGGGCGGTCAGAGATTCCAGGTGAGGGGTGAACAGCCGGTGGGTGAAGCCTATGGCGGCCTTCAGGCCCCCGTCCAAAAAGACCGCGGCCAGCACGGCTTCCAGGGCGTCGGCCAGGAGAGAAGGTTTGTCGCGGCCGGCTTGCTGCTCCTCCCCCCGGCCCAGCAACAGATGGGCCCCCAGGTCCAGTTGCCGGGCCAGGCCTGCCAGCTGGCGGGCGTTCACCAAGGCGGCTCGGCCCCGGGAAAGTTCCCCTTCCGAACTTTGGGGAAAGGCGGCCAGCAGCAGGTTGCTGACCGCCAGGGAGAGCACCGCGTCCCCCAGAAATTCCAGCTGCTCGTTGCTGGGGCCGGCCTCCGGGTTCTCGTGGGCATAAGAGCTGTGACGCAGGGCCCGGTCCAGCAGGCCCAGATCCTTGAACCGATGCCCCAATCTCCGGGCCAGAGCCTTAAGTTCCCGCTCCCGACCGGGAGATGCCGCTGCCCCCTGGCGCCTCAAGGTAAGATGCTCCCTTATGCTTCGGCTTGCTGCCCCCGCATTCTATCATGAATCCCCTTCCCTGCTTCAGGGTAAATTAAATTAAGGGATTCCGAAGATAAAAATCGGGGTTCCCCTAATTGTGATAAGTTCAATTCCCCTTTAACTTTCTTAATCATCGTTCAAAAATTATTGGAGAGGCAGGGGAGATGGAAGCCATCGTTCAGGTCATGGAGTCGACCATGGGAGCCCGGGACCCCTACACCGTGGGGCACCAGCAGCGGGTAACCCAGATTGCCTGCGCCATTGGGGTGGAGATGGGCCTCTCGGCCGAACAACTCCGGGAACTGCGGGTGGCCGGATGCCTCCATGACCTGGGCAAGGTGGCCCTACCCCTGGATATTCTCGCCAAACCCGGCAAGCTCACCGACCTCGAGTTCGCCATGCTGAAGACCCACCCCCAATTGGGCTACGATATTTTAAGACCGCTAAAATTCCCCCGGCCCATCGGCCAGATCATTCTGCAGCACCATGAAAGGTGGGATGGGTCAGGCTACCCCCTGGGCCTGAAAGGGAAGGACATCCTCCTGGAAGCCCGCATCCTGGGAGTGGCCGACGTGGTGGAGGCCATGTGTTCCCACCGTCCCTATCGGCCGGCCCTGGGCCTGGAGCAGGCCTTGGCCGAACTCCGCCGCCATCGGGGAAAATTATATGACCCGGAGGTGGTGGATGTCTGCCTGAAGCTCTATGATGAAGCCCTGGCGGCCGAGGAGCGGACGGTTCCGGAATTGCCCCGCCAAAAGCAGCCGGCCCCGAACCACATCTCTGCCAACATTTTGGCCCGGAGCCAGGAGGCCAAGTGGAACCGGGAGAAGGCTGGGGACCTGCTGGGCTGGCTCCGGAAATTTCCCCTCCGATCTCGGTTTTTCCTGCACTCCGTCACCGCCTCGCTGGTGGGCTGCATGCTGATGTTGGGCATCCGGGGCTTTTAAAGAAGCTCTCCCCCCTGCTCTAACCCCGGTTACTTCCTCTGGCACCGCCTGCCCAGCCTCCTAACGGCTTCTCGCGGCAAAGGCCAGCGCCCCGTTGAGGCCACCTCTGCAAAGTTAGGGGCCCTAGGGTTTAGGGGCCCTGAAATTCCCAAGTTTATCTTGACTTTTTTGGGGAGTAAGATATTATTGTTATTTATTCTCAATAAAAAATAGCTCCCATGAGATCGGAGATTCAGGTATTCCAGGACTATATCCGCCAGCGGGGCCTGCGGCGCACCCCGGAGCGGGAGCAGATTCTCCGGGAAGTCTTTGCCATCCACGGGCATTTCGACGTGGACGAACTCTACCTGCAGCTCAGAGCTAAGGGGGCCAAGGTTTCCAAGGCCTCCATCTACCGCGCCTTGCCCCTGTTCATTGATTGCGGTCTCATCCGAGAGGTGGATTTCACCGACGGCCACTGGCACTATGAGCACATTTACGGCCACGCCCAGCACCACCACCTGCGATGCCTGGGGTGCGGGGAGATCCAGGAGTTCCAGGGGCCGGCCATGCAAGGTCTGGAGGAGCAACTGGCCGCAGCATACGGCTACCAAATCAAAGGGCACCAGCTGGAGGTGCACGGCTACTGCACCAACTGCCGGGATGCGGATTAAGGATGCACGGTGGCAAAAAAGGACCATGAACTGAGGGCGGACGCCGCAGGTCTTGGGGGCCAGTCCCTGGCCGGGACCCCGGCCGGACAAAAGGTGCGGATCACCGGATACCGGGGCGGCCGCATGCTGCGGGCCCGCCTGCTGGCCCTGGGCCTGAACCTGGGCGTGGAAGTGGACGTGCTGCAAAACAACCGGGGCCTCATCATCGTGGGCCTCAACGGCGGCCGGGTGGCCCTGGGCCGGGGCATCAGCCAGAAGATCCTGGCCGAGCCGGCGGCGGAATGAAGATTTTGGGAGGAGGGCCAGGGTTTTTCGTAAGCCGTCCCTGCCCTCCCCCCAATCCCCCCTCCCAACCCGCATAAGTTATTCTGAAGATTGGGTGTTTGTTACTGGTTCCCAAGCTCCTGCGGGGGAACCATAATGACAATTTTCTCAACTTATTTAAGATAGTTATAATTTTATCAGTACCAGAGGCCACAACATTTCACCTGGACTTTCAGAAAAAAATGATGCTAATAGTTATTAATGGTCTAAAATCTGACACGGTCCGCTAACCTCGGTTTTCCCTTACAACAGTCTATCGTGGCTAATTCAAATTTCCCCACCACGTCTGAGGCGACCTCCCAACCCCTGGAAACCCTGGAGGGCGCGGTGGAGCGGGTCACGTTCGCCGACCCGGAGAGCCATTACGCGGTGGTGCGCCTCAAGGTAAAGGGCCGGCGCCAGCCGGTCACCGCGGTGGGCTCCCTGGCTTCGGTGCAGGAAGGTGAACAGCTTCATCTTAAAGGCGCCTACGAAGTTCACCCCAAATGGGGAGAGCAGTTCAAGGTGGTTTGGTGGTACGCGGTGCTGCCCGCCACCATGGCCGGCATCGAGAAATACCTGGCCTCCGGGCTCATCAAGGGCATCGGCCCCGAGCTAGCCCAACGCCTGGTGGCCCACTTCGGCGCCGAGACCCTGAAGATCATCGACGACCAGCCGGAGCGCCTGAAGGAGGTGCCGGGCATCGGGCCCAAGCGTCTCAAGCAGTTCCGCCAGGACTGGGAAGGCCGCAAGGAGATGCGGGAAGTGCTGGTGGCCCTCCAGGGCTTCGGCATCGGGTTGTCCCACGCCAACAAGATTTACCAGAAATACGGCGCCGCCGCGGTGGAAATCATCACCACCAACCCCTATCAACTGGCCCTGGACATCCAGGGGCTGGGGTTTCTCACCGCGGACCGCCTGGCGGGCCGCCTTAACCTGGACCCCCAGGCCCCGGCCCGGCTGGCCGCGGGTCTGCTCCACGTCCTGGACGCCATGGCCGGGGAAGGCCACGTTTACGTCCCCCAGGACTTGTTGCTGGACCAGACCCGGGAACTGCTCCAGGTGCCGGCGGCGCCTTTGACCGGGGCCCTGGAGCGGCTGGTGCGGGAGGCCCGGGTGGTGCTCTCGGAGATGCCGGCCGGGCGGGGAGTCTACAAGCGGCCGGCCTGGGTGGCGGAAACCGGCGTGGCCCAGGCCCTGGCCCGCCTGGTCACCGCCCGGGGGGCCTCACCCCCCCTGCACCTGAATGACCTGGTGTCCCAGGTGCAACGGGGGCGGCAGCTGGAGCTGTCCGCCGAGCAGACCGCCGCGGTGGCCGCCGCCCTGCAGGAAAAGGTTCTCATCATCACCGGGGGCCCGGGCACCGGCAAGACCACCATCGTCAGCTGCATCCTGGACCTCTGCCAGGGACTGGGGGCCCGGGTCATGCTCATGGCCCCCACCGGCAGGGCCGCCAAGCGCCTGAACGAAACCACCGGGGCCCCGGCCGCCACCATCCACCGGGCCCTGGAGTTTTCGCCGCAAACCGGGGGCTTCCGCAAGAACGCCGCCGAACCTCTGAAGGCGGAGGTGGTGGTGGTGGACGAAACCTCCATGGTGGACATCTACCTGATGTACCACCTGCTGCGGGCGGTGCCGCCCCAGGCCCGCCTCATCCTGGTGGGGGACGCCCACCAGCTCCCCGCGGTGGGGCCGGGCAACGTCCTCAAAGATTTGATGGACTCCGGGGTCGTCAAGGTGGTGCGTCTCACCCAGATTTACCGGCAGGCCCGGGAGAGCCTCATCGTGGTCAACGCCCACCGGGTCAACCAGGGGGAATTTCCCCTCCTGCCCCAGAGGTTTGGCAAGGTGGACTTCGTTTTTCTGCAGTTTGAGGACCCCGCGGCCCTGAAGGAGCGGCTGCTGGACCTGGTGGCCCGGGAGCTGCCCCGGCGCTACGGGCTCGACCCTTTGCGGGATCTCCAGGTCATCACCCCCATGCATCGCGGCCCGGTGGGCATCCAGACCCTGAACCACGAGCTGCAGCAGCGGCTCAATCCCAAGAGCCCCCGCTGGTCCTGGGGCGGCCGGGTTTACCGCCAGCGGGACAAGGTCATGCAACTCAGGAACAATTATTACAAAGAGGTGTTCAACGGCGACATCGGGGTAGTCTGCGGCTTTCTCCCCGCCACCGGCCAGTTGCAGGTGGACTTTGACGGCCGGGTGCTGGCCTACGATCCCGGGGAGCGGGAAGAGCTCACCCTGGCCTATGCGGTGACGGTGCACAAGGCCCAGGGCAGCGAATTCCCCGGGGTGGTCCTGGTGCTCACCACCCACCACTACATGATGTTGCAGCGGAACCTGCTCTACACCGCCATCACCCGGGGCCGCCGGTTGGTGGTGCTCCTGGGGAGCAAACGGGCCCTGGCCATGGCCATTAAAAACGACCGGCCCGTCCAGCGTTACACCTACCTAGCCCCGCGCCTCAAGGAGGCCCTGGCCCCCACTAAGGGTGGAAAAATGCTTGACATATCCTAGCCGCAAAGGCACAATCAATTTAAAGATTTAGGGGGCTTCGTTGGTAACTGATCTGTTCACCGTCCTGGAACAGAAACTGGAAAAGGTCCTGGGCCAAATTGCGAGCCTGAAGGAGGCCAACAGCGCTTTGCAAAAAAATCTGGCCGCAAAGGAACAGGCTCTGAAAGAAGTCGAGGCCGCCTTGGAAAAGGTCTCCCGGGAACGCGAGATGGTCCGCCAGCGGATCGACAAGATCCTGAATCGGCTGGAAATCTTGGATACGGGAGAATCAGCATAATACCGGACCAGGAGCAAAAGCCGGTGACCGTGGAAATTTTGGGGCGCACCTTCACCCTGAAGGGCAGCATTACTCCGGAAAGCCTGCAGCACGTGGCGCGATTGCTGGATGAGCAACTGCGGGAACTGCAGCGGACCTTCCCTGCCAGCCCCCTGAGCGACTTGGCCATCCTGGCCGCACTTAACCTGGCATATGAATGCCTGGAGAGCAAGGAGGACCATCGGCAACTCCAAGCCGAAGTGGAGCAGCGTTCCAGACAGCTCCTCGAGATGCTGGAAACGCACGATACATCTTCTCCCCCTGGACCCTGAAGTTGTGCCGGGTCAGGTCGAAGCAGTCTCGCGGCACGCCGCCTTTCCAGGGAGGGAAACGGCATGGGGTGAGTGGAAAAGGGGAACAACAGAAATTCCGGGCGGAATTACTTCAACGTACCGGTCAGAAATAGTGACCCGTGAAATTTTCAGCTGATTTGGGACTTTCAGAAATCTCTGAGAGAATTATTGGCTCAAGGAGGACGGCATAAAAGACACCTAATAATATAATGCCCAGCCCTCCACCAGGGAATTCTGTAAATTTTGTTTTTTCAGCTGAGCCAGTCTCAGCTTAGGCAACCACCGCTTTCCGCCCGCTCCCTGCCCCTGCGGTCCAACGGCCGCCGCCTCCGCTCGCCCGCATATTGCCTCAACGCCACCCTATCAGATCCGGTCCGGCCTCACCGCCTGAGGGGGTACCGGAGCGCGGCCGTAAAGATATAAGCTCAAGGAAGATCAAATGGATATTTTTAAGTTCATACTGATGGATTTTATCACCCTCGTCGCCGGATTTGCGGCGGGCTTTTTCTACCGCAAGCTGGTCATGGAACGGAATCAGGTAGCCCTGGAGAGCCTGGGGAAAAAGATCCTGGATGAAGCCAGCAAGGAAGCGGAGACCATCAAGAAGGAAGCCAAGCTGCTGGCCAAGGACCAACTTCTCCAGATGAAAATGGATTTTGAGAAGGAGACCCACGACCGCCGCCACGAGATCGGCCAACTGGAGCGCCGCTTGCTGCAGCGGGAGGAGCACCTGGAGAAGAAGGGGACTCTCCTGGACGAACGGGACACCGAACTCATCCAAAAGCACAAGCTGGTGGCCCAGCACGAGGAAGAGTTAAAAACCCAGGCCGAGCGCTATCAGCAACTGCTGGCGGAGCAAAACGCCCGCCTGGAGCAGTTGGCCGGGATGAGCGCCACGGAGGCCAAGGACTTTCTGCTGCGGACCATGGAACGGGAAATCCGGGGCGACGCCGCCCGGATGGTGAAACTCATCGAAACCGAGGCCCGGGAGCACGCGGACCGCAAGGCCAAGGAGATCATCGCCCTGGCCATCAAGCGCTACGCCTCGGACTACGTGGCGGAGCAGACGGTGTCGGTGGTGCCGCTGCCCAACGAGGAGATGAAAGGCCGCATCATCGGCCGGGAGGGCCGCAACATCCGGGCCCTGGAGGCGGCCACCGGAGTGGACATCATCATCGACGACACCCCGGAGGCGGTCATCCTCAGCGCCTTCAACCCGATGCGCCGGGAGGTGGCCCGCCGCAGCCTGGAGCGCCTCATCTCCGACGGCCGCATCCACCCCGGTCGCATCGAGGAGATCGTGGAGAAGGTCACCCAGGAACTGGAGGTCAACATCCGGGAAGCCGGGGAAGACGCGGCCTTCGACGCCGGGGTGCACGGGCTGCACCCGGAGCTCGTTAAGCTCCTGGGGAAGCTGAAGTTCCGCACCAGCTACGCCCAGAACGTCCTGCAGCATTCGGTGGAGGTCTGCTATCTCTGCGGCATCATGGCCGCGGAGTTGGGCCTCAACGTCAAGCACGCCAAGCGGGCGGGGCTGCTGCACGACATCGGCAAGGCGGCGGACCAGGAGGCGGAAGGAGTGCACGCCCTCATCGGCGCGGACCTGGCCAAGCGCTACGGCGAGTCCCCCAAGGTGGTGCACGCGGTGGCGGCCCACCACGAAGACATCCCTCCCGAGAACATCCTGGCAGTCCTGGTGCAGTCCGCCGACACTTTGAGCGGCGCCCGCCCAGGAGCCCGGCGGGAAATGCTGGAGACTTACGTCAAACGGCTGGAGGACCTGGAAAAAGTGGCCCTCTCTTTCGGCGGCATCAGCAAATCTTACGCCATTCAGGCCGGTCGGGAAATCCGGCTCATCGTCGAGAGCGAGCGGGTGAACGACGAAGAAGCGGCCCTCTTGAGCCGGGAAGTGGCCAAGAAGATCGAGCAGGACCTGACGTATCCGGGCCAGATCAAGGTCACCGTCATCCGGGAGACCCGCGCCGTGGAGTACGCCCGGTAAGGCCCCGACACCCATGAATATTTTCTTTATCGGCGATATCGTGGGAGCCCCAGGGCGCCGCGCCGTGGAGGAACTCCTGCCCCGGGTGGTGGACCATTATTTCATCGACCTGGTGGTGGCCAACGGCGAAAACGCCTCCGGCGGCCTGGGCATCACCCCCCAGGTGGCGGACCAGCTCCTCAGCCAGGGGATCGACCTCCTCACCAGCGGCAACCACATCTGGAAACACAAGGAGATCCTGCCTTATCTCGAAGAAACGGACCGCCTGCTGCGGCCGGCCAATTACCCGCCGGAGACGCCGGGGCGGGGCTTCGCCATCGTGGAGACCGCCGCCGGCGAGCGGGCCGCGGTTCTCAACCTGGAGGGCCGGGTCTTCATGAACCCCCTGGAGTGCCCCTTCCGCACGGCCGAGCAGGTCCTGGCCAGTCTGCCCAAGGAGGTTAAGGTTATCCTGGTGGACATGCACGCCGAGGCCACCAGCGAGAAGCAGGCCATGGGCTGGTTCCTGGACGGCCGGGTGAGCGCCGTGGTGGGCACCCACACCCATGTGCAAACCGCGGACGAGCGGGTGTTGCCGGGAGGGACCGGCTACATCAGCGACGCCGGCATGACCGGCCCGGTGGACTCGGTCATCGGCATGAAAAAGGAGATCATCCTGGAGCGTTTCCTGAGCCAGCGCCCCCAGCCTTTCAAGGTGGCGGCCCAGAATATCCAGCTCCAGGGAGTGGTTTTGAAAATCCATCCCCAGGGGCACTGCCAGGAGCTCATCCGGTTAAATCTGCCGTTGAAGTCTTAACGGGCGCGGCCTCGAAATTTTAATTAATAAAATCGGCCATTCTTAATCTTAAAATATAAGGAAACCCACTTTCCGGATTGCAAGGAAGCTGCCTTGGCTTCCAGGCTCCGAGGAAAGAAGGGTTTTATACCAGGTAGCAATTCAAAGGGGCATGACTTTAGTGTAGCGGCGCACCCATGTGTGCGCCCTCTGGGAATGGGCGGACACGCGGGTCCGCCCCTACAGAAAATAGCTTTTTGACGACAACTTGGTATTAATTACCACCAATTTTAGCGGTCTTAGCTGAACCAGGAGAGCTTTATGTATCACTTTGGAGTATGTGTCCTGCTTCTGACCCTGGCCCTCCAGGGCTGCGCCACTTACGAACCCAAAGTCCAGCCCTTCAAGCTGCCGGAGGCCTCGGCCAACGTCCAGCGGGTGGCCGGCGCCTACGTGGCGGCCCGGGCCTGGGATAAAGAAGAAGAGGCGCAGCAGGCTTTCGGCTTCAACATCATCCGGGCCGGGCTCCTGCCGGTGCAGGTCAGCTTTGACAACCGGGGCGGCCAGACCCTGGTGATCGTGCCCTCCCAGACCTTTTTCATCAACCAGCAGCAGGAGCTCTCGCCGGTGCTCTCGGACAGCGAGGCCTATGAGCGGGTGAGCCGGGGCACCAAGGTCCAGGAAACCGTGAAAGGCGTCACCCGGGGAGCCTTGCTGGGCACCGCCACCGGGGCCCTTATCGGGGCTGCGGTGGGCGTGGTGGCGGGACATAGCGCCGGGGAGTACGCCCTCCGGGGCCTGACCATGGGGGCGGCCACCGGCGCGGTCCTGGGCGGCGCCCAGGGCGCCACCGAGACCCAGGTCCCCCAGAGCATCACCGAGGACCTTGCCCGGCGCAACCTCAAGAACCTCCCCATCAAGCCGGGGGAGCTGGCTTACGGACTCATCCTCTTTCCCCGGGAGGCGGGCCAGCCTCAGGCCCTGCGGCTGCAGCTCAAGGACCAGGATACCGGCCAGGTTTACACCTTGACCTTGAACCTATAAGCCTTCCTCATCTGCCGGCCTTTTGGGTTAATGGCGTGGAGAGGCACGTTAGGAATGCTCGGCCCATAAAAGTCTCATCCTAACCAGAACCTGGGCACCGCACGCTGTGCCCCTTCGATAATATATGCTTCATTTGTAGGGGCACGGCGAGCCGTGCCCCGGACCGCCCCTTCGAGACCTTTACTCAAAAACGCAAGTAGGCCTTGGTCCTGGTCCCGTTTTTATTTGAACCTGCCCCGTTCTTCTGGTTAAATTAAGGAGTCGGTAACGGTCCAAATCGAACCTGCGTCAGGAAGGATCTCCCATGAAGATTCACGAATATCAGGGCAAGGATTTGCTTAAGAAATTTCAGGTTCCCGTGCCCCAGGGCGACGTGGCCGAAACCCCCAAGGAAGCCCGTACGGTGGCGGAGGAGCTGGGGGACGGCCCCTTTGTGGTGAAGGCCCAGATCCATGCCGGCGGCCGGGGCAAAGGGGGCGGCATCAAGGTGGCCGCCACCCCGGAGGAAGTGGAGGACGCAGCCAACCAGATCCTGGGCATGACCCTGATCACCCCCCAGACCGGCCCCGAAGGCCGCCTGGTGAACAAGGTCCTGGTGGAGCAGGCCCAGGAGATCGAGAAGGAGCTTTACCTGGGCATCGTGCTGGACCGCACCTCGGCCCGGCCGGTGCTCATGATGAGCTCCGCCGGCGGCATGGAGATTGAAGAGGTGGCGGCCCGGACCCCGGAGCTCATCATCAAGGAAACGGTGGACCCCACCGCGGGCTGCATGCCCTACCAGGCCCGCAACCTGGCCTTTGGGGTGGGGCTGGGGCCCCAGCTCATCCGCCCGGCGGTGAGCTTCATCGAAAACCTGTACCGCATGTTCACGGCCCTGGACTGCTCCCTGGCGGAAATCAATCCCCTGGTGGTCACCAAGAAGGGCGAGATGCTGGCCCTGGACGCCAAGATCAACCTGGACGACAACGCCCTCTTCCGCCACCACGACCTGGCGGCCCTGGAGGACCCCGAGGAGATGGACCCCCTGGAACACGAGGCCCGGAAGCACCACCTGAACTACATCCGCTTAAGCGGCAACATCGGCGCCATGGTGAACGGGGCGGGTCTCGCCATGGCCACCATGGACCTGATCAAGACCGCGGGGGCGGAGCCGGCCAACTTCCTGGATGTGGGCGGCGGGGCCTCGGCGGAAATGGTGACCAACGGTTTCCGCATCATCCTGGCCGACCCCAATGTCAAGGGAGTGCTCATCAACATCTTCGGCGGCATCCTGCGCTGCGACGTCCTGGCCAACGGCGTGGTGGAGGCCGTCAAAGAGGTGCAGGTCAAGGTCCCCATCATCGTGCGCCTGGAGGGCACCAACGTGGAGCTGGGCCGGGAAATCCTGCAAAACTCCGGCCTTAAGTTCACGGTGGCCACCGACATGATGGACGCGGCCCGGAAAGTGGCGGCCCTGGTGCAATAACCAGGGCACCAGGCCAGGGGGCCGCACGGGACACCGGGGAAGGCCCAATCTTTTTCCGGGCCTCCCTGGCCTGTTTGCCAGCACTGAGGGGAGGGCCGAGGGGCAGGTAGCACCGTCGCCTGCGCCGGTGATCCCTGGTCCTGGGCACGGCACGCCGTGCCCCTACAACTTCCCTCCCAGCCGACCTCATGGGGGGTGGGGGGAGGTTTTCAGTGAGGGATGGTAAGCGGCCGTCGGCCCCCGGCCCCCTCCCTGAAAAAGCATTTTCCCAAAGATCTCAACCCGCCGCTAACCTCTCTACGGGAGGCGCTTCCATGGACAGGACCAAGCTCAACTTCGTCATCGACGCCTTGATGTTCCTCACCCTCATGGCCATCGCCGGCCTGGGGCTGCTCATGAAATACATCCTGCCCCCGGGGCGGGAAGTCTGGGCCAAATACGGCCGGAACGTCGACCTGACCTGGCTGGGCTGGGACCGGCACGATTGGGGCTCCATCCATCTCTACCTGGCCTTCACCCTCCTGGGGTTGCTGGTCATTCACCTGATCCTGCACTGGAGCATGATCGTGGGCCTTTCTGCCCGGTTAATCTCCAATCCCCGGCGGCGCACCCGGGTGGCCCTGGCCTTCCTCATCCTCAGCCTGCTGCTGATTTACTTTCCCTTCCTCATCACCCCGGAGGTGGGGGAACGGGGCCGGGGGCTGGGCCGGGGCCGCCAGCGCTCTGAGGCGGGCGGCTATGAGCAAAAGATTGGCGGGGCGGCGGCGGTGACCGAAAAAGGCTGCGCCGGCTGCCCGGAGTTGAGTTGCCAGGGGGCGCCGGAAGGTATGGTGGGCGGTGCCCACCCTACACATTGACCGCCTGGGGCCGTCCTTTTCTTTGCAGAAAGCTGAAAGCTGACGGCTGATAGCTGATAGCTCTTTTCGGAGAAAAGAACATGAAAGTCTATAAGCTGGTCAAACCCGTCAAGTTTCTCCTGGGGGCCATATTGATATTTATGGCCGGCATCGGCGTGGTCGTGGGGGTGCAGGGATTTGCGGCCGCCGGCGCGCCCCCGGAGTTGAAAGGGATTTCTCTCCTCTGGCTCGGCATTGTCCTCTGGATCTGGTATGTTTATTTGAAAATCCCGTTTGAAATTAGATTCAGGGATGATAATTTACTGGAGTTCAAGAGCGTCCTCAAAACCACCGTGGTGGCCCCCGGGGACATCGTTTCCATCAAGGGCGCGCCCCTGAGCCTGGGGTTCATCAACGTCAGGCACACCGGGGGCACCATCCGGCTGATTTGCCAGATAACCGGGCTCTATGAACTTATCTACACGGTGAAAACCCTGAACCCGGCAGTGGAGATCAAGGGGTGTTAGAGAGAGACCTCTGCAAAATGTGAGAAATCCTAATAAGGAACTTCTTTTTATTCCCTCCCCCTTGATGGGGGAGGGTCAGCGTGGGGGTGATTATTCTTGCAATGTCAGTGGGTTATCCCCCTCCCCCTAACCCCCTCCCACCAGGGGAGGGGGAAGAAATAAAGACCCTTTTCTGTCAGAAGGTTATTTTGCAGAGATGTCAGAGGCTCAACAACAACGGGGATCTTATAAATGCATCATGTAATTTACGATAAACTTAAATCAATAGCTAAGGAGCAAAAATGTATTTATTATAGTGAAATTGCTCCCTTGGCTAATTTAGATATGGATAGTCCTGCTGATAGGAACAAGATCTCTGAGATTCTTGGTGAGATTTCATCATATGAACATGAACATGGTCGTCCAATGCTTTCTGCAGTAGTCATTCACAAAGAGAACAATATTCCAGGGAAAGGTTTCTTTACATTAGCCCGAGAACTAGATTTATATTCGGGAAATGACGATTGGAATTTTTTCATAAGCGAATTAAGAAAAGTTCATGAATATTGGGGTAAGAAATAAAAGAATAAACCGAAGTTAAAGGGTGACCAATGAGCGTTCTGGTGAATAACGACACGCGGGTGGTGGTCCAGGGAATTACCGGCAAGGAAGGGTCGTTTCACGCCCGGGCCTGCGCCGAATACGGCACCAAGGTGGTGGCCGGGGTGACCCCGGGCAAGGGCGGCCAGAAGCTGGACGACATCCCAGTCTTCAACACCGTGGCCCAGGCCGTGAGCGCCACCGGGGCCAACGTCTCGCTGATTTTCGTGCCCCCGGCCTTCGCGGCGGACGCCATCCTGGAGGCCGCGGCCGCGGGAGTGGCCCTGGCCGTCTGTATCACCGAAGGCATCCCCACCCTGGAGATGGTGAAGGTGATGGCGGTGCTCAAAGACTCGGGCTGCCGCCTCATCGGCCCCAACTGCCCGGGCATCATCTCGCCGGGCCAGGCCAAGGTGGGCATCATGCCGGGCCACATCCATCAGCCCGGCCCCATGGGGCTGGTGTCCCGCAGCGGCACCCTGACTTACGAGGCGGTGTACCAGCTCACCCTCCTGGGCCTCGGCCAGAGCACCTGCGTGGGCATCGGCGGCGACCCCATCATCGGCACCAACTTCATCGATATGTTACAATTGTTTGAAGCCGATCCCCAAACGGAAGGCATGGTGCTCATCGGCGAGATCGGCGGCACCGCCGAAGAAGAGGCCGCGGCCTTCATCTCCCGCCAGGTCAGCAAGCCGGTAGTGGGCTTTATCGCCGGCCAGACCGCGCCGCCGGGCAAGCGCATGGGCCACGCCGGGGCCATCATCTCCGGGGGCAGCGGCAAGGCCTCGGACAAAATCGCCGCCCTCACCGCCGCGGGCGTCACCATGGTGGCCAACATCGGCGAGCTGGGCCAAGTAGCCAAGAGAACCATGGGATACCGCACCTAGTGTGGCGTTCCCGTAATTGGCATGACATTTTAAACCAATATTATTACCCCCCTTTGCTAAAGGGGGGCAGGGGGGCTTTTAAATAAGCCATTGATAATCCTCCTAAATCCCCCTTTAGAAAAGGGGAACTTAGGAAGGTCTTTGGAAAATCACGGTGACATCTTTCAGCACCTAGTGTAGTGAATCTAACACTTCTTTACATTTGGCGATTTTGGTCAGGATGCGCTCAACTGGGGCGCTCCATACAAAGACCTGAGGATTTTGATTGTGATTGTCCAGA
>Ga0315281_10000311_pt1 | contig 66615 bp, 56 predicted proteins | sample YL17G07_0_MG_FD_204540 | JGI IMG/M metagenome (GOLD analysis project Ga0315281, IMG submission 204540) | Sediment microbial communities from Yellowstone Lake, YNP, Wyoming, USA - YL17G07_0 | ecosystem: Environmental > Aquatic > Freshwater > Lake > Sediment | place: USA: Wyoming | collected...
GCGACCTCATGGCCACCCCGGTGTCCCCCACCCCGGCCTTCCGGTTGGGGGAGAAGCTGGCGGACCCGCTCACCATGTATCTGTCGGACATTTTCACCATCTCCGCCAACCTGGCGGGGATTCCCGGGATTTCGGTGCCCTGCGGCTTCAGTGCCCTGGGGTTGCCCATCGGCCTGCAACTCCTGGGGCCGCCCTTCGGGGAAGCGACCCTGCTCCGGGCGGCCTATGCCTTTGAGCAGGCCACCGACTTTCACCGGCGCAAACCGGACTTGTCAGATTGAGCTTCCCACCAGGCGGCGGCGTGCTCCATGGGAAGAAAGAGGCCGGTTGACATGAAAAAGTGGTGGGTGGAAGAATTCCTCTGGTGGCTGGAACCGGAGGTCGAGAGAAAATGGCGCCGGAGAGACCTCCTCTGGCCGCCGGTGGACACACCGCGCCTGGGCCACCACAGTAGTTTGCAAACCTGGGAAGGGGTGTTAAAATAGCTATCCCAGGCGGTTTTTACCCCCCCCTTTAAAAAAGGGGGACTTAAAGCACCCGACCTTGATATTGGGACTCGATTCAGACCAGGCAATTTATGAATCCGGGACACCTGGCCGCGGAAAGCTCCGGTCCCCGGCAGCAGCCATTTCGCCCGGATCCACCTCATGGTGACGCACGACTCAAATAGGGATATGAGAAAAACGGCCCAAGGAATTCTCCCGGTTCTTTTCGCGCTGCTGCTGGTATCCGCCCTGTCCCCTGTTGCCTCCGTCAGGGCTGCCGTGGAAGAGGCCGGAGGCAGCCTTTCGCTGCCGCAGGCCATTGACCTCGCCTTGAAGGAGCATCCCTCCCTGAAGGAATCCCGGGAGAAGGTAACCGCGGCCCGGTACCAGATCGGGGCCAGCCGGGCCGCGTACCTACCGCAAGTCAGCTATACCAACAATCTCTACTTCGGCAACTCCTTTCCCGCCACTTCCGGGGCCGGAACCGCGGGCGGTCCTCCCGGCCTGGGCGGCGTCGGGGCCCAGACCACGGACTATTATATCAATCGTTTCTCCCTGACCCAGTTGATTTATGATTTCGGCAAGACCCCGGGCCTCATCGACCAGTCCCGGTCAAATTTCCACCAGACCCGGGAGGACTACGCCGGCAACCGCCAGAAGGTGGTGCTGGACGCCCGCACCGCTTATTACGGGCATCTGGCGGCCCAGCGGGCCCTCAAGGTCCAGGAGGAGACGGTGCGGCAGAACCAGGAACTCCTGAAGCAGGCCCAGGGGTTCTACCAGGTGGGGTTAAAGGCCAAGATCGACGTCACCAAGGCGGAAGCCAACCTGTATGACGCCGAGGCCAACCTCATCAAGGCCAAGAATGCGGTGGAATTGTCCCGGGTCACCCTGATGACCGCCCTGGGCCTGAAAACCTGGCCTTATAAGAAGGTGGAAGACATCCTGGAGGTGACCCCCCAGCCGCGCTCGCTGGCGGAGTTGAAATCCCAGGCCTTGAGCCTGCGGCCGGAAATTGTCAAGAACCGCTACCAGCAGGATTACAGTCAGGCGGCCCTGCGAGTGGCCAGGGCCGGCTATTTCCCGACCTTGAGCTCACTGGCCGCCTACGGCTGGTCGGGGCCCGACGCGCCGTTCTCCGATACTACCCTTAGCAACCGCTCCTGGTGGGTGGGGGCGGGGTTGACCGTGCCGATGTTTGACGGCCTGCTCTCCTACCATAACGTGCGGGTGGCCAAGGCCAATATCCGGGCGACCCAGGCCAACGCCGAGGTTCTCAGCCAGGACGTCTCCAAGGAGGTGGACCAGGGTTACCTGGATGTGAAATCGGCCTGGGAGCTGATCCGGGCCTCGAAGAAAGCGATGGAGGCGGCTCGGGAGAACCTGCGCCTGGCCTGGGGCCGGTATCAGGCCGGGGTGGGCACCATTATCGAGGTCACCGACGCCCAGGTGCAGTTTTCCCAGTCCGACTTGAAGTTCGTCCAGGCCCTCTATGACTACCGCGTGGCCGAAGCCAGGTTGGACAAGGCCATTGGCCGGCAATTTTAGGTTTTAGGTTGTCAGTTTTCGGTTTTCGGAAAACCGAATGATAGTGTTCCTGTTTCATAATTAAAGTAACATCGGAAAGGCAGGTTTTATTACCCCCCTTTGCTAAAGGGGGGCCAGGGGGGATTTTTATAAGAACTTGAAATCCCCCTAAATCCCCCTTTTTCAAAGGGGGACTTAACCCTGCCAAGTCCAGCGCTCCGGATCTGAATTTATGTCCAGCTAATTATGAAACACTCCACTGTCATCCCGGAAACGGCTTCACCAGAGACCGTGCCGCCTCAGGTCCTCCTGAAAATTCCGGGGCGTGGTGAAGTGCCACGCCCTGAGCCCCTGAGCCCGGGCCGCGGCCACAAAGGGCAGCTTGTCATCCAGATAGAGGATGTGCTCCGGGGGCCTCTCGCACCGCCGGATGAGGGCTTGATAGATGGCCGCCTCGGGCTTGCGGCTGCCCACCCGGTAAGACAGGATGAAACCCTGGAAATGCTGCAACAGTGAGGGAAAGCGCTGCTTGATATAATCAAAGTGCAACGGATTGGTATTGGACAGCAAAAACAGCGGGTAGCGCCTCTTTAAGCGGGCCACCGCCTCCTCCATGTCTTCCAGGGCCTCGAAGATATCGTTCCATAAGGCGCCGAAATCGGCATAAGAGAGAGCCAACCCGAATCGGGCCATGAGGCGCCGGTAAAATTCCCGGGAAGAGATGCGGCCGGTATCATAGCCGGGTTCCAGGTCGGTTTCGAAGACCTCGGCGTAGACTTCCCCGGGGCTGCGCCCCACCAGGGGGGCCAGGCGGCGGCAGAAGCGCCGGTGGTCCACCCGGACCAGGACGTTGCCCAGGTCAAAGGCGATGACGGTAATGCGAGGGGGCGAAGCAGCGCTCATAAAGATAACTTTTTTATTGTACACCATTTTTCGGTGGGGGCGCACCCCCGGGTTCGCCCCCTGGCGATTTAACGGTAGGGGCGCCATTCATGGCGCCCCCAAAGGCGTGATTAATCCCGCCTCCACCTAAGCGGTTGGTGGCCGCTCTAAAAATGGTATTATCTACCGCAGCCTGAGAGGCCAGGCAAATTATGGCATATTTCACCGTGAGGGTCGAGGCGCCGCAAGCGAGGGCGGCCAGGCAACCGGGAAGTGGTGACATCTTTGGCTGAATCGGGCGCCGGTCAGAGCGGCAGGGCAGACCCCCCCCTGAGGCGCCGGGTCTTGCGTCAGGACCTGGCCTGGGCTGCCTTCATCCTGGTCATCGCCGCCATCACCGGGTTGTTGCACCACTGGCAACTGGTGCAGGTGTCGTGGCGGGGCGAGCTCAGGCCTTACCTGGAGAAGCGGCGGGCCCAGCACCGGGAAGTCAGGTTCCAGGGGGTGAAAACCGTCAGTCTGGAGCAGGCCTACGCCCTGTATCAAGAAGGCCAGGGTATTTTCATTGACGCCCGGCCCGCCGACGAATATGCCGAGCTGCACATCGCCGGGGCCATCAACCTGCACCCGGACAGCCTCCAGGCCGGCGGGGAACCGCCGCTAACCGCGGTGGCCAAAGACCGGAGCATCGTGGTCTACTGCGGCCAGGCGTCCTGCGACGCGGCCCTGAAGGTGGCGGAAAAGCTGCAGTCCCTCGGATACACCCAGGTCACGGTCTTTTTGGGCGGCTTCCGCCTCTGGGACGAGGCCGGCTACCCGGCGGACACTAAACAATAAGGGCGAAAAGGCGCAAAGGCGAAAAGGGAAAAAATTCTTAATGAAAAATTCCTCCCTTCGCCTTTTCACCTTTTGCCCTTTTCCCCTTAAGGTTATTGAGGGAGGAGGAAATCTGATTGCAGGGCTGGGTTAATTGGGCATTGATGCGCTTCCTGGAGGTAACTCTGGGGGCGGTCTTCATCTACGCCGGCATCCAGAAGCATTTTCATCCCCATGAGTTCGCCGAGGCGGTCCTGGCTTATCGCCTCTTGCCCGAAGGCTTGGTGGGGGTCACCGTGGCGGTGCTTCCCTGGGTGGAGATCGCGGCCGGCCTCTTCCTGGCGGCGGGCCTCCAAAAGCGCAGCTGCCTGCAACTCCTGACGGTCCTGACCGGCGGCTTCCTGCTGGTGATGCTCATCACCCTGGCCCGGGGGCTGAAGATCGACTGCGGCTGCGGCCTTTTTTTCCAGCGGCAGGTGGGGCTGCTGCCCGTCCTGGAAGACCTGGTCTTTCTCATCTGGGCCGCGGGGCTTTACTGGTGGGAGCTCAAGGCCGCGGGGCAGTCTGCTGGCATGGTTGCCGCTTCCCTAAACAATTCGCCAGCGATCGGGGCTGGGAAAAACCGAAAACCGAAAACCGAAAACTGAAAACCGTCTTTTATGGCCCGATTTTTCGACTTTTACGATCCCCTGGAAAAGCGTTACGTTTTCAACAGCTTCCTGGTGGTGGTGGGGCTCGTTGAGGTCCTCATCCTAATCTTTACCCTCATCTGGCAGATGGACGAGGGCATGTTCAGCGGCCAGGTCAAGGTGATCCCCTTTCCCTGGAAAGAGTACCTGCTGGCCGCCTTCATGGCGCCCATCGCCCTGCTCTTCCTCTTTGGCCTGATAATCCAGGGATTCGAGAGGTTGGGGCGGGAGGAGGCGGCGGCGCCGGCGGCCGGCCAGGTTCGGCGGGGTCTGGCCGCCAGGCTGGGGCGGGGCCGCTACCTTCTCGGGTTGGCGGCTTTGATGGCCCTGGTGCTCTTCCTGGTTCAGGGCAAAGCCGCCTTGGCGCGCCTCACCGCGGGGATCAAAGCCCTGGGGCTGGGGGGCTCCTATCTGCTCATCGCCCTGTTGGCCCTGGCCTTCCTGTACCTGCCGCTGCGGCTCTGGCTGCGCTACCGCCTCCAGAAAAAGGCCATGGAGTATAAGTATCTTCTGATCCTGGCCCGGCGCCACGGGGTGGTGGTGGATCCCAATCTCCATCCCGAACTGGCGGCGGAACTGCAGGCGGAAAAAACTTTGCCTGCCGCCGGGCCGGCTTCCCCGTCTGCCCCGGATTTTACTGAAGATCCGGAGCACCAATAAATCATTTACTTGTGAAAATTTTCCTTTACAGCCGGTGGCATTCTAGGGTATGAATTGTCATTCGGCTAGGGGATTGCTGGCGGGACCCCAAACAGGGTAGGGGAGGTGAGACGCGTTTCACCTGGCTCCTTTGCAATGCCCTTAAACCATTAAGGAAATCATTACATTATTAGGAGGGATGCGGACGGATGGATATTATGACTTTTGCCTTGATTTGTGGCGCGGTGGGCATCGCCTACGGCCTGTTCACCACCACCTGGGTGTTGAAACAGGATCCCGGCAGCGCCCGGATGCAGGAAATTTCCGCGGCGGTGCGGGAAGGGGCCAACGCCTTCCTGAACCGGCAGTATAAGACGGTGGCCATGGTGGGTGCGGTCATTTTCGTGCTCCTCTTCGGGCTGGGCAAATTCACCGCCATCGGCTTCGTCATCGGCGCCGTGGGCTCGGCTCTGTGCGGCTACATCGGCATGTACGTGGCCGTGCGCAGCAACGTGCGCACCGCCCAGGGAGCCTATACCAGCATGGCCCACGCCCTGAAAATTGCTTTTCGGGGCGGCTCGGTCACCGGCTTGCTGGTGGTGGGCCTGGCCCTGTTGAGCGTGGCCGGTTACTACAAGTTCCTGATGGCGGTGGATCCCAAAGTGGCCATGCACGCCCTCATCGGTCTGGGCTTTGGCTGCTCCCTGGTGTCGGTCTTCGCCCGGTTGGGCGGCGGTATATATACCAAGGCGGCGGACGTGGGCGCCGACCTGGTGGGTAAAGTGGAAGCCGGCATCCCCGAAGACGACCCCCGGAACCCCGCGGTCATCGCCGACAACGTGGGTGACAACGTGGGGGATTGCGCCGGTATGGCCGCGGACCTCTATGAGACCTACGTCGTGACCGTGGTGGCCGCCATGCTGCTGGCCTTCACCATCTACGGCGCCGGCTCCCCTGCCATCCTCTTCCCCATGGTCATCGGCGGCGTCTCCATCATCGCCTCGGTGATCGGCACTTATTTCGTCAGGTTGGGAAAATCCCAGTACATCATGGGCGCCCTTTACAAGGGCCTCATCGTGTCTGGGGTGCTGGCCGTTATCGCCTTTTATCCCCTGGCCAACAAGTTCATGGCCGGCGTGGCGGCCAAAGCGGTGGGCAATACGCCCGGCTATGTTATTCCGCCCTTTAATGTCTTTCTGCTGGCGGTCATCGGGGTGATCCTCACCGGGCTCATCGTGTCCATCACCGAGTACTTCACCTCCAAGAGCTTCGCTCCGGTGAAGTCCATCGCCCTGGCCTCCACTACCGGCCACGGCACCAACGTCATCCAGGGCCTGGCCATCTCCATGAAGTCCACTGCCCTGCCGGTGCTGGTGATCGTGGCGGCCATCCTGGCAGCCTTTCATCTGGGCGGCGGCCAGGCCCATGCGGGCACCGGCCTCTACGCCATTGCCCTGACCGCGGTGGCCCTGCTCTCCATGACCGGCATGGTGGTGGCCATCGACAACTACGGGCCCATCACCGACAACGCCGGCGGCATCGCCGAGATGGCCGAGCTGCCGGAGGAGATCCGCAACATCACCGATCCCCTGGACGCGGTGGGCAACACTACTAAAGCGGTGACCAAGGGTTACGCCATCGGCTCCGCCGCTCTGGCCGCGTTGGTGCTCTTCGCCGAGTACTCCCGGTCCTTCCCCGGCGGGCTGAGCTTTGAGCTCTCCGATCCCCGGGTGCTGGCCGGCCTGTTCATCGGCGGCCTGCTGCCCTACATCTTCGCCGCCCTGTGCATGCAGGCCGTGGGTAAGGCCGCCGGCAGCGTGGTGGAGGAAGTGCGGCGGCAGTTCCGGGAAATCCCGGGCATCATGGAAGGCACCGCTAAACCCCAGTACGGCACCTGCGTGGACATCGTCACCAAGGGCGCCCTTCGTGAGATGATGGTCCCGGCCCTGATCCCGGTGCTCTCGCCCATCATCGTGGGCTTCATGCCGGGTCTGGGCCCCGTGGCCCTGGGCGGCATGCTCATCGGCTCCATCGTCACCGGCCTGTTCGTGGCCATCTCCATGACCTCCGGCGGCGGCGCCTGGGATAACGCCAAGAAGGCCATCGAAGACGGCCTCTACGGCGGCAAGGGCTCCGATGCCCATAAGGCGGCAATCACCGGCGACACCGTGGGCGACCCCTACAAAGACACCGCCGGCCCCGCCATCAACCCCATGATCAAGGTGGTCAACATCGTCGCCCTCTTGATCGTGCCCTTGCTGGTGAAGTAAGAGTGGTTGACCGTAGGGGCGGGTTTCAAACCCGCCCCTACATTGTCCGACAAAGCCGACCCCTGAGGGGGCCGGCTTTTTCTTTTACCGTCCGGGTAGCGAACTTGTGATAGAATGGACCAACCAATCTTCGAGGTAATGCGGTTCCCTTGTAGGGGCGCAGCCAGGCGTGCGCTTCTGCACAGGCAGGAATGCCTGTGCCACCGGGAAAAGGGCGGACACGCGGGTCCGCCCCTACAGAAAATCCCCCCATACCCCCCTTTGATAAAGGGGGGCTTTGAATCCCGGAGCGTAAAAATCCCCCTTTTCTAAAGGGGGATTTAGGGGGATTATCAGAAGGCTGCTCAGGAAAAAGGTTGTTTTGGGTGATGACCATGCTAGTATCGTGTTTCACAAGTACCTTTACTAAGTTTTGGCAATAAATCTCCCCCTCCCCTGGTGGGAGGGGGTTGGGGGGAGGGGGAAAGATGTTGAAATTGCAAGATATTTTCACCCCCACCCTAACCCTCCCCCATCAAGGGGGAGGGGAAAAAGCCGATTTCTTAAGGCAAGGTATTTCTGAAACACAACTCTAGAGATATTTAGAGGGATATAGATGGATACCTGGAAAAACCAGCTTTATTTCGGGGACAACCTGGAGATTTTAAGGAGCGGGCGGATTCCCGTAGCAAGCGTGGACCTGGTTTACCTGGACCCGCCCTTCAACTCCAAGGACAGGGAGGCTAATTCTCGTGCATGCTTTTTTTGATGAGAGTGGGAAGTTCCATGACCACGACTTTATATGTATAGCGGGATACATCGCCGAGGATCCCAACTGGGATGCTTTTTGCAAGCAATGGCAAAGTCTATTGAAAAAACACAGACTTCAGACAATCCACATGACGGATTTGATGGCTCTGAAAGGCGAATATAAAGGTCTTGGATGGTCAGAGGAAAATAAGGTTTCAGTGGTGAAGGATTTCATTGGTGCGATAAGGGATAATGTACTTGCAGGATTTGCTGTTGGCCTTGATGCTAAATATTACCGGTCAATGATGAAGGAAACTAAGAAAAGATTTCAGCCACAAGTGTTCTGCTTCGCACGACTTATCAAATTGCTTATGAACAGACTCAACGCATGGGGCTGGACAGAGCCCATATCGTCGGTCTTCGATGACTGCAGACAATACTCGATGAAATGCTACAGCGCTTTATGCGACATTAAAGAAAAGCACGGCGAAGTCAGAAAATTGATTGCAAGTATAACATTCGCGGATGACGAGGTTTTTTATCCCCTTCAGGCGGCTGATTTGTTAGCGTACGCTACAAGGCAAGAACAGAGAATGGGAGATGGGGCATGGTCTGAGGGGAGCATTTTCTACGATCTTCTCAGAGAGGAAAAGTCGGGTTATGGAATTCTCTATGAGAGTGAATATTGGGACGGCCCCGAGTTGGATAGGGTTGAGAAGGCATATATGGCAGATTTGGAAGCCATCATAGCGATGACTTCCCGGGACGCAAGGGGAAATTGAGACGCCATGGATAATTGGAAGAACCAGCTTTTCTTCGGGGACAATCTGGAGATTCTGCGAGGCGGCCGCATCCCGGTTTCGAGCGTGGACCTGGTTTACCTGGACCCGCCCTTCAACTCCAACGCCACCTACAACGTGCTCTTCGCCGAGAAAACCGGGGAGAAGTCCGCGGCCCAGATCACCGCGTTCGAGGACACCTGGCACTGGGGGGCGGAGGCCGCCGCGGCCTTTGACGACGTCATGCAACTGGGGCCGCCCCGGCTGGCGGACCTGCTCCGGGCTTTGCGGGCCTTCCTGGGCCAGAACGACATGATGGCCTACCTCACCATGATGGCGGTGCGCCTGGTGGAGCTGCACCGGGTGCTTAAGCCCTCTGGAAGCCTGTATCTGCATTGTGACCCCACTGCGAGTCATTATTTGAAAATGATATTAGATGCAATTTTTGGCGTAGCTAATTTTAAAAATGAAATTATATGGAAAAGATCATCTGCCCATAGTGATTCATCTGCTTGCGGAAGGGCACATGATGTTATTCTTTTTTTCTCTAAGGATAGAAGTAAATTTAAGATAAATAAACAATATCAATCATATGATGAATCCTATGTTTCTTCACATTATCGTTATAAAAATGAAGAAGGTAGATGTTACAGAACAGATAACCTCACTGCTACAGGACTTAGTGGTGGCGGTTACGAATATGAATGGAATGGGGTAAAGCGCATTTGGCGTTGTCCTATTGAAACTATGCAGCGTCTTCATAATGAGGGAAGGATTAAGTATACGAAAAAGGGAGTAGCTGAATATATTAGATTTTTCGATGAGATGCCGGGCGTTCCACTTCAAGACATTTGGACGGATATTCCTCCAATCAATTCCCAAGCCCGCGAACGCCTGGGCTACCCCACCCAGAAGCCCGAGGCCTTATTGGAGCGCATTATTAAGGCCTCCAGCAACGAAGGGGACCTGGTGCTGGACCCTTTCTGCGGCTGCGGCACCACGGTCACGGTGGCCGAAAGGTTAAAGCGCCATTGGATCGGCATCGACATCACCTATCTGGCCATCAATCTCATCAAAAAGCGCCTTCACGACAGCTTTGCTCCGAATGATTTGGCAGACTTTGAAATCATCGGCGCTCCGGCTGACGTTGCCTCAGCCGAGGAACTGGCTAGGTTGAACCGCCACCAGTTCGAGTGGTGGGCCCTCAGCTTGGTTGACGCGGCCCCGGCCCAGGACAAGAAAAAGGGCGCGGACCGGGGGGTGGACGGGGTCCTCTACTTCCAGGAAAAAGACGACGGTCCGTATCAAAAGATCATTGTCCAGGTGAAAAGCGGGCACGTGGGGGCTAAGGAGGTGCGGGAACTGGAAGGGACGCGGAAACAGGAAAAGGCGGAGATCGCCGCACTCCTCACCCTGAAGCCGCCCACCAGACCCATGAAAGAGGCGGTGCCTGCCGACTATTACGTTTCGGCGCTGTTCCCGGAGCTGCGCTTTCCCCGGCTGCAAATCCTAACCATCGCCGACCTATTCGCCGGCAAACAACTGGAATACCCTCCCTGGGTGCCCCCCAAGACCTTCAAGAAGGCGGCCCGCCGCCGCAAAGGGCCCAGCCCGGAAGAAAAGCAAGGTGAGTTGCTATAGGGCGTGCCCTGCACGCCGGAAAAAGGCGGCCACGGGCCGCCCTATATTCTTTTCCAGGTGGGGCGGGCCTCCGTGCCCGCCTAAATTAACATTTTCAGGTGGAGCAACTTTAGGCAGGCACGGAGGCCTGCCCCACCATTTTCAGGCATGACCGAAAAACCTAAACCGAAAACCGAAAACCGAAAACCCCAAGACTGGCTTTTCCTCCTGGGCCTGGCCCTCATGGGTCTGGTGATTTTCGGCTACCGCCTGGGGGCGCCGGGGTTGATGGACCCGGACGAGGGGCGCTACGCCGAGATCGCCCGGGAGATCCTGGCGCTCAAAGACTGGCTTATTCCGCACCTGAATCTCCTTCCTTACCTGGAGAAGCCGCCCCTGGTCTACTGGCTCACCGCCCTGAGTTTCGGGGGCCTGGGCGAAACCGAGCTGGCGGCCCGCCTGCCCGCGGCCGTCAGCGCCCTGGCTGGGCTGTTCCTGACCTACGGCCTGGGGAGGGCCTTCTGGGGGCCGGGGGCCGGGTTCCTCAGCGCCGTGGTCCTGGCCACCTGTCCGGGCTACGTGGCCCTGGGACGGATCCTCACCCTGGACATGACCTTTTCTCTCTTCCTCAACCTGGCAGTGGGGCTGGGATACCTGGCCCTGAGCCGGCAGGGGCCGGGGCTGTGGCCCTGGGCCTACCTGGCCCTGGGGCTGGCGGTGCTCACCAAGGGGCCGGTGGCCGTGGTCCTGGCCGGGCTCATCTGGCTGCTCTGGGTTTTATACCGGAAGCTGCCCCTGAAATCCCTGGTCGCCCCCGGCGGCTGGCTCATCCTGGGGGCCTTGTCTCTCCCCTGGTTTGCCTGGGTGGGGTGGCGCTATCCGGAATTTTTCCGGTTTTTCCTCCTGGAGCACCACCTGGGCCGGTTTCTCACCCCGGCCATCCACCCGGAGCCTTTCTATTACTATGCCCTCATCATCCTGGGGCTCATGCTGCCCTGGAGCTTTCTGTTGCCCTGGGTCCTGGCGTGCCGGGGGCGGCTGCCGGAGCCCAACCCGCACCGGCCCTTTCTGGTCCTCTGGGCCGCCGCGGTCCTGGTCTTCTTTTCCCTGTCCCGGGGCAAGCTGGTTCCTTATATTCTGCCGGCCCTGCTGCCGCTGGCCTTGCTCCTGGGGGAGGGCCTGGCCGGTCTCCTGGGCCCCGGGCGGCGGTTTCTCTTCGCCGACCGGGGCCTGAGGATCAGCCTCCTGGTCTGGGCGGTGGCCGGCCTGGGGCTGGCCGTGGTCTATTTCTGGCCGCCGGCGCCATTTGCCCGGGAGCTGGTCAAGCTCGGCAACTTCTCCCCCTTTCTGATTATGGGCCTGCTGGTCTTCGCCCTGACCCCCCTGGCGGCGCTCTGGTGGCGCCAGGCGGGGGTCCTGTTCCTGGGCGCCTTGCTGCTGAGCGCCCTGGTGCCGGTGGGCGTGGAAACCGTGAGCCTCAGGCGTTCCCCCCGGCAGATCGGCCAGGCGGTCAAAGCCCAGTGGCAACCGGGCGGGGCCCTGGTGGGGGTGAATCTCTACTCCCAGGGGGTGTCCTTTTACAGCGGCCAGGTCTTTCATCTCCTGGATTTCAGGACCGAGCTGGAATTCGGCCGCCGGCTCCGGCCGGGCAGCGGTCGCTTCTTCGCCGCGCCTGAGGAAATGGCGGCCTTTGCCGTTTCCCGGCCCCGGACCCTCTTTTACCTGAAGGTTCATGACCTGCCCCTTCTGGAGCAGGAATTCCCCGGAAAATTGCGCCTCCTGGCCCGGCATAAGGATTGTATTTTGCTGGGTTATGAGGGAAAATAAAAAAGTTATTGAGAACTCAGTAAAACTCCCGTTTTAAGGGAATGGAGCTGCTGCAAGATATTGTGAAATCCCCCCTAACCCCCCTTTATAAAAGGGGGGAATTTTTAAAATCTGGGTTTTTACCAATTCGGCTTTATAAGTCCCCCTTTGAAAAAGGGGGATTTAGGGGGATTTTAAAAGGAATTTTTCCATTGGGTCTTCACCAAAGACTTTCTCAGGGCTCTCTATTTTGGTGGGCAGTGCCTACCCTATATTGGGCCGGCTTTCAACCTATTTGGTACTTGATGAAAGCTGAAAGCTGACCGCTGATAGCTATATCATGCCCCAGATCCTTTACCGCTACCTGCTGCTGGAAATCCTGCCGCCCTTTGGGGTGAGTCTGCTGGCCTTCACTTCCATCGTCTTTCTGGGACGGATGATGAAGCTCACCCAGATGATCGTAGTCAAGGGGGTGGGGCTGGTGGAAGTCCTGAAGACCTGCGCTTATCTGCTCCCCTATCTCCTGGTCTTCACTCTGCCCATGGCGGCCACCGTGGGGATCTTGCTGGCCCTGACCCGCCTGTCCGCCGACCAGGAAGTGGTGGCCATGAAGACCGCGGGGCTGAGCTACACCCAGCTGCTTCCCCCCATTCTGGGGTTTTCCCTGGCCGCCGCCTTGCTGACCTTGGGGCTCACCGTCTTCGCCAGTCCCTGGGGCCAGCACGCCACCAAGGAACTGCTGCGGGAAGTGGTCAAAAAGCGAGCCGACCTGGGGATCAAGGAGCAGGTGTTCAATACCGACTTCCAGGGGCTCATGCTGTTCATCAATCATGTCTCCTCCAAGGATGGCGGCCTGGAGGGCATCTTTGCCTACGACTACCGGGACCAGGAAAATCCCCAGGCGGTCTATGCCACCAGAGGCCAGCTGAGCTTCGATCCCAGCCAGGAGGCCATCATGATGGAACTCTTTGACGGCCGGGTGATCCGCTGGGGCAATGACCCCCGCCGATGGCAGGCGGTGGAATTCAAGCGGTATCGGCTGCCCCTGCAGCTGTTCAGCTTCACCCTGGAAAAGGAGAAGTCCGAGTCCGAAATGTCCCTGGGGGAGTTGTGGGCTACCCGGTCGCAACAACCACGGAATTCCAAAGCCTACAACCGGGCCGCGGTGGAGTTGCACCAGCGGTTCGCCATGCCGCTGGGGGCCCTGCTCCTGTGCCTGATGGCCATGCCCCTGGGATTGAGTCCCCGCCAGCACGGGCGCACCTGGGGCCTGATCCTGGGGCTGGTGATCTTTCTGGTGTATTATGTGGTCTTTACCGCGTCGTGGCGCCTGGCCATCAACGCCCGCATCAACCCCTCCCTGGCCCCCTGGCTGTCCAACTTCCTGTTCGTCTGGGTGGCCCTCTACCTCTGGTACCGCACCGTGCGGGAGCTGCCCCTGGTCCCCGGCGGTTTAAAGATATGGGCGAAAAGGGGAAAAGGGTAAAAGGGTAAAGGAAAAGGAGTCAAGAGGATTTTTCGCATTGAAATTCACCTTTTCGCCCCTAAGGTAAGGTTCAATCGCCCGGAAAATTTAAACTGAAAATAAGAGGTGTTTTATTACTGACTTGGCATCATTAAGGGGCGCCCGGGTGTTGATCACCGGGGGCGCCGGCATGATCGGCAGCACCATGGCGCACCTGGCCGTGGGGCAGGGCGCCCGGGTCACCGTGCTGGACGCCATGTTGCCCATGTATGGCGGCAATCTCTGCAATCTGGAGGGCATCGCCCAGCGCCTCGAATTTCTCCAGGGAGACATCCGGGACCTGGACCTGTTAACCCGGCTGGTGCCCGGCTTCGACTTCATCTGCAGCCTGGCCGGCCAGGTAAGCTACGTGGACAGCAACACCGAGCCCTTGCTGGACCTGGACATCAACTGCAAAGGCCATATCCAGACCCTGGAAGCCTGCCGCCGGGAGAATCCCCGGGCCCGGCTGCTTTTCGCCAGCTCCCGCTTTGTCTACGGCCGCATCGAATACAACCCGGTGGATGAGAATCACCCCTTCAACTGCCTGAGCATCTACGGCATCCACAAGCTGGCCGGGGAGAAGTATTACCGCTTCTATCACGAGGCCTACGGGTTGCCCACCGTCAGCGTCCGCATCGCCAACCCCTACGGCCCCAGGCAGCAGATGAAGCACAGCAAGTACGGCATCGTCAACTGGTTCATCCGCCTGGCCCTGGAAGGCAAGCCGTTGACGGTCTTTGGAGACGGCCGGCAGCGCCGGGATTACGTCTTTGTGGAAGACCTGGCGGAGGCGGCCCTGGCCCTGCTGCTGACCCCGGGGACCGAAGGCCAGGCCTATAACCTGGGGTCCGGCACCGGCACGCCCTTCATGGAGATGGCCCAACTGGTGGCCCAGGCGGTGCCGGGCACCGAAGTCCAGCAGGTGCCGTGGCCCGCGGACCGCTATTTCGTGGAGACCGGGGACTACCTGAGCGACATCGGCAAACTCACCGGCGCCACCGGCTGGCGGCCCCGCACCTCACTCCAGGACGGCATCGCCCGCACCGTGGACTTTTACCGCCGGCATGGGTCAAGATATTGGTAGGCAGGCCAATTTCTGGTAAGGGAGCACCCGGTATCGGGTCCTACAAATATTTTCATGGCAAGGCCGTGCTTTACCCTCCCCCTTGATGGGGGAGGGTCAGGGTGGGGGTGATCCGGTAGGGGCGGTTCGCGAACCGCCCCTACACCCACTCCCCCCAACCCCCTCCCCTCGAGGGAGGGGGAGTTTGGAGAGCAAGAGATTGCTATGGTAGTCGCGGGGCAAAAACCTAGGTTATGCTTCGCCGGTAGTTTTGAATCTCTTAACGAGGTGACGGCAGCATGGAGCAAGGCGGCAATTTATCGGCCCACACCTTTCTGGTCACCGGCGCGGCCGGGTTCATCGGCTTTCACGTGGCCCGGGCCCTGCTTTCCCGGGGCGCCGGGGTGGTGGGACTGGATAATTTCAACGATTATTACTCCCCGGCCTTAAAGCGGGACCGGGACCTGGAGCTCCGGAAATATCCCAACTTCGTGTCCGTCGCCGGGGACCTGGCCGATCTGGGTCTCCTGAAGACACTCTTTGAAGCCCACGCCCCCCGGAAAATCTGCCATCTGGCGGCCCAGGCCGGGGTGCGCTATTCCCTGGTCAACCCCTTTGCCTATCAGAAGTCCAACCTGGAAGGGTTCCTCAACCTCCTGGAGTTGGCCAGGGAGCGTCAGGTGGAGCGTTTCGTCTACGCCTCCAGCTCCAGCGTCTATGGGGGCTTGACCGAGCTGCCCTTTTCCGAAGACCAGCGGGTGGACACCCCCATCAGTCTCTACGCCGCCACCAAACGGGCCAATGAACTGATGGCCCATGCCTATTCCCACCTCTTCGGGCTTCCCACCATAGGCTTGCGGTTTTTTACGGTGTACGGGCCCTGGGGCCGCCCGGACATGGCCATGTGGTTGTTCACCGAGGCCATGCTCCAGGGCCAACCCATCAAAGTCTTCAATTACGGGCAGATGCGCCGGGATTTCACCTACATCGACGACATCGTCCAGGGAGTGGTGGCGGCCTTGATGACGGAAGGGTTGGAACCCTATGAAATCATCAACCTGGGCAATCACCGCTGCGAAGAGTTGCTCAGGGTCATCGCCCTCCTGGAGCAGGAGTTGCACCTCCAGGCCCGGCAGGAGCTCCTGCCCATCCAGCCGGGCGACGTCGCCGCCACCTTTGCCGACATTGGCCGGGCCCAGGCCAAGCTCGGTTTTCAACCCACCACCCCTATCGAGGTTGGAGTCCCCCGGTTCGTGGCGTGGTACCTGGATTATCACGGCCTGGCGCGGCCCTGAGGGGAGCCGGAAAGACTTGAGGGGAGGGCCGGGGGAATTTTTCGTAAGTATTCCCCCGCCCTCCCCTCAACCTCCCCTCCCAACCCCCTATATGGGGGTTGGGGGAGGGTTGCAGGGAGGGATTGTCAGAGGGCCGTCGGCCTCTATCCCCCTCCCTGAAAAGCCTTTTTCAGAGGTCTCAATCGGCTATCAGTCCAGCAGGTTGAGGATTTCGGCGGTCTTTTCCCGGAGCAGGGCCGGGTTCTGGCGGGTTTCCACGTTAAGGCGCACCACCGGCTCGGTGTTGGACTTTCTCAGGTTGAAGCGCCAGTCCTGGAACTCCAGGCTGAGGCCGTCGGTGCGGTCCAGCGCCATGGCTTGGGGCCCGTAGTTGGCCTCCACCCGGGCCAGCGCCGCGTCGGGGTCGGAGAGCTTGCGGTTGATCTCGCCGCTGACCGGGTAGCGTCTCATTCTCTCCACAATCAGGGCCGACAGGGGCCGGCCGGTGCGGCACATCATCTCCAGGGCCAGCAGCCAGGGAATCATGCCGCTGTCGCAGTAGGCGAAATCCCGGAAGTAATGGTGCCCTGACATTTCGCCGCCATAGACGGCATTTTCGGCCCGCATCCGTTCCTTGATGAAGGCGTGGCCGGCTTTGCTCATCACCGGGACCCCGCCGGCGGCCCGCACCAGCTCCACGGTGTTCCAGGTGAGCCGTGGGTCGTGGATGACCGCGGCGCCCGGATGGTGAGCCAGCAGGGCCTGGGCCAGCAGACCCACCAGGTAATAGCCTTCCATGAAGGCGCCCTGCTCATCAAAGAAGAAACAACGGTCAAAGTCGCCGTCCCAGGCCAGGCCCACGTCAGCCGCGTGGGCCCGCACCGCCCGGGCGGTGGCCTCCCGGTTCTCCGGCAGCAGGGGATTGGGGACCCCGTTGGGAAAGGTCCCGTCCGGCTCGTGAAACAGTTTGATGAAGCGGCAGGGGAGGTGCGGCTCCAGCCGGTCCAGCACCGGCCCGGCGCCGCCGTTGCCGGCGTTGACCACCACCTTCAAGGGTTGCAGCACCTGGGGGTCCAGGTAGCCCAGCAGATGACGGACGTAAGCCTCCTGGGAATCGACGGCCCGGCGCTGCCCCCGGACTTTGGCTTTTGCCGAAAAGATATTGGCCGCAGCCAGACGTTCAATATCCTGGAGGCCGCTGTCGCCGCTGAGGGGCCGGGACTCTTGCCGCACGAACTTCATGCCGTTCCAGTCCGGCGGGTTGTGGCTGGCGGTGACCATGATGCCGCCGTCCAGCTTCAGATGCGAAGTGTAGAAATAAACCTGCTCGGTGCCGCACTGCCCCAGGTCCAGGACTTCCACGCCGCTGTCCTGCAAGCCCGCGGCCAGGGCGTCGGCCAGCGGCGGGCTGGAGAGCCGCACGTCCCGGCCCACCGCCACCCGGGAGGGAGAGAGGAAGGCGGCGTAGGCCCGGCCGATGCGGTAGGCCAGGTCGCGGTCCAGTTCCTGGGGAACCCGGCCCCGGACATCATAGGCTTTGAAACAGGGAAGGGTGTGCATAAGCCCGCCGTAATCCGGTGCAGGTCCAAGGTGGCGGCCGCGGCAAGCGCCGCCCCCACTCCTGGATGCCATTACCATGATTTCTCAACCTTCACAATTGTACCTGATCAGGCTTGCCTGCCAAAGACAAAAGGCCTGATCTGCGGAACTTGCTGGACTATGGATGCAAATGCCGATAAAATTCGGTAGCATCACCGGAAGGCCTCGGGGTCGCCACTGGTAATTTCAACCACTTGAGGATAATTCATGGTGGACGCCGACCTGCAGGCGCGGCTGGAGAGGCGCCAGTGCCGGGAGGTGATCCGGCGACTTAGTCAAGAGAATTAGAGCGGTTCTCCTTAGCAAGCGGGCGTGACCTGCATTATCTCAGCCTTGAACGGCCATCAGCCTTAAGGGTGAGCAACTCAAGCACGAATAGGAATCAGGACATGCAAACGCCGGCAGCGGCCGACGGTTGGAAAGGCATCATCCTGGCCGGCGGGGCCGGAACCCGCCTGTATCCCATCACCCGGGTGGTCAGCAAGCAACTTTTGCCGGTATACGACAAGCCCATGATCTATTACCCCCTGTCGGTTCTGATGCTGGCGGGCATCAGGGACATCCTCATCATCTCCACCCCCCAGGACCTTTCCAGGTTTGAGGCCCTGTTGGGGGACGGGGCGCAGTTGGGCCTGCGATTCAGCTATGCGGAGCAGCCGCGGCCCGAGGGCCTGGCCCAGGCTTTTATTATCGGCAGGGAGTTCATCGGCCAGGACCGGGTATGCCTGATCCTGGGGGATAACATCTTCTATGGCCACGGCTTCCAGGAGATTCTCAGGCGGGCGGTGCAACTCAAGCAGGGTGGGCTGATCTTTGGCTACTGGGTGCGGGACCCCGAAAGGTACGGCGTGGTGGAGTTCGATGAGTTGGGGAACGTCAGGGAGATCGTGGAGAAACCTCCCAGGCCCAAGACCAACTTCGCGGTGCCGGGGCTCTATTTCTATGACAACCGGGTGGTGGAGATCGCCGCCTCCTTAAAGCCCTCGGCCCGGGGGGAGCTGGAGATCACCGACGTGAACCGGGCCTATTTGAAACGGGGCGAACTGCGGCTGGAGCTCCTGGGCAGAGGCTTCGCCTGGCTGGATACCGGCACCCACGAATCCCTCCTGGAGGCCTCCACTTTCATCGAGACCATCGAGAAACGCCAGGGCCTCAAGATCGCCTGCCTCGAAGAGGTGGCCTACCGCCAGGGATATATTGACGCCAGCCAGTTGCGGTTGCTGGCCCAACCCATGGAAAAAAACGGCTACGGCCAGTATCTCTTGAGCATCCTGGCGGAATAAATCCTACCAGTTGCCGGTCCAGGGCGTGTCCCCCTTTGGCCGCAGAGGGGCCATGCGGCCTGCCGCCACCGCGATCCAACCCTTGGGGAATATGGCAAATCAGGTGGTGGTTTCCAGATCTTCCGGTGAGTTTACGGACGGGGCCGCGTTCTTGGAGCCCGGGCGTGCCTCACCGGCCATGATTAACAGGGAAATCAGCAGAATACCCAGGGGCACCCCTAACAAAAATCCGAGATAAAAAAGGGCCATAAGTTTACCTGGTAGACCTATCGGTCGCCTCAGGCCAAGACTTTAAAATGCCGACCAGGGAAAAAGAGAAGGGCCTTCACAGGCTCCTGAGCTCTCGCGCCGGCCGGTTTGACAGGCCCGGAGGCGTGCGATATAAGTAACTAATAGTCTGTTTCATAATTAAGGTAACATCGGAAAGGCAGGTTTTTTTATCCCCCTCTCCTAAAGGGGGGTCAGGGGGGATTTTCATAACCATTTGAAATCCCCCTAAATCCCCCTTTTCAAAGGGGGAATTAGCCCTGCCAAGTCCAGCGCTCCGGATCTGAATTTATGGCCAGCTAATTATGCAACACTCCATTAGCGAGTGCAGCCGGGCTGTCTAAATGGTGGGCCTGGTTGGCCAACTTCGAAAACCGCGCTCCCGGGGGCATCCTCCGAGGCGGCCTCAAAGGCAGAGCCCATGGGTAATAAAGAGGCCATTCCCATCTCAGGCATCATCCTGGCGGGGGGCTCGGGGACCAGGTTCTGGCCTCTGAGCCGTTCACTTTACCCTAAGCAGGTCTTGCGCCTGCTGGGCTCCGAATCCTTGCTCCAATCCACCGTCCAACGGCTGCTGCCCCGCATTCCTTTGGCCCGCCTGGCGGTGGTGACCAATGCCGCCCAGGCGCAACTCATTCACCAGGAACTTAACCGCCAGGGCTGGGACGAGATCCGCATCTGGATTGAGCCCCAGGCCCGCAACACCGCGGCCGCGGCGGGACTGGCCGCAGTGTTATTGGAGGACGAACCCGAGGATCACCTCATGGCGGTGTTCCCGGCGGACCATTTCATCCGGGAGCGGGAGAGTCTCCTTCAGGCCCTGGATCTGGGGGCGGTGTGGGCCCGGGCCGGTTATCTGGTCACCTTCGGGATTCCCCCCAGCCGCCCGGAAACCGGCTATGGCTATATCAAACAAGGATCTGCCCTGGATCCGGAAGCAAAAGTGTTTGGCGCCGCCCGGTTCATCGAGAAACCACCTTTGCCTCAGGCCCGGGCCTTTCTTAAAGCCGGCGGCTATTTCTGGAACAGCGGCATTTTCATCTTCCGCCGGGATGTGCTGCTGGCAGCCTTCTCCCGCTACCTGCCGGAACTCTACCAGGGGCTGGCCCGGTTGCGGCTCCCAGGCAACCGCCCCTCCCTGGAAGAGGTCTACCGGAGTTTGCCCAGCATCTCCCTGGACCACGGCATCCTGGAGAAGGCCGACAACGTGGCGGTGGTGCCGGTTACCATGGGCTGGAATGACGTGGGTACCTGGGAAGCCTTGTACGACCTTTTTCCCAGGGATGAACGGGGCAACGTCTTTCTGGGCCGGACCCTGGACCGGGGCAGCCGGGATTGCCTGGTCTATGCGCCAAACCGTCTGGTGGCCACCATCGGGCTGGAGCGGGCCATCGTGGTGGACAGCCAGGACGCCACCCTGGTGTGCCACCGGGAGCGGGTCCAGGAAGTCAAGGATCTGGTGGCGGAGCTCCAGCAGCAAAGCATGGTGGAGTCCGTGCAGCACCCCACGGTGGAACGCCCCTGGGGCCGGTACACGATAATGGATGAGGGGCCCGGTTTCAAAGTAAAGCGCATCGTGGTAAACCCGGGCAAAAAACTGAGCCTGCAGATGCACAAGCACCGGGCGGAACACTGGGTGGTGGTCTCCGGCAGCGCCCTGGTCACCATCGGCCCGGACGTGAGATTAGTGGCCAGCAACCAGAGCGTCTATATTCCCTTAAAAACCGCGCACCGCCTGGAAAACCCGGAAAACGAGCCCCTGAAAATCATCGAGGTTCAAACCGGTGCCTACCTGGAGGAAGACGACATCATCCGCCTGGACGACGATTACTGGCGCCCGGACGGGAAATAACGAGATGAATGGGGGAGGGGGCTAAGGGCGCGCGCCCTTACCCCCTCCCCCCAAAATATTTCCTCTCTTTTTTCACCAACCGCGCCGGGTTGGGGGATTTCTGGGGTTTATAGAGTAAAGCCCGGAGCACCGGGCTTAACCATCTCAGAAAGAGATAGAGGAGATAATTGCATGAGAAAAAGTAAGATGTCGCTGGCGCTGGTGCTGGCCCTGGTGTTGACCCTGGGTCTGGCCGTCTCTTCCTGGGCCCGTCCCTGGGGGGGCGGACCTGGGGGCATGAACCTTACCCCGGAACAGGCCGGCCAGTTATTCGACCTCAAAGAAAAGTTCCATAATGACACCGCCTCGCTGCGCAAGCAGATGTGGGTCAAGCGGGCGGAGATGGCGGCCCTGTGGCGCGCCGACAACCCGGACGAGAAGCAGATCCAGGCCAAGCAGAAAGAAATCAGCGCCCTTAAGGGTCAGCTGCAGGAGAAGGCCGTGGCCTTACGGCTTGGAATCCGTAAGATTGCCCCCCAGGCCGCCTTTGGCCCCGGCGGGTTCTGCGGTATGGGTCGTGGCGGCGGCTTCGGTATGGGACATGGCGGTGGCTTCGGCATGGGACCTGGCGACGGCCCCGGCATAGGTCCTGGGGGAGGCCCCGGCATGGGTCCTGGCCCCAAGTAAATCAGGTCAATTACCCCCAACTTAGCCAGGGGCGAGGGCCGGCTCAGGCCCCCGCCCCTTTTTTGCGTTCTCCACCCGTCCGGCTGCCCCTCCTTGAAAGAAGCTTGTGCAGAGTTTGGCAGCGTGTGTAATTTTGTGCCGCCATGTGGTCCGGTTCTTGAAAATCACCCGCAAATGTTATAAATTTACTAATAAGCAGAATTGATTTAGGAACTTTTCCGGATAGCTATCGACATGGCGGTGTTACCGATTCGCAAGTTGCCCGACCCGGTTTTAAGGGAGAAAGCCGAGGACGTCACCGAGATCAACGGCGAGATGCAGCGTCTCATCGATGACATGGCCGAAACCATGTACGCCGCGCCGGGGTTGGGGTTGGCGGCCAACCAGGTGGGGGTCCGGCGCCGCCTCATCGTGTTCGACGTCTCCCACCGGGAAGGGAGCCCCCGGGACCTGCAAGTGCTCCTCAACCCGTGCATTACGGCGGGGGAAGGGGAGATCACCCGGGAAGAAGGCTGCCTGTCGGTGGCTGATTTCAGCGCGGAAGTGAAGCGCCATGCCCGGGTGACCGTGACCGGCCTGGACCGGCAGGGCAAACCCGTGGAAATGACGGGGGAGGGACTGCTGGCGGTGGTACTCCAGCATGAAGTGGATCATCTAAACGGCATTCTGTTCATCGACCGGATCAGCCGGCTTAAACGGGGGCTCTATTTAAGGCGGCTCAAGAAGCAGGCGGCGGCCAGGTGAAAGCGGGCCCCTGGCGCCTGATCTTCCTGGGCACTCCCCAGTTTGCCCTGCCTTCTCTGGAGGCCCTGCTGACCACCGGCGAAGACGTGGCCGCGGTGGTGACCCAGCCGGACCGGCCCCGGGGCCGGGGCCAGGTCGTCAGCCCCTCCCCGGTGAAAGAGCTGGCCCTGGCCTGGAGAGTGCCGCTGCTGCAGCCCCAGCGCCTGAAGGACCCGGAGCTGCTCCGGCGCCTGGCCGCAGATGCGCCGGAGCTGATGATCGTGGTGGCTTACGGCCGGATCCTCACTCACGAAATCCTGGCGTTGCCGTCCGTGGGCTTTCTCAACGTGCACGCCTCCCTCTTGCCCCGCTACCGGGGCTCGGCCCCCATAAATTGGGCCCTGATCAACGGGGACCGGGAAACCGGGGTCACCATCCAGTGGGTGCAATACGAGGTGGACAGCGGCCCCATTTTCCTCCAGGAGAGGATGCCCATCAACGACGAGGACAACGCCGGCACCCTGTACCGCAAGCTCTCAGAGCGGGGGGCGGCCTTGTTGGTCCAGGCCCTGGACCGGTTGCGGCGGGGGGAGGTCATCAAGGAGCCCCAGCCCCAGGCAGAAATAACCTATGCGCCTCCCATCACCCCTGAGATGCGGCACCTCAACTGGCAGTTGCCGGCCCCGGAGGTCTGCGGCTGGATCCGCGGCCTGGACCCCAAGCCGGGGGCTTTTGGCCGCTGGCAGGGCAAGGTGCTGAAACTATTCGGAGCCCGGGTGAAAAAGTCCGCGGCGCCCCCGGCGCCACCGGGCACGGTACTCCGTCTCACTCCCCAGGGCCTGGAGATTGCCTGCGGCCAAGGGAGCGTCACGGTTAAGGAGCTGCAACTGGCCGCGCACAAGCGCCTGCCGGCCCCGGAATTCCTCAGAGGGCACCACCTGCTCCGGCAGGTGCTGGAATAGGGGAGTGGTATACAATTTGTCTTTCATAGGCGGACAGTAAGTAATTATTAAACAGGGAGGTTCAAATGGCTAACCTGCCTGGTCCACAACCAGACATAAAGTACTGCCCCGTCTGCAAGTCAGATTTAGTAACCGTTCATGGAAACAAAATGATATCAAGAGGCTAGGTGATAAAAGACGGCACTGTTTCAGAGCACACCCATACTTACGATTGACTAAGTTGCTTAAATCGGTTTGAAATTAACCAAGACAGAAAAGCCGTCTGACTCATTATTAAAGCGCACGGGGTATTTCTTGTTTCTTTTAACTGAAAACTGAAAACCGAAAACTGAAAACAGTCTTATGGGTGAACCTGTCAAGATCCTGAACGGCGGCAACTCCATCCGGCCCCAGAAGCGCATTTTTCTGGGATTGCTGGTGGTTACCTGCCTGCTCCTGACCGTTATCCTGGGAATCCTCTGGTACGTCCCCTATGTGGGCCTCACCAACCTGCACCCCGATCTGCCCCTGATCCTGGGGGTCATCTTTGGCGTCCTGTTGTTGGTGGTGGGAGGCGGCCTGATCCTCCTGGCCCTGACGGTGGTTCTGGGCCGGGACCTCTTCTTTTCCCGGAAACTCCGGGGGGTGGTGATCAAGCTGCTGCTGCCCCTCATGAGCGGCGTGGGCAAGCTCTGCGGCGTCTCCAAGGACCGGGTGCGCCATTCCTTCATCGAAATCAACAATCAGCTGGTCCTGGCCCAGCATCCCCGCACCACCCCGGACAAGCTGTTGCTGCTGATGCCCCACTGCCTCCAGTTCCACGAATGCGAGTTCCGCATCACCGGCAGCACGGTGCATTGCCAGCGCTGCGGCCAATGCCCCATCACCGGCCTGGTGGAGCTCTCCGAGAAGTACGGGGTGGGGCTGGCGGTGGCCACCGGCGGCACCCTGGCCCGGCGCATCGTGGTGGAGCGGCGCCCCCAACTGATCATCGCGGTGGCCTGCGAACGCGACCTCTCCAGCGGCATTCAGGACAGCTACCCCCTGCCGATTTTCGGGATCATCAACCACCGGCCCCACGGCCCCTGCTACGATACCCTGGTGGACCTGGAAAGGGTGGAAGAAGCCCTGCAAACTTTCCTGGTGCCGACCGCCCCTCCAGCCTCCGACGCCTCCCGTGGCCAATCCGCCTAGGATCGTGTCCCATAAATATCTTCACATAGAAAAGCCATCTTTTTCCCTCCCCCTTGATGGGGGAGGGTCAGGGTGGGGGTGAGTGATTCTCAGTTATTGCACAATGATCCAAATATCAATTCCCCCCCCTAACCCCCTCCCGCCAGGGGAGGGGGAAATATGGGCAAAAATAAGTAACTCTAATTATGAAACATACCACTAGGTCTCCCAAACTTCCCGGGGCCCGGGACCTGGCCCTGGATATCCTGGCCGCGGCCCGGCGCCGGGAGCGCTCGGTGGAAGACCTCCTGGCTGCGGCCCTAAGGCGCCACCGCGGCCTGCCCCGGCTCGAGCGGGCCCTGCTGCTGGAGCTGGTCCAGGGGGTGAAGCGCTGGGAAATCAGGCTCGATTATTTCCTGGCCCGGGTTTCTGACCTGCCCCTGAGAAAACTGCACCCCCTGGTGCACCAGATTCTGCGCCTGGGGGCCTACCAGATATTGATGCTGGATAAGGTGCCGGCCCGGGCCGCGGTGCACGAGGCCGGCCGCCAGGCCAGGGGCCGCGGTCTGCCGGCGGCGCACGCCGGCTTTATCAACGCGGTGCTCCGGCGGCTGACCGCGGGGGAGCTGCCCCCCATCCCACCCCTAAAGGCCGACCCGGTGCAGTCCCTGAGCCTGGAGCACTCGCACCCGGCCTGGCTGGTCCGGCGCTGGCTGGAGCGCTACGGCCTGGAGCAGACCCGGGCCCTGCTAGCAGCCAACAACCGCATCCCGCCCCTGACCATCCGGGCCAACCTCCTGAAGACCGACGCCGCCACCCTGCAAGCCCGTCTGGCCCGGGAGGGAGTGGAGGCCGCCCCCTGCCGGTTCTCCCCGGAGGGCCTGAACCTGCTGGCCCTGACTTCGCCTCCCCTGGAGCTGCCGTCTTACCGGGACGGCCTCTGGCTCTTTCAGGATGAGGGGGCCCAGCTGGCCAGCCGGTTGCTGCCCCTGACGCCGGGGGCCCGGCTCCTGGAAATCGGCGCCGGCCGGGGCGGCAAGACCAGCCACCTGGCCGCGGCCCTGGGGGACCGCGGCTTGATCCTGGCGCTGGACCGCCATTTCCGCCGCCTGAAGGAGCTGAAAATCAACCTGGCCCGGCTGGGGGTGAGGGCGGCCCAACCGCTGGTGGCCGACGCCACCGCCGCCCTGCCTTGCAAGTCCGGGGCCGCGGACGCGGTCCTGGTGGACGCCCCCTGTTCCTCCCTGGGCATCATCCGGCGGCACCCGGAAATTAAAGGCCGCGTCACCGAAGCGGACCTGGCCGCCTTCCCGCCCCGCCAACTGGCCATGCTGGCGGCGGCCGCGCCCTGCTTGCGGCCCGGCGGCCGGCTGCTCTACATCACCTGCACCTCCGAGCCCGCGGAAAACGAAGCAGTGATCCGCGCCTTCCTGGCGGCCCACCCGGAATTTCATCTGGCCACCGACCTTAGCCGGCTGCCGGCCCCGGCCCGCTCCCTCATCGAGCCCCCGGGTTTCTTCCGCACCTCCCCTGAAGAACACGACCTGGACGCCTTCTTTGCCGCGGTGCTGGCGAAGGAATAGTAGGGCGAGATGATATCTAAGAAATATTAACTACTCTTTGTTTGGCTTAAAGCGCGAATAAATAGCAGATAGTGAATCCTGCCCCCCATTTACTCCTCGACAAATTTTAGATTTTTGGCCCGGATTATCCTATAATCTGTCTATCTGAAAGGGTTCCGGGAAAAGGGTAGAATCTGGTCAATATAATGTTAGACGGCTCGAGGGGCAATCGTGAGCAAAAAGAAGTTGTGGCTGACATACGCCTGGAAGGACAACGAAGACAAGGACATTGACTTCATTGTCCAGGAGCTAGACAAAGCGGGAATCGACGCCCGCTTTGACCGCCGCAATCTCGTTCCGGGCCAGCGTCTCTGGACCCAGATCGGAGGGGCAATAACGGACCCTGCTGAGTGCGAAGCTTGGGGTATCGTGCTCACAGCGAACAGCGTGGCGAGCGAAGCTTGTATTGAAGAACTCAGCTACGCTCTCGACCGCGCTCTCAGCGTAAAGGGCGAAAAGTTCCCAATATTCGCCCTACTGCATGGCGTGCCGACAAAGTCCTTACCACCCGCTCTGAAGATTCGGCTTTGCATTCCCTTAGGGAACAATGACTGGGTAAAACAGACATTGGCGGCGGTGGAGAAACGCGCACCCGGGTTGCCGATTACGGGCCTAGATCAGTGGATCATCAAGGAGCACCCTGCTCAGGGTGGATATGTCCTTGAAATTCGCCCAAGGTTTAATCGTATCAGTCCGTTTGCGGTTGCAGTCGATCTAGACGAGAAAACGTCGGGGAACGTAACGAGCTGTAGCCCGGGTCCGGCGAACATGGTGCCAAGTGGCCATGTCGCCTTTAATTGGACCGATAGTAAGACTACCCTGACCGATGGAACGCCTGCTTGGGTATGGGGAGGAAATAACGAAGCAAATCCGACGGCCAGCTATTACTTGTTCTACAAGAAGCGTCCTCGACGAGTCTGGTTCGGACATCAGCAGGATCTCAAGTTGATCACCTTTTAATGATTGAGGAGCCGTCTAACAACTAACTTGCCATTATCTGCACTTTCTCATTTCTATCGATAGCTAAAAAATATCTTTTCCGGTCCCAAAATCTTCGTCTTTCTCTCGGGCCCGGGTTGGGGTATAGTAAAATTTTAAGAAGATTCTGAGAGGCACAGATAGGGAGAGTTATGGCGGTGCGTTTGGAAATCGGCTGGCGTCCGGAGCTGCCGGACGCGGAAGGGGAGGGGGTGCGGCGCCGGGCCCGGGAGTACTTCGGCCTCAAGGTGGAGCAGGTCAGGGTCCTCCGGGTCCTGATGCTGGACCTGGAGTTAACCCCGGAGGATCTGGAAGCCGTCCGCACCGGGATCTTCACCCATCCCGTCACCCAGGTCTCCGATTTTTCACCCCTGGCCCGGGACTTTGACTGGGCCATCTGGGTGGGCTTCAAGCCCGGGGTGCGGGACACGGCCGGGGCCGTGGCCAAGGAGGCCGTGGCGGCCTTTCTGGCCCGCCCACTGCCGCCGGCAGCCGCGGTTTACACTTCCAAACTCTACCTCTTTTCCGGACGCCGGCTCACCCAGGCCCAGATGACCCAGGTGGCCCGGGAACTCCTGGCCAACGACATGATCCAGGAGTTCCGGGTCTTCTCCCGCAAGAATTGGGATGCCGCCGCGGGGGTGGGGATTATCCTGCCCCGGGTGGTTTTGGCCCACAGCCCCCAGGTGGCGGTGTTCGAGCTCGATTCCCTGGAGACCCTGCGGCAGATCAGCCGGGAGCGCCACCTGGCCTTGCGGGAAGCGGATCTCCCCATCATCCGGGATTACTTCCGGCGCCCCGAGGTTCTGGCCCACAGGCAGGGGCTGGGGCTGGGGCCCCCCACCGACGTGGAGCTGGAGTACCTGGCCCAGGCCCGCAGCGACCACTGCAACCACAACACCTTCCGGGGCCGCTTCCACTACCGCGACCTGGACAGCGGCGAGACCTTCGTGCTCAACAACCCCTTCAAGGAGTGCATCGAAGCCCCCACCCGGGAGATCGCCTGGAAGAAGTCCTGGGTGGTCTCCGTCCTGTGGGACAACGCCGGGGTGGGCCAGTTCGACGACGACTACTCCTACGTCATCAAAGGGGAGACCCACAACTCCCCCTCCAACCTGGAGGCCTACGGCGGCTCCCTCACCGGCATCGTGGGGGTTTACCGGGACCCCATGGGCACCGGCAAGGGGGCAAAGCTCATCGGCGGCCTGTACGGCTTCTGCGTGGGGCCCCGGGACTACCCCGGCCCCCTCCAGCCCCGGCTGCACCCCCGGCGCCTGCTGGACGGGGTCATCGAAGGGGTCAAGGACGGGGGCAACAAGAGCGGGGTGCCCACCGTCAACGGCGCCCTCTACTTTGACGAGACCTACCTGGGCAAATGCCTGGTGTTCGTGGGCGCGGTGGGCCTGCTGCCCAAAGAGATCCTGGGGGAGCCCGGGGCCAAGAAGGCGGCCCGCGCCGGCGACCTCATCGTCATGTGCGGCGGCCGGGTGGGCCAGGACGGCATCCACGGAGTCACCGCCTCCTCGGAGGTGGCCTCCCCCGGCACCCCCGCGGGCCACGTGCAGATCGGCGACCCCTACACCCAGAAGAAAGTCCACGATTTTCTCCTGGAGGCCCGGGACCAGGGGCTCATCACCTTCATCACCGACTGCGGCGGCGGCGGGCTGTCCTCGGCGGTGGGCGAATCGGCCCAAATGGCCGGCGGGGTGGAAGTGGAGCTGGCCAAGGTGCCCTTGAAATACCAGGGTCTGGACCCCTGGGAGATCTGGGTCTCCGAGTCCCAGGAGCGCATGGTGGTGGCCATCCGCCCGGAAAGCGAGGCGGCCTTCCAGGCCCTGGCCCGGAAACACGCGGTGGAGGCCACCGTCATCGGCGCCTACACCGACCGGGGCGTCCTGGAGGTCAGCTACCAGGGCCGCCCCTGCGCCCACATGGACCTCTCCTTCCTGGAGGAGGACTTCCCGCCCTGGGAGTTCGAGGCCGAGTGGCTGCCGCCGGAGCGACGCCTGGCCGAGCCGGTGCTGGGCGAGCCGGGGGACCACCTAAAGGTGCTGCTGACCCTGCTGGACCGGCCCAATATCTGCGCCCGGGAGTGGATCACCCGCCAGTACGACCACGAGGTCCAGGGGACCAGCGCCCTCAAGCCCCTGGTGGGCCGGCAGGCGCCGGTGCCCGGCGACGCCGCGGTGCTGCGGCCCCGGCTGGACTCCCACCGGGGCCTGGCCCTGGCCCTGGCCCTCAACCCGGCCTACTCCAGGATCGATACTTACCACATGGCCGCGGTGACCATCGACGAAGCGGTGCGCCGCCTCCTGGCCGTGGGCGGGACCCTGGAACACCTGGGCGGGGTGGACAACTTTTGCTGGCCCAGCATCGAGTACGACCCCCGGGGCAACCCCGACGGCAAATACAAGGCGGCCCAACTGGTGCGGGCCTGCTACGCTTTACGAGACCTGTGCCTGGCCTACGGCATGCCGCTGCTCTCCGGCAAGGACAGCATGTACATGGACGGCCTCCTACCCGGGGCCTACGGCGAGATGCACCGGGTGAGCGGCCTCCCCACCCTCTTTTTCACCGCGGTGAGCCTGCTGTCGGATGTGCGCCGGGCCGTGACCCTGGATTGGAAGAAGCCCGGCGACCTCATCTACCTGGTGGGGGAGACCCGGCCGGAGCTGGGGGGCTCCGAGTTTTACGAAATGTTGGGTTACGTGGGGCTGAGCGTGCCGGAAGTGCGGCCCCGGGACTTTTTGGCCTATTACCGCCTGGTGGAGCAGGCCGTCCGGGAGGAACTGCTGGCTTCATGCCACGGCCTCTACCGCGGCGGCCTCATGGTGCACCTGACGCTGGCGTCCCTGGCCGGGGGGCTGGGGGCCGAGCTGGACCTGAGCCCCGTGGCCCCGGAGTCCCCGGCCTACGCCGCCTGCTACTCCGAGTCCGCCGGCCGCTTCCTGGTGAGCGTGGACCCGGCCCGCCGGGGCCGCCTGGAAGAGCTTTTTCAGGGGCAGCCCTGCTATTTGCTGGGGGAGGTGCGCCGGGAGCCCACCCTCAAGGTTAGCCGCCAGGGCCGCACCTTGCTGACAGCCTCCCTAAACGCCCTCCAGACCGCCTGGCAACAACGCTTCGGCGACCTGATTTGAGGTAAGAGATTTTTATGATAGAATAAATTGGGGGAGGGGGCTAAGGGCAGCAAGCCCTTACCCCCTCCCCCACAAATACCATTCGAGGTTCTAACCATGCACGCCGAGATGTTGGTACTCAGGTTTCCCGAGGAGGTGGTGGATCAGCCCATCATTTACCGGTTGGTGAAAGACTACGACCTGGAGTTCAATTTGCTCAAGGCCACCATTTACCCCCGGAAGGAGGGGGTCATCGTCATGGAGCTGCGGGGCCACCCCAAGAATTTCCGGCGGGGCCTCAAGTATCTCCGGGACTCCGGGGTCAAGGTGCAGCGCGTCGCCCGGGACGTGCGCCGCAACGAGGAGCGCTGCTACCAGTGCGGCACCTGCACCGCGGTCTGCCCCACCGGGGCCCTGTACATCAAGCGGCCGGAGATGGAAGTCCTGTTCGACGCCGGCAAATGCAGCGCCTGTGAGCTATGCTGCCCGGTTTGCCCGGCCCGGGCCATGGAGGTCCGGCTCAACCGCAGCGCGGTATAGTTCAGGCCCCCGGTGGTCTCGTTCTTCATCGGCGCTTATTCCGCCGTCGTCTCCTGCGTCTACTTCCTGTTGCCCCTGTATTTGAAGGGGACCCTCCATTTCACCGGGGCCCAGATCGGGGTCCTCTATGCGGTGCTCAGCCTCAACGCCATCCTGGTGAGCTTCCCGGTGGGGGTCACCGGGGACCGCTACCCGGCCCGTATCCTGACCCGCCTGGGGTTGCTGGGGATCGCCGTCTGCCTCTGGGGCCTGGCCGGGATGGCCAGCTTTGCGCCTTTTCTGGCGGTGTTCTGGGGGTTCGGGTTGAGCATGCAGCTCTTTCGGCAGTCCCTGGACATCCTGCTGTTCAAAGAAACCTCCGGTGACCGGGCCCGGCGCTTCGGCGAGTTCAACGCGGTGCGCATGGGCGGCATGGTGGCGGGGGCCCTGGCCGGGGGCTTCCTCTTCTCTACCCTGAGTTTCCCCGTGACCCTGAAGCTGTTCGGCGCCGGCATGCTGCTCATGCTTTTGCCCACCGGGTGGCTGCCGCGCACCAAAGGGGTGCGCAGCCCCCTCCTGCAGTATGGCCGGGACTTCCTCACCCGGCCGGTCCTGTTTTTCGCGGCCTGGCTTTTTCTGTTTACCCTGCATTGGGGGGCCGAGGCCACCAGCTTGGCCCTTTTCCTGGAGCACAACCTGGGCCTCCAACCCCTGGGGGTGGGCGTCTATATGGCCGGGGAGTTCGCGGTGGTTTCGGCCACCGCCTATCTTTACGGCCGCTACTGGGCCGGGCGCCTCAAGCCCCTCACCTTCCTGGCCCTGGCCCTAATGTGCTCCGGCAGCGGACACATCCTCATGACCTACCCGGTCCTGCCCTGGTCCTTCGCCATGCGGGCCCTGCACGGCTTCGGCGACGGCTTGATCCTCATGGAGACCTACACCACCATCGCCCGGCTCTTCCACCTGGAGCGCATCGGCGGCAGCGCCTCCCTCATGTCGCTGACCACCACCCTGGGGGTCTTCGCCGGCTCCCTGATCTTCGGGCCCCTGGGGGCGCACTACGGCTACGCCTTGCCCCTGATGGTCTCCGGCGCCATCAGCCTGGCCCTGTTGCCCATGGCCTACGCGGGGTTGAAGGATTGAGGCAATGAGAGCTCTGAAAAAGGTTTAGTCGAAATAGGAAGGCACTAATAATCCCCCTAAATCCCCCTTTAGAAAAGGGGGGAAAAGGATGGCGGGCACGGAGGCCCGCCCCACCTGCACGGAGGCCCGCCCCACCTGCACGGAGGCCCGCCCTACCTGTACAGAGGGCCGTGCCACCATGGTCTTAGCCCCTCCGTCGTCATTCCTGAGGCAGTCATCCAGGAGCTCTGCGGCTATCACGAAACCAGGAAAAATTATCCCCCTCACCCCAGCCCTCTCCCCCAGCGGGGGAGAGGGGGAATTTGAGGAACTTTTCGGAACCGAACTCTAATTAAGGGGTTGGGGGAGGGGTTTCAAGGAAGGGGGCAGAGGCCCTAAAAGGCTGGAAAGCCTGTGCCACCCAAAAAGGAGATTCTTCGCGGCGCTCAGAATGACAACAGAGGCGAGGCGCCGGTGCCACCGGAAAAGCCCCCTCCCCCTAACCCCCTCCCGCCAGGGGAGGGGGGATTGGAGGGACTTTTCAGAACAGAATTAATATGGGGCGCAAGACGCATCCTGCATGAACCTTGTTCTTCCGGGGAAGTCGGGGTTGAAAATCCCGCCTTCCCGGCTCGCTTAAAGGGGGTTGGGAGGGGAGATTGAGGGGAGGGCGATTATAAGCCCCCGGCCCTCCCCCCAAATTTCTCCCACCAAAAGAAAAGGGGGCGACCCGACGGGTCGCCCCTACTTAAGGGATTGGGGGAGGGGGTTTGGGGGAGGGGGTAAGGGCCCAACGGCCCTTAGCCCCCTCCCCCACAATCATTCTCATCCGAACTTCAATTCCCCGGCCTCCAGGGCCCGGATTTGGTCCCGCAGGGCTGCGGCCCGCTCGAAGTCCAGCTTTTTGGCGGCGGCCTGCATCTCCCTTTTCAGGCGGGCGATGGCCGCGGGCGCATTCTCCACCAGGTAAGGCAGTTGCTCTTCCGCGGCCAGGGGCACGGTGACGTAGTCCTGCTCGTACACCGAGGCCAACACATCCTTGATTTTGCTCTGGATGGTCTCTGGGGTGATGCCGTGGCGTTGGTTGTAAGCCTCCTGGAGGCGGCGGCGGCGGTTGGTCTCGCCAATGGCCGCGGCCATGGACGGGGTTAGCTGGTCGGCGTAAAACAACACTTCGCCCCGGACGTTGCGGGCGGCCCGGCCGCAGGTCTGGATCAGGGACCGGGCCGAGCGCAGAAAACCCTCCTTGTCGGCGTCCAGGATGGCCACCAGGGAGACCTCCGGCAGGTCCAGGCCTTCCCGCAGCAGGTTGATGCCGATGAGCACGTCGAAGACCCCCAGACGCAGGTCCCGGATGACCTCCATGCGCTCCAGGGTGGTGATGTCGGAGTGGAGATAGCGGGCCTTGAGGCCCAGGCCCTGGTAGTAGTCGGTGAGGTCCTCGGCCATGCGCTTGGTGAGGGTGGTGACCAGCACCCGCTCCCCCTGCTGCACCCGGGCCCGGATCTCCCCCAGGAGATCGTCCACCTGGTGGGTGGCGGGCTTCACCGCAATTTTGGGGTCCATCAATCCCGTGGGCCGGACAATCTGCTCCACCACCCGGTCCCCGGCTTGTTTGGCCTCATAGGGCCCCGGGGTGGCGGAGACGTAGATCACCTGCCGCACCCGGGTCTCAAATTCCTCGAAGCTCAGGGGCCGGTTGTCCAGGGCCGAGGGCAGGCGGAAGCCGTAGTCCACCAGGGTCTGCTTGCGGGAGCGGTCCCCCCGGTACATGCCCTGGAGCTGGGGAACCGCGATGTGGGACTCGTCGATGACCACCAGGGACTCCCGGGGCAGGTAGTCCAGGAGGGTGGGCGGCGGTTCCCCCGGGACCCGGCCCGTCAGGTGCCGGGAGTAGTTCTCGATGCCGTGGCAGTAGCCCAACTCCCGCATCATCTCTAAATCGAAGCGGGTGCGCTCCTCCAGGCGCTGGGCCTCCAAGAGCTTCCCCTGCTCCCGGAACCAGGCCAGGCGCGGGCCCAACTCCGCCTCGATGGTGGCCAGGGCCTGGCGCCGCACCGCATCCGGGGTGACGTAGTGCGAGGCGGGATAAACCGTCACCTTTTTGAGCTGCCGCAAGACCTTGCCCCGCAGCGGGTCGATCTCCCGGATGGCCTCCACCGTGTCGCCCCAGAACTCCACCCGGATGGCCCGGTCCTCTTCGTAAGCCGGGAAGATCTCCACCCGGTCGCCCCGCACCCGGAAAGTGCCCCGGTGGAAATCAATATCATTTCTCTCATACAAGATGTCCACCAGCTTGGCCAATACCTCCCGGCGGTCCCTGACCAGGCCCTCCTCCAAATAGAGGAGCATGCCGTGGTAGGCCTCGGGGGAGCCCAACCCGTAAATGAAAGACACCGAGGCCACGATGAGCACGTCCTGGCGGTCGAACAGCGAGCGGGTGGCGGAGTGGCGCAACCGGTCGATGGCTTCGTTGATGGAGGCATCCTTTTCGATATAAAGGTCCGCCTGGGGCACGTAGGCTTCGGGCTGGTAGTAATCGTAGTAACTTACGAAATACTCCACCGCGTTGTTTGGGAAGAAATCCTTGAACTCGCCGTAAAGCTGGGCCGCCAACGTCTTGTTGGGCGCCAATACCAGGGTGGGGAGATTGACCCGGGCGATGACGTTGGCCACCGTGAAGGTCTTGCCGGAACCCGTGACCCCCAGCAATACCTGATGGGGATGGCCACGCCGTAACCCCGCGGTTAGCGCCTCAATGGCCTCCGGCTGGTCCCCTTTGGGGGTGAAGGAGGTGACTAATTGGAACTGGTCAGCCATATATTTAGATGATCGTGAATTTCTAAGATAAAGAATAACATTTTTTGCCTGAATTCGCAGGCCAGGGGAAGGCCTACGGCCTTCCCCTGGCCGCAGAGGCATTGGGGGAGGGGGCTAAGGGCGCGAGCCCTTTCCCCCTCCCCCAAACCCCCACCCCCAATCCCTTAAGGGGGTAGAAAATTGGCCGGGGAAGTCGGGGCCGCAGGCCCCGCCTTCCCCGGCCCCCATATGGGGGTTGGGAGGGGGGTTTGGGGGGAGGGCCAGGGGCCAGTGGCACAGGCGTCCCCGCCTGTGGAAGCCCCTAGCCCTCCCCCCAATAAATCATTGCTTTAGTGGGCCCGGGGGGGTGGCCCCCCGGCCCCCAAAAAAAAAATTTATTTTTTTACGAAACCACATTAACCCCCCCAAGGTGCCTTGCGGGGTATCTTCCAGGGTGATATCCAGGTCGGCCAGTTGTTGGCGGATGGCGTCGGCCCGGGCCCAGTCTTTTTGTAAGCGGGCCTGGGTCCTGGCGGCGATGAGGCGGTCGATCTCTTGGGGGGCGATCTTCAGGTCCGCGGCCTTTTGACGAAGGGTGGCCACCATTTCCTGAGGGTCGGCTTGCAGGAGGTTGAGGACCGGGCCCAGTTGCACCAGGACCCGGTGGGTCTGGCGGAGCAGGGCCAGGTAGCCGGGCTCCGCAGAGGGGGCTTCCAATAGGCGGTTTACCAGGCGCACGGCTTCGAAGAGGTAGCCGAGGGCCTGGGCGGTGTTGAGGTCGTCCTCCATAGCGGCCTCGAAGCGGTCCTGGAGGGACCCGAGGCGGGCGGCTTCTTCCGGGGTCAGGTTCTCGGGAGCATACTCCCCCGCCGGCAAGGTCTCTGCCGGCTGCGGCCCCAGCACCTCCTGGAGGCGGGCCAGGCAGGAGTACAGGCGCAGCAGGGCGGTCTCGGACTCCGCCAGGGCCGCGTCCGAGAAGTCCAGGGGGCTGCGGTAGTGGTTGTTGATGAGGAAAAAACGCACCACCTCCGCGGGAAAGCGGGCCAGGACCTCTTTGACCGTGAAGAAGTTCCCCAGGGATTTGGACATCTTCTCCTGGTCGATGGTGAGGAGCCCGTGGTGGAGCCAGAAGCGGGCGAATGGTTTGCCCGTGGCCGCCTCGGATTGGGCCAGCTCGTTTTCGTGGTGGGGAAAGACCAGGTCCTGGCCGCCGCCGTGGAGGTCGAAGGTCTCCCCCAGGTAGTGCATGCTCATGGCGGAGCACTCGATGTGCCAGCCGGGGCGGCCGGGTCCCCAGGGGGACTGCCAGGTGGGTTCCCCCGGTTTGCTCCCCTTCCAGAGGACGAAATCCAGGGGGTCTTCCTTGTTGGGGTCCACCTCGATGCGGGCTCCGGCCTCCATATCCTCCGGTTTCTGTCCCGAGAGCTTGCCGTAGCCCGGGAAGCGCCGCACCCGGAAGTAGACGTCGCCGCCGGCCGCATAGGCAAACCCCCGGTCTTCCAGGCGGCGGATGAGGTCGATGATCTGGGGGATATGCTCCGTGGCCTTGGGTTCGACCTGGGCCGGCGGCACTCCCAGGGCCGCCATGTCAGCCTGAAAGGAGGCGATGTAGCGCTCCGCCACTTCTTTCCAGGAGATCCCCAGCTCCGCGGCCCGGCGGATGATCTTGTCGTCGATGTCGGTGAAATTGCGCACCCAGGTGACCTCCAGGCCCCGGCGGCGCAGGTAACGCACCAGCACCTCAAAGGCCACGCAGGAACGGGCATGGCCCAGGTGGCAGTCGTCGTACACCGTCACCCCGCAGGCATAGAAACCCGCTTTTCCGGGAGTCAGGGGTTTGAAGGCTTCTTTACGTCTGCTTAAAGTATTATAGAGTTGCATGCGAAAAAGGGGTTGACAAGGTCGTGCAGATAGGCGAAGTCAATCCCAGCCGCGCTTCCGGAAAGAAAGCCGCAGAGGGGGGATAATGTCCGAAGTCATCAGCAAGGTCACCAAAAACGCCCGAGAAGTGGTGTTTCTGTCGCTGTCCGAATATAAAGGCCACCGTCTCATCGACATCCGGGTCCACGTGCCCGGGGACCAGGAGGGGGACTGGGTCCCCACCCGCAAAGGGTTGTCCCTGGCGGTGGGGCTTTACCCGGATTTCAAGCAGGCCCTGAGCCAACTGGAAGAGGCCCTCATCGACCAGGGTCTCCTGGACCTCGAAGACCTGGAATCCCAGGAGTAAAGCTTTAAGTGATGATTATACTCCAACCAGCCCGGGGAAGCAATGAAAAGGAAGGATTTGGGGGGCGTCATGGCCGGGAATTGGAGTATTGGCCTGGATCTATGGGCTCCGGGGCCCTGGCCCCGGGAGCTTGCAGGTTAGCGGCTACTCCCACCTGGAGACCAGGGGCAAGATCAGGAACTAGAGGCATGCTCCGTAAATTTCATGGTAAATTTATCCCCGCGTTTTTCCACAGGCTGGGTTTGAGTCCCCCTTTTTTAAAGGGGGATTTAGGGGGATTATCAAGGAGTTAATTATAATCCCCCCTGACCCCCCCTTTAGGAAAGGGGGGTAATAACTCTGCTCTTAATTGCCATATTAATTGCGAAGCACCTCACTACGCTCTTTGGCGCTTTTGGCGCCGGCGTTTGTCGGCGTAGAGGCGCTGGTCGGCCAGGGCCATGAGGGCGGCCGGGGCCGCGGGCTGCTGGGGGTTGAAGGGCGCATGACCCAGAGACAGCCCCACCGGCAGCTCCGGGAAGGCGGCGCTGAGCTCCTGTTCCGCCTCCCGGCGCAGGGACCGCAAGGCCGGCAGCGGGCGGTGCCAGAGGCCGGCAAACTCATCTCCCCCCACCCGGGCCAGAATTTCCCCGGGCTGCAGTTTCGCCGAGCAGATGCGGGCCAGTTCCCGCAAAAAGGCGTCTCCGGTCTGGTGTCCCCAGTTGTCGTTAATCTCTTTGAACCGGTCTACATCCAGCATGGCCACCATAAAGGGGACTTTGCCCCGGCAGGCCGCGGCCAGGGCGTCTTCCCAGTAGCGCCGGTTGTACACCCCGGTGAGCCCGTCCCGATGGGCCCAAACCAGGAGGGCCTTCTGGGTGCGGGACAGGCGTAGTCCCGCCTTGACCTTGGCGCTGACCTCCACCGGGTCGATGGGCTTGGTGATGAAATCGTCGGCTCCCTGGGAGATGCCGCGGTGGATATGACTCTTGTCCAGGGCCGTGAGGAAAATGAAGAAGGTATCCTTGAGGTCCGGGTCGGCCTTGACGGCCTGGCAGACCTGGGGGCCGTCCAGGCCCGGCATCATCCAGTCGCAAATGATGAGGTCCGGCTTTAAGGCCCGGGCCTGGACCAGGCCGCGGTGGCCGTCCCCGGCGCACGCCACCCGGTAGCCGTCCTTTTCCAGGAACTTGCGCAAAATCTTCAGAGAGGCAGGGTCGTCGTCAACCACCAGGACCTGATGGGGCGCAGCCGACATGGCGGGCTCCTATGGCGAAAATGATTTTCCAGGGAGGGGGCCAGGGGCCGCCGGCCGCTTACAATCCCTCCCTGAAACCCTCCCCCAACCCCCATAGGGGGGATAGGGAGGGGAGCTTGAGGGGAGGGCGATTGTAAGCCCCCGCCTTCCCCTCAAAGATCCCTTTGAGACCTGGCGGCCAGCTGGTCCGCCACCTTTTCCAGCAACTCCCGGGCCCGGAAAGGTTTGATCAAGGTGGGGGGAAGCTCCCGCAAAGTCTGGGTCAGCGCCGGCTCATGACCGGTGACCATGATGACCGGAATCCCGTCGGTCTCATGGTTCTGCTGCAGGGCCAGGTACAGGTCCAGGCCGCTTTGCAGTGCCCCCCGGGGCCGCACCGGCAGGCCCATGTCGATGGTGATGAGGTCCGGCTTGAGGCGCCTGGCCCCTTCCAGGCCGTCGTCCGCGGTTACCGCAAAAGCGGTGCGGTAACCATGCTTATTCAGGGTGCGGGTCATCACCTCGACGATCCTGGGCTCGTCCTCCACCACCAGCACCAGGGGGCCGGGGCCTTCGCCCAGGACTTGCAAGCCCCGTTCCCGGTCTTCCGTCCGGCGCCAGTACAGGGGTTTGGGGGAGACCAGGGGCAGGGTGAAGGCTACCGTGGTGCCCTGGCCCGGGCCCGGGCTGTTGAGCCAGATCTGGCCGCCCATGAACTGCACCAGATTTTTGCAAAGGGCCAGCCCCAGGCCGGTGCCGCCATACTGGCGGGTGGAGGAGCCGTTCCCCTGGACAAATTTCTGGAATAGATGGCGCTGGGTCTCTTGGGGGATGCCGATGCCGGTGTCCCGGACTTCGAAACGGACGTGTCCTTTGGAGGGGAGGGACTTGGCCCGCACCCGCACTTCTCCCTGGTGGGTGAACTTGATGGCGTTGGCCACCAGATTGAGGAGAACCTGCTGCAATTTGCCCGGGTCGGCCCGCACCGACGCCCCGGAGCGCGGCGTCCCAAAGGTAAGGCGCAACTTTTTCTGGGCCGCCTGCACCCGGCTCAACTTTTCCACTTCGGCGAACACCGAGGCAATGTTGACATCCGTCAAGGTCAGGTCCAGCTTGCCGGCTTCGATCTTGGCGCCGTCCAGCAGCTCGTTGATGAGGGCCAGGAGCTTGGCGGCGCTGTCATAGGCGTTTTGCAGAAACATCCGTTTCTCCTCGGGACTGTCGCACATATCGTCCAGCACTAGGCGCAAGAATCCCATGATGGCATTCAAGGGGGTGCGCAGTTCATGGGAGGTGTTGGCCAGAAATTCACTCTTCAGGCGGTTGGCCTGCATCAGCTCCAGGTTGGCCAGCTCCAGGCTGCGGTTGAGGCCCACCAGGGTCAGTTCCTGCTGCTGCAGTTGGCGCACCAGATCCTGGGGCTGGCGGGCGTCCTGAATCAAGGCCAGGCTGCCCAGCAGGCGGGAGGACCCGTCGTGGATGCGCACCAGGGTCACTTCCACCGGCACCGTACCGCCATCCCGCCGCCGGGCCAGGAGGGGCCAGCGGTCCACCTGGCCGTCAAGGCGGGAACGGGCCAGCATCCGGTCCAGGGCCTCGGACTCGGCATAGAGCTCCCGAAAATGCCGGCCGACAATCTCCTGGGGAGTCAGATCGTAAATCTTTTGGCAGACAGGGCTGGCATGACGGATGATGCCGTGCTGGTCGGCGACGCCGACGCAGCGCAGGCTCTGGTCAATCAGGGCTTCCAGAAAAGCCTGGCTCTCTTGAACCGCGGCCGGAGCCGGCCGCGGCCCGGAAGGTGAAGTCTCCTGGCTCACGGTTTGCTTATCCTGACCCCCACTTCCCCGTGTTTTCGGCATTTCTCCGGGAAACTTGAACTTAGGGCATTAAGGAAAATTTGCCTGGTTGTCTTGAATCGAGCCGCGGCATCACTATATTAAGGGGAAAAATTGCCACGGTCCGCGGACCGGAAGGGAGTCCCCATGAGTTATGCAGCCAAAGATTTCTCCTTCTTACTGGGCATGCCAGGGTTCAGCGACACCCTGCTCAAGAATCACTTTACGCTGTACCAGGGCTACGTGAACAACACCAATAAGGTCATGGAGCTGTTGGCCGGCCTGGTGAAAGACGGCAAAGAGGGCACCCCGGAATTTGCCGAACTGAAACGCCGCCTGGGCTGGGAATTCAACGGCATGCGCCTGCACGAGCTTTATTTCGGCAACCTGGGCGGCGACGGCGACATGTCCAAGGCCCCCAACCTGATGAAAAGGGTGGCAGCCCAGTTCGGCTCCCCGGAACTCTGCGCCAAGGATTTCATCGCCACTGCCTCCATGCGCGGCATCGGCTGGGTCATCCTGTACGAGGACGTTGAATCGGGCCTGCTCTTCAACCAGTGGATCAACGAGCATGACGTGGGGCACCCCGCGGGCTGCAAACCCATCCTGATCATCGATGTCTTCGAGCACGCCTTTTTCACCGACTACGGCCTCAAAAGGGCGGACTACATCGCCAGCTTTTTTAAAAATGTCAAGTGGGAGGTGGCGGACCAGCGCCTGGCTTAGGCCAACGGGCCCAACCCGGATGGGGGGTGGGAGCCGGCAGCCTCCCCCCAAAACCCCTTTACAACGCCCGGCCCTTCAGGTTACCCTGGGAGGGCCCCCGGCATTAAGGGGAGCCCGACACCAGGAGAGAACCTTGCGCCGCACCGGCTACGTCTACGATGAACGCTATTTAAAACACGATCCCGGGTCGTGGCATCCCGAACGCCCCGACCGCCTGAAGGCCATCCAGAAGAACCTCCAGGAAACGAGCCTCATGGAATTGGTGGTGCCCCTTAAGCCCTACGAGGCCCCCCTGGAGTGGGTGGAACGCCTGCACGATCCCCATTACATCCAGCGTTTCAAGGAGGCCTGCGCTCTGGGAAAAAGCATCTTTGAGGTGCCGGATTGCGGCATCTCCAAGGAATCTTACGAAATTGCCCTGCTGGCGGCCGGCGGCGTGATGGCCGCGGCGGCGGCGGTCATGAACGGTGAGGTGGAGAACGCCTTCTGCGCGGTGCGGCCTCCGGGACACCATGCCGAACACGACCGGGCCCTGGGCTTCTGCTTCTTTAACAACGTGGCTCTGGGCGCGGTCTATCTCCTGGAAAAATTCGGCTTGGAAAGGGTGGCCATCGTGGACTGGGACGTGCATCACGGCAACGGCACCCAGCACCTGTTCGAGTCCGACCCCCGGGTATTTTACCTGTCGCTGCACGAGGACCCCCAGTATTGCTATCCCGGCACCGGCTACCGCCGGGAAACGGGGACCGGCCCGGGCCAGGGCTATACCCTGAACCTGCCGTTGCCGCCCCGGGCCGGCGACGAAGAGTACCTGGAGGCCTTGAGAACCGAGGGGCTGCCCCGCCTGAAGGAATTCAACCCGCAATTTCTCTTCATCTCCGCGGGCTTCGATGCCCACGAGAAAGATCCCCTGGCCCACATGAAACTTACCCGGCACGGGTACCGCGACATGGCGACACTATTGCTGGACCTGGCCCAGGAGACCGCGGCAGGAAAAGTGGTCACGGTATTGGAAGGCGGCTACAACCTGGAAGTCCTGGAAGAGTGCACGGAAGACCACGTCAGGTTGCTCCTGGGAATCCCGCTGGACCACTTTTAATTGACGGTTGCTGTAACCTCAAAGTCTTAGAGGAGGGCGTGCGGCTGCGGTGAATCGCCGAATGGCAGCGCCGGATTTCAGGTAAATAATTTGCTTGACAGTGCCCCCGGGCTATGCTATTGGAAATCCTATCCTTTTGTCAGGTCCTTTTGTCAGGCGTAGATGCATTGCTCGGGGCGACACCATAAAAAAGATGACGGTAGGGCGGAAGCCGGCCGTTTTTTTTTGTCCTCAAGTCCACTGCCGCGGGCGGCCCGGCAAAGGAATTAAGCTTTAGAAGGAGTTAAGAATTTATGGTTTACACCGGTACGGTCAAGTGGTTCAACGAAGCCAAGGGTTATGGTTTCATTCGGCGTGATGACGGCCCCGACCTGTTTGTCCATTACACCAATATTGTAGGTACCGGTTTTCGCACTCTAAAGGAAGACGACAAAGTGGAGTTCGAGGTGAGCGAGGGTCCCAAGGGCCTGCAGGCGGTCAACGTTACCAAAGTTGCGGGCTGAAAATCGCGATTCCGGAGCCGCGGGCCGGCAAGGTTCCCGGTTGCTCTCAAGCGCGCCAACCAGGGGGTGGGGTCCATGGACCTTGCCCCTTTTTTTGTTAGTAAGGGGTTTGGGGGAGGGGGTAGGGGCCTTCTGCCTTTAGCTTTCTTCCCAAAGCAATCCAGGTTTGTAAGGGTGTACTGGGCGCCATTATTGCTGCGTAAGACGCACCCTACGCTCCGTTCAGAATGGTAGGAACGAAAAGGGGCGACCCGGCGGGTCGCCCCTTTCTTTGGGTGGGCAGTGCCCACCCTACATTTTTTTTCAAGCACAGGCGGGACGCCTGTGCCACCAAATAATATAAGGGATTGGGGGTGGGGGTTTGGGGGAGGGGGTAGGGGGTTCCCACAGGCTGGAAAGCCTGTGCTACCGGCCCTTTGCCCCCTCCCCCAAATTCACTTCAACTCACCCCGATCTCGTCATCGGTGAGGTAGCAGGCGGGGTCTGGGGCCCAGAGGTCGCCGGTGAGGGCTTCGGCCCGCACCCGGAAGTTGCCGGCGCAGGTGTCCAGCCAGCGGCAGGCGGCGCAGCGGCAGGTGACGTAGGGCCGCTTGTCCTTCAGTTGCGCCATGAGGGGGTTCGAAAGGTCGGTCCAGATGTCGCTGAAGGGGCGCTGCCGCACGTTGCCGAAGGAGTAATGGCGCCAGAACTGGTCGGCGTGGACCTGGCCGTCCCAACTGACGCAGCCGATGCCCCGGCCGGAGTTGTTGCCTTCGTTCATCTTGAGGAGCTCCAGGACCTCCGCGGCCCGCCCGGGGTCTTCCTGGAGCAGCTTGAGGTAGATGTAAGGGCCGTCGGCGTGGTTGTCCACCGTGAGCACCTCCACGGTGCGGCCGGCGTCAAAGAGCCGCCGGGTGCGGGCGCAGATCAGGTCCACCAACTCCCGGGTCTGGCGGTGGCTGAGGGCCTCCGCCACCAGCTTGCTGCCCCGGCCGGTATATACCAGGTGGTAGAAGCAGATGCGGGGAATGTCGTAGGCCTCCACCAGGTCGAAGATGGCGGGCACTTCCTGGCAGTTGAGGCGGCTGACGGTGAACCGGAGGCCCACCTTGAGCCCTTCCTCCTGGCAGTTTCGGACTCCGGCCAGGGCCGCGGCGAAAGAGCCGGGTTGGCCCCGGAACCGGTCATGGACGGCCTCGGTGCCGTCCAGGCTGATGCCCACGTAGGACAGGCCCAGGTCCTTGAGGCGCCGGGCCAGGTCCCGGGTAATCAGGGTGCCGTTGGTGGAGATCACGGCCCGCATGCCGTCAGCCACGGTCCGGTGCACCAGGTCAAAGAGGTCCGGCCGCAGCAGGGGCTCGCCCCCGGAAAACAGCACCACCGGCACCCCGAAATCCTTCAGGTCCCGGAGCAGGGCCAGGCCTTCCGCATGGCTCAATTCATCGGGCGCCCCGGTGGCGGTGGCTTGGGCGTAGCAATGGAGGCACTTGAGGTTACACCGTCTGGTGACGTTCCAGACCACCACCGGCTTTTTGTCGGCGGAGAACTGCAGGAGGTGGGAGGGCAGGTCCTGGGCCCGGCGGCCGCGGTAGCGCAGCACGTCCCCGGCCTCCACCGCGCCGCAATAAAGTTTGGAGACTCCCACCATGTTTAATACCGTTTTCGGTTTTCGGTTTTCAGTTTTCGGTAAAAAATTATTAAGGGTCTTCTTTAGGTACAGGCTTATTTGCTCAAGTTGGCGAATTATCTGGGAGCCTGTTTATCCGCACCTTTTCAAAGGGGGACTTCATGCTTCCAGATTTTCGCCACCGAGGGAGGGGTTTGTCGTAAGGCTTACTCCCGGAAGAGGGTGGTCTGGTAGTGGTCCCGGATCACCCGGTTCAGGTAGGTGTCCAGGTCACAGATGGCTTCCCGGGTCAGGATGAAATGGTCCTGAGAGGTGCGGTCCCGCACCAGCTTCAGGGCGTACTCCAGGTCCTTGGAAAGCTCCTGGCAGACGGCGTAGGCCGAGGTGTCCCGGGCCACGGCCTGCTGCAGGATTTCGTCCATGGCTTCGGCGTCGAAATGGAGCTGGATGGCGTGGTCGTCGGAGAAGCGGTCCTCGAAACTGCGCACCTGTTCGTGCAGGCGGCCCATCTCCTCGAAGGCGGTTTTCAGGTCGCAGTCCCAATGGTGGTACTGCTCCACCATGAGCTCCACCCGGGTTTCGGTGAGGGGCAGCTGGTAGCGGTGCTGCAGTTCCTTTTCCCGACGCCAGATGGATTCCTTCAGGATTTCCCGCTCCCGGCGGCTGGCCTCCCGGAAGCGGGCCTTGAAATCCGGGCTGTCCGGCTGGGCCAGCAGCTTTGCCAACTCCTCCTGGGAGTGAGTCACCACTTCGGGGGTAACCACCAGCTCCTTGATGCCGGTGGACGGCAGCGTTTTTTCGTACTGGATGAGGACCCGCTCGATGACGCTCACCAGGCCCCGGGCCCCGGTCTTCTCCAGGGCGGCGCTGTCCGCCAGCTTTCGCAGGGCTTCATCCTCGAACTTGACGTCGATGCCGTAGGCCAGGAAGTCCCGTTTCTTGCTGGTGATGATGGGGTTGTTGGGGTTGCGCAGGATTTCTAAGAGGTCGTCGGCCGTCAGTTCGTCCAGCACCGAGATGACCGGCAGGCGGCCCACGAACTCCGATTCGAAGCCGTACTTCATCAGGTCTTCGGCGCTCACCCGCTTCAGAAAGATGCGGTCTTTGGTCTTGGAGGTGCGCTCGCCCCGGAAGCCGATTTCCTGCTTGCTGAGGCGCTCTTTGACGAATTTTTCCAGGCCGTTGAAGGCGCCGCTGACGATGAACAGGATGTGGCGGGTGTTGAGGGTGCGTTTCTCCTTTTTGCCGGTGCGCCGGTAATGCTCGATGGCCTGAATCTGGGACACGGGGTCGTGGGCCACCTTCAGGTCCACTTCGGTCTCTTCCATGGGTTTGAGGAGAGCGCGCTGCACCCCGGTGCGGGAGACGTCCGGTCCTCCCCAGGTGTGGCCGGAGGACGCGATCTTGTCGATTTCGTCGATATAAATGATGCCGTACTGCGCCAGTTCCAGGTCATCGCCGGCGGCGTACACCAGATCCCGCACCAGGTCTTCCACGTCCCCGCCCACGTAGCCGGTCTCGGAGAACTTGGTGGCGTCCCCCTTGACGAAGGGCACCCCGATTTTCTTGGCGATGAGCTTCACCAGGTAGGTCTTGCCCACCCCGGTGGGGCCGATGAGGATGATGTTGTTCTTAATGGACCCCACTCCGGGTTCGGGGTCCCGGCCCTGCTCCAGGGAGTGGCGGATACGGTTGAAATGGGTGCAGACCTTGGTGGCCAGGATGCTTTTGGCCAGGTCCTGCTGGATGACATACTCGTTGAGATAGGACTCCAACTCCTCGGGCTTCAGGTCGAAGTTGATCTTGCTAAGTTTTCCAGCTTTGCCCTGACCGTTGGCGGCTTTTTCGGGCCGCGCCAGAAAATGGGGCGCCAGCACCTTGATGCGGCTGCCATATTTCTTGCTGAGGTAATCGCTCAGCTCTTTTTCCAGCTCTTTGGGATCCGGGATTTTTTCCATAACTCTCTAATTTTAATGATCAAGATAAATATCGAGGGTTAATTCAGGATTCATGATTACATAGTTTAAAATTATAACCATCTCAAAGGGGAGTTGCAAGGTAGGTCTGGCTCGGCAACGTTGCCATTTCTTTAGCCTAAACCAGGCTCGCCGAACTAATGGGGCCGGGGGTGAGGGCCACCTTCTAGGCCCACCGGCGTCTTGACTCCCGAATCTCAAAACTTAAGTTTAAGGAAAATCGGGGGTGGAGCCGGGGGGCAGTCAAAATTGACTCGTCCGCCGGAATGGCATAATATCCGGGGCGTAGCATCCCATTAAAGATTACCGGGCAGGCAATGAGTAGTCCTTTTCTGGAAAAACTGGCGCAGCCGAGACCCGACCCCGGCGGCGGCGCCGCCGCGGCGTACGGGGCCGGTCTGGGCCTGGCGCTGTTGGAGAAAGTGGTCCGGTTGGAGGCCAACCGGCGGCACCAGAAGGAGGACCAGCGTCGTGGTTGGGAAGAGACCCTAAAGCGGCTGCGGTCCATCTCGGAGACCATGGCGCGCTTGCAGGACGAGGACGTGCAGGCCTACTTCAACCTGGCCCGGGCCCGGGCGGCGGCCAGTGCCGCAGAACTGCCGGCCGCCCTGCGGGAAGCGGTGCGCTGCCCCCTGAAGATCATCCAGCAGGCCCAGGAGGTCCTGGCCCTCATGGCCTGGGCCGGGGCCCATTGCCGCAGGCACCTGGTGTCGGACCTCCTGGTGGGCTGCGAGTTCGTGGGCGCGGCCCTGCTGGGGGCCAACCACATCGCCTGCGCCAATCTCCATCTGGTGCAGGACCCCGGGGAACGCCAGGTTCTGGCCGGCGAAATCTTTAATGCCTGCCAACCCGGCCGGGAGTTGTGGCAACGGTTGAAAAGGGAACTGGCGGCCCGGGGACCAGGTCTTGATAATTGCGGCTGACAACCTGCAGGTGTTTTTCGAGTTTCGAGTTTTCAGTTTCGAGTTCCGAATCTCAAGTTTTGGGTTTCAAGTTCTGGATTAAAGATGTAAAATAATTTCAGGAGGTTGATAGCTCAGAGCTAAAGCCCCCAAACCCAGAAAATTATTAAAATCAAAAAACAAGAGTACCAAAAACCAAAAACTAAAAACTAAAAACTAAAAACTCAAAACTCGAAACTCGAAACTCGAAACTAAGAGGTAGCTACCCATACATCGGCCTTTCGGCAATCTCACCGGCTTAAAATCGCATCAATACCGGCGGCTGGAGCGGTTGTACCGCCGCCGGGTGCCCCCCGCGGAACTCCTGACCCCGGAGCTGGCCCGGCAACTGACGGAGATCTCCCAGGACCTGCACCGGCAGGTGGGGGTTTTGCTGGACCGCCAGGGATTCGTCACCCACGTCCTGGTGGGGGACGCCAAGGGCCTGCTGATCCCGTCCCTGCCCCGGGAACGGGGCGCCCGGGGCCGTCTCAAGGGCTTGCGCCTGATTCACACCCACCTGGACGGCGCTCCTCTGAACCAGGACGACTTCATGGACCTGGCCCTGCTGCGCCTGGACGCGGTGGCCGTGCTCACGGTTAGCGGCGGCCAGCCCGGGCCCATGCAGATGGCCCACCTGCTGCCCCAACCCCTGAACGGCCATAACTGGAGCATCACGGAGGCCCGGCAGCCTGGCAGCCTGAACCTGGACTTTGAGGCCCTGGTGGCTTCCCTGGAGGAAGAATTTGCCCGGGCGGCGCCGGCTTCGGGAGGCCGCGGCCAGGAGCGGGCCATCCTCATCGGGGTCAGCGGCGCCAACCGGGAAAACGCCGAAGACTCCATGCAGGAGCTTGCCGAACTGGCCCGCTCCGCGGACCTGGAAGTGGCCCAGACCATCATCCAGCGCCGGCCCCGCTTCGACCCCCGGTTTTTGATGGGCAAAGGGCGGCTCTCGGAGCTGGTGATCCAGGCCCTGCAGGCGGGGGCCGACCTGCTGGTGTTCGACGCTGAACTGAGCCCCTCCCAGGTGCGCTCCATCACCGACTTCACCGAACTGAAGGTCATCGACCGCACCCAGCTCATCCTGGACCTCTTCGCCCAGCGGGCCCGCAGCCGGGAAGGCAAGCTCCAGGTGGAGATGGCCCAGGTGAAGTACCTGCTGCCCCGGCTGGTGGGGAAAGGGGACGCCCTGTCCCGCCTCATGGGCGGCATCGGCGGCCGGGGTCCCGGGGAATCCAAGCTGGAGATGGACCGCCGGCGCCTCCGGGACCGCCTGCACCGGCTCCAGGAGGACCTGGCGCGGGTGCGGGCCGAAAGGCGGGAGCGCCGCCAGCCCCGGCGCCGCCAGCAACTGCCCATCCTCTCCATCATCGGCTACACCAACGCCGGCAAGTCCACCCTGTTCAACGCCCTGACCAACGCCGCGGTGGCCGCCGAGGACCGGCTCTTCGCCACCCTGGACCCCACCAGCCGCCGGCTGCGCTTCCCCCGGGAGCGGGAGGTCATCATCACCGACACGGTGGGGTTCATCAAGAATCTGCCCAAGAACCTGCTGGAGGCCTTCAAGGCCACCCTGGAGGAACTGGCGGAGGCCGACCTGCTCATCCACATCATCGACTTGAGCAACCCCCGCTTCATGGAGCAGATGGCCGCGGTGGACGACATCCTAACGTCGCTGCAACTCCAGGACAAGCCGGTGCTGAAGGTCTTCAACAAACTGGACCGGGTGCGCGGCAACCTGGCGGCCCTGCAATGCCGCATTCATCAGGGCGTGGCCGTCTCGGCCCTGGACCCTTCGACCCTGACGCCTCTCATCGCCCGCCTGGAGGAGAAGGTGGAGGAGGTGGTGGCCCGGGCCGGAGCCGCGCCGGCGGCAGCGGAAACGGAACTCAAGGAGATGGTCTTCGAATAAACCGCGGTCGGCGGTCAGCTTTCAGCCAAAACCGGGAATGGCGGAAATCCGTTAAAAAGGAAAGTTTAGGGCGGGCACTGTCCGCCACTCCTTGCATCGATTTTTTCCTTAGGGGCACGGCTGGCCGTGCCCTTTTGCTTTCCGTAGGGGCGGACCTGCGTGTCCGCCCGAATGGGGCGCAACCAGGGGGCGCGGCCGCTAGTAGTCTGTTGCATAATTAAGGTAACATCGGAAAGGCAGGTTTTTTTGCCCCCCTTTCCTAAAGGGGGGTCAGGGGGATTTTTATAAGCACTTGAAATCGCCCTAAATCCCCCTTTTTCAAAGAGGGACTTAACCCTGCCACGTCCAGCACTCCGGATCTGAATTTATGTCCAGCTAATTATGAAACACTCCAATAGTGTTGTGTTTCAGAAATATCTTGCCTTAAGGAATCGGCTTTTTCCCCTCCCCCTTGATGGGGGAGGGTTAGGGTGGGGGTGAGAATATCTTGCAATTTCAACATCTTTCCCCCTCCCCCCAACCCCCTCCCACCTGGGGAGGGGGAGATTTATTGCCAAAACTTAGTAAAGGTACTTGTGAAACACGATACTAGTATGTGGAAGGGAGGGGCAGGGGCGCAATTTTATGGGCCGGCGCGCCTCTGCGGGCAGGCCCATGCCGGCTCACGCCTGCCAGAGACGGGGCTGGAATTGCCGGGAAGCCGGGTTCAGCGAGAGTTGGGCCCAACCGCAGCCCCGGGGCCCCAGGCCGGGGCGCAGGGCCGCGGGGGTGCCCATGGGGGCCAGGGGCCGGGGCCAGGCCGTGGCCGGCAGGCCCTGGTGAAGGAGATGGTTTTCAGTTTCCGGTTTTCGGTTTCCGGTTAGGATGCCCGCCAGAGGAGACCGGGGAAATCCCCCTAAATTCTCATTCAAAAAAGGGGGACTCTCTGGGGTTCTCCCCAGGGAGTAACTTGTTTGTATTCCCCCCTTTTCTAAAGGGGGGTCAGGGGGGATTACTTGCCACGGTGCCGACCGGATCGGCTTGTCCTCCCCTGGGCGCACGTGGCCTGCAACGTCTCCCAGCCAACCTCCGCTGGCCTCCGGGCGGTGCACATGTCCGTGGAAGCAGAGGACCTGGTGGAAGGGGGCCAGCAGTTGGGCGACCTGGGGCGCGTCCGCAGTCCACTGCTGCCAGGGGCGGAAGACCCGGGCCAGGGGGGCGTGGGACAGGACCACCAGGGGGGCGTCGGGGTCCAGGCGGGCCAGTTCCCGGGCCAGCCAGCGGCGGCCGCTCTCCCCCACGTAAAAGCCGGGGCCGGCGGGGCCGGGGCACCAGGAGGTGTGCAGGCCCAAGACTTGAATGAGGGTTTTCGGTTTTCGGTTTTCTGTTTTCGGTAAAAGAATTGAGAGACTTTGGCCTGAAAATCTCCAAAGCTTCTCCCTCTCCCCCCACGGGGGAGAGGGTTGGGGTGAGGGGGGGAACTTTTCCCGGCTGGCGCCTGAGCCGAAGGGCTCATGCAGGACTGCTCCCCGGGTTGGCTCGCCGGCACCCCCTTGATGGGGATTGCAAGGAAAGCTGTGGGAAAACCGGGGCTCCCCGAACAAGCGGCGCCAGGGGCCGGATTCATCGGGCAGGCCGTCCCCTTCGCCCATGACCAGGAAGAGCGGCGAGGGGAGGTCCGAGAGGATTTCCCGGCCCAGGGCCAGGGCCCGGGGGTCGCAATGGTCCGCCAGGTCGCCGGCGAACAGCACCAGGTCCGGGGCGGGCGAAAGGCCGCGGATTTCCGCCACCGCCCGGGCCAGGGACCGGGCCGCGGGGCGGCGCTCGTCGCCGTCTATCAGGTGCGCGTCCGCCAGCAGGGCCAGGCGCACTTCCCGGTCATTCCCCGCCAGGGCCGCCAGGGGCCAGGAGAGTCGCCCCGCCGCCCAACCCGCCGCAAGTCCCCAACTCATCAGTCGCACAAATTCCCGCCGGTTCATAGTTCGCTATCTTTTTGTGATCAATGAGCTTTTTTATATTATTATTCTAATCCATAAATTTGTGAAGAATTGATTAGCTTGTCGAAGGCGCGTCTTTTTTTATGCCTTCTTATAACAGACCGCAACGAAGAACAATGCCCATGTTGCCAGCACTAAAAGCCATGTTCCAATAGCAACCCACCATGTTTTTTTAATAAGCCTTTCGCTATGCCTTAATTGTAAGAGATGAAGGCATATTTGATAATCAAACATTTCTGATGGTTCACTAAGCATGAGGTCATAAAGTTCGTCATCAGATTTCAGCTTAAGGTCTCTGTAATTCTGCATCATATTTTTCCCTTCACTTTTGACAGGCCTGTTTTATGGCAAAATACGCGAGATAATGTATTGATTCATGCCAGCGTTCCGGATTTTCTTTTAAGAACTTATCGACTATAGCTGTAACCTGATTGCTGTCCATCCTCTTAATGGTGCAACGCTCAAACCACTCTAGTTTGCTTCTCTGGGCGCCGAAGAAAGGTGACAAAAGCATGCCATCCACTAAACCCGCAACATATATAGCCCTGTCTCTCTTCTCCCAGTTCACATAGTCATTGCCTTTAAAGTATCCATTATGAATAATATGTTTCTGAGCAATTCCTATTCCTGGCCACCCAATAAATATCATCAACATCACCACCGCGGCCGCCCCGTACAAAAACCGCTTGCGCCAGCCTACATTGGCTGAGGTCTTCGGGATCTTCTGGGCCTGCCTCAGTTCGCTTTCCAGGGGACAGAATTCGCACTTGGCCATTTCGGCGTCCTCCTCTCTAGTCGATTCACATTGCCACAAAGGGGATCAACTTGTCAATGAAGGGGGAAAGCCGGGGATATGAGGAGGTTTGTTGATTAACTTTTGGGGGAAAGTTAATTAAATTTCAATGTAAGGCGGAGGCAAAGGCTCCGCCTTACATTGAAATCTTAAAGGGTTGGGAGGGGGTGTGGGGGAGGGCAGGGAGCGCTTACGAAAAAGTCCCTGGCCCTCCCCCACAATCCAAATGCAATCTGTAGGGGTGGGTTTGAAACCCACCCCTACGGTTCCGAAACACTCACAACACCCCCTTGGTGGAAGGGACTCCGGTGGCCCGGGGTTCGGGCTGGGTGGCCTGGTCCAGGGCCCGGCCCGCGGCTTTGAAGACGGCCTCCACCATGTGGTGGGTGTTCTCCCCATAGGGCACGGTGATGTGCAGGGTCATACCGCCGTGGACCGCGACCGCCCGCCAGAATTCCTTCACCAGTTGGGGGTCCAGGGCGCAGGCGGCGCTCCCGGGCGGGTATTTCACCTCCAGGTGGAGGTGCGGCCGGTTGCTCAGGTCCACCGCCACCATGGCCAGGGCTTCGTCCATGGGCACCCGGGCTTCGCCGAAGCGGCGGAATCCGGGCCGGGCCTGCCGGGCCTCCTTAAAGGCCTGGCCCAGGCAGATGCCGATGTCCTCCACGGTGTGGTGCTGGTCCACCTCCAGGTCGCCTTTGGCCGCGACCTTCAGGTCGAAATAGCCATGGGCCGCAAAGAGGGTCAGCATGTGGTCCAGGAAGGGGATGCCGGTGGCGATGGCGGCCTGGCCCCGGCCGTCCAGCTCCAGTTCCAGCTCCACCTCCGTCTCTTTGGTGCGGCGATGGACCTTGCTCATGGGCGCCATGGCTGATAATCTCCTTTTATCTGAAAATAGCTAGCAGCAGTCAGCTTTCAGCTTTCAGCAAAAACCATAAATTGGCGAAGTAAAGTCAAAATGTAGGGTGGGCACCGCCCACCATACCATCTTTCCGGAACAGCCGAGGGCGGCTGTTCTACATTTTTAAGGTCCGCTGCGTCCCTGAGGCAGGAAGTTCAGCACGTGAGATCGAGGCAAAATTGCCTCAGGGGCGGCCCCGGAGCCCCAGGCGGAACAATTCAAGGACGCCGCCGGCGGGGTGAAGCTGCCTAGGCATTGACGCCCCCCAGGCCCATTATAATAAATCTTTCTGGCAAACACAGGCAAATCTTTATGATAATATGTTTTGAGAATCATGCCGCGACCAATGGCGGATTAGTGAACCGGCCGTTGACAGACGGGCCAATGCGGTTAACGGTCCTTCCGGGTGCAGGGAAAGACCTGGCGGTTTCGGCTGATTGAGGCCCTTAACGTCGTTCCGGGTGACAAGCATAACCGGTTTTTCAACCGGCGGCTGTCCCCTGATCCCTCGACAGGGGATGCGGCGCGCCGGGCGCCAATCTTTCCGGCCGGCCAGCAGGAAATCCAGCAAAGGTGGATTTGTCATCAAAAATGAGTCAGAACCAAGGTAATCGGCAACTTCTCAAGGCAATGGGGTGGGTGGTGCTGTGGGCCGGGGCCATGGGGCTGGCGGGTTTTTGGCCGGTCCCCCTGGCGGCCGGGGCCCCTGCCAAGGTCTCGGTGGCGGAAACGGTCCACGACTTCGGCAAAGTGGTGGAAGACCAGGCCCTGACCCACACCTTTATCATCAACAACCACGGCGGGGAACCGCTGCAGATCGAGGACGTGGACCCGGACTGCGCCTGCACCGCGGCGAATTACGACCGCACCATTCCCCCCGGGGGCCAGGGCAGGATGACCCTCACCATCAAGCCCTATTCGGTGATGCACCGGTTCAAAAAGGATACCCGGGTGCGGTTCAACGACCCGGAGCGCCCCCTGGTGGTCTTCACCCTCCAGGGGGCGGCCCAGCCCTTCATCGAGATTCAGCCCAGCCACATTGTGCGGTTGCGAGGCGCCGCGGGCGACAACCTGCAGGCCCAGGTGCGTTTCATCTCGCACCTGTCCGGCCCCTGGAAGATCACGGACGTCCGCACCAACATGCCTGACAAGATCGACGTCAGCCTGAAGATGGAAGAACCGGACAAAGTCTACGTCCTGACCGTGAAGAACAAGCGCCGGGAAGCCGGGGCCTACGGCGGCTTGATCGAGCTTTTCACCACTTCCCGGCAGCGGCCCCGCCTCATCGTGCGAGTCTTTGCGGAACTCTATTTGCCTTCGGCGGGCAACCCGTAAAGCAGCAGTTCGTTGAGCAGGTGGACGGCGAACGTCCGGGCCGCGGCGCGCAGCAGGAGTTCCGCCTCTTTGGGGGCCGGGGGGCCCGGCTTAATGGGGGAGACCAGGTGCAGGCGGTCCTGGAAGGCGAAGACCGTTGCCCCGCCCCGGGTAATGGCCCCGGAAACCACCAGGTTGGTGGAGATCTTGCCGGTTAAAAACCTGAGGGAGGTGCCGCGCAGGTCCACGTACTGGACCGTCCCCGCCACTGCGGTCTCTCCCTGGGGGGCCAGCTTGAGGCCGTTGGCCTGCCAGGCCCGGCTGAGTTCCTCCTGCAAGATGGACTGCAAGGTTTCAGCCGCCACCCCCGAGGCCTGCTCGACGGTGAAGGGCTGAATAACAAAGGCGGTCCGGCCCGCCTCGAAGGCAGGGTCGCGATAGAACGCCGTAAGATAGCAGCCGGGCGTCAGGACAATCCCCGGCGGCACCGCGGGCATTAGGCGGGGCACGCAAGCCGCGACGCCAGCCATTGCCAGGGCCAGCCAGAGGCCCAAGGAGGTTAGAGACTTTATAGACCACATGGCCATCTGATTACCACAAACCGTCATCCTCTGCCAAAAGATTTAACCGCTGAATCAAAGAAAGGAGGACCTATGGCGACTAACGGCAAGATTACGTTATCGGTAATTAAGGCTGATGTTGGTGGCTGGGTGGGGCACAGCACCTGCCATCCGGACATGCTGGCGCTGGCCAGAAAGATCGTGCAAGGGGCGGTGGAGCGCGGCCTTTTGATCGATGGTCAGGTGCTCAACTGCGGCGACGACGTGGAACTGATCATGACCCATCAGCGCGGTGAGGAAGACTCCGACATCCATCAGTTCGCCTGGAACACCTTTCTGGAGCTGACGGAGCTCGCCAAGCGGATGAAGCTTTACGGGGCCGGCCAGGATATGCTGGGGGACGCCTTCTCGGGCAACGTCAAGGGCATGGGTCCGGGGGTGGCGGAGCTCAACTTCGTGGAGCGCAAGAGCGAGCCCGTCATCATCTTCATGGCCGACAAGACCTCCCCCGGGGCCTGGAACCTGCCGCTGTTCCGCATCTTCGGCGACCCCTTCAACACCGTGGGGCTGGTCATCGACCCCAACATGCACCGGGGCTTCCGCTTCCGGGTGATCGACGCCATCGAAAAAAAGGAATGGATTCTGTCGTGTCCGGAAGACATGTACGACCTGCTGGTGTTGATCGGCACCCCGGGTCGCTACCTCATCGAGAACATTTATCGCAAAAAGGACAACGAGGTGGCGGCCGCGGCCTCTTCCCAGAAGCTGGGCCTCCTGGCCGGGCGATACGTGGGCAAGGACGACCCGGTGATGATCGTGCGCTGCCAGTCGGGGTTCCCGGCGGTGGGGGAGGTGCTGGAGCCCTTCGCCTTCCCGCACCTGGTGGAGGGCTGGATGCGGGGCTCGCACCACGGCCCGCTGATGCCGGTGGCCTTTAAGGACGCCATCCCCAGCCGCTTTGACGGCCCGCCCCGGGTCATCGCCGCGGGCTACCAGTTGTGCGACGGCAAGCTCCTGGGGCCCATGGATATGTTTGCCGACGTGGCCTTCGATGAAGTGCGCAAAGAGGCCAACCGGGTGGCCAACTACATGCGGCGCCACGGGCCCTTCGAGCCCCACCGCCTGGGCTTGCACGACATGGAATACACCACCCTGCCCCAGGTGATGGCCTTTATCTTTGAAAAATCGGCCATCCCCCGGCGCAGCGACCTGGAAGAGCAGCTCAAAAAGCTTTACCCCCACCTCCGGGAAGTGCGGGTGGTGGACCCCGGTATCAAGGACCTGGGGGCCATCCAGAAGACCGTGGCCCGGGAAGGGGCCTATTACCTGGAAGAGATCACTCCGGCCGGCGCCAAGATCGGTCTCTCCGGCGGCAAGACCCTGTATTACCTGATAACCTACCTGGAGCCCGAGCGCCTCACCGGGGTGCATCTGTACCCCTTGACCCTGACGCCCATTCTCACTATGCCTGGACTTACGGCCAACGCCATGGTAGGAATGATGAGCACCAAGTACCCGGACGCCTCGGCCTACAACCTCCCCACCATCCCGGTCGGTTCCCAGGAGGATTACGAGAAGCAGATGGCCGCCAATCCGGAGATGCTCAGGATTTACCGGGACATCTGGGAGGTGGACATCATGGTGCTGGGGGTGGGGTATCTCACCGGCCCCCTGCCGGGGTTCCGGGCCCTGGCCCAGCAGGAGATGGGCCTCACCGCGGCGGACCTGGCGGCCAAGGGAGTGGTGGCGGAGATCAACCATACGCCCATCGACGCCAATGGCGAGCCCATGCTGGACGGCAAGGACAAGGACCTGGCCAAACTCACCCGGCGGGTCATCGGGGTGGGGGCCTTGGAGCTCCGGGAGCGGGCCGCCAGGGACGACCGCTACGTGGTGGCGGTGGCCGGCGGCCTGGAGAAGAAGGAGGCCATCCGGGCCTGCCTCAAGGGCCGGTACTTCAACGTGCTGATCACCGACGCCTACGTGGCGGAGGCGTTGGTGCAGTAGTCAGTAGCCAGTAGCCGGTAGCCAGTAGTCAGTTTTTCGGTGGCAAAAAGAAGTAGGGACGGGTTTAAACCCCGTCCCCTGCGAGACGGCCCGTAGCCAGAGCTTAAGGCAGTGGCAAGACTTTGACAATTACCTAAATTTATTTAAAAAAACCGGCAACTGGCAACTGGCAACTGACAACTGGTAACTGGTAACCGGCTACTGGCTACTGACCCTTGTATCTCCTGGGGGCGGATGGTAACATTCCGTAAAATCGTTCTGTGGGCCTCGGTGCTGCTGGCCATCCTGTTCTTGGGCAGCCTGGGTTTCGTCTGGATTGAAGGCTGGAGCTTTTTCGACGGCCTCTACATGACGGGGATCACCCTGACCACCGTGGGCTTTGGCGAAGTGCACCCCCTTTCCAAGGTGGGGCGGGCCTATACTTTAGTCCTTTTGCTGGCCGGCATGGGGGTCATGCTCTACATCGTGACCTCCCTGGCCCGGGTGGTGGTGGAAGGCGAGATCCGGCAAGCCCTGGGGAAGCGAAAATTGCTGACGCGCATTAAAAAGCTCAAAGGCCACTATATCATCTGCGGTTTCGGCCGCATCGGCGAAATCATCGCCCGGCAGTTGAAGGAGAAGGGGATCCCCCTGGTGGTGGTGGAAAACAACCCGGACCACGTCTCCCGGCTGGAGGAGTCCGGTTATTCCTTCGTGGTCGGGGACGCCACCCGGGAAGAGGTTTTGCAGGAGGCCGGCATCGAGCGGGCCTCGGGCCTGGTGGCGGTGGTCCACTCGGATGCCGACAACGTCTATATTGTCCTGACGGCCCGCAGCCTCAAGCCCGACTTATATATCGTGGCCCGGGCCGAAGAGCGGGGGGCCGAACAGAAACTGAAGCGGGCCGGAGCCGACAAAGTGGAGTCCCCCTACGAGATCGGCGGCCGGAAAATGGCTTACGCCATCCTCCGCCCCACGGTGACCACCTTCATCGAACTGGCCATGGCCGAGGGAGTGGACCTGAGCATGGAGGAGGTGGCGGTGGAGCCCACTTCGCCCCTCATCGGCCTGGCCCTGAAGGACTCCGGCATCCGCCGGGACCTGGACCTCATCGTGGTGGCCATCAAGCGGGCCAGCGGGGAGATGCTGTACAATCCCGCCCCGGATACGCAGATTCAAGGGGAGGACACCCTGGTGGTCCTGGGCTTGCGCCAGAACCTGGAGGCCCTGGAGAAACTGGTGCGGTGAAAAAGAAAGCTGCCAGCGGTCAGCTTTCAGTTCTCAGCCAAAGAAAAAAATGTAGGGTGGGCGCAGCCCACCAGCATAAATAGATATTGGCGCCCAAGCAGAGCCGGGGCTGAAAATTGCGTTCCCAAGCAGGAGCTTGGGAACGAGGTAAGAAAAACATTGGGCTCGTAGGGCGCGTCTTACGCGCCGATTTACGAGAATCCCGGAGAACGCCATGTCGCAGGCAGCCATCGGTCGCGGGGTCAGCATCACCTTCCTGGGCCACGCGGCCTTCAAATTGACGGACGGCAAGATCAACGTCCTCATCGATCCCTGGCTCAGCAACCCCTCGCTTAATACTCCGGTGGACCAGGTGGGCCCGGTGGACGTGATCCTGGTGACCCACGGCCACGGTGACCACGTGGGGGAAACGGTGGCGGTGGCGCAGGCCACCGGGGCCACGGTGGTGGCCATTCACGAACTGTCGGTAATCCTGGCGGGGCAGGGGGCCCCCCAGGTCATCGGCATGAACAAGGGGGGCACCGTGGCGGTTGCCGGCCTCCAGGTCACCATGACCCAGGCGGTGCATTCATCGACCATGGAAGTGGCGGGCCGGCAAGTTGCCGCGGGCGACCCCGGGGGCTTCGTGGTGCGGTTTCCCAACGGCTTTACCGCCTACCACGCCGGCGACACCGCGGTGTTCAAGGACATGGAGCTCATCCGGGAGCTGTACCACCCGGAGCTGGCCATGCTGCCCATCGGCAGCCACTACGTTATGAGCCCTAAGGAGGCGGCCCTGGCCTGCCGCCTGCTCCAGCCCCGCTGGGTGATCCCCATGCACTACGGCACCTTCCCGGTGCTCACCGGCACCCCGGAGGAGCTCATGGGGCTGCTCAAGGGCCAGCCGGAGATCAAGGTCATCCCCCTGAAGCCGGGAGAAACGGTGGAATAGCGGTCAGCGGTCAGCGGTCAGCGGTCAGCTTTCAGCTTGTAAAACAAGACTGGTAATAAACATAGGGCGTGCCATGCACGCCGGTTTATGGCGGCCACGGGCCGCCCTATTCTCTGGTTCCCAAGCTCCCGCTTGGGAACCACCTTTGACGCGAAGCTCTGCTTCGCAACCATAACGAGTTTTATACTAATTGTACGTCATAAATAGAGTATTGACCCAACCATGATGAAATCCCCCCCAGCCCCCCTTTTCCAAAGGGGGGAGCTAAAGGGGGTTCCCGTAAAAGTCCCCCTTTGAAAAAGGGGGATTTAGGGGGATTTGTTAAGCTTTACGGGGGGATACCATCGGCTTTAAATGCTCTAAGATTGACGTCAAATTAATATTAGCCGCTCTTCGCCAGGAATTGCCCAAGCAGAGCTTGGGCCAAATTTGCGTTCCCAAGCAGGAGCTTGGGAACGAGATAATAAATGGTTTTCTTGCTTGATTAACCATATAGTTTGCGCCCGTCCGGACCATAATTGAAGCACAGGCGAGACGCCTGTGCCACCAAGAAAAACCAAAAACTAAAAACTAAAAACCAAAAACGGAGTTCCCATTGCGCCGGAAGATGCGCTGGCTTATTTTACCGGACCCGCAGGCGTTGGTGGGGGAAGTGAGCGCCCGCCACGGGGTGCCGCCCCTGGTGGCCCGCATCCTGCTGAACCGGGGCCTTACCGGCGCCGACGAAATCATGGCCTTTCTGGACCCCGTCCTGGAACGCCTCTATCCCCCCTTTGGGCTGCCTGACATGGAGACGGCCGCGGTGCGTCTGGGACTGGCGGTGCGGCAGCAGGAAGCGGTGGCGGTTTACGGGGACTACGACGCCGACGGCCTCACCGCCGCCTGTCTGCTGCACCAGTTCTTCAGCGAACTGGGCCTGTCCTGCGCCACCCACGTGCCGGATCGCCTGCGGGAAGGCTACGGCCTCAGGGTGGCAGCCCTTAAAGAGCTGGCCGCCCGGGCGCGGTTGCTGGTGACGGTGGACTGCGGCATCAGCGACGCCGCCGAGGTGGCCTGGGCCCGGGACCACGGCCTGGAGGTCATCGTCACCGACCACCATGAGATGCCGGCGGAACTGCCCCCGGCCCTGGCGGTGATCAACCCCAAGCGGGGGGGCGCCGATTACCCCTTCGCGGAACTGGCCGGGGTGGGGGTGGCCCTGCTCCTGGCCCTGGCCGTGCGGGCGGAGCTCAGGGCCGAAGGCTGGTTCACCCGGCGGCCGGAGCCCAACCTCAAGAACTACCTGGACCTGGTGGCCCTGGGGACCGCGGCCGACGTGGTGCCGGTGCTGGGAGAGAACCGCATCCTGGTGCGCCAGGGCCTCAAGGTCATGGAGGAGAGCCGCCGCCCGGGCCTCATCGCCCTGAAGGAAGTGGCGGGGCTGGAAGGCAAGCCCGTCTCCTACCGGGACCTGGTCTTCCGGCTGGCCCCCCGCCTCAACGCCGCCGGGCGCCTGGGCCAGGCCCGGTGCGGCCTGGAACTGCTCCTGAGCGATGACCTCAACCAGGCCCGGGTCCAGGCCGCCTACCTGCAGAATCTCAACCGGCAGCGCCAGGCCCTGGAGGAAGAGATGCTCCAGGAAGCCGGGGCCATGATCCGCCGGCAGGGCTTGCAGAAGGCCCCGGTGCTGGTGCTGGCCCGGGAAGGCTGGCACCCCGGCGTCCTGGGGATCGTGGCGGCCCGCCTGGCGGAGGAGCACTACCGGCCCGTGGCCATGGTCAGCCTGCACAACGGGGTGGGCCGGGGGTCGGCCCGCTCCATCGAAGGCTTCCACCTCTTTCAGGGGCTCCACTTCTGCCGGGACCTTCTCAGCCGCTACGGGGGACACCAGGCGGCGGCGGGGTTCGAACTGGAGGGCGCCAACCTGGACGCCTTGCAGGAGGCCCTGGAGCGGGCCTTCCACCAGCAACTGGGCGGCAAGATTCCCCGGCCCACCCTTAAAGTCGACGCCCTGGTGAACCTGGAGGAGCTGGACCACAATTTTTTCCGACACCTGGAGAGCCTGCGCCCCTTCGGCCCCGGCAACCCGGCCCCGGTCTTCGCCGCCTCCGGGGTGGAATGCCTGGGGTCCCGGGTGGTGGGCCAGCGGCACCTTAGGGTGCAACTGGCCCAGAGCGGCCGGGTCCTGGAGGCCATCGCCTTCGACATGGCCCGCCACCACCCCCTCAGCGGCACCCTGGAAGTGGCCTTCAGCGCCCGCCTCACCCACTACCGGGGCCGCACCGCCCCGGAACTGAGACTCCTGGACTGGGGCCGGCCGTGAAGAAGTTGGGGGAGGGGGCAAAGGGCGCGAGCCCTTTCCCCCTCCCCCAAGCCCCCACCCCAAATCCCTTACTGGAAAAATCTTAACTGGGGAAGTCGGCGCCGTTGGCGCCGCCTTCCCCAGTCTCGTATGGGGGTTGGGAGGGGAGTTTGAGGGGAGGGCAGGGGCCACTTACGAAAAAGCCCCTGGCCCTCCCCTCAAATCTACTTCCCCGCCATCTCGGCCAGCAGGCGCCGGGCTTCCCGGCGGTCGTCTGCCAGGCCCTGGGGGTGGATGGCGTGTTGGCTGGCGCTGAGCACCCGTTCCAGTTCCTGGCGGGCCCGGGCCGGCTGGTCCAGGCGGATCAGGGTTTCGGCCAGGTACAGGTGGTTGGTGCTGTTTTCCGGGGCCAGCCGCACCGCGGCGCCAAGGTGGTCCAGGGATTTTCCCAGGTTTCCCACTGAAAAGGGACTGCGGGGGGCCTGGTAGTAGATGCGCCCCAACACCCGGTGGGCCCCGGCCTGGTCGTAGGTGGGGTCAACGGCCAGGGACCGCTGCAACTCCTCCAGGATGCGGGGCAGCAACTTGCGGCCCTGCAGCATGCCGCCGGTATCGGCCAGGCCGGCCAGGTTGAGGGCCTTCCAGTAATGGCCTTGCCCCCCGGCGGGCTTCTCGGTCAAGAGCTGTTCGGCGTATGCCAGGCCTTTTTGGTAGTATCCCCGGCGCTGGGCCTCGGGAGCCAGATCACCCAAGATGAAGCAGACCCGGGCCAGCCTCATCAGCAAAGGAGTCCGGGGACCTTGGGAGGAAGCCAGCAGGCCCTGGTATCCGGCCAGGGCCTGGTGGGCCTGAGCCAGGTCCAGCCCGGGGGATTGCATTAGAGCATCGATTTCGGCCAGGCGACCGTTAGCGGCTCCGGCTAGAGGCGAGGCCGCCAAGGTCAAAAGAAGGAGCGCCAAGAGGGGGAGACGGCCCGCAAACCTGGTTGCTAGTTTGGTGAAAGTGCAGGGTCGGCAAAAGGTCATGGCTAAGCCGGGCAACTGGTGGTAGGTTTCGTAATTATCATTAGTTATATCGAAGTCTTGAAACTCCCCCTCCCCTGGTGGGAGGGGGCTGGGGGGAGGGGGGAAAAGATAGCAGAATGACAGCATTTTTTCACCCCCACCCCAACCCACCCCCAACAAGGGGGAGGGGGAAAAGCAAGTTGCCAAGCGATAAGCTATCTGGGGTAAATTACAACAGGTTTAGAAAAAAGTGCATGCTCCCCGGAAGTATAAACCCCCAGGCCGATAATTGCACCCCTGCAGAAAGGGGAATCCGAGGTTTCCCGGGGCGCCGCGGCCAAGTTCCCGATAAGCCCTTGCCCGGCTGCCGTTTCTGTGATAGAGGTTGTAAAAACCCGCGCTCCTGGGGAGGACACCGATCATGGCTGGTATCAACAAGGTTATTTTGGTGGGGAATTTGGGCGCCGACCCTGAGATGCGGTATACTGCCGGCGGCACCGCGGTCTGTCGGCTCAAAGTGGCCACCAGCCGGCGCTACACCGACAAACAGGGCAACCGCCAGGAAGAAACCGCATGGCACCGGGTGGACGCCTGGGGCAAACTGGCGGAAATCTGCGGTCAGTATCTCAGTAAAGGCCGTCAAGTCTATATCGAAGGGCGGCTCAAATACGGCTCCTACGAAAAGGACGGTGTGAAGCACTACACCACCGACATCGTCGCCGAAAACATGCAGATGCTGGGCGCGGGAGGAGGCCGCGGTGAGGAGCGGGAGCCGGAGCCGCCTTTTGAGCCGCCGGCTGGGGGCGTCTCGGAGGACGACATCCCGTTTTGATTCAGGGGCAGTGGTCAGGGGTCAGTTGGCGACAGGCTGAGCACCAAACACTGACCACTGGCCACTGACCACTGACTACCGGCAACTGCTTTGAAAAACCGGCGCGACCTCAGGGAGCAAATCACCGCTTGCTTACGGCAAGGCAACTTCCCGGCCCTGGTGGAGTTGGCCGGGCGGGAAACCGGGGTGCCGACGCAACTGTTGCGGTTTCTCTACGACCCCAACGACGTGCTGCAGTGGCGGGCCCTGGAAGGACTGGGGCACGTGGCCGGGGCGCATCCGGGCCAGGTGCAAAAAGTCATTGGCCGGCTCCTGTGGCTGCTGAATGAAGATTCGGGCAGCTTTGGCTGGGGGGCGGCTGCGGCCCTGGGGGAGATCGGCCGACACCAGCTCTCGCTGGTGCAAGAGGTCATCCCCATGTTTTACGGCTTCCTGGAGGAAGAATTCTCCCGGGGGCCCATGCTCTGGGGGCTGGGAAGGCTGGGAGAGGTGCACCCGCAGCTGCTGGAGGAGACCTTGCCCCTCATCGAAGCTGCTCTGGGCGACGCCGACCCCCAGGTGCGGGGCTGGGCCGCCTGGTGCCTGGGACAGGCCCGGGTGCGCCGGGCGGCGCCCGGGCTGCAAGCATGGTTGGGAGATGACAGCCCCATTAAGATATACGACGGGTGGGAGTTGCGCCAAACCACGGTGGCCCGGGTAGCCAAAGCCGCCCTGGACTCCCTGGAGGCAGCAAAGTAGCGGACCGGCAGTCTTAGGCAAATCAATTCTCTGTGCCCTCGCCACAGATCAAATCGCGCAGAAAGGAAGGGGAATATGTTTTTATTGATTTTGGGTTTCGTCGGGGGAGTATTTGTGGGCTATAAATACCCCCAGCAGGTGGAGCAGGTATTGGAGACCATCAAGAAGCTGTTCAACGATCTCAAGAATATGATCAGCAAGAAGGAGACCCCTCCGCAAAGTTAGACCGCAGACCGGGGCCCATGGGGGAGAGTGGGGTTAGACCGTCCCCCGGCCTTCCTGCCCAGCCCACCGCGCCTGCCTGATTGGGAGGTAAACCTCAGGAGTTGTAAGGCCCCGGCGGGGACGCCGCCGCTCTCCGGCCGGCGCCCGCTGGTTTCAGGGTCTGAGGCCGATTACCGCACCCTGGCGGCCGGTGATACGGTCCCGGCGATAGGAGAAAAACTTCTGGGCGCGGCAGCGGTTGCAGAGCGCCGCCAGGTCGATATGGGCCGGCAGCAGACCGGCCGCCGCCAGCTGGTCCCGGCTGAGCCGCCAGAGGTCGAAGTAAGCGGGCCGCACCTGGTAGGTCCAGAACTGGGGGGGAAGTTCCCGGCGGAAGTTGCGGAACTCGGCGCAACAAGGGCCCAGGCTGGGGCCGATGGCGGCGCGCAGGTCCTGGGGCCGGGAGTCGAAGATCTCCTGCAGGCGGTGCACCGCCCGGCCCAGGATGTTCTGGACCTGGCCCCGCCAGCCGCAGTGGACGTTGGCCGCCACCCGGCGCCGCGGGTCATATAGCATCACCGCCTGGCAGTCCGCTTGCTTGATGAGGAGGCCCGGGCCGGTTTGGGCGCTGAGCAGGAGGTCGACTTCGGGAATCTCCTCCGGGGCCCGGGGGTTGCCGGTGATCACCGCGGACCTGTGGCCGTGCACCTGGGTGGCGCTGACCAGGGAGTCCAGCCTTAGAGCCTGCTGCACCCGGCGCCGGTTGGCCGCCACCAAGTCCGCCTGGTCGCCCACCGCGAAACTCAGGTTGAGGCTGTCATAAGGCCCGGTGCTCATCCCGCCCCGGCGGGTGAAAAACCCGTGGACCACTTCGGGAAAGGCCGCCAGCAGTGGGCTGCGGTAACAGGGCAGCCCCGCCGTTGCTTCCAAATGCCATGCCATCATCCATCTCCCCAGACGGTTTCAATGTAACATACCCAACCGCCGGTTTCGAGCTTTGGGACTATTTACGTTGCCACCCCGGTTAGTTGAAGGCCTGATTTCATGCCGCTCTTTGAAGCTGCCTGAGGATTCGATACAATTTTGGCAGCAGACAATGCCCTGGAAGCTCAGGGTGGCAGCGCAGGCTCGAGAGCCTGAGCACCAGCAGATGGAGGTGGAGTCACTTGGCCGGGAAAGGTTTTCTGATCGTCCAGCACATGGACTGGGAGGGGCCGGGGCAGCACCTGTTGGCGGCCCTCCAAGAGGCCGGGGTCGGCTACCGGGTGGTGGAAGCCTGGCACGAAGCCCTGCCGGAGCTTACGCCCCTGGCGGGCCTCATCGTTTTGGGGGGCTCCCCCAACGTGGACGAAGAGGAGCGGTTTCCGTATCTAAGCCCTTTAAAAGCGGCCATTCGGGAGACCATCGCCGCGGGCAGGGCCTACCTGGGATTTTGCCTGGGCCACCAGTTGTTGGGGCACGTGTTGGGGTGCCGGGTGGGGCCTCTGCCCCAAAAATCGGTGGGTTTTATTACCGGCGAGCTGACGCCGGCGGGAAGGGCCCATGCCGCGTTTCAGGGCCTGCCGTCGCCGCTGCCTCTCTTTAAATGGCACGGTCAGGGGGTGCTGCCGCCGCTGCCGCCGGAGGTGGAGATTCTGGCCAGGTCGGCAGCCGCGCCGGTGGAGGCCCTGGGGCTGGCCGGCAACCCCCGGGTGGTGGGTCTCCAGTTCGACAACCATGCCGGGGCCCTGGACGTGGCCAAGTGGCTGGAGCACGACCGCGAGTGGGCCCTGGGCGGCACCGGGGTGGACCCCGAAGCCGTCATGGCCCAGGCGAGACGCCAGGAGGCGGACATGGGCCGGGAGTTCCGCAGCTTTATGAACAATTTTCTCCGCCTGGCCCTGGATTGAGGCTGACTCCGGCATCGGGGGAGCGGCTGGCGGAACGCCCCCGGCGCTTTGGCAACCTGCCTTCCACCCCCTGAAAACCCCCTTCCAGAAGGCTCCGGTCAAGTTCCAAAGGACTGCCGAAAGAGGCGTTAGGACTTCTGAACGACCCGGGCAAAGCCACCGGGGACGCCACTGACTAAGGGTTGGCACCGGATTTGAATCTACCTGGAGAAAACTTCCCGGGGGCTGAGATGAAGCGGAACAAGAAGACCGAGGTGGTGGCCCATGGAAAACTGACTCCGCTTACGGATCAGATCCTGGCCAAGATGGGCCAGGAGGGGACTGCCATCCGCCAGCGGCTGAAACGGTTTTATCAGGAACGGGTCGTCAGCCAGACAGACCGGTCGGAGCAGGAGAGGGGGACGCCGAGTTAAGGGGGCCCAGATTTACCCCGCGGTTCATCCTGAGGCCTACAGTTGGCGACCAAAGTATGGGTGCCAACGGGGTCAAGTCTAGGCTTCCGGCTTCCGGTGCCGGAGGTCCCAGGCTTTGAGTTTCACCTGACGGCGGTACCAGCAGGTTTTCCGATCCGGGAATGCCCCTTAGGATCAGGCCGAACTTGTTGCCGGCTTTTAGGTGCGGGCAGCTGTAGGTATTGGTTTGGCGCCGCGGCGCCAAAGGCGCCCCAGAGGCCAGTTCCCTTCCCGCCATTGCCCCCCTGGCCTTGCGGCTGGGCCGGGAACCGGTGCGCGACCTGGCAGCGTTCAGGGCCAGGGAAGCCTGCCGCTCCTGGGAAGCAATGGGTCACCGTTGCACCTAAAATGTTTCGGGTGGCCTTGCCGCCGGGCTTCCCGATCCTGGAAATGGGAAGCGCCCCTCCGGAGTCATCTCCTTGCCGCCATAACTCTATTTCTTGAGAAGCCCCATTACCCTTGATGATCGCAGGTTAAGCACTAGTGTTCTGTTTCGTAATTAATATGACATTTAAAAGCCTGATTTTTAACCCCCCTTTGGAAAAGGGGGGCTGGGGCAGTAGTGTCCGGTAAGGTTTTTGCTAAGCCTGGGAGCTGACTTGTGATAAGGTTCGCTCATACCAAGCAGTTCAGTAGGGTTTTCGGACCGATACCACCGGGTTGCCGAAAACCGACTGGTAAGACTCTAAAATTCCCTCTCCCCTTCAAGGGGAGAG